>Ga0207687_10003463_pt1 | contig 10625 bp, 7 predicted proteins | sample KBSM54metaG_FD_184399 | JGI IMG/M metagenome (GOLD analysis project Ga0207687, IMG submission 184399) | Miscanthus rhizosphere microbial communities from Kellogg Biological Station, Michigan, USA - KBS M5-4 metaG (SPAdes) (version 2) | ecosystem: Host-associated > Plants > Roots > Rhizosphere >... | reverse complement strand
GCCGCTGTCCTTCATCGGTCGCGGCAACGCAAAAATGCCGTGCCGGCCGCGCTCGGCAAGCTTGGATAGCGCCGGACCGCCGGGATACGGCAGACCGAGGAGCTTCGCCGTCTTGTCGAAGGCCTCGCCAGCCGCATCGTCTTGCGTGTCGCCGAGCAGGGTGTAATCGCCGACTCCGCCGACCGCGTACAGCTGGCTGTGGCCGCCGGAAACGAGCAGCGCGACAAACGGGAACGCCGGCCGCGGCGAGGCGAGCAGCGGCGAGAGCAGATGGCCCTCGAGATGGTGCACGCCAAGCGCCGGTATGCCCAGCGCAAAGCCCAACCCATTGGCGACGCCAGCGCCGACCAGCAGCGCGCCGGCAAGCCCCGGACCCTGTGTGTACGCGACCCCGTCGAGGTCGGCAAGTGAAACGCCGGCCTCACGCAGCACCGCTTCGGCCAGTGGAACCACCCGACGAATGTGGTCGCGCGAGGCGAGCTCGGGCACGACGCCGCCGTAAGCCTCATTGCATCGCCACCTGCGAATGCAGCGCATGGGCGAGCAGGCCGCGAGCGCTTTCGTACAGCGCGATGCCCGTCTCGTCGCAGGAGGTTTCTATGCCGAGTACCAGCACGATCGTCTTTCCCGAAGGGCGGCAAGTATAGCCTGCTTGCGGGGCAAGCAGCTCGCTGCTATACTGTTGGGCTTGGTTACAAGTCATTGCTGCCAAAAGGAATAGTCACCGATGCCCAGCGTTCGTGTCCGCGAAAACGAGCCGTTCGAAGTAGCGCTTCGCCGCTTCAAGCGGACGATCGAGAAAACGGGCCTGCTCACCGAGCTCCGCGCCCGGGAGTTCTACGAGAAGCCGACCGCCGAGCGCAAGCGCAAGCTGGCCGCGGCAGTCAAGCGCCACTACAAGCGCCTGCGCAGCCAACAGCTGCCGCCGAAGCTTTACTAGTTTTCTTGCGTCACGCCAAGCGTGACGCAAGAAACTTGCCGCGTTGAACTCGGCGCTGAACGCCGGTTAACGCGGCATTTTGCTTTTGGGACCCCGCGATGACGCTCAAAGCCCGCATCACCGACGAAATGAAAGATGCGATGCGCGCCAAGGCCGCGGCGCGACTATCGACGATCCGCCTGCTGCTGGCGGCGATCAAGCAAAAGGAAGTCGACGAGCGCGTCGATGTCAGCGACGCCGACGTCGTGGCGATCATCGAACGCATGATCAAGCAACGCCGCGAATCGGTAACCCAGTTCGAGGCCGGCAAGCGCCCCGACCTGGTGGCGCTCGAGCGCGCCGAAATCGAAATCCTGCAAAGCTACATGCCGCAAGCGCTGTCCGATGCCGAGGTCGACGCACTGATCGTCACGGCGGTCGCGCAGTCCGGCGGCGGCATGGCGGCCATGGGCAAGGTGATGGCTGTCCTCAAGCCGCAGCTCGCGGGCCGCGCCGATATGGGCGCCGTCTCGGCCAAGGTCAAGGCCAGGCTTTCGGCCTGACCACAATCGCGCCGACGCGATCCTCGCGCAGCGGAAATCGTCGCCTATAATGGATTGATGGGCCCCGTTGCCCTCCCTTCGCCGATCCATGGCCAGACGGGGTTAAGGCCATGATTCCGAACGACTTTATCCAGGCGCTCCTATCGCGGGTCGACATTGTCGAGGTCATCGATCCGCATTTGCCGCTGAAAAAAGCGGGCGCTAACTATGTCGCCTGCTGCCCGTTTCACAACGAAAAGAGTCCGTCGTTCACCGTCAGTCCATCCAAGCAGTTCTATCACTGCTTCGGCTGCGGCGCGCACGGCACTGCGATCGGCTTCCTGATCGAATACAGCGGGATGTCGTTTCCGGAGGCCGTCGCCGACCTGGCGCGCGGCGTCGGCCTGGAGGTGCCTCGTATCACGACGCCGGGCTCGGAGGCGCGGCGGGAGGAAGCCCAAGACCTGTCGGGGCTGATGCTGGAAGCCGCCAAAATCTATCGCGGCGCCCTGAAGGACTCGCCGCGCGCGATCGACTATCTGAAGCGCCGCGGCTTGACCGGGCCGATCGCCGTGCAATTCGGCATCGGTTATGCCGCCGACGAGTGGCAGCCGCTCGCCGCGATGCCCGGCTATGCGGACAAGGCGATGGAAACCGCCGGACTGGTCATCACCGGTGACGGCGGCAAGCGCTATGACCGTTTCCGCGACCGGATCATGTTCCCCATCCACGACGGCGGCGGTCGCGTGATCGGCTTCGGCGGTCGCGTCCTGGACAAGGGGGAGCCCAAATATCTGAACTCGCCGGAAACCCCGCTGTTCTCGAAGGGGCGCGAGCTCTATGGGCTGTTCCAGGCGCGGCAGGCGATCCGTACTGCCGGGCGGGTGGTGGTGGTCGAGGGATACATGGATGTCGTCGCCCTGGCGCAGCACGGCGTCGAGTACGCGGTAGCGACGCTCGGCACGGCCACCACGCCGGCGCATGTGCAAAAGCTGTTCCGGCTGACCGACACCGTCGTGTTCTGTTTCGACGGCGATGCCGCAGGACGGCGCGCCGCGTGGCGCGCGCTGGAGAACACGCTGGCGCTGCTCACCGACGGCAAGAACGCCCGCTTCCTGTTTCTGCCCGACGGCGAGGATCCGGACGACTACATCCGCGAGCGCGGCAAGGAATCGTTCGAGACGCTGATCGACTCGGCGACGCCGCTGTCGGACTTCCTCCTGGCTGAGCTGGCCCAGCGCTATCCGCCGCGTTCAGCCGAAGGCCGTGCGGCGCTGGTCAATGCGGCCAAGCCGCTGCTGGCTGAGATCACCGCGCCGGTGCTGGCAACGCTGCTGCGCCGCGGCCTGGCCGAGCTCGCCGGCTTGCGCGAAACCGAAATGGATACGCTGCTGCCGGTAGCGCGTGCGGCCGTGACCGCCGCCGTGCGCACGCGGCCGCAGCGGACGGCGCCGTCGCTGCTGCGCGGCATTCTGCAGTGCGTGCTGCTTGAGCCCGATTTGACGCATCGGTTCGAGGTGCCCGAGCCCGTCGGCGCCGGTGCCGAAGGCGACGCACTGGCGGCGGTCGTCGCGCATTGCCGGGCGAGTGCACCACCGCTGACGACGGCCGGCGTTCTGCAGCAATTCGCGGGCTCACCGCACGAAAGCACGTTGATGGCCGCATTGACGACGGGGGAAAGCGAGGGATTGGCCGGCGAATTGCTGGAAGTCCAGCTTGTCGAAGGTATCAAGCGCTATTGGCTGAACGCCCAGAAGCACGGCGATGAGGATGTGACCCGGCACGCTCCGCCGATCGAATTGTCTGCAGAAGAGACCGAGCGCGCACGGCAGCGGCAGCTCGCCCGCCACTCGCCGGCGGGTAGCTGAGGCGAAGCCCCGTGGCCGGATGTTATAATTTGAAGTTTTCCCCATTCGCCCCCATTTTCGAACTCTCGGCAGCCGGCCGGTGGTCGATCAGAGGCCGGCACCGCAACTGGTAGGACGATCATGGCCAAAAAACATTTGAAGCCCGTCAGGAAATCGCGCGTCAAGCCCAAGGCCAAAGCGGCCCGGGCGGCGAAGTCGCGCAACAAGCCCAAGGCCCGCGCCAAGCCGGCACGGAAGCCTGCCGCGCGGAAGCTTCGGCGCACCGGCGCGACCGCGGCCAGGAAGGGCCCGGCGAAAAAGCCTGTCGCGCGCGGCAAAAAGCCCGCCGGCAAGCGGACTCCTGCGCCGAAGGCCAAAGCCCGGTCGGCCAAGCCTGCGGTAAAGATCGCCGGCAAGCACACGCCGACCAAGCCCGTACCGAAGGCGCCGGCCGCGCTCGCGTCCAAGCCATCGAAAGCGCCGGCGAAACTCAACGGCAAGACGCCGGGCAAGCAACCAGTCGTCGCGGCGCGCAACGGCGCGGCCGCAGGCAAACCCGGAGCCAAGCCGGCGGTCAAGCCTTCCGCCGGCGAAATCGCCGCACGCCTGTCGGCAAGGCGCACCGAAAAAGCGCTGGCCGAAGGCAAGGTCCGCAGCGGCAAGAACGGAGGCGTCGAGGCGCGCAAGGTCGAGCTTTCTCCGGCCGAGGCCGAGGCGCGCAAGACGCGGCTGAAGAATCTGATCGTGCTCGGCAAAGAGAGAAGCTACCTGACCTACGCCGAGATCAACGACCACCTGCCGGACGACATTCTGGACGCCGAACAGATCGAAGGCATCATCTCCATGATCAACGACATGGGGATCCAGGTCTACGACGAGGCGCCCGACGCCGAGCAGCTGCTGATGTCGGAAGCGGCGCCGACCGCCGCCGCCGACGACGTCGACGAGGAAGCCGCCGAAGCCGCGGCATCGACGCTCGACTCGGAATTCGGCCGCACCACCGACCCGGTGCGCATGTACATGCGCGAAATGGGCTCGGTCGAGCTTTTGACCCGCGAAGGCGAGATCGAGATCGCCAAGCGGATCGAAGAGGGCCTGAAGTACATGATCATGGCGATCTCTGCGTGTCCGATGACGGTCGCGCAGATCCTCGATCTGGCCGCCAAGATCGAGCGCGACGAATTGAAGATCGACGACGTCGTCGACGGCTTGATGGACTTCAACGAGCAGCTGGAGGCGATGGACGACGAAGACGTCGAGGAAGGCGAGGAAGCCGAAGACAACAGCGGCGCGATCGCCGCCGAGAATCTCGAGCGGCTGAAGGTCGCCGCGCTGACCCGCTTCGGCGTGATCCGCCGGCTGTACACACGCATGCTGGGCGTGCTGCAGAAGGAAGGTCACAAGGCGCCGAAATACCTCGAGCTGCAGAAGAAGATTTCGGGCGAGCTGATGCAGATCCGCTTTGCCGCGCGCCAGGTCGAGCGGCTTTGCGACAGCGTGCGCTGCGAGGTCGACAATATCCGCCAGATCGAGCGCAAGATCCAGGACCTCGTCGTCAACAAGGGCGGCATGCCCCGGCCGGACTTCATCAAGAAGTTCCCGGAGCACGAGACGAGCCTGCGCTGGATCGACCGCGAGATCGCCACGCACACTCCGTACAGCGAGGGACTAACCCGCTTCCGGCAGGCGATCGTCGAGCAGCAGCACAAGTTGCTCGACCTGCAGAAGCGCGTGATGATCCCGCTGCGCGATCTGAAGGAAATCAACAAGCAGATGTCGACCGGCGAAGCCAAGGCACGCAAGGCCAAGCGTGAGATGACCGAGGCGAACCTGCGCCTGGTGATCTCGATCGCCAAGAAGTACACCAACCGCGGCCTGCAGTTCCTCGACCTGATCCAGGAAGGCAACATCGGCCTGATGAAAGCCGTCGACAAGTTCGAATATCGCCGCGGCTACAAGTTCTCGACCTATGCGACCTGGTGGATCCGGCAGGCGATCACGCGCTCGATCGCCGACCAGGCGAGGACGATCCGCATTCCGGTGCACATGATCGAGACGATCAACAAGATGAACCGCATCTCGCGGCAGATCCTGCAGGAGACCGGGCAGGAGCCCGATCCGGCGCTGCTGGCGGAAAAGATGGAAATGCCCGAGGAGAAGATCCGCAAAATCCTGAAGATCTCCAAGGAGCCGATCTCGATGGAAACGCCTATCGGCGACGACGACGATTCGCATCTGGGCGATTTCATCGAGGACGCGAGCACGGTGGCGCCGATCGACGCGGCGGTCAACGCAAGCCTGCGCGACGTGTGCAAGGACGTGCTGGACACGCTGACCCCGCGCGAAGCGAAGGTTTTGCGCATGCGCTTCGGCGTCGAGATGAACACCGACCATACGCTGGAGGAAGTCGGCAAGCAGTTCGACGTCACGCGCGAGCGCATCCGCCAGATCGAGGCCAAGGCGCTGCGCAAGCTCCGCCACCCGTCGCGCTCGGAAAAGCTGCGCAGCTTCATCGAGGGCGAGGGCTAGGCAGTTTCGGCAAGTGGATGTAACGGAAAAACGCCGCCTCGCGCGGCGTTTTTTCTTCTACCTGCCCAGCTCCAGGGTCACCACCACCTGCTCGGGAGCTTCGGGATCGCGCTCGACGGCGAAGCCGAGCTTCCGGCACATCGCGAGCATCGGCTCGTTGCTCGCGAGCACGACACCGACGAGACGACGAAAGCCACGCTTGGTCGCGCATGCGATCAGCGCCTGCATCATCGCGCGGCCGAGCCCGCGCCCATGCCAGGCGTCAGCGACCGCGATTGCGAACTCCGCGCTCTCGTGGTCGGGATTGCCGACATAGCGCGCGACGGCGACGATCGCTTCCGCGGCGGGGTCCCCGTCTAGCGCAATCAGCGCGAGCTCGCGGTCGTAATCGACCTGCGTGAACCGAGCCAGCATTTGCGGCGTCAGTGTCGGCAGGTGCTGCATGAAGCGGCGATAGCGGCTTTGCTCGGACATGCCGGCGACGAACGCGCACTCGAGATCAGCATCCTCGGGCCGTATCGGGCGAAGCTTCAGCGCTTCTCCGGAACGCAAATGCAAGCTCGTCTCCAGCTCCACCGGATAGGGGTGAATCGCCATGTGGCGGTAGCCGTCCGCTAGTCGGATGCGCGAAGGGTCGACGTTGACGCTGGCACGCGCGACGACCGCGGCGATCGGGCTGACGACGACCGGGTCGAGCTCCATCTCGACGACCCAAGGCAGCGCGCAGAGCAACGCTGACAGCTCGAGCAGCAGCGCGACTAGCGGCTGAACGTCGGGGGATGCGCCGGCCAGTTGCGCGCCGGCGATCAGATCGACGGCCAGCCGGCGATTGAGCGGAGGCAGCATCAGCGCCAACTCGCGCGCCTGCGCCGACGTTGCCCCGTAGCCGATGACCGGCCCGAACAGCGGATCGGTGCGCACGGCGATGCGCACTTCTCGCGACAGCGCGAATTCGAGCTGCTTGCGCACGATGAATCCACGCCTGCCGCGCCCCCGGCCGGACTTGTCGGCAACGAGATCCGCCCAGGCCCGTTCGAGCATTCTTCCGTCGCGCAGGCCGGTGCGTACTGCCTTGGCGTCGCCGTCGCGCTCGAGCATGACCGGGTAGCCGGCGCGGCGCGCGAACGCGCGCGCCGTCGCGACCGTCGATACGACGCTCAGTGGGGCTGCCGGAATGCCGAAGGCGGCGAGCAGCGCGGCCGTTTCGGTGTCGGCAAGCCGCGACCGATTTGCCGCAATCGCCTGAGCACGCACGCGCTCGGCCGCCGGAAGATCGGGAGCGCTGAGCGCAGGAAGCGGCGGTGGAACTTCCAGCAGCCATTCCTGGTTGCGCCGGTACGCTGCGACGGACGCAAACGCATCGACCGCGAGCTCCGGGGTGAAAAAATTCGCGATGCCGCCCGACTCCAGCGCGACGCGCGCGTCCGGCTGGTCAATGACCCCCAGCCATGCTGCGAGCACCGGCTTGCCCGCCGTGCGCGCGGCGGCGGCGACAGCTTCGGCCGTGGCGGCCGGCGACGCGGCCGGCGCCGGGACATGCAGGGCCAGCACCGCATCGACACCCGGATCGGCAAGCACTGCAGTCACCGCGGCGCCAAAACGCGCTGGCGTCGCCTCACCGCGAACGTCGACCGGATTGCCGGGATCGGCTTCCGGCGGGAGCAGCGCCGCCAATGCGACGCGGGTCCCCGCTGAGAGATCGGCGAGCACGACGTCCGTTTCGGCGGCGCGATCCATCGCCAGGAGCCCCGGTCCCCTGCCGTTGGTGACGATCGCCAGCCGGTTGCTGCGGGGAATCCGCCCGGACGCCAGGATGCGCGTCGAAGCGAACAATTGCGCGTAGGTATGCACGCGAACCGTGCCTGCGCGCTTGAGCGCGGTTTCGAACACGCGGTCCGCGTCGATATCGCCAGCGGCGATCCGTGCCGGATGCCGTCCCGCTTTGAGCACGATCACCGGCTTGGTGCGAGCGGCGGCACGCAAGGCCGACACAAAACTCCGCGCATCGCGAAGCGTTTCGATATACAGAACGATGCCGTCGGTTTCGACATCGGCCAGCGCGAACTCCAGCACTTCGCCGAAGTCGACGTCGGCGGTTCCGCCGAGTGCTACCACCGACGCGAATCCCATGCCCGCGGTGCGCGCGAAATCGAGCAGCGCGCCGCAGACCGCGCCCGATTGCGAGATCAGGGTCAGCCGGCCCGGCGCCGCCGCGACCGCGCTGTAGCTGGCATTGAGCCCAAGCGAGGTGCGGATGACGCCGAAGCTCGCGGGGCCCACGACTCGGATGCGCGAGGCGCGGGCGCGCGCGGCGATCTCGCCGCGCCAGCGCTGAAAGTCAGCGGACTTGGCCGTCGGCGCGCCGGAAAGAATGAGGGCTCCGCGCACCCGCTGGCGCATTTCGTCGAGAATCGCCGGCACGGCGGCCGGCGGCGCGCAGACGACCGCCAGGTCGACCGGCTTGCCGATCGCGGTCAGCGACGGAAATGCCGGCCGGTCGAGAATCGTGGCGTGATTCGGGTTGACCGCGAAAAGCTCGCCCTTGAAGCCACCGGCAAGCAGGTTCTGATAGACGGTGCGGCCCAGCGATTCGGCCTTCGCCGAGGCGCCGATCAAGGCTACCGACTCGGGCGCCAGCAGCGGCCGCAGATAATGGCCGGGAGAGATCACGGTGCCAGTCTACTGCAAATTTCTGGGATGCTGCAGTGCGGTAAAGTCGTCCATTCCGTCCCGGCTCGTAGGAAATAACCGTTAAATATCAAGTAAGTGGCTCAAGAGGCTCGCCCCATCGACTCGGGGGATCATAAAGGCCTTGACAACTATTGTCTAGGCAACTATCATCCGTCACATGGGTACACCTTCTGTGGTCTCGCCCGCATACAGCGCGAAGACCTTTGACCCCCGCACCGGCTTCGGTCGCCTGCTGAGCCAGGTCAAGACGGAGCTGATGGAGGCTCTCGATCGAGAGCTCGCGCCGCTGGACATCACGGCGGCGCAATACGTGATCCTGGCCACTCTGGCCGAAGGTCCGACCGATTCAGCATCCAACTTGTGCAAAGGCGTGTCGTATGACCCGGGTGCGATGACGCGCATGATCGACCGGCTCGAACGCAAAGGTCTGGTTCGGCGCATTCGCTGTCCCTTTGATCGCCGCAGGATCAATCTCGAATTAACGCCCGAAGGCAAAGCGGTCTACCCGCGGCTGATCGAGAGTGCCGTTGTAGTGCTCAACCGCTATCTGCGGGGATTCAGCCGCGACGAGATCACTCAGTTCGAAACGTTCTTGAAAAGGATGCTGGCGAACGGTTGATTTTTTTTGTCGCTACCGTTGCCTAGGCATTCTCAGCCGTGACAACAAAGGCCCGACGCAATCGAAGATAAAAATGATTTTCGCTTCGCCATTTCAAATGAAACGCCGAATTGCCGTGCAAACGTCCGAACTCCACTCGCTTTTGCCGCATCGAACTGATGCCGGGCGGATCGCTGCGCGCCCGGTCGCGCGAGTCGCAGCGTTATGGACGAGCATGGGCCATCGCATGAATGCCTGCATTGCGCGCATCGCGATTCTCATCGGCGCAACAGCGCTGGTCGCCGCTTGCGCGAGCACCGACGGACTGTCGACGCAAGCCGAGCAGCACAGCGCAGCGCAATTGTCGGCCGAGCGCTCGCTTGCCGGCACGCCGGCCGCTGCGCCGTGGCCGCAAAACGACTGGTGGAAATCGCTGAACGATCCGCAACTCGACCGGCTGGTCGACGAAGCGCTGGCTGGCAGTCCGAGCTTGCGCGTGGCCGAGGCGCGCACGCGTCAGGCGCTGGCAGTTGCCGGCATCGCGCGATCGCAGCTCTTTCCGCAGATCAATGCCGACGCCGAGCTCACGCGCGAACATCCGTCCAAGATCGGCGAGACGCCGCTTCCGCCCGGGAGCAGCTGGTCGACACTACATCAGCTCGAGGCGACGCTGTCGTGGGAGATCGATTTCTGGGGCAAGAATCGCGAAGCCTACGAAAGTGCCCTCGGCACGGCTCGCGTCGCCGACATCGACGCTTACGCTGCGCGCCTTGCGCTGTCGGTCGATATCGCGCACGCCTATGTTCAGCTGCAGCGCGCTTACCTGCAACTTGACATCGCGGAGGCGACGCTCCAGCAGCGCGATCAGATCTACGCACTGACACGAGATCGCAACGCCGCCGGCGTCGATTCGCTGCTCGAGGTCAAGCAGGCGGAGTCCGCACTGCCGGCGACGCGCGAGCAAATCGCGCAGTGGCAAGAATCGATCGAGCTCTCGCGCCACCAGCTGGCGGCGCTGCTCGGCCAGGGCCCGGACCGCGGACTGGCGATCACGCGACCCACCGCCAGCGCGGGCGCGTCGGTGGCGCTGCCGTCGGCGCTGCCGGCGGAACTGCTCGGCCGGCGTCCCGACCTGACGGCGCAAAGGCTCCGCATCGAGGCGCTGTCGCACGACATCGCATCGGCCCGAGCCGAGTTTTATCCGAACGTGAATCTCGCGGCTTTCGTCGGCTTCCAGAGCCTGGGCGCCGCCGGATTCCTGACCAGCGCCAGTCGCATGGTCGGTTTCGGCCCCGCGATCACGCTGCCGATTTTCGATGCCGGCCGGTTGCGCAGCAATCTTGCTGCAAAGAACGCCGGCTACGATGTCGCGGTCGAGCAGTACAACCAGATGCTGGCCGATGCGCTGCGCGATGTCGTCGACCAGATCGCGTCGTTCCGCAGCGTCGACGAGCAGCGTGCCCAGCAGGCGCTCGCCGTCGCGACCTCCCGGCAGGCCT
>Ga0207687_10003454_pt1 | contig 10643 bp, 9 predicted proteins | sample KBSM54metaG_FD_184399 | JGI IMG/M metagenome (GOLD analysis project Ga0207687, IMG submission 184399) | Miscanthus rhizosphere microbial communities from Kellogg Biological Station, Michigan, USA - KBS M5-4 metaG (SPAdes) (version 2) | ecosystem: Host-associated > Plants > Roots > Rhizosphere >... | reverse complement strand
CACCGCCGGCCTGCACTTCTGGCAGCTCGGCGAATCGCATTATTGGGGGCACAACGCGATCATTCGCGTCGCTCCGTTCATGCGGCATTGCGCGCTCGGCCGTCTGCCGGGGCACGGCACGCTGTCCGGGGAAATCCTGTCGCACGATTTCGTCGAGGCGGCACTGATGCGACGGGCCGGGTGGCAGGTCATGATCGCCTACGACCTCGACGGCAGCTACGAGGAAATGCCGCCGAACCTGGTCGACGAGCTTACGCGCGACCGGCGCTGGTGCCGTGGCAATCTGATGAATTTCCGCCTGTTTCTGATGCGCGGCCTTCACGCTGCCCACCGCGCGGTGTTCATGAGCGGCGTCATGGCCTACCTTTCCGCCCTGCTGTGGTTCCTTTCGCTGATCCTGTCGACGGCCCTGCTGGCGGTTCACGCTTTAAGCGAGCCCAAGTATTTCGTGCAGCCCTTCCAGCTTTTTCCGCTTTGGCCCGAGTGGCATCCGGAATGGGCCATCGCGCTATTTTCGGCGACGGCGATTCTGCTGTTCCTGCCGAAGGTGCTCGGTGCCCTGCTCATCGTGGTGCGCGGCGCAGCCGAGTACGGAGGCGGCGCGCGCCTCGGCCTGAGCGTGCTGGGAGAGATGCTGATATCGGCGATGCTCGCGCCCATACGGATGCTGTTCCATTCGCAGTTCGTCGTCGGCGCATTTGCCGGGTGGGCGATTCACTGGCAGTCGCCGACGCGCGAGGACGCCGAAACCACGTGGCGTGAAGCGCTGCGGCGACACGGGGCGCACACGCTGCTGGGCACGCTTTGGGCCGCTGGCGTGTATTGGCTCAATCCGTCGTTCCTCTGGTGGTTGCTGCCTATCGTCGGCGCGCTGATGCTCTCGATACCGCTTTCCGTCTATTCGAGCCGCCTCCGGCTCGGGCGCCGACTGCTCGCGGCCCGGCTATTCCTGATTCCGGAAGAAGCCCGGCCGCCGGCGGAGATACGCGCGATGATGCAGGCGGTTGCCTCCGCGCCGATGCCGCCGGGCTTTATCGATGCAGTCATCGACCCCGCGACCAACGCGCTGGCCTGCGCCGCCGCTGTTGCCCGATTTACGCGGACAGCGCTGGTCCAGAACCAACGGATGCAAAAGGTCGACGTCGCGCTGGTCGAAGGGCCCGACGCCTTGAGTGCGTCCTCGAAACTCCGCTTGCTTGGCGACCCGATCGCCCTGTCGCGCCTGCATTGGCGCGTATGGACCTCGCCCGATGCCCATGCCGCGTGGCGGGAAGCTATCGCGTCTGCGCGCCGCACGGCTGTCATCGTTGCAACGGCGCATCGCCCGGTCCGCGCCGACTTGCGATCGCCAGCCAAGGTCTGGTCATGACCGGTCGCCCGACGCAGGAGCTGGGCGACGGCAACATCGGTCTTTACCGCGCCGCCGACTTCCGGCTGACCGACGGGCGGTGCGCCGATTGCGACGCCATACCGCAGGCGCTGTGGTATTTCCGCGATGAGGCGATCGCCGTACCGCGACCCGGGCGACCCGTTGCAGGATTCGCCCGCGGCGCAAACACGTTCGACGACGTCGCGCGCTGGGCGGCGAGCCATGCGCCGGGAAGCCCGCACGATTATCCGACGCTGATCTGGGTCGCCTCGCCGGCGGTGCTGCATGGCGTGCGACTCGACGCGGCGGGTTCGCGCATCGCGGTCGCGGGCACGACCACGGCGTTCGAGGTCGTGCCGAAAATTCCGCTCAATCGGTCGTATTACAACGCAGCCTCGGTCGCTTATTTCACCGGCAGGACGCTGAAGATGCGCGGCGAACTCGCCGAAGGCAAGTTCATCGCGCGCTCGATATGGCCGGAGGATTTCCGGCTCGACGTGAAGGACGCTCCCGCGTCGTCGCCGGAGGCTGCCGCAGACCCATCGCCCGAGACGGTGCGGAAGCTTTTGCGCGCCGAGCCGCGCGGCGGCGCGACCAGTGGCTTCGCCGCAATCAGCTTGTGGGAGCGCACGCCGGGCGCGGCGCGCCGCTGCGTGGGCAAGCCGGTGCTCGCCGCGATGCTCAACGGCGCCCAGGGCGACGACGACGAAGCCCACGGCGGCCACTTCGCGATCGTCACCGGACGCGTCGGCGCCGACGGCGGGATCGACGACTGGATGGCAAACAATTTCTACACGCTCGATCTGTTCAGCGAAAAAGGCATCATCGCCGCTGCGGTGCCGCTCGACCGCTACCTGGCCGACCTGAACAGCGGCCAGGCCTGGTATCGGCCCTCGCACCTGCTGGTCGCGGTTCTCAGCCGCGAGCGGACGGCAAGCCATGTGCAAGGCGCGATCAACCGCGTCTACAACCAGTTCTACCGGCATCAACTCATCTACGGCAACGTGACGATGAACTGCGCCGGCATCAGCATCGACACGCTGCGCGCCCTCGGCTGGAACGTCCACGCGCGCAAGCCGGTCAGCCGCGTGCTGGCCTGGCTCGCCGTACCCTGGGTCGCGCTTTTCGAGCGGAGCATCGCCAGCGCGCAGCGAGCGTTCGATTATCTGAGCGAGGATGGCACGCGCCTGTTTCCCGCGGCGGCGTTCGAAGAGACCGCAGCCGATCTGTTGCGATTGGCGACGCGACCAAATTCGCGCGAGCTCACGCCCTTCGAAACGATGCTCGCCGAAGACATCGAGGCGCTGGTCTGGGTGCGTGTGCCGCAACTTCCGTCGAGCCGCGCCTGGGGCGATTCTGCCGTCGTCACCAAGCGCGAGTACGAAGCACGGCTTCCCACCGATCGCAGCCAGGCCAAGATCATCCCGGTGCCGCCCCGTCTCTTTCCACCGGAGCTGCGCGACCCCGATCTCCTTCCAGCGCCGCCGAGCCGCAGCGCCTTGGCGGTCGTCCTGTGGACCGTCGTTTCGCTGGCCGGCATACCCTGGTTGCTCTGGCGCTGGCGGCAAAGTCAGAAAACAGGAGAGAAGCTATTGACGTAGGTTTATATTTCTAATATTCTGGAAATATGGAAACATCGGCCGCCTTGCGGGCTTTGGGTGCGTTGTCCCAGGAAACCCGCCTTCGTGTCTTCCGCTTGCTGGTCGAGCACGGACCACTGGGCCTTCCCGCGGGGGAGATCGGCCGCCAGCTCGGCTTGCCGGCCGCAACCCTGTCGTTCCACATCAAGGAGCTGGCGACCGCGCGGCTGGTGTCGGCGCGGCAACAGGGCCGGTTCATTCGTTACGCGACTGACTTCGCCGCGATGCGCAATCTGGTCGCCTATCTGAGCGAGAACTGCCGCTCCGCCTTGGACGACGACGACCCCCCGACCGCCTGCGACTCCGATTGCTCGCCGCAACCCGCGGCCGAGCCCACGGCGTCCACCATCCCCAAGCCCACGGTACGACCCAAGAGGAGAGCCGCATGAAACGATTTCATGTCCACGTCTCGGTACCGGATCTCGAAGCGAGCATCCGGTTCTATTCCGCGTTGTTCGCTGCCGAGCCCACGCTGCGCAAGGACGATTACGCCAAATGGATGCTGGACGATCCGCGCATCAACTTTGCCATTTCGACGCGCGCCGGCAGCAGTGGCGTCAATCATCTCGGTTTCCAGGTTGAAAGCTCGACTGAGCTCGACGCCATGGAGGCCCAACTTCTGGCGGCCGATCGGCATCTGGTTGCCGAAAAGAACACCGACTGCTGCTATGTGCGGTCCGACAAATACTGGGTGACGGACCCTGCCGGCATCGCCTGGGAGACCTTTCATACACTGAGCGGCGTCCCCGTCGTCGGTGACCCGGACGCTACGCCCGTCGACACAGCGCGGAGCGGCTGCGGCTGCGCGCCGCGCGCCGTCGCGGGCGCCAAATCCTGCTGCACTTGACGAACGCGCGCCGATCGAGCGCGTCGCGAGTCGCGACGCGATGACGACAATGCCCGCGCTTCTCACCGACCAGACCTTCTGGGTCAATGTTTTTTTTGCCGCCGAATGGGCGGTGCGTATCGCGATGATCGTCGTCGTGCCATTCCGGCGCTCGCCGGAAGCAGCCAAGGGCTGGTTGCTGCTGATCTTTTTCGAGCCGGCGATCGGCATTGCGCTGTATTTGCTCATTGGCCGGCCGACGCCGCCCGCCTGGCGCCTCCAGCGTCACGTCGAGTTCTTGGAGCTTTCCAAGCCGGTCTACGAACGGCTCGGCCGCGACCCGAACATCTTCCATCCGCAGCTGGGACCGACGCTCGATCATGCCGTGACGTTGGCCGAAAACCTCGGTCGGCTTCCGATACTGGGCGGCAATACCGCGGAAATCCTCGCCGACTACGACGGGACGATCGACCGGCTGATCGCCGACATCGATATGGCGCATGACCACGTCCACCTGCTGTTCTACATCGTTGCCGACGACGCCACGACGGCGCGCGTCGTCGATGCGCTGGGACGGGCCGTCGACCGTGGCGTCGTCTGCCGCCTGCTCGCCGATTCGCTGGGGTCGCGTCCGGATTTCGGACGCATGCTGCCGCGGCTGCTGGCGGCGGGAATCCTGGCGGAGGAGACAATGGGTGTCGGCTTCTTCCGCCGCCGCACTGGCCGCATCGATCTGCGCAACCACCGCAAGATCGCGGTGATCGACGGGCGCGTCGCGTATGTTGGATCGCAGAACCTGGTCGACGCGACATTCAAGCGCGGCCTCACGTTCGAGGAGCTGAACGTGCGCCTGAGCGGGCCGATCGCACTCGAGCTGCAGGCGGTTTTTGTCGAGGATTGGTACGCCGAAACCTCCGAGGGTCTGGGCGATCTGCGCTACTTTCCGGAGCCGAGGATCACCGGCGATGTGACCGTGCAAGCGCTGCCGAGCGGCCCCGGCTACCCACGTGAGAACAACCAGCGCCTGATCGTCTCGCTGATCCACGCGGCGGCAAGCCGCGTCGTCATCACGATGCCTTATCTCGTTCCAGACGAAGCGTTGCTGCAAGCGCTGCAGACCGCCGTTTTGCGCGGCATCGACGTCACCCTGGTCGTGCCGCTGCAGATGGATCAAATCCTCGTGCACCTGGCGCAGCGCTCCTACTACGACGAGCTTCTGGACTCGGGTGTCCGTATCTGCCGCTATGGCACGCGGTTCCTGCACGCCAAGCACGTCACCATCGACGACCGGATCGCCTGGATCGGATCGTCGAATCTCGACGTGCGCTCGTTCGCGCTCAACGCCGAGATCGTCGTCCTGCTCTACGACGCCGCCGTGTGCGCCAGCCTGGCACGCGAGCAGGCGCGCTATCTGCGCGACGGACAGATGCTCGACCCGGCCAGCTGGTCGAAGCGACCCGGCGCTATGAAGGTGGCAGAAAATCTGGCGCGGCTGCTGAGCCCGCTGCTTTGATCAACGCCGGCGTCCCCGCGGCGTCCGGGAAGAACGTGAGCCCAGCCTAGCGGTGCTTGAAGTCGGGCTTGCGCTTTTCGACGAACGCGCGCATGCCTTCCTTCTGATCGTCGAGTGCGAATGTCGCGTGAAACTCGCGGCGCTCGGACATGAGTCCCTCGGACAGCGATGACTCGTACGCGCGATTGATCGCTTCCTTGATCTTCAGCACGACAGGCAGCGAATAGCCGGCGATCTTGGCCGCCACCGCCAGCGCTTCGTCGAGCAGCTTGTCGGCAGGCACGACCCGCGCGACCAGCCCCGAGCGCTCGGCTTCCTGCGCATCGATCATGCGACCGGTCAGGCACCAGTCCATCGCCTTGGCCTTTCCGACCGCGCGCGGCAAGCGCTGCGTGCCGCCCATGCCGGGCATCGTTCCTATGGTTATCTCCGGCTGGCCGAATTTCGCCGTATCGGCGGCAATGATCAGATCGCACATCATCGCCAGCTCGCATCCTCCGCCAAGCGCATAGCCGGCCACTGCGGCGATTACCGGCTTGCGCGTGCCGCGCATCGACTCCCAGCTCATGATGTAGTTGTCGGCGTAGACCTTCTGGTAATCCCACTCGGCCATTGCGCCGATGTCGGCGCCCGCGGCAAAGGCCTTTTCGTTGCCGGTGATGACGATCGCGCCTATGGCGGCGTCGCTGTCGAACGCAGCGAGCGCACGGCCGAGCTCGCTGGCCAGCGCTTCGTTGAGGGCGTTCATCCGCTGCGGCCGGTTGAGTCGGATGACGCCGACGCGATCGCGCGTTTCGACAACGATGTTTTCGTAGGAGTCGCTCATCGGGGCTTTCAGGGTTTGTCCGGATCGAAATGGCTGGCCAGCGTCGCCCAGCAGCGGTAATACTCGGGTTGGCGCTGCGCCGATTCCAGCGCGAATCGCGTCGGGTGGATGACCGCGCGCGTCTCGAACATGAACGCCATCGTGTCGGATACGCGCTGTGGCCTCGAGACATCGGCTGCGGACGCGCGTGCGAAGGTTTCGGCGTCCGGCCCGTGACCGCTCATGCAATTGTGCAGGCTCGCGCCGCCCGGCAGGAATCCTTCGGCCTTGGCGTCGTAGACGCCTTCGATCAGGCCCATGAACTCGCTGGCGACGTTGCGGTGGAACCACGGCGGGCGGAACGTATGCTCCATCACCAGCCAGCGCGGCGGGAAGATGACAAAGTCGATCATATCGACACCGGCTGTGTCACTCGGCGACTGCAGCACCAGGAAGATCGACGGATCCGGATGATCGAAGCTCGTCGATCCGAGCGTGTTGAAGCGACGCAGGTCGTATTTGTACGGCGCGTAGTTGCCGTGCCAGGCGACGACGTCCAGCGGCGAATGGTCGATCGGGGCCGTCCAGAGATTGCCCATGAACTTGGCGATCAGCTCGAAGCTTCCGCTGCGGTCCTCGTACGATGCCGCGGGCGCGAGGAAGTCACGCGGATTGGCGAGTCCGTTGGAGCCGATCGGCCCCAGGTCCGGCAGCTTGAACGGCGCGCCGAAGTTCTCGCAGACATAGCCGCGCGCCTCGGCGTCGAGGAGCTCGACCCGGAAGCGCAGGCCGCGCGGAATCACGACGATCTCCTGCGGCGCCGCCGCGATGCGCCCGAGCTCGGTGTCGAAGCGCAGCCTGCCCTGCTGCGGAACGATCAGGAGCTCGCCGTCGGCATCGTAGAAAAAACGGTCGCGCATCGAACGATTCGCCGCGTACAGGTGGATGCCGCATCCGTTCTGCGCGGCGGGACTTCCGTTGCCGGCCATCGTCACCAGGCCATCGATGAAGTCGGTCGGCGCCGCCGCGGACGGCATCGGCAGCGGGTCCCAGCGCAGCTGATCGGGCGGCGTCGGCAATTGGTCGAAGCGGCTTTCGATGCGACCGTTCTCGATCCGGCGAAAAGGCTCATGCACGGCGGCCGGCCGGATCCGGTACAACCAGGCGCGACGATTGACGGCACGCGGCGCGGTGAACGCCGTACCCGACAGTTGCTCGGCGTACAGACCGTACGGTGCGCGTTGCGGCGAATTCTGGCCTTCGGGCAATGCGCCGGGCAGCGCTTCGGTCGCGAACTCGTTGCCGAATCCGGATTGGTAGCTCAACGCCTCATCCGCGATCGGGCTTTCCGCGGCCCGCGCGGCGCCGCTTGCGCCGCGTCGGCGCTCGGTCGTCTTGGTCGTCATGGGGTCTCGCCGCCGCGGATCGTGCCGCCGAAGCTCATTTTACCGTGCCCGGGTCCTCGCGTGCTGCGGCGAGCGCCTCGCGCAGCACCGCGAGGTCGCCGACGTGGTTGGCCAGCAACAGGATCAAGCGCGCGTTGAGCAGCGCGCTTTGCGCCTCGGTAAGATCGCGGTGCGCATCGATCAGCTCCTGATAGAAGTCGTCGGGCGCCAAAAGATTGGCTTCGGTGTTGAGCGCCGTCACGCCGCCGCCTTCGCTGCTTGAACGGACTGGGCAGAGGCACGCAGGATCGCGGCGCGCACGGCGCCGAGATCGAACGCGCGCCAGCGCGCGCATACATGCTGGTCGGGACGCAACAGATAGCAGGTGCCCGGCCTCGCGTCATAGCGTTTGGCAGCGAGGCCTTCACCGTCCTCGATCAGGCAGGCGCCACTCGCCGGCGCCCCGCCGACCTGTACGACCGTGCACGCGATGCCGTCCCGGGCGAGGGAACGCACCGCATCGGCGGGCACAGCGCTTCCGAAGCACAGCAGGGCGAAGCCGGCATCGAGATAACCGAGCAACCAGCCGCCGCGCGGACCAGCGACCGGCGCGTCGATCGCAACGGCTCCCGGAACCGGCCCGCCGCCGAAGGCGCCCGCGCTGTCCGGCGTATTGAGCGACGATCCGGAGAGGGTCGCTGGCAGCGAGAGCCGGCCGCTGTTGACCAGAGCTCGCGCGAATGGGTGGCGCTTGGCGAGGCCCAGCACCGCGTCGCGAAATGTGCGGCTGACCCCGCTTTTCGGTGTAATGAAATCGGTGCTGCGCGTGGAGTGCCGGATGTTCTCGTCGGCTGCGTAACCACGCTCGGCGTCATAGCTGTCGAGCAAACGCTCTGGCGCCTGTCCGGCGAGCACCAGATCGAGCTTCCACGCCAGATTATCGACGTCCTGGATGCCGGAGTTCGCGCCCCGCGCGCCGAACGGTGACACCAGGTGCGCTGCGTCGCCGGCGAACAGCACGCGGCCGTGCCGGAACGAACGCAAGCGCCGGCACTGGAACGTATAGACGCTCGCCCATTCGATTTCGAACCGCGCGTCGTCTCCGAGCATCGCACGGATCCGGGGAACGATGCGCTCCGGTTTTTTTTCTTCCTCCGGGTCGGCGTCCCAGCCGAGCTGGAAGTCGACGCGCCAGACATCGTCGGCCTGGCGATGCAGCAGCGCCGACTGGTTGCGATGAAACGGTGGGTCGAACCAGAAACGGCGCTCGGCGGGAAAGCCGGAGCGCATTGCAAGGTCCGCAATCAGGAACCGATCGTGGAAAACCTGTCCTTCGCATTCGACCCCGAGCAGGCTGCGAATCGGGCTCTTCGCGCCGTCGGCAGCGATCAGCCAGTCGGCATGCACCGTGTACTCGCCATCGGGCGAACCTATCCGAAGCGCGACGCGGTCGGCTTTCTCTTCGACGCCGACGACTTTGCTTCGCCAGCGGACCTCGGCCTGCGCCAGATCGCTCAGGCGCTCGACCAGGAACTGCTCGACCCAGTACTGCTGCAGGTTGATGAACGCCGGCCGGCGATGACCCTCGCCGGGCAGCAGGTTGAATTCGTAGACTTGCTCGTCGCGAAAGAAAACCCGGCCGACGCTCCAGCCGACGCCCTTTTGCACCAGTCGTTCGGCGCAGCCCAGGCGATCGAGAATCTCAAGCGTGCGCTTCGACCAGCAAATCGCGCGGGAACCGACGCTGACCGTGTCGTCCTCGTCGACCAGCAACACATCGATGCCGCGCAGCGCGAGATCGATCGCAGCGGTCAGGCCCACCGGGCCGGCGCCGGCGACGATCACCGGCCAGTGTCGCGTCGTTCCGCCCAGCTCGGCGGGCCGGACATAGGCGTAGACCGGATGGGTATAGGTGTTCAACGGGATGGCGGTCAGTGCCTAACCTTCGAGCGACTGCCACATTTCCTTGTCGCGCTGCGCCGTCCAGATGCGCGGATCGCGGTATTTGGTCGCCTCATCGTAAGCACGCGTCACGTCGAACGGCAGGCAATGATCGAATATCACCCAGTCGCCGAACCTGGGCTTGAGCGCCGCGTAGGTTTCCTTGTACACGGTGCGCAAGTCCTTGCCGGAAGCCGCACCCGCCTTGACCGCGCCGAACATCTCGGTGATGAACGCCCGCGTGCCGTCGAGACCGGCCGCGACCTGGGTTTCGTTCTGCAATGCGGCACCGCGGCCGGGCACGAGCTTCGCCGGCTTCAGCGCGGCGATCGCATCGAGCGTGGCCGGCCAGTCGGCGAGGTAGGCGTCGCCTGTGTACGGGGTCGTCTGGTATTCGACCAGGTCGCCTGAGAAGAGGATGCGCTCCTCCGGCAGCCAGACGACGGTGTCGCCCTTCGTGTGTCCGCGTCCGATCTGCATCAGCTCGACCTGCAGCTTGCCGATCCAGAGCGTCATCCGCTTTTCGAACACCAAGCTCGGCCAGGTCAGCCCGGGCACCGATTCGACCGCCTGGAACAGCCGCGGAAAACGCTCGATCTCGCTTTTCATGTCGGCTTCGCCGCGCTCGACGATCAGATCGTAGGTGTCGCGGCTGGCGATCACGTGCTGCGCCCCGTAGCCCGACGCGCCGAGCACGCGCACCGCGTGGTAGTGCGAAAGCACGACGAAGCGGATCGGCTTGTCGCTGACCGTTCGGATGTGGCGGATGACGTCCTGCGCCATCACCGGCGTCGCCTGCGTATCGATAACCATGATCGCGTCGTCGCCTATGACGATGCCGGTGTTCGGATCGCCCTCGGCGGTGTACGCATAGGCGTGATCGGAAAGCTTGTCGAAGCTGACCTTCTTGGCTTCCAGGTCGGCTTGCGAAGCGAATTTCTTGTCGTTCATTGCGATGTCCTGTGCATCAAGCGGGAGCCGCCGCGGCGGCGATGAGCCATTGTAGGAGGGATTGCCGCGGGCCGCACAACGCGGCGCTACGACGGGTACAGCCCCTGCACTCTCGCCTGCAGCCGCGCCAGTCCCAGCAGCGCATCGATCGCCGGCGTGGAGACCTCGACCCGCTCGCCGATTTCGCGCACGGCGCTCAATAACACGTCGATC
>Ga0207687_10003450_pt1 | contig 10653 bp, 9 predicted proteins | sample KBSM54metaG_FD_184399 | JGI IMG/M metagenome (GOLD analysis project Ga0207687, IMG submission 184399) | Miscanthus rhizosphere microbial communities from Kellogg Biological Station, Michigan, USA - KBS M5-4 metaG (SPAdes) (version 2) | ecosystem: Host-associated > Plants > Roots > Rhizosphere >... | reverse complement strand
CGGGCAAGGCCCTCACGCTTTCCGGAACGAACTTCCAACGCCTGAGCGAGGGTCGAGTGACGGCGCACTTCACGCTCGTCGACGCGTTCGGCGCACTCAGCCAAATCCGCGCCCCGTGAGCCTCAGCGCTTGCGTTCCATCAGCACATAGCCGCTCGATTTGGCGAGTTTCTCGCGGCGCTTGCGCGAAAGCAGCGGGAACAACAAGGACATCGGGAACATGAAAGGCGGCGGTCGCTTGAGGCGTGTGGCCTCTTCGATGAGCGTGATGTCCTCGAGCGGCTGCCAACCGAGTGGCTCGAAGAACTGAAACCAATCAGTCACCTCGAAGCGCATCGGCGCGGCCTTCAAATTCTTGCGCCAGCTGCGCGGAACGCGGCGTTTGCCGTGATAGTAATCTTGGATCCAATATTTGAAATTGGGTACGGCCAGGAGATCTTCCCCGAGCTCGGCCACATCGCGGCTCTCCAAGTAGATGAGCAGCCCTTCGCTGATCACGAGCACGCACTTGGCCTCGGCGCCAATCTGCCTCAAGAAGGCCTGTCGGAGCGTGCGGTTCGAAAGATCGATGCCCACGCGCTCCAGCTGGCACACCGGTTTTTCAGCAGCGAGCTTCGTGCTTTTGAGCTCGATCATGTCCGGGAAGTCGGCCTCGATCCAGCGCAAGGTCGGAGGCAGCGCCATGCGATAGGGCCTCGTATCGAGGCCCGCGCCCAGATTCAGCACCACGTCCGCCCCCCGCTCGATGGCGGACAGCACGAGCCGATCGATGGCGCTCGTGCGGAGCACCATGACCCAAGACATGAGCGACGAATGCGGCATCGAGCGCGCGATGGCGAGCCCGCGTTCGCCCGCCAACACGGCCGCCAGCGGATCGTGAAACACGGCATCTGGCCGCGCACTCTCGAGCGCGCGATGACTCGCCACCCACAGCGCCGTGTCGGTGACGTGTTTGATTTCGCCGCTCACGGGCCGTTCCGCTTCGAAGAACTTTTCCGGCTCGCGGGCTGTTCTTCGACGCGCGCTTTGGCGAGGCCCGGCGCAGCGTCGCTCCCCGCACCGCCCTCGCTTTGCATCGCGACACGCACCGCTTCGAGCTCGTCCCGCGAGAGCTTCGTGCCCGGCAAATGCAGCCGTTCGGATTCCGGCGTCGCCTCGAAATACGCTCGCGCGCAGCTCGCATGAATGTAGCCGAGCGGCGAAAACCGCCCTTCTTCGAACAAGTGCAGCGCGAGGCGCAGCTCATCCTGCGCGATGGCTTCGCGGCACTTTCGGCATTTCGCGCGCCCCGACGGCGAGCGCTCCGCACGCGCCAAGCGACAAAGCCGCGGCTGAGCCACCCCCGCTTTGGCCAGCGCCTCGAGGCCATGCCGATCCGGGATGGACTCCGACGTGGTGGCCAACACCTCGAGGAAGGGCTCCGGACGCGCGCACGCCGCACAAGCCAAATGGAACCAAAACGACGTCTCGCCCTCGCCGTAGGCGTTCGGCAGTGCTTCGCCAAAGCGCAGTTCTCCGCGCGGAATGGCTTGAGTGCAGACCCGGCATTTGGCTCGCCCGCTGGCTGCACGCTCGATCGACGAAGGCATGCGCGTGATTTTTGCGGAACCGACCGTAGGCGGTCAAGTTAGCGGCCAAGCCGGGCAGCTGCCGGATGCCGAGCCGGGTGTTAGGCTCCCGAGTCATGACCCCCGACGAATCTGGCCAGTCGTCCCCTGTCACGCTGCCTGCGGGCTTGGAAGCGATTTTGCGGGGGCACCCGCGCGACGTCGATGGCTTCACGGTGACGCGCCTGTTGCCTTCGCTGGCGCGCAAACACGTCGGGCCGTTCGTGTTTTGCGACCACCTCGGGCCGAGCGTGCTGCCACCGGGTCGCGGCCTGGATGTTCGGCCACACCCGCACATCGGGCTCGCGACGGTGACCTATGTGCTCGAAGGCGAGATCATGCACCGCGATAGCCTCGGCTCCGAACAGGCCATCCGTGCGGGCGCGGTGAACTGGATGACGTCCGGCCGCGGCATCGTTCATTCCGAACGCACACCGCCCGAGGTGCGTCAGGCCGGCTCGCGCATGCACGTGATGCAATTGTGGGTCGGCTTGCCGAAAGCCTTCGAAGAGGTCGCGCCCGAGTTTCACCATCACCCCGAACACACCCTGCCGGATTTCTCGGAGGCCGGCTGTCGGGTGCGGGTGTTGGCCGGCACCGCTTATGGCCGCACTTCGCCAGTGCGCACCTTTTCAGAGCTATTTTACGCCGAGGCCAGCATTCCCAAGGGCGCGTCGCTGAGCGTTCCCGAAGGTCATGAGGAGCGCGGTGTGTACGTGATCAGCGGCGCGCTCTGCTTCGGCGAGCAGCCAATCGAGGAGCGTTGCCTTGCCGTATTCACGGCCGGCGGCGCGCCGCTCGTCAGCGCAACGGCAGACTCTCGCGTCTTGCTGCTGGGCGGCGCGCCGCTCGATGGCCCGCGCTACATCGATTGGAACTTCGTCTCGAGTTCGACGGCGCGCATCGAAGAGGCCAAAGCGGCCTGGCGCGCGGGACAATTTCCCAAAGTGCCGGGAGATGACATCGAGTTCATCCCGCTGCCCTAAGCTCGCGAGGCATTTCCGGCTCGACCCCGAGAAATCCCGGTATTTTCGCTCAAGCACACCGATCGCGCGGGCCGGGTTGACATCCCCGTGGTGATGGCCAATTTCGTGCCCAAACTCCATGAGCGAAGCCAAGACCCATTCCTTCAAAGCCGAGGTGAGCCAAGTCCTCCACCTCGTGGTCAACTCCCTCTACAGCCACAAAGAAGTGTTCTTGCGCGAGCTGGTGTCGAACGCTTCGGATGCGCTCGACAAGCGCCGCTTCGAAGCGGTCACCAACGGTGAACTCGCCGCCACCGGCGAACTGAAAGTGCGCATCAGCGCCGACCCGAACGCCGGCACGTTGACCATCGCCGACAACGGCATCGGCATGACCGAAACGGAGCTGGAGCAAAATCTCGGCACCATCGCACGCTCGGGCACGAAAGAGTTCGCCGCCAAGATCGCCAAGGCGCGCGAGGCGAGTGACCAAGGGCTGCAGCTCATCGGCCAATTCGGCGTGGGTTTCTACAGTGCCTATCTGGTCGCCGATCGGGTGGACGTGATCACGCGCCACGCGGGCGGGAGCGAAGCGTTCCACTGGAGCTCGGACGCACAAGAAGCATTCACGATCGAGCCTGCCACACGCGAAGAAGCTGGCACCACGGTCGTTTTGCACCTGAAAGAAGATCAGAAAGAATTTTTGACCGAGCATCGCTTGACGGAGCTCGTGCGCCGCTACTCGGATTACATCGGTCATCCAATCGAGCTCGGTGTTTCGCCCAAAGCCGAGGGTGAGAGCAAAGAGCCCTCGTTCGAGCGCATCAACCAAGCCGGCGCGCTCTGGCAACGCACTCCGAGCGAAGTCACCGAAGAGCAATACGCCGAGTTTTACCGGCACCTCTCGCACGACTACGAGGCGCCGCTCGCGCATCGTCACTTCAAGGTCGAGGGCACGCAGCTGTTCGCGGGCCTCTTGTTCTTGCCCAAGCGCCCGCCCTTCGATTTGTACGATCCGAGCGCCAAACACGGCGTGCGCCTGCACGTGCGGCGCGTGTTCGTCATGGATAACTGCGAGGAGTTGCTGCCGAACTTCTTGCGCTTCGTGCGCGGCGTGGTCGATAGCGAAGATCTGCCGCTCAACGTCTCGCGCGAAATCCTCCAGGATTCGAAGCTGGTGCGGGTGATTCGCAAACAGGTGGTGAATCACTCCTTGGCCATGATCGAGGAGCTCGCCACGCGTGACGCGGCCGCGTTCGGCAAATTCTGGTCCGATTTCGGCCCCGTGCTGAAGGAGGGCATCCACTTCGAGAGCGAGCATCGCGACCGCATCGCCAAGCTCGTCCGTTACGAGTCCAGCACGCAGAGCGGGCTCACCACGTTCGATGACTACATCTCGCGCATGAAGGAAGGCCAGAAGGCCATCTACTACGCGACCGGCAACTCACGCGCCCTGCTCGACGCGAGCCCACACCTCGAAGCGTTGAAGAAGCGCGGCTACGAAGTCTTGTTCATGACCGACGGTGTCGACCCGTTCGCGGTCGCCAGCTTACGAGAATTCGCTGGCAAGCCGCTGGTCTCCGCGATGGACGAGAACCTGGATCTCTCCGAGGAAGATCGCACCGAAGAGCAGAAGAGCGCCGACGCGGAAGAGAAGAAGCAGGCCGAACCGCTGATCGAACGCTTCAAGAGCGTGCTGACGGACAAAGTGAAAGAAGTGCGCTTGTCGACGCGCTTGACCGACTCACCCGTGTGCTTGGTCGTCCCCGAAGGCGGCATCGCGCCGCACATCGAGCGGCTGATGATGCAACGGCAGATGGGCATCCCCGCGCAGAAGCGCATCTTGGAAGTGAATCCGTCGCACCCGCTGATTCGCAATCTCGAACAGCGCGATCGCGAAGATCCGAGCAACGTCGTCAAATGGATCGAGCTGCTCTACGACCAAGCGCTGATCGCCGAGGGCTCGCCGCTGGACAATCCGGCCGCCTTCGCGCAACGCCTCACGGTGCTGCTCACGAGCGCCAGTGAGCTCCGCGCCTGACATTGCGGAACGTGACCGGCGGTCGACTCGTGTCGGTCGCCGGAAACAAAACCCGCGATTTTCAGCGCTAGTTCGCGGGATTTTACAACTCCAACGAAAAGCGCGTCTCAATTTGTGCGTAACGCGCCGCAGCGCGCGGCGCATCACCCACAAGGTGTGGCTTGCTTGCGCGCGAATTCATTTTGCGTCGCTCGACATCGCGCTGCGTCATGACACACTGGGGCGACTTGCCAGACACCTTGGGCAGCGCAGCATCGCAAACATGCCGCGGCTCCATGAGTGGGCGAGTCGCGGTCGAGGTCACTAAACCAGATGCAAAAAGTAAAAGGTATGGTTCAGCTCGCGGGCGTCACGTACCGAATCGTCCGCATCGAACGCGGCGCGTACAACGTGGTCCGCATTCGAGATGATCAGAACGTCGGTCGCTTCCAAATGTCTCCGACGTTCGAGCTCACGCCCACGGCGATCGAGCTCGACTTGCTGCGCGAGATCGCGCGGCTCGCCATCCACACCGCAAAGACGAGCTACATCGCTTTCCCGCGCCCCGAAGGCGTGGTCGCCGCCACCGCGGAAGCGCGGCGTACGCCCAGCACCATCCCGCCGCAGCGGCGCGCCGGCTGATTCCTCACGGGGGCCTCTCGCGCCCTTGACGGATAACCCCCCGAGCAGAACGCTTCTCGTGTGGAAGACGCCACGCGAGCAGCCCAGCTCCCAGAACCCTCCTCGGTCAGCCTGCGCGAGTTGTCGCGTTGGCTGACTCGCGGCGAAGTGTTCGTCTTGAGCGGCGCTGGCGTCAGCACCGATTCCGGCATCCCCGCGTATCGCGACGACGCCGGAGTCTGGCGAGGTCAACAGCCCATTCAGTATCGTGATTTCGTGGGCTCGGAAGCCACGCGCCGCCGCTACTGGGCTCGAAGCCTGCGCGGGTATCAGTTGATGTCACGCGCAGCACCGAACGCTGCCCATCACGCACTCCGTCGGCTCGAACAGCGCGGCTGCTTGTCGCTGCTCGTCACACAAAACGTCGACGGCTTGCACCGAGCCGCCGGCAGCGAAGAGCTCGTCGAATTGCATGGCCGGCTCGACCAAGTGATTTGTTTGGGTTGCAGAGCCCTCACTTCACGCGCAGCGTTGCAGACCGAGCTCGTGGCCCGAAACCACGCGTTCGCGGGCGCCATTGCCAGCGTCAAACCCGACGGCGATGCCGAGCTGCAAGGCGTGGACTACGCCGACTTCGAGCTCGTTCCGTGCGCGCAATGCGGCGGCACCCTCAAACCCGATGTCGTCTTCTTCGGCGAAAATGTGCCCGCTCCACGCGTCGAAACGGCCATGCACGCACTCGAACGCTCGCAGCGCCTGCTAGTGGTCGGCTCCTCACTCACCGTGTACTCCGGCTTCCGCTTCGCGCGAGCCGCGGCCAAACTCGGCATCCCCATCGCCCTCCTCAACCAAGGCCAAACCCGAGCCGACGACCTCGCCACGCTCAAGCTCCAAGGCAACGCCGGCACCCTGCTCACCCAACTCGCCGGCTGACTCGCCAACGCTCAAAACCCATGATACTCCGCCCGCGATGAGGCGGCAGCAGCCAGGGATGCGGGCGATTCGAGGGCGGCTACTCGTCGGCGCGGGCGCGGCGGCGCTGCTGCTCGGGCAGGCCCGAAGCGCGCTCGCGAGCGAGCCGTGCCCGCCGCCCGTTCGTTACACGCTTTCGAACGGACTCGATGTCTATTTGGAAGAAGATCATCGCCAACCGCTGCTCGCGCTTCGAGTCAGTTACGGTGTCGGCGAGGGCAACGATCCAAAGGGCCAGAAAGGGCTGGCGCATCTGGTCGAACACCTTACCTTCCGCGGGTCACGTCACCTCGACGAAGGTCAGTATTGGACAACGCTCGAGCGCGCTGGCGCCAGCGGCATCAACGGCACCACTGATGTCGATCGTACCAGCTACTTCGCGGTCTTGCCCGCGCAGGCGCTGGAGCTTGGCCTATGGCTCGAGAGCGAACGCATGGGTTTCACGGTCGAGCGTTTCGACAAGCGGCGATTTCTGCTCGAACAGCGCACGGTTCGCGAGGAGGAGCGGCTCCGCGTCGATCAACACGGCGCCGCATTCGAAATCCTACTGAGCGCGCTGCTCGGTCCCGATCACCCGTATGCCTCCCCGCTCGACCGCATGTCCACGACCGAAAACATGACGCTCAGCGGCGCGCAGGCGTTCTTCCTCGACTACTACCGCCCCAATAACGCACGCCTGGTAGTGATCGGAGACTTCCGAACGGCTGACGCGCGGCGCTGGGTCGACGAATATTTTTCGGCGCTGAAAGGCGCCAAAATTCCCATTCTTCGCGCGCCGAGCGCCACTGCCAAGCCAGCGCAACGGCTCAAATTCGTGCACCAAACCCTGACGCGCGAAGTGGCCATGGCGTGGCGTGTGCCGCGTAGCTCCCTACGCGAAACTGCGCGGCTCGAGCTCTTGATGCGCGCCGTACTCGGCTATCTGAACCCACAACTCAAGACCGACGCTACTGCCGTCAGCTCCATCTCGTGGTCGTGTACATCGGCGCACCTGGCGAGCCTTTGCTCCATCAATGCGCTCTTGGCGTCGTCCGGTAAACATCGCGCCGTCGCCGCTGCAGTGACCGACGCGTTTGCCACGCTCGCCGAGCACTTGCAGCAATCCGACCTGAATCAGGTTCGCCTCCACGCCGAACTGAACTGGCTCGAGAGCTGGGAGGACTTGAGCTCTCGCGCGCTCACCCAAGAAGCGATGATGGAACTCCTCCAGCACCCCATCGCACGCGACGACTACTATCGGGAACTGGAGGCTGTAACCCTGGAAGAAGTGCGGGCGCTGGTCCCGCTATTTGCCGACTCACTGACGACGAGTGTCGACACCGTCTCCGGACGTTCGCCGATCGAGGGCCTGGTCAGTTCGGAGCTCCCGTGACGTCGTTCTTTTCGAGTTGTGCTGCCGCGATGGTATTGTTTCTAGTTAGCGCGGGCTGCACGTCCCTCGACCTTCACCCCAACGCGGACCAGGCATTTCGCGAGTTTGCCCCGCCGCTCGCCGGCGGGTCGCGTCTCACGATCCCGGTCGTCAAGCGCGCGCGTCTGGCGAACGGCCTGCGCATCGCAGTGATCGAGGACGCGAGCGCGGCCACGCTGAAGATTGCCTTTGCCGATCGGGCTGCCAGCGATTCGGGACCGTACAATTTCGGGTTGGCCGAATTCACCGCTGCAGTCATGCGTGAAAGTGCCGAGGCCAAAGCCAACAGCCCTTCTGACTTGGTGCATGCGGTCAGCCAGCGCCACAACCAATCCGGAACCACCTTTCAACTCACCATTTTGCCCGAGCAGGCCGCGGCAGGCTTGGATGCGCTGGCAGGCATCGTCGAGCACCCGAGTTTCGACGCCAATCTTTGCGCCAAGGTTCGCGCGGAATTGAAGGTTGGCTACGCGGCGCAAGCAACCGGAGTCATCCCGTCCCTCACGTACTTGGCCGCAGAAACTCTGTTTGGCGCGGATCATCCTCTTGCTCATCCGATCGGCGGCACTGATCGCGATCGCGCTGAGTTTAAGGATGACGCGGCCGCGGTGTTTTACGCGGCGCGCTATCAACCGAACAAGAGTGCGCTGCTGTTCGTCGGTTCCATCACCCTCGAGCAGGCCGTCGACCTTGCTCAGGAGCGCTTCGAAACGTGGCGACCGCCTGCGGTGGCTAGCCCTCCGCAAGAGGCACTCCCTCCCCTCCGCCCGGAGCAGCAACGCAAACCGGCGCTCGCCATCGCAACGGGCGGCGAGTTCGCCACCTTCTTGCTCGCTGCGCCATGCCCGGCGCGCGGTGCCCCCGATACGATCGTCGCTGATCTCGCGGCAGAGCTGCTCGGAAACCTGATGCAGTCTGGCGTTCGCGGTCGCCTGCGCAGCGCGTTCGGTTCGAGCTACACGGTCTCGGCTCAATGTAGGCAATCACGAAACTCCGGCCTTTTTAGCCTCGAATTCGACACAGAGCTGCCGCGGTTTTCGACTGCCGTGCACGCCACCCTGGCCGAGCTCACGCAACTCAGAACCATCCCCCCCTCACCCTCGGCCCTCGCTGCCGCGCGCGCGTCCTACCTGGGCCGCCACGCTGAGTCCTTCGGGACGAGTACGGGCGAACTGACGATGCTGACCGACCAGTTTTCGAATGCGCTTCCCGACGATTTTTACGCGCAGCTGGAGGCCCGCGTGAACGCAGTTACTCCGAGCGACGTGACCGAGTATGCCGCCAGGTGGTTGAAGGAAAGTTCGACCATCATCGCTGCCGAGGGAGAGTATTCTGGGTTGACCGATGGCCTATCGCAAATCGGCGAGGTTCAGTGGTTCGAGATGCACTGAAACCGCCCTCAGAGGGTGGCCGAACGGGGTTCCGCGCATTCGCGCGTGCTCGACTCTCGGCGCGCGATCTGCTGAGCCACGTGCTCGGCGTCACGGCCGACACCCGAGAATCGGCCTGAGCCCCAGGTGTGAAGCCAAGGCAGGCCCAAGAAGTAGAGTCCCGGTTGTTCGGTGACGCCGCGCGTGTGGCGGGGGAAGCCACGGTCGTCGAAAATGGGCAATTTTACCCAGGAAAAGTCGGAGGCGAAGCCCACCGACCAAACCACGGAAGTAATGCCCGCGGCGACCAAGTCGAGCGTTTCGGGCTCGCGCTCTGGTTGCCAGAGCGGCTCGTAGTCAGGCTCCGTAGCGACGACCAAGCCCTGCTTCTCGATGAACGCGTCGATGCTGCGGTTGATGCTGCGATACACCGCGTCCGCGCTGTCGAGATTCTGGCGCAGCTCGGGCGCGAACTGCGCCACGCCACTCGCAACGGTGGCGAGCGGCCCGTACAGCTTCATGCCTTGCAACGCGAGCTTGCGTAGATCGATGTCGCGCCCGCCATCGCGGCCGGTGACGTAGTGATTGGTCTTGTCCCGCACTTGCTCGCGGTTCGGGTGTTGGTCGATGGGCATGTCGTAGTAGCCCATGTCGTGTAACCATTCGACGACGTCACGACCACGGTAGCGACGAGCGCAGCGCGGCGCGTTGCCCACGGCCAAGTGCACTTTTCGCCCCGCCAAATGCAGATCTTCCGCGATTTGACAGCCGGATTGGCCACTCCCCACCACGAGCACCTCGCCCTCCGGCAAGCTCTCCGGGTTGCGATAGTTGGACGAATGCAGGCTGAGGATCCCGTTCGGGATCTCCCGAACGTAGGCGGGGAACGTGGCACGATGATAGGCGCCGGTCGCAACCACGACCTGGTCCGCGCTGAATGCGCCCGCGGAAGTCCGGAGCTCGAAACGCACGCCCGACCCGACCCCTTGCTCGCTCAACGATTCGACGCGCACGCCTTCGCGCACTGGCAGGTCGAAGGCCCGGCGATAGCCCTCCACGTATTCGACGATCTGATCCTTCAACATGAAGCCTTGCGGATCGTCCCCCGCGTAGGCGTAGCCCGGCAGCTGGCATTGCCAATTCGGCGTCACGAGACAGAACGTATCCCAGCGCTCTCGCCGCCAAGAGTGGGCAACCCGTTCACCCTCGAGAACGACATGATCGATGCCGCGCTGCTGCAAACAGTAGCTCATCGACAAACCGGCTTGGCCCCCACCCACGATCACGACCGCGTGATGTTCCGGCTTTGCGGGTTTCGCGCGCGCATCGCGCGGGGCATGCTTCTCGAAAGCCAGTACGGCGACGGGTTGCGCCTGCTCGCGGGTCGATAACCCGGCCGCCACCGCTTCGATCTGGGCCAGTTGGTCCAGCGCTGAACTGCAGCTGAACCCGTAGCGCTCGCGCACGCGTTCCGAGGCGATTTCGAGCGCGCCGCGCACGCGCTCCACGAACTCCGAGACGGAGTAAGCGTGCCCCACCGCCAAATACTCCTCGATGATGTAAGACGGCGAATAACATTTTTCGGTCGCGCCATTCGGCCAACGAATGGTGAAGTGCATTTCAGGCATGATCAAACTCCGGGCTGTGCGCTGATCGGGTGGGTGTCGCCCGACGAAGGAGCGACTCGTAGT
>Ga0207687_10003443_pt1 | contig 10664 bp, 13 predicted proteins | sample KBSM54metaG_FD_184399 | JGI IMG/M metagenome (GOLD analysis project Ga0207687, IMG submission 184399) | Miscanthus rhizosphere microbial communities from Kellogg Biological Station, Michigan, USA - KBS M5-4 metaG (SPAdes) (version 2) | ecosystem: Host-associated > Plants > Roots > Rhizosphere >... | reverse complement strand
CGGAGTCGCCGGATCGTGCTTAATGCGCCATCCCGGCAGCAGATCGATCTGCTGCTGAACGTATGCGTAGGAAGGGATCTGCGGCCCCTTGGGGCTGGTCGGCTGGACAACATTGATATTCAGCGAAACCTGGTCGCCAACCCCTTGTCCCCAGCACTTCACACGCAGCACGTGCGCACCCGCAGGCGCAGTCACCGAAGCAATGAACGAAGTCGGTTGGATCACCGAGGTTCCATTATCGATCGAATATCCCATGGAGAGAGCCGGCTTCGATGCGCATGTCCGTGTGCTCGCCGTCAGCGTGAACGGCGAAGTCACCGTCGCACCATTGCTCGGCGTCGCAACCGTAATGTCTGAAACCGCGGCCGCCAGCACCGTGATATTCAGCAACACCTGCTCATTCACCTTCTGGCCCCAGCACTTCACGTGCAGCACGTGCTGGCCCGGAGACGCCGTGACCTTCGCCGTGAACGAAGTCGGCTCGATGACGGCCGTGCCGCTGTCGATCGAATACCCCATCGACACTGCCGGCAATCCCGCGCATGTCTTCGTGCTTGCAGTCAGCACAAACGGCGAAGTGAGTTGCGCGCCGTTACTCGGCGTCGAAACAGTGATGGCTTGGACCGACGCTGTGCTAGTGACGAGCGCCAACGCGGCTAAAAATATCTTCTTCATCAGTGAACCCCTGGTGACGCGGCGGTATAGCACCGGCACAACAGCGGGAGAAGTTCACTGTCGGTGTTTTAAGAAGTCCCTCCAACGTGATACGCAATGCCTTTCAAGACCTTCCTGCGTTTCACTTGGAGGACACATTGATGTCCACGTTTATTTAGATCGGGGCAACTAAGACTGCAATTTCATTTCAAAGCCGCCGTGCACGGCATTCGATTGAGCTTTCTTCATCTATCTCTTCTGAGTGCGTCGTGTGTAGCTATCTCTCACCAGATCTGTTGAGCCCTCGGCATCATGTCGCGCAAACAGAAGAGAATTATTTTTACTGATCTAATTTTGCCGTATTGAATATGGGGCGCCGTGACCGCGCTCACGCATAGCACCCGCGCAGGAGTTACCGTTTGTGTCATAGAATTCGCGTATTGTGACGGGTGTCATATCGCGGGGACGAGTGCCCATAGGCCGTGTGTCCAACGATTCGAATCTCAGGCACCGAATCCGTTGCCCGACGCCTTCTGCGATTCGCTGCACCCTCTGCTATCCTCCCCGCAAGGAGCTTCCCCATGGCCGACACCGCTGGCTTCCCCTACGAGACCCGCCTCAACATCCTTCACGGCCCGCTCGAAGTCATCGACATCAATGTCCCCGACGCGAAGAACTACAAGTGGTTCAACCAGACACTATGCAAGGTCAACGATTCCGTCGTGCGTGTGGGCATCATTGAAGGTGAATACCACTGGCACAAGCACGATAACGAAGACGAATTTTTTCTCACTGTCGAAGGCCAGCTCCTCATCGATCTCGAAGGGAAAACCATCGAGCTCAATCCGGGCCAGGGCTTCGTCATCCCGCGCGGCATCGTCCACCGCACCCGCGCCCTGAAGCGCACGGTAATCCTGATGGTAGAAAACGCCGGAATCATTCCCACCGGGAACTGATGTCCTTGGCTGTACGTACCTCGATTAGCTGAGCATCACTTCACGCGAGGACAACCCTTTGAAAACTAGCCTTCTCGTCTTGCTGGCGTCCTTGATCGCAGCATCGTCCGTGGCGCGCGCTCAGGGCGCGCAAGGTCTGCCTGTCAGCGATCCCCTGTACAAAACGGTAGCTGACCTCGATACCCAGCTGTTCGGCGCATACAACGCCTGCCAGCTCGAGAAGCTAGAGTCCCTGGTGGCCGAGAACCTTGAGTTCTACCACGACAAGACCGGCTTAGCGATTGGTCGGCAACCGTTTATTGATGCCATCAGGAACAATATCTGCGGGAAGGTCCATCGCGAGCTCGTTCCAGGTTCACTCGAGGTGTATCCGATCGAAGGTTTTGGGGCCGTGGAGATCGGGGTTCACCGCTTCACCCACCCTAAAGATCCTCACGAGCTTGGAGAGGCGAAATTCGTCACCCTTTGGCAGCACAAAGACGGCTCGTGGAAGATGACGCGCGCGATCAGCTTCGACCATCATGCCGCAAACCCCTAATTCGGATCACCCGGTTCGCTGCGATATATTCGAAGAGGAATGGCAAGCACTCCCAATAAGCCTGTAGCCTCACCAGCACAACAGGGCTTCGTATTTCTTCCACTCATCGCCGGTTGGCTTATCCCCGGCGCGGGACATTTTCTGTTGCGCAAATGGGGCCGCGGCGCTCTGCTCGCCATCTCCATCGTCTGCATGTTCGCCATCGGCCTCGCCATGCAGGGTAAGCTTTACGCCAACGCGCACGACATTCTCGAGATCCTTGGCCTTCTCGGCGATCTCGGCAGTGGCCTGCTCTACCTCGTGGGCCGGGCCATGGGTCTTGGCGCGGACTCCGTCCAGCTCACCGTAGCCGATTGGGGCACGCGCTTCATCGTCGTCGCCGGCCTTCTCAACATCATCGCCGCGGTCGATGCACACAACCTGCGCACGGGGAGAAAGTCCTGATGTTCTCTCCCTCCCATTTCACTGCTGTGTTGTTGTTCGGACTCTTCGCCTCGACCGTCTTCGGCATCACCCAGCGCGAAACACCTCAGCGCATGTTCCGCTACGGCCTGTACTGCTTTTCCCTCTTCGTGGGCTCTGCCATCGTCCTGAGTTGGGTCATGTATCTGATCGCGCGTTAAAAACCAATCCCTGTCCTTGGCCCTTGTCTCTCCCACACGGCCGCATCGAACTTGTGCACGCACTCATACCCTTCGCTCTTGTAGAGACCGATCGCGTGCGAGTTCGCCTCCGTGACAGTAAGCGAAATCTCGCTCACTCCCTGCCCGATGAAATGTGCTGCCGCTACCAGCAGCATCTTGCGCGCCAGTCCCTGTCTCCGAAACTTCGGATGTACGCACAACTGCGTGATGTGCCCGCTCTGAGGGCTCACCCGTGAGCCCAGTACCAGGGCGGCCAGCTCGTGCGTGCCCCGCTCCACCACGACGTGCGAGGCCTGCGGCGAGAACACACCGCACCCCGAATAGCGCACGATGTTATGCAGAAATCGCATCGAGCCATGCACCGAGCGGTATTGGTCGTTAATCAAGCTATCCGGATGACCGTAATACGCAGTTGAGATAAGCCGCGCCGCTGAGCTTAGGTCGTCGTCGCGCCATGGCCGCAGCTCCAGCTCCGAAGGAAGCTCGATCCGGGGCCGGCTCCAATGGCCGGCGAGCGGCTGCACCATGAACTGACGCATGTACAACTCGAATCCTGATGCTCGGAAAATGTCCGCATGGGTTCCCGAGGGATGCAGCAGCAGTTGCGACTCAATGCGGTCCACATTTGGCGAATTCAGTAGCGTCTCGAACAAATGCTTCAGGAGTGTCGCTTCGATCTCTCGCCCCGGTTCGGGTTCTGTTTCATCGATATCTGGATTTCGCCCGGGCATGGCAAACACGTCACCAATGACAGCCTTTGTCTCTTCGTAGACGCAGAACGTATACCCGGTCACCTGTCCGGCTTCCAACGCGGCATATCCCGGCAGCAAATGATTATCGAGATACTGCATCAAGAGTCGCGCGCTCGACCGGTAATCCCAGTGCAGCCGCTTGCTCCACAGCTCGCCCTCTGCATCGAGCACAGGCCGTAGCACCGGCGCAGCAAAATGCCGAAGATCGAGGATCTCAAGACTCACGCCCGCTGCCATGTTTCCTCTGGCCTAGATTCAAGCTGTTGGATGCGCCCTTGCATCCCCACCCTCGGTTCAACCCAGCCGCACGTTCAAAGTAGGTCTTCCGGTCACTTTGACACGATTCGCCAGCTCACCGCAAGTTACACAATGCCCTGAGCTTGTTTGCGGGCACATCCAAAGCTATCGCGGACCCACAAGGTACACTTCCAGCCCCTGCTCCGGCCAGCTGAGAACTTCCTCGTAGTGCCGCCCTTCAAGATACTGCTGTAGCGCCGCCGGCGTGTGCAGATCCATGCCCCCCCTCCCCGTGACTCTGGCAACCAGTAGATGCTCGCCTTCGGGAACCCCGATGTCCTCGTAATTCGCTACTTCCCGGTTGCGGTAGAACGCCAGTCCGTACTCCACGTCGCGTCGTACGCGAAACACCGCGACGGTTTCATCGGGGGGCGCCAGCTGTTGGAGCCGCTCCGCCAGGGGACGCGCCGAATACGACCTGTCCAGCACATGCATCACCCTCTTCGTCGAGGTAATGGCTGGAACTCCGAAGAACGGCCCCACGCCATACAGGAAGAATGTGAGCACGACCAGTACTCCGGTAGTTGCCAGCCGCAGGCGGGCCACTCCATATCCCTTCACCACCACGATGATCAGGAGCGCAGCACCCACCGAGGCGAGTAGCGCAACCGTCCATGCTCGCGTTGGAGGGATCTCCGGTCCGTGGTTGACAAACCAGGGCATCAGCAACGCAAACATTGTCATCACGCCGCACAGTGCCGCGTGCCCTGCCAACTCCCATCGGTTCAAGCCCTGCTGCCTTTTCCGGAAGAGATAATCACCGGTCAGAATTGTGATCGGCGGAATTGACGGCAGGATGTACCCGGGCAGCTTTGAACGCGAGAACGAAAAGAACACCACGGGAATGATCGCCCAAAGTACCAGGAATTCCGGGAACGCATCTCCCGGACGGTTCGGCGCCCGCCTCTTTGGATTCAATCTCCGCAGCCGCCACTCTGCTACCGACGTTTGCACGCCATCGATGAACGCCCGCGCTGCAATCACCGTCCACGGCATCACCGCCAGCACCACCACCGCCAGGTAGTACCAGAATGGCTGCTGATGCTGATAACGGTTCGTCGCAAACCGCTCCAGGTTGTGCTGTAGAAAGAATTCCCTGAAGAACGTTGGGTTCTGATGCTGTACGGCGATAAACCATGGCAGCGTAATGGCAAAGTACAGCGCAATTCCCGGCCACCACACGGAGCGCTGCACAATCGACCACTCCTTGCGGAGAAACGCGAACGCGCAGACAATCAGCAGTGCAATGAACGGAGCGACGGGCCCTTTCGCCAGTGTCGCGACTCCGGTAAAGAAATAGATATCGAAGAGCCAGAACTTCGAGTTCGTCTCATACCAGGCATACCAACCTAGAAGGCCGATTGAGAGCGGCGCCGCCATCTGCATGTCCGTCGACGCGCCTCGCGAAAAGCCAATGATACCCGCGCATGCCACCGTGATGAGCGCCGCATCCAGGTGCCCTCCTCGTCTGAATCGCCGCATATGCAGGTAGATCAGCGCCACCATGATGAATGCGAAACTCGCCGATGGCAGCCGCGCGCTCCAGTCGTGAACCCCGAACTCCTGGAAGACGAACATTGCCCGCCAGTAGTACAGTGCCGGCTTCTCCAGCCAGGGATGGCCATAAAGATAAGGCGTAACGCACGAGGTCAGCCGATCCTTCAGCGAATGCGCCCCGTCGAAGCGCACCAGCATCTCATGCGCAATCTGTGCATACCTCGGCTCATCAGCCCCTACCAGGCCAAGGCCGTCTCCTCCAAACAGCGGCACAACTCCGTAGAGGATAAAGAAGGCACTGAAGGCCGCGAAGACCGCGGCCTCGCAGAATGTCGCCCATGTCGGCAGGCGAAATGGGCGACCCTCCGGCGATTCAGGCACGACTGGTTCCAACTGTGTTTCCACTTCCAGCGATTCTCCAGGCCGCTCCACCAGCCAGCCTTCCGGCCGACTCCAAAGGGGGTTGAAGTTCTGCCGGACAGGAAAAGTCTTTTGCGCCGTATGGTCCCAAGAACGCAGAAGCTAGGCTATCAGATTCCCACCGCTTCTCAATTACCGACTGCACTCCAGGGTCGCCCTCAACTCTTCCACAATCTGCCGCTTCGCCCGGGCCAGCGGCCCATCCAAAGTGCATCCAGCGGCATTCTCGTGACCTCCGCCGTCAAGCCGTTCCGCAATTGCGGCTACATTGACGCGTCCCTTGCTCCGCAGACTCACACGCACACGCGGCTCTGCAAGTTCGCGCAGGAACACCGCAACCTCCACCTCAGCTATCGATAGCGCTTGGTTTACGATGCCCTCGCAATCTTCCTCGGCAGCGCAACTCCGCATGAGGTCTTCATGGGTAATCCAAAGCCAGGCCAGGCGTCCCTCGCGGTGCAGGTTTCGCAGGCGCCGCTCCCCGCAGAGCAGCTTCGACATAGGAGTCGAGAGATACACCTGCTGCGCAATCCGAATCGGATCCGCTCCTGCCAGCGTCAAGTCCCGCGCCAGCTCAAAAGTCGAGGCCCTCGTCCCGCCGTAAATGAACCCTCCGGTATCCGTCAGCACCGTTGTGTAGATGCAGTGCGCCGCCTCAGCCGTTAGCGCGATACCGGCCACTTTGAACAACCGGTAAACCATCTCTCCCACACACGCGGCTTCATGGTCGATCCAGTTCAGATCGGCAAAATCTATACCGCTCGCATGGTGATCGATACTGACTTGGAAAAACTTCTCCAGCCCCTGCAGCCGCGTGCGCTCTACGCCATCGCACTCCAGCAGGATCACCGCGTCATACGGCCCGTGCACCCGCAGCGCCTTCTTGATTTTCTCGACTCCAGGCAACGCTCGGTACGCCACCGGAACCCGATCCGCGCTCACCAGGTCCGCGCGCTTTCCCATCTGCTCCAGCAGCATCCCCATCGCCAGCATGCTGCCCACCGCATCGCCATCAGGTCCCGAATGCGAGCAAACCAGAAACCGTTCTCCTCCCCGAATCGCCTCCAGGATTGCCGCAATGCGCGCTTCCGCGCTCCTTTGGTGATTGTCAGAGTCAGTTGCTCGGGCCGGCGGCGATTCCATCGCTACTTCACCGGTGGCTTCTGCCGCTTTCGCGCGCGATTCATCAGTTCCTCAATCCGCGCCTGGAACCGCCCCGATCGGTCCGCCAGAAACGTCAATTCCGGTACGTGTCGCACGCCCATCCGCTCCTTCAATTCGAAGCGGATGTATCCCTTGGCAGCATCAAGTCCGGCAATCGTATCCAGCTCGGCCTTCTCGATGTCGGGGACTGCATTGTCCACCGCAACATATACGCGCGCCGACTTTCCACCCGGATTCAGCGCCACCTCCGTCACATAGCAGAACGAAATGCGCGGATCCGAGAGCTCTCCCTCGAGCATCGCGCCAATCTCTTCGCGAAGCGTCTCGGCCACCCGGTCCTGATGATGTTTCCTTCCTCTGTGTTCCGGCATAATCAGCGCCTCCCGAGCCGCTTCAAGTAAACCAGTCAGGATAGCAGAGACTCTTTCTCGCGATCCCACTTTCCGACAAGCACGGCTCTCGCACAGAAGTGTAGGCGGAGGGGAACAGGTCACACCCCCTGTTCCTTGATTCCCTGGTCTCACGCTCCCTTGTTTCCTGCTTTTACACTGTCACTGACCGTGTCTAGCGAGACCTACCGGGGCAGGCTGGCCCCCTCACCCACCGGCTATCTCCACGTCGGGCATGCCCGCACCTTCTATCGTGCGTGGCAGCGCGCCCGTGAGGCAGGTGGGGTGCTCATCATGCGGATGGAAGATCTCGACCCCGATCGCTGTCGCCCCGAATACCGGAACGCCGCACTCGAAGATCTCCGCTGGCTCGGCCTCGACTGGGACGAAGGACCCGACATCGGCGGTCCATACGCCCCTTACGAACAGAGCCGGCGTGCTGATGTGTACCGCGCAGTCTGGCAAACACTTCGGGACGGCGGATTCATCTACCCCTGTCGCTGCTCACGCAAAGACCTTGCGGCCGCCCTCAGCGCCCCACACGAGGGAGTCGCGCGTGCCAACGACTCAGATGACGAGCCCGTCTACCCAGGTACGTGCCGTCCCATCCGTCCAGGGGATGGTCCCCTCGACTTCTGTGCCGGGCTTGGCGACTCCCCGGCAGGCCTCAACTGGCGCTTTCGCGTCCCTGACGGAGAAATCATCAAATTCCATGACGCCAACTTCGGCCTTCAGACCTTCACCTCTGGGCTCGACTTCGGCGACTTCCTTATCTGGCGTCGCGACCGAGTGCCAAGCTACCAACTCGCCTGCGTCGCAGACGATTTCGCCATGCACGTCACCGAGGTGGTCCGCGGCGCCGACCTGCTGGTATCCACAGCCCGCCAGATCCTCCTCAACCGCGCCCTCGGCTACCCAGACCCCACCTGGTATCACTGCGAATTGACCGTGGATGAGCACGGCTGCCGCCTCGCCAAGCGCTACGACGCTCTCAGCATTGGCGAACTTCGCCGTAAAGGAATGACGCCAGCCCAGATACTCTCTGCAACCCTTCGCCTGTAGCTTTGGTCCAGATCTGAAACCCCTCGTGGTGTAATCCCGGGGACCAACCCTGCAGTAAGTTTCCCGACGCGCAAGTACCCAGGTTTGCGGTGACTTCTTTCTTACCTGAGAAGGTAACCGATAGGACCTTACACATTTGTGCGATCGCGACTAACATGAACGAGTAACAAAGGAAGTTCATAGCTGTACCCGCCATTGGAAACAGGAACGAGACACCAAGATATCCAGGCGAGGCACACAGGGACCTTCACCCCCAGGAGAGCCGCACCCATGTCTCACGATCGGAAACCAAGCTTCTTTGCCTCCATCTTCGGTTCGAAGAAGAAAACCGAAGAAGAAGTCCACGCCGAACAGGAATCTCGTCAGAAACTCGAGGACCGCATCCGGGAAGTCCTCACCATAATCGAAACGCCCAATCCCGACCACGCCTGAGCAGTTCAGCCCGCCCGCTAGAGCGCGGGCTCACTGCACCCCCCAACCCAGACTCACGGCCTCTCCCTGCAATCCGCGGACAGATTCCCTGCACGCCTATTTCGCCCCTGATCCGTCCAACTCTCGTACGTTCTTACGGTTCGCTCCGCCCGGCTCCGCCAGATACAATGGGAGTACGCGCGAAAACCGGCGTTTGACGACTTCTTTATACATTTGGAGCAGGTGCACGTGATTCGTATGTTCCGCCACTGGGTTGCAGCCTATCTATGTGCCATCGCAATTCCGGCGCTCGCAGTCCCGGTCTCTCATCAACCTACGCAGACCACGCTCCTCGTCGATACCCGCGACGTCAATGGACACACTGAGGCGACCATCTTCGTTGCGGTGAGCGGTGCGGACGGATTGGGCGCTCCCGGCTCTATCACCCTCACGGACGGCGGCAAGTCCCTGGCAGGCTTCGTGCTCGATGCTCAGGGCCAGGCCACATCGACAATCACCCTCGCAGGCGGAGCCCACTCTTTTCGCGCGGTCTACTCCGGCGACTCGACTCACAGCACGTCGAATTCGGCGATCTCGACCCTTGCAGCCACAGCCGGAACTACCCCGGACTTCTCTATCGGAATTGCTCCAGGATCCGTCAGCCTCAAGCAAGGCCAAAGCGGATCGGCCCTGTTGACCGTAACCCCGGTTAACGCGGCATCGCTTGCTGCGCCGATGTTCGTCACCATCTCTTGCGCCGGCCTTCCTGATCAAGCATCCTGCTCATTCACACCCGAGAACATCGAGATCCCGGTGGGCGCCACCAAGGGTATAGTCAGTTCGATGGTGATCGCCACGCAAGCGCCGTCCTTGGCTAATGTGCAGCCCGCAAAAGTCCGCGAGTCGCATCCGACGGCATGGGCGCTCCTCCTTCCCGGCAGCCTGACCCTCGGAGGTCTGGCCTTCGGCCTTCGCCGCCGCCGGATTCTCAGCCGTCTCGTTCTGCTTGCGCTTGTAGCATTCGTCGGCGCGCTCGGCTCTACAGCCTGCTCGCCGCTCTACAACTATCGCAATCACGGTCCGCCGCCAAATCTGCCCACGCCGACCGGCACCTACAACCTGACCATCTCTGCACAGTCGAGCAATGGTGTTACGGCCACAACGCACACCACGACCATGGCCCTGACGGTCACCAAATAATTCGAACTCGAGAGCGGATGCATGGTCCCCTGGCATCCCCTGCCGTACCAGATCTTCTCACTCGTTGAACAAACGCCGGGCACAGTCCTGCTCCATAGCTCCCGTCCCGGCGAATCTACCTTCAGCCGTCTTTTCATTTCCCCTCTCCAAATCATTGAAGTCCGCGAACTCAATGAGTTGTCGGGGCTTTTCTCAACGATCGAAGAATCCATCGAACGCGGCAACCTCGCTGCCGGCTACTTCGATTACGAGTGCGCGCAATACTTCGAACCCACTGCGCACCTCCGGCCCCACCGCGATTCAGACCTCCTCGCATGGTTCGGGATCTACGATCGCTGCCAGGTCTTCGACCACCGCGCCGAAAACTTCGATCCAGATCCTTCGCTTCTGTCGCTTCTCGAGCCCAAATTGGATGAGCACGTTTTGGGGCCTGCACCCAAAATCAACTTCGGTCTGAACGAACAGCGATTTGCAAACTGTATTGAACAAATTCACAGCTGGATACGCGCCGGGGATGTCTATCAGCTCAATTTCACATTCCCGCTTCGCGCCCCATCCATTGAAGCTCCATCGAATCTGTACGCCCGTCTTGCCGTAGCTCAACCGGTCGACTACGGCGCCTTCCTTCACACACGGCCCGGACACCACATACTTTCCTTCTCGCCTGAACTCTTCTTCAG
>Ga0207687_10003436_pt1 | contig 10679 bp, 8 predicted proteins | sample KBSM54metaG_FD_184399 | JGI IMG/M metagenome (GOLD analysis project Ga0207687, IMG submission 184399) | Miscanthus rhizosphere microbial communities from Kellogg Biological Station, Michigan, USA - KBS M5-4 metaG (SPAdes) (version 2) | ecosystem: Host-associated > Plants > Roots > Rhizosphere >... | reverse complement strand
CGTGCCCCTGGTCGATCACGGCTTGACGATGAAGCGTTGTCGCCGTCAGCTGCGATCGCCGCTCCACCACCAACACCGCGGCGGCCGCCCATGGCAAAGAAGCTGTTAGCGACGCCGCGAGCCGCAGCCGGGCCGGCGATGCCACCGCGAGCACCACCAGCCCGACGGCCGCCGCGATCAGCGCACCCCGGCTGAACGTGAGGTACAGCGTCACCAGCGTGACCACCAACGATGCTGACGCGCCGACCCGAACGGCGGTCGGCAGTCGCGCAGCCGCCAGGCCGCCTCCCAGCAGCGCCGCCATCGCCGCGAATGCTCCCAGGCCATTCCAGTAGCCGATCGGCGAGTACAGCCGACCGATGGCGTCCGGGCTGTTGGGGAAGCCGAACACATCGGGCGCGAGCCGTCCGCCCAGCGCATACAGACAGACCGCCACCATCGCCACCAGCGTTCCGATCGCAAGCGACGACGTTCCCGTCCGCCGCGCGACCAGGAGCGACGCCGACAGCGCGATCGGATAGACGAACGCCAGCTCCGCGTCGCTGACCGTCTTGGTGAGGTCGCTCGTCCACAGGCCCGATAGCAGCGTCCACGCCGCCAGCCCGAACAATCCGCCGACGCTGACCAGCGCCAGCCGTGACAGATACAGTCGCTCGCTGAGCACGATCGCGCACCCGCACACCCCGAGCAGGCCCAGGCTCACCACGCCCCAGGCAGGCGCATAGAAGCCGCCGTCAAACCACGCGAGGCCGAACACGAGCACTCCGGCGAAGGCGCCGGGTGCCAGGCGGGAGACGGGCATGGACACGATGCTACCCCCGGGTTGCGCTTCCAGACATCCGACGTAGGATGGTCGTTCATGGGACGGAAGGCCGATCCGCTGGGCGATCCGGCACCGCTGATCCGCCGCGTCTACGCCTACGTCGCCTACCGGATCGGTGATGGGCCCGAAGCCGAGGACGTGTCGTCTGAGGTGTTCGAGCGGGCGCTCCGCTACCGCTGGAGCTACAACCCGGACAAGGCCGCCCCCATCACCTGGCTGATGGCGATCGCGCGCAGCGTGCTGGCCGACCGCGGCCGGGGGCATGCGTCGCCGGTGGCCGAGGAGCCGACCGACCTGGCCGATCCGCTCGATGTGGAGGCCGAGAGCGTGCAGCGGCTCGACCTGCAGGCGGCGGTCGCCCAACTCTCGGAGCGAGATCGGGAGCTGATCGGACTGCGCTACGGAGCCGATCTGACCGCCGCCCAGATCGCCGAGCTGCTCGAATCAGAGCCGCACGCGGTCGAGGTGTCGCTGTCCCGGGCCGTGTCGCGGCTGCGATCGTTCGCGACGGTGAACTCCGACCTGTGAGGTTTTCGAGGCGGACCCGGTATATGAGGGTAGGCAACGATCCGAAGGGGCACGATGAGGCGATTTTGGGACAGCGGTCCGGACCAAGGCGACATCGAAGCACGGCTGCGCGCGGAGCGGCCCGGGCCATCGCATGACCTCGTCGACAGGATCACCGGTCAGCTTGCCGACGACGGCAAGCAGCGGCGCGAGCTCAGCAAGACCCGCAGGTCGGTGGCCGTCGTCTTCGCCTCGCTGGTGCTGATGTCCGGCTTCGGCGCGGCCGCCTTCGGGGCCGCCGGCGGGAACAGCAACGGGAACAACGGGAACGGCAACGGCAACACTGGCACGCCGGCCGGCTGCGTCGAGGGCCAGGGCCAGGTCACGCTGCAGAACCCGAACTGCTGAGCGCCGAGCGGCGCTCGCCACTTCTTCACCACAGCGTCACCTCGTGTTATCACCCGGTTTCCCTAGCATGGCTGGCTCAGGGTAGGGGCATCGGAGGCAGCCCCTTCCTAGGCTAGGCGGCTCCGCCTGTTCCCAAAGGCGAACTGGCGGGGCCGCGTCGGTCCTTGGTTTAGATCATCACCCAGCGACCCGCTAGCTGCTCGGCCGCCAGCCTCCCGCCGTAGACTGCGCACGTGGCTGCGGCGGCGTCACCCACCGGAGCAGTGCGCCACGGCCCCGCGGCGGGCTGGCGGAACGCCGCGGCCTACCTGCAGGATCCGCTGCCCTACCTGGAGGGGGTCGCGCGGCAGGGCGCGGTCACGCGGGTGCCGTTTCCCGGGCACCACAGCTTCGTCTTCGTCAGCGATCCCGAGTTGATCCGCCGCGTGCTGGTCGACGAACATGCGTCGTTCGTCAAGGGCCGTGCTCTGCGCGCCGCCCGCCGTCTGCTCGGGGACGGCCTGCTGACCAGCGAGGGCGCCGACCATCTGCGGCGGCGGCGGATGATCCAGCCCGTGTTCCATCGTGCCGTGATCGAGGCCTACGGCGCCGAGATGGTCGCCGCCGCCGAACGCGCCTGCATGCGCTGGCGCGATGGAACCGTGATCGACGTCGATGCGGCGATGACCGACCTGGCGCTCGACATCGTCGGCAAGACCATCTTCAACGCCGACGTCGAGTCGGAAGCGTCCGAGATCCGGGCCGTGCTGGAGGCGGGGATGGGGGTGTTCCACCGGTTCCTGCTCCCCGGCGCCGAGCTGTTGTGGCATCTGCCGCTGCCGGCGACTCGGCGGTTCACGACCGCCCGCGACCGGTTCGACCGGATGATGCTCGACCTGATTCGAAGCCGCCGGGGAGCGCCGCCGGGGCGGCCGGACCTGATCGACCATCTGATCGCGCTGCACGACGAGAACGGCGGCGGCCGGCTGTCCGAGCAGGAGATCCGAGACGAGGCGGTGACGCTGCTGCTGGCCGGACACGAGACGACGGCCAGGGCGTTGACGTGGACGTGGCATCTGCTCACCCGCTATCCGGAGGTGGCGTCGCGGTTGCAGTCCGAGCTGGCCGACGTGGTCGGCGACCGGCCCGTGACCGCGGCCGACTATGCCGAGCTGCCCTATACGCAGGCGGTGTTCCGCGAGACGCTGCGGCTGTACCCGCCGGTGTGGGCGCTGGCACGGATCGCCACCCGGGACGTCACGCTGGGTGAACTGCTCGTGCCGACCGGCGGCACCGTGATCATGAGCCAGTGGGTGGTGCAGCGAAGCGCGGAGAACTTCACGCACGCCCTGGCCTTCCGGCCCGAGCGCTGGCTGTCAGAGCCTCCGCCGCATCCCGGTGCCTACTTCCCGTTCGGCGGCGGCCCCCGCCTCTGCATCGGCGAGCGGTTCGCGATGCTCGAGGGGGTGCTGGTGCTGGCCACGATCGCGCGGCGCTGGCAGGTGACGACGCTTGACTCCACGACCCGGATCGACGCCCGGTTCACGCTCCGGCCGCGCGGCGGTCTGCGCGCGATGGTCAGCGCCACACCCGAGGCATAGCTGCCCTCCTCTTGGCCAGCCCAGGGCGAGCTAGTCGCGTTCTCGGAGACGGTCGAACATCTCAGCGTCGGACAACTCCGTCCACGGCCTCTCGCGGTGGTCGACCTTCGCGAACATCCGTCGGAGTACTGTCCGAATCCGTCGTTGCATGGTGGGCGCGTTCAGGTGAAGCATGGCTATGGGACGACACGTGGCGACGCCGCTTACGGACAGGTCGAAGGAGGTACACCGTCGCGAGCAAACCCGCGACTAGTACGGCGACAGCCCCAAGGTTGGTACTCACACTACCCCGCCTGCTTGATGATCGCCAACGTCGGCGTTTTCCTGTCTCGCCGGTTGCGGCCTGCCGTCCATCGCCAGTCGATGCGTTGCCGCGGCTGCTTTCCGGGACGGCAGATCGAGCTTCCGCAGAATGTTCTGGACGTGTCGCTTGACGGTGTACTCGGATATGTGGAGCGAGGCGGCGATGGCACGATTCTGCGACCCCGATCCGATCAGCGCGAGCACCTGGCGCTCGCGAGGCGAAAGCGTCGCGATCATCTCCCGCGCCTGCGCGCGCTCCTCCCAGCTCTGGAGCTGGTCGAGGATCGATCGCATGATCGAGCGGGGGAGGACGGCCTCTCCCCGCAGCGCGGCGTCGATGGCGCGGCGGAGACCTGTCGGCGAGATCTCCTTGTCGAGATACCCGTTGGCGCCGGCTCGAAGGGCGGCGACGACCTCATTGCCGTCGACGCCAAACCCCCAGACGATCGCGGACGACATCGAGGCGCCGACGGCTGCCAAGGCGTTCTGCAGCTCTGCGCTCTGCGCCATGCCGCTGTCGATCAGGATGACGTCGGCGGTACCGGCTCGCCCGGCGGCGACAAGTCCGTCTGCATCGTCGACCTCGACCACGTCGTACCGGGTATCTTCGGCGAGGTACGAGGAGACGCCCGACCGGAACGCCCCGGGATGGTCTGCCACAACCACCTGTGGAGCGCTCATGCGTCAAGCCGCCTGCGGCCGCTTGAGCGCAAACCGCTCGCGTGTATAGGCGTATCGGTCTTCATTCGAGTCCGTTAGCACGAAGCCCATCTTGTAGACAGGAGAGGACGACAGCACCCTCGCCAGTTCGGCCAGTGTGCTCTGGGCGATGCGGTTGGCGCGGACGACGACCACGGCCGCGTCCGCGCGCCGGACCAGCTCCAGCGAATCGGCCGACAGGAGCAGCGGCGGTGCGTCGATGAGGACGACATCGAAGCGCGAGGCGAGCTCTCCCAGCAGGTCGTCCAGTCGTGACGACCTCGTCGGATCGCCGAGATCCGCCACCGGTGAAGAGCCCGCCGGCAGCACCCACAGGCTGGCGCGGGGATCATCCTCGACCCGTCCATCGTCCACTGCCGCGTCCGCCGTCGCGGAGCTCTCGGCGTCGTGCCGCAGCGACATGTCACGGCAGGTGAGCGCACCATCGAGGCTCGCCTGGCGGCGGATGATGTCGGCCACGCCGACCTGTAGTTCGAGTCCGAACAACCTGTCGAGGGACGTCGGTCGCTCGTCGGTGGTGCTTCGCATGTCGGCGTTGACCAGAACCACGCGCCGCCCGGCACGGGCGAACGCGACACCGAGGTTCGCGACCGTCGTCGACCGGCCCTCGCCCGACGTCGCGCTCGTAATCGCGATCAAATGGCAGATCTCGCGCCGCGGGTCCTGCTTGACGGCGATCAGCCGGGCGGTTTCCTGGCCCGGCTGCACCCTTCTCGGCATCATCGAATCGATCGTGGCGCGAAGCACGCGGTAGGCCTGGGCAAGACGGCTGTTCGGTTCCGCGACCGTGATCAGCGCGTCCTGCCGCCGCACTGTTCGCCTCACCCCTGACAGGCGGCCGAGGAGGGGAAGTCCCAGCACGCTGCTCACCTCCGTGGCGGTGACCACCCGACCGTCGAGCGCCTGGCGCAGGAAGGCCAGCGCGATCCCGAGCAGCAACCCCAGCCCGATCCCGATCAGCGCGTTGCGGAAGGTCTTCGGCTGTACCTGGGTCGCGGTCAGCGCCTGCTGAACGAGCGTCGCGTTCGACGTCCGCAGCGCCTCCAAGGACTGCAGTGACTGATCTTTGGCCTGGAGGTTCCGATAGAGGGGCGAGGCGGTTCGCCCCTGCGCCTGGAGCTCAGTCAGCAGCGTTTGGACATGGGCGCGTGCCTTGCGCACGGGAGCGGTGTCGAGGTCGCTCCGGTACTTGGTGAATGCCCTGGCGTAGGCCGTGGCAAGCGTCTCGGCGCGGGCCCTGGTGGCCGCCGTTACCGTGAACGACAGCAGGTCCGTGTTCGGGTCGGACGAGACCGAGGACGTGGAAAGGAACTGCTGGATCGTCATTCCCGCCGCCGGTCCGCTTCGCAGAGCCGACTGCACGACCGCCGACACGCGCGCCAGCTGGGCCTGTGTGTCCGCCACGCGCTCGGGCGGCACCGGCGAGGCGGGTACCTGCGGCGTCGTGGTGAGCGAGGAAGAGGCGAGATTCTGGGTGTTCAGCAACACTCGGGCGGTCGCCGAATACCGCACCGGCTCTGCCAGCGAGAGCGCCACCGCCACCACCGGCACAACCACGACCGCCGCGAGCACCACCCAGCTATTCCGCCGAATGATGTCGAGATACTCCCGGAGGAGCGCCTCACGAGGAGCAGCCGGCTCCACAACTGAACCACTTTCGTCGGATCAACACGAGGCCAGTGGAGCAGCGACCAGCCTCGCTTTGCACCGTAGTGCGAGTGGCTCGCGGGGCAAGAGAAATGGGCCGTTGGTACCGTTGGCGGGGGCCGAAAGGCCTACACGCGACCGGTTTGTAGGCCGGTCAGGGCCATGAATCGTGGTGACTTGAGCCGCGGCGCGTATCCGCTCGGCGCACCGGCGGTTTCACAGGTTACGTTTCTGATCCGTGAGCATGCATGTTCGATCTCGGCTGCGTTCCGCGCGCTGGCGCACGCGGAATCGGATCGCCCGCCACCCGAGCACGTTTCTCCGGACGGCGGGCTTCAGCGATGCCCAGGCCGATGAGTGGCTGATCGGCCGGCACAAGGCGCTGTGCATCGATGGCTTTCCGCGTTCGGCCACAACCTTCGCGGTCGCCGCATTCCAGCTCGCCCAACCGCGACCCATCCAGGTCGCACACCACAGCCATGCACCTGCGCAACTGATCGCGGCTGCACGCTGGGGGATCCCGTCGCTCGTGACCATCCGCGCGCCGGAGCAGTCGGTGCTCTCGACCGCGGTTTACCATCCCTATCTGACGGTGGCAACCGCGCTGAGGTCGTATGTCGAGTTCTACGAGGCCATTCGTCGATACCGACCAGCGCTCGTGGTCGGCGAGTTCAGCGACATCACGTCCCGACTCGATCACGTGATACGGCGCGTGAATCAGCAATTCGGCTGCGACTTCTCCGAGTATCGGCACAGCCCCGAGCGCGACAACACCGTTTTCAGCGTGATCAACCAGGGTGACGCGTCGTCACCGACCAACCCGTTGGTGACATCGTTCTTCTCCGGCGGTATCGGCTACCGGGAACTGCGCGAGCTGCTGCGGCGGGACTTCGGCATCGACCTCGATCCTGACTCTCCAGCTCATCAGTCAACGGTTGCGCGCCCCTCGGCCGACCGTGAACGAATGAAGGCGAGGCTCCGTCTGGCTTACTGGGACCCCGACCTCGCAACGCTTCGCGCGCGGGCGGCTCACGTCTATCACGAGTTCACCTCCGATGGTGCGTCCGTGGCAGCCCCGGCGTTGGAGGTCGCAGGGACGCGGTCGTTCGACGCCCCCCCGCCGCGGTGAGAGCGGCCACGCACCCGCCTCGCCGGATCGCCTCCGCGGCATCGGGGTGGTGCGGCTCCTTCGACTGGCCACTGGCGGTTGCGGTGGCGGGGCTCGCCGCCGGATCGGGCGTTGCCGTTGCGGCCGGTGGTCGCGAGCTGCTCGCCGCCGCGGCCCTGGTGGTACTGATCGGCGTCTGCGCAGCCACCGCCCTGATCCCCGCCGCTCTGCGCGGCGCGGCGGTCGACATCGTCGTCATGGTCGGCCTGCTGGCGCCGGTCGCGATGCAGCAGGATCGCACCAGCACCCAGATCACGAGCACGCCGGTGACCGGGTTGGCGATCGTCCAGGGGATCGTGCCGGTGGTGTGCGTCGCCGTCGCGCTCCTGCTCGTCCGTCCTGCGTCGCTTCGTCCCTCCGCCACCGAGCTGTGGGCTGCCGGGTTCTTGACCGCCGCCGCGGTCAGCACCCTCTGGTCGGTTTCCCCCAAGGTCACGCTGCTGAAGGCGCTGCAGCTCGCCGTTGCGTATCTGCTGATCCTGCTCTGGGTGCGGATGTCGCCGGGCAAGGATCTCGTCGCCCGGCTGGGGCTGCTCGTTCACGCCGTGCTACTGGCCGCCATCGCCGGCCTCATCCTCAGCCCACACAGCGCGGTGGTGCCGATTGCCGGCGCCGACCCGACCCCTCGCTTGCGCGGCATCTTCCCCGTGATCGCTCCCGACCTGCTCGGCTTCATGGCGGTGATAGGGCTGCTGTACCTGGCGGCGAGGGTGGGGCCGAGCTGGACGCTTCGCCCGCCTGTCCGCGTCGGCTTGGCCGCCGGATATGTCGTGGTGCTGCTGCTGACACGCGCCCGCGTCTCTCTGGTACTGCTGCTGATCGGGCTGTTCGTGCTGATGGTGCAGGATGCCCGGCGTCGCACGCGGCTGGGGTTCCTGCTGCCGCTGGTCGGTGTGGCGGCGGTGTGCGTGCTGTCGCTCTATGCGGGTCAGATCACGACGTTCGTGTCTCGCGGTGAGAGCTCGCAAGCGCTCTCGACGCTGACCGGCCGTACCTTGACCTGGCATCAGGCCGAGCACGCGTGGGCGGAACGGCCGCTGATCGGCTACGGCTTCTATGCAGGCCATCGCCTCGGCGTCGTATCCTCGATCGAGGCACAGAACCTCGACAGCATGTGGATCGAGACGCTGCTTGACGTCGGCCTGATCGGCGCCGTTCCGCTGGCAGGGTTCGTGATCGCCGGCGCGTTCGCACTCGGCCGGCGCCGGCGGTCGCCTTCACGACAGCTGGCGATTGCCATCTACGCCACAGCGCTGGCGTCGTCGTTCGTGAACCCGTCGCTGCAGCAGGCGAACTATCCGATGATCGTGTTCGCCACCGTGCTGCTCGCGCGCTCGCCGTAACCGCCGCGGTCTGGGCGGACGGCCGCGCGGTCGCTGTCGCCGGCCAAGTCCACCCGCACGGCGCAAACGGCTGCTTGAATGCGGTTCTCCAGTTCGAGCTTCTCGAGGATGCTGGCGACGTGATTCTTCACGGTGCGAGGGCTGATGAACAGCGCCGCCCCGATGCGGGCGTTGTTCCAGCCCTTCGAGATCAGCTCGAGCACTTCGATCTCCCGGGATGTCAGTCGGTCGTGCACCTTTCGGTGCAGATGCGCAGTCGCACCGTCTCCGGCGGTTCCGTCCGCGAACGCGCGAAGCAGTTCTCGGGCGGTCGCGCTTGCGATCACCGTCTCTCCGTGCGCTGCCACCTTGATCTCTGCGAGCAGGACGTCCGCCGGGCTGGAACGGGGTACACACCCTCGCGCCCCTGCTCGCAGCGCCGTCAGCGAAGCGCGGACGTCGCCGTCGGGCGCCAGCACGAGCAACGGACACACGGATGCCAGCGCTGCCACCTGCGGCGAGGAGGCATCGCCCGCGTCGGCATCCATCACCGCGACGCTGACTCGCGTCCGGGCGACGGCATCGATTCCCGCCTCGGGCGTCCGGCATTCGGCAACGACGCGGAGCCCGCCTCGCTCGGCGATGCTGGATAACCCCCGTCGCACCAGATCGCTCCGGCCCACGACGAGTACCATCGGACTGCCCGCGGCAGTCAACGGAGCGCTGCCCGCGTGATACTCACCAACCCGTTCCTCTCGACTCGCGCGAGCAGATGGAGCGAGGCACCCGCGACGACGGTCCGAACTATAGACGCCCGTCCGAATTGTCACAAGGAACGCGGAGTGTGCCGCTCACAGACTAATAACGTGTAAGTTGGAGCAATAACGTGTCAGGTCAGCCGACCGAGAAGGTGGCGCCCGTGTCCTGGCCGGCCGCCCTCCACTGCTCGATCGTCGCCGGCCCATTTGCCCACTCGAACCACTGGCTGCGCAGGTCGGCCAGCAGGTAGTGGTTGGCGACGAACCGGTTCGACGCCGAGAACACCACCCCGGCGAACGGTGTCCCCGCGACGTCGCTTTCCTGAGCGCCGGCACGACCCGACTGCATGCGGATGCGATTCCGGCAGACGGTGACGTGGACGGCCTGATGAGCGCCGTAGGGAGAAGGAGAGTCGGTTCTCGGTCCCTGGTTGAGGATCACAGACCCGTCTCCGTTGCCGGCGACGACGTTGTCGCAGATGACGACGTTGGGGCTTGCAGAGTCGAGGATCCCCCAATGCGGGCTTCCCGACACCTCGTTGAAACGGATCACGCCATCGTATGAGATCTCGTAATCGATGCCGTTTTCGTAGTTATTATCGACATAGTTGTGGGTTATGCTCACGCTTGAATTATTTATGTCGAACCAGATACCTATACAGAGGTTTCGGTGATACCAGTTCCAGCTAAGGTCGACGTGCGTCGAAAGTGTGATCTTGGAGCCACCTGCGTCCGAGCATTCGCCGTTCGCAAAGTAGTAGCGCGACGTGTTGTTTCGAGCTACCTCGTTCGCCAGCACGCGCATGGAATTCCCGGACGCCGCGATCCCGTAGGTCCCGTTGTCGTGGATGTAGTTCTCGAGGATCCGCCCACCGTCGGTCACGCGCACGCCCTCACTGTGGTTCAGCCGGACCTCGTTTCCGGCCACGACCCAGTTGGCGCCGGATCCGGTCACGATCCCGTCACCGATCGACCCCTGCACCGTCAGGCCGCGAACGACCACGTCCGGCTCATAGCTGTGGATGACGCCGTCCGGGAGGCTCACCAGGCCGACGCGGTGGCCCGCAGGATCCGCGCCGAGATAGATCGTCCCCTGGTCGTAGTCGTAGAAGTACTCGCCCGCCGCCAGCGATGAGAGGCTCTGGCCGATGACCTGGCCGCCGAAGGCGACGCCTGCCTTGACTAGCGGCCGGTCACCTTCGAACACATCGTCAGCGAACGGCGCCTGGGGGTACCGATATGACCCGTTGTATCCGCCGCCAAAGTCGAACGTGGGTGTCGTCCGGGGCGCGTCCGCAGCCCATAGCGCTCCAACGCGTCGCCATCCGGTGACGTCGATGCTGGCGTCCAGGATCGTTCCCGGTTGACCGATCAGGCGGTCGCCCGATTTCGGGAAGATCGTCCGGTCGATCCGATACCGACCGGGCTCGAAGCAGAACGTCG
>Ga0207687_10003432_pt1 | contig 10684 bp, 8 predicted proteins | sample KBSM54metaG_FD_184399 | JGI IMG/M metagenome (GOLD analysis project Ga0207687, IMG submission 184399) | Miscanthus rhizosphere microbial communities from Kellogg Biological Station, Michigan, USA - KBS M5-4 metaG (SPAdes) (version 2) | ecosystem: Host-associated > Plants > Roots > Rhizosphere >... | reverse complement strand
CGCCTGCACACCCGTGGCGGAGAGCTACCAATCCCCACAGCAATTGCCCCGCCACGATCGGCCAGCGGGAAAAATCGCGGAAGTACTTTGCTGTCAACAAGACTTGGTTGCGTGCCATTAGCCGCACTGCGTATTTATTCCACGCTCCCCATGTCGAACTTCCCAAATGGTAAACAATTGCACTGGGAACGTAGACGCCCGATCGTCCCTTTGCCGCGCATCGAATTCCGAAATCGACATCTTCAAGGTAGGACTCGAAGGTCTCGTCCAGCGAACCGATTTCCTCGAATAATCTGCGCCGGAATAAGGCTGCGGTCATCGGCGCCATGCGGATCGGGCGAGGCTCGTTCCAGAACGGCCCATCCGGCTTGCCCGAGCCGCAGCGGTAAGCGCACGCTCCCCGGGATATCGCATCGAACGCGCCGTCGATGATCGACGGATCGGCCGCCGTCAGCGTTTTGCCGGTGGCGAACCACACCTCGTTATCCTGCACCGCGGCCAGCAGGTTCGCAAGCCAGGCCGGATCGAGAGTCACGTCGTTATTTAGAATTCCGATCCAGTCCGCGTCCGTGGCCGCGATACCGCGGTTCACCGCGGCAGCGAATCCGAGATTGTTTTCGAGGCGAATCACTCGAGCGCCGGCGCGCTCCGCCAAGGCTGCGGAATCGTCCGCCGATCCGTTATCCACCACAATGATTTCGTCGAATGCGCGCGTCTGTTCGCGCAGATTGGCCAGCAGCGCCTGCAGAAGATCCCTCCGGTTCCAGTGAGGAACTACGGCGGCCACCTTCATGAGAACCGCTTCTTCACCAGGAACCACAAGTTATAGAAGCCGTCGCGCCAGGGATTCAGCTTGATCTCCCCCAGCCGGGAGCTGTACAAAATCGAGATCTCCGCAAAGCCGAGCCGGGTGGTCTTCAGCGCCTCGATCTTGATCTCTTCGGAGAAAGCCATCCCGTCGGATTCGAGCTTCATTTTACTCAGGATGGCCCGTCGAAACACCCACATGCCGGATTGCGAATCGCGCACCCAGCGAAAGTACAGAACGGACATCGCCAACGACAAGATCAGATTTCCGAACCAGTGTTTCCAGCTCATGGCCGTGCCATCCCGCACGGGGAAACGGGAGGCGTTCAGGAAATCGACCTTAAGATGCAGAAACGCTTCCAGCAGATAAGAAATCGCGTCGGGCGGATAACTGTGATCGCCGTCCAGCGTAATGATGATATCGCCTGTGGCCGCGGCGAAGCCCGTTTTATAACTTCGCCCATACCCGCGGGCATCCTCGCGAATGACATGCGCGCCGAACCTGGCTGCCACCTCCGAAGTCCGATCCGTGGATCCGTTATCGACCACGATCACCTGGTCGACAAAATCAGGCATCCGGATCAGGATCTGCTCTACTCCCTGTTCTTCGTTGAGACACGGCATAATCACCGTGATTTTCTGTTCCTTGTACATTCGACCGTTTCACCAGCATAGCCGTTGGGTATCATGGGTTGCATGAAGTGGCTCTTGACCGCGACCCTGACCGCCCTGTTTTCGATTCCTGCCGCCAACGCGCAGGTTTCCGGCGTAAAGACGGTATATATGCTTCCGATGGCCAACGGACTCGATCAGTACCTGGCCCTGCGGCTGACATCCGAGGGAGTGCTGCAAGTGGTCACCGACCCGAAGAAGGCGGACGCGGTTTTCACCGACGGAATCGGCGCGCGACTTGAGGAAAGCTTCGCAACCCTGTTCAATTCCGCCCAGAAAGACAAAGGCGAAAAGGCCGGGGAAGCTGAATTTGCCCATCCCGCCATGCGACCGCTCTCAGGTAGCCGCGGCGTCATTTTCCTGGTGGATCGCAACACCCGCGACGTCGTTTGGAGCACCTTCGAACGGCCCAAGAGCTCTCAGGCCGAGGACATGAACCGCGCGGCCGCGAAGATCGTGGACCGTTTGGCCAAGGTCCACAAGAGCAAGTAATCGGAGCAGGCTTCAACTTCGCTACGAGCGCATCGCCGCGATCTCAGCGCGATAACACTCCACCAGCCGACCCGTCATCGCCCGCATATCCCGTTTCGCTACCACGTCCGCCCGCGCGCGCTCGGCCAACGCCCGGGCTTCTTCGGGATTCCGCAGCAAGCGCACCACATGGCCGGCGAACCCGGCCGGATCGTCAGCCAGCGCGCAAATGTCACCGTCCTTGTCGGCGAGCCCCTCGGCGCCCAGGCGGGTGGACACCACCGGAATACCCGCGGCGAACGCTTCCAGAAGTTTTACGCGCACGCCGGAGCCCGCTAGAATCGGACACACAAAAAGGGCGTAGCGCATCAGGGGCTCACGGACATCCTCCACGAACCCGATCATCTCGATGGCTTCCGAATCCCGCAGGGAATGCCGCGGTGGCGGGTCCGAACCCACGATCACCAACCGTGCCCGAGGCTCTTCCTTGCGGATGCGCGGGAACACCTCATGCAAGAACCATTGCAGCGCTTCGACGTTCGGCAGGTGACGGAAACTGCCCAGGAACAGCAGCGTAAACGGCTCGCGTCCGGAAGGCCGGAAGTCATAGCCGGAGGTGTCAATGCCCGCGCGATACCCGTCGTCCACACGGCCGTTCAGTTCCGGAAGGAAGGACCGCAGGTAATCGGCGTTATCGCGGCTGCATACTTGAACGCGATCGAGTTTCGGCAATAGTTTGAGCTCGTAACGAATTGCGCGCAGGTACTCCCAGCGCGATACCATTCGCTCGACCGCACTGCTCATGTAGGGCAGACGTCGCGCGATCGACTGGAAATAGACATCGTGCTCGAACAAGATGCTGGGAATGCGTTTGAAGCCGCCCGCGTACTGCCCCATCACCAGGTATTCCAACTGCAGCACGTCGATGGAATGGATGTAGATCTGGCGATGGATCAGCCAGGCCAAGTCGCGGTTGCGGAATTCGCGGAGCGCATGCGGTTCAGTGGATCCCAGGGCCTTCTGGCGGCCTTCCATGCGGACGATGTACTGTGTCGATTTGCAGATCTGGTCGAGCTCCGCATGAGCTGCTCGCTCGCGCTCATGATCCAGCAGGATGATCACATGCAGATCGCACAGTCGGGCGAGTTCGCGTACGGTTTGATACATGAAGACGCCGCCGCCGTGCACCGGCGGGCAAATCGGGTAAGGCGAAACGAATAGAACCGCCAAGCGGGCTGGATGGGTTCGCAACGGAACGAAGGCGTCGCGAAAATGTCCCCCTAGCGGGCGATCGAAGGCTTCCTGGTCTGTGATCGCTGCCAGGCGTCGAGCCCGCGAACGCGAAACCAGGGCGCGCGGCAAAGCCGCGAACGCTCGAAGGATGGCGGAAAAGCTGGTGCGTTCCAGCGAATCACCGGCCAGCCAGCTGAGTGTCGCGGCCCCCCATGAATATATAAAATGCGACCCTAGCCATCGCCAGCTGTGGATGTTCTTCCAGGTGAACAGGAGAAAGTTCTTCTTGACCACCGTCTGAATGTACGCATCTGAAAAATGCTTGCCGATGGTTCCACGATGCTCGTGAAAGACCGCGCTCGCGGGTTGATAGAGAACCTTCCATCCTCGTTTCCAGGCCAGATAGCCCAGGTCGGTGTCTTCCAGATAGAAAGGCTTCAGCAGCTCATCAAAACCGCCCAGCTCTAGAAATTTCCTGCGGTCAAAGGCGCACGATCCGCCTCCGCCATAGAAGCAGGGATACAATTCCCGAATCTCGGGTTCCAAACGGTGTCCGACGCGCAAAGCTCCTTGCTGCCACCAACCCTCCGTCAGGCCGGATTCTTCGCGCAGTTTATGGGGATCGGAGAAAAAGATTTGGCAGGAGACTGCGAACGTTTTGGAATCCGTGACACCGTCTCGGGTGAAGCCGTCGAGCAGAGGCTGGAGGAAATTCCGCTCTACGCGCATATCGTTGTTCAGCAGCACGACGATGTCATGGCGAGCCGCCTCAAAGCCCGTGTTGGAGCCGCCGCCGAAGCCCAAGTTCTGTTCCAGAGACAGTATGCGAACTTGGGGAAAATGCTCGTCTAGAAACTGCGCGCTGCCGTCGCTCGAGCCGTTATCCACGACGATGATTTCGCTTTCCGGCGAGTCTGCCAGCGCGTCGATCACGGAGGGAAGATATTTCTCCAGAAGGTCGCGGCCATTCCAGTTGGGGATCACCACGCTTACTGCTCGGATGTCAGGGGCGATATCCGGAGACAGCGTTCGTCGCGGACGCAGGGCTACCATGAGGTCGCATAAACCCAGCGCCACCGTCGCGATGATCAAAAGAAACGGGGACAAAACCGCGAGAGGCAGCGCCCGGAGCAGCCTCCAGGCGCCCGCGAGGAAACGACTCATTCCGTGGCTTCCTTAACGCCGGACGTGAGCTGGGGGCCGAGTCCCAACTGACGGCCCAATTTCAGCCAGCGGGACTGTCTCACAAGCGCGAGTTGAGCGGCGGTGGATTCCAATTGTGCTTCTAGTCCTCGCGCCCACTCCGTACGCTCGATGACGGTGGCTTCGGCGCGATCCAGCAATCGCACCGCGTCCGCAAGCTGCGCCGTTTGCTTTGCAAGGTCTGCCGTGAGGCGCTGTTCGGTATCGATGGCCCACTGGGTCTTGCGCTGATTTTCCTGATTCAGATCGGCGATGATTGCGGCGGCGCGGCTTTGGTCGGCTGCAAACTGTTTTTGCAGGTCGGAATGAAGAGTCAAGAGATGATTACGATCGGCCGTGGTCTGCTCCAGCCATGACCGCACTTCGGTGAGTTCACGCTCCAATAATCGAATGTGGTCCTCGCGCTCCCGCAAGAGATTCGCGGCGCGGGGAGCATACAGGAACGCGGCCATCGGCGGAAGAGGAGCGCAGGAGCAAAGCGCAACGAAGAAGTTCGCAGTGTCAGGATCGCCTGTGGGCCCGCCAATCTCCGCGTCCGTTTTGGGAGCTTGCGCGGCGTCATAAAAGGCAAAGGCTTCCACCCGATCCTGAAACAGGATTTGCACATGCGGAAAGAATTCGCCAAGCGCGCTGCGCAACTCGGCGTATTCGAATTCGTGCGAATGAAATGGATTGGGTCCGGCTTTCGCCCGCGTTTCCGCATAATAACGCTGGTTCGGGGTGGAGACAATCAGAAGTCCGTTGGGCTGCAGTAATCGGCGGGCTTCGGCGAGCAGAGCCTGCCAGTCTGGAAGATGTTCGATCACTTCGAAGGCGGTGATGAGATCGAACGAAGCTGGAGGGAATGGAACCGCGGCGGCCGAACATTGCAGGAATTCCGCCGAAGGGTAGTGAGCCAACGCGTAGGCCATCGCTTCCGGCGCCACATCGACGCCCACGGCCGAAGACGCGGTTTGCGCAAGCTGCGCGGTTCCGTATCCGGTGCCGCATCCGAGATCTAAAACTTTCTTGTGCGAGGCGAAGCGCGCCGCGAATGCGTAACGGGCAACGTGTTCGGCCCACAGATCGTCATTCACTTGACCGGGAATTACGCGTTCGCCCGTGAACTCACTCACGGCGTGACAACTCCGGCGTCCAGCTTCGCGTTGACTTTGACGCGGCAATCCAGATGGAACTGTCCGTAGATCGGCTGATCCGATCTCTCCATTTGCAGAACCACGGCGTTATCGATCCAATCGCACATGGAGTAGTGTTCCAGCGATCCGTTGGCGATCGCCGGCGAAAAGGAAAAAGAAGAAGCGTACAGCGCCGGCAGATCCAGATAAAAATCGACGGTGCAAACGCCGCCGGCCAGCATCGGCGCCAGGTCCTGGCGCTCGCGCGCTGTGTTGGTACCCGCGAAATCGACGCCCAGATGGTTGCGGAACATGAATCCGACAATGGGCCGATCCAGATTTTCTTTCGCTCGCACGCTGATTCTTACTACAATTGTAGAATTCGGTTGCAGCAAGCCAACCCGAGCCCCGTGCGCGTCCAAGACAGCGATCCCGATTATTTCCCCTTTCCCATCACCGAACCGATGGTCGATGTTCGGAATGTCTTCCACGATTTCCTGAGGCGCTGGTATAGCACGCGCTTCTTCGATGTTGAATTCACGAGCCTGGTAGACTCGATCCTTTTCAGACATCGCTGCGAGATATTGCGCGACCACAAGGTCTGTCTTACCGAGGGCTTTCACCACGCCCTTCTCCAGCCACAGTGCGCGATCGCCCAGCGCCTTCACATCGCCGGTTGCGTGGGAGACGAACAATATGGTGACTCCACGCTGGCGGAGCTCATGAACCTTGCGCATGCACCTCTGTCTGAAATACACGTCCCCGACCGCGAGAGCCTCATCTACGAGCAGGATTTCAGGATCCACATGAATGGCCACGGCAAAAGCAAGGCGGACCACCATGCCGCTGGAATATGTCTTCACTGGCTGATGGATGAATGCTCCAATTTCAGCGAAGGCTTCGATCTCGGGCAGCCGCCGATCCATATCCTTGCTGGATAGCCCGAGAATCGCGCCATTCAGATACACGTTGTCGCGTCCGGAGAACTCCGGATTGAAACCAGAGCCAAGCTCGAGGAGTGCGGCGATCCGCCCATGCGAAACGGCAGTTCCGCTGCTGGGCGTCATGATTCCTGCGCAGATTTGGAGAAGCGTGCTCTTCCCGGAGCCGTTTTCTCCGACGACACAGAATGTTTCGCCGCGGCGGACATCGAAAGTCACATCGCGCAATGCCCAGAATTCCGTGTGAAAACGGCGTGTTTGGAAGGTGGCGAGTTCTTTTAATCGATCGCGCGGCGCCGCATAGATCGCGTAGCTCTTGGAAACGTTCGAAAATTCGACGGCTGGGGCGCTCACTAGAGAAATTGTAGACTAAACTTGACAGGTTCCAGCGGCGATCCTTACGCTGGTAAAGCACGCCGGCGTAGCTCAGGTGGCTAGAGCGACGGTCTCATAATCCGTAGGTCGCTGGTTCGAGTCCAGCCGCCGGCACCACTATTGTTCTCCGACGATCTGCTGATACAGCCGATCGAGGTCGGCCTGCGAATAATATTCGATCTCGATCCGACCTCGTTGATCACTTAACTCAATGATTCTAACGCGGGTTCCCAAGGCACGCTCCAATTCCTCAGCAGCCGCTCGCACATTGGGATCTTGCGCGGGTTCTTTGCGGGAACCGTGCGCAGGCTTATCGCGATCCGACGTCATTTCCTGGACTTGAGCTTCCACCTGGCGAACGGAAAGACCCAGCGCAACGGCCTTTTCTGCCAATTGAATTTGCTCATCGGCCGTTGCCAATCCCAGGAGGGCTCGTGCGTGACCCATCGAGAGCCGGCGCTCCGCTACCAGAAGTTGAACTTCCTTGGGCAATTTCAGCAAGCGAACAATATTTGCGATGGACGTTCGGTCCTTGCCGGTTCGCCGGCCAATTTCCTCCTGGGAAAGACCCAGATCCCGTCCCAGGCGCTCGAAAGCGTGAGCAGTCTCAATGGGGTTCAAGTCCTCGCGCTGAATATTCTCAATTAGGGCCAACTCGAGCATCGAGCGATCGGCGACATCTTGAACAACCACGGGGACTTCTTGTAGCTCCGCAAGCCTGGCGGCTCGCCAGCGACGCTCTCCGGCCACGATCTGGTAGCTATCGCCCAGCTGACGGACAATCAGCGGCTGAATGATGCCGTTCGCACGTATCGAGGCGGCCAACTCCTGCAGCCCATCTGCATTGAAGACCGTCCGCGGCTGCATGGGGTTGGGTTTAATCAGGCTGAGCGGGAGAGTCCCTGGCTTGCTAGCACTCGTAGTGGCAGGGGCGGCTGCAGCCGCCGTAGGGGCAGCGGGACGCCCTGGGAGGAGCGCTGAGAGGCCCTTACCCAGCGCTTTGCGTTGTTTGTCGTTGGCGCTGCTCATTTGCAAGAATCTCCTTGGCCAATCTGATATAGCTTTCTGCCCCCCGCGAGCGCGGGTCATACATCAGAATAGGTTTGCCGTAACTGGGAGCCTCCGCAAGGCGAATACTGCGGGGAATTACGGTCGTAAGTACTTGATCGTTAAAGAATTCGCGCAGATCCTCGGCTACTTGGCGCGCAAGGTTTGTGCGCTCGTCGTACATAGTCAAAAGGATGCCTTCGATCTTGAGAGGGCGGGAGAACGATTCCTTGACACGCTCAACGGTATCAATCAGTTGCGAGATTCCTTCGAGCGCGAAGAACTCGCATTGGATCGGAATGAGGACCGAATCGGCCGCGACGAGGGCATTTAGAGTGAGAAGATCCAGCGCGGGTGGGCAATCCAGCAGAATATAGTCGTAGCTTTTCCGAAGTTCTTGGATCGCTTGCTCGAGTTTGTACTCCCGATCCGGAACATCCACCAAGTCGAGGTTGGCAGCCACCAGGTTCTTGTCCGCAGGAATTAGATCCAAACCTGGACAATCGGTCTTATGTATCGTCTGGGCTACATCCACTCCACTCAATAGTGCATCATAGGTGGTTTTGATCTCTGGTGTCTTCTCAACCCCCAGGCCACTTGTAGAGTTGCCCTGTGGGTCGCAATCAATTAAGAGCACCCGTAAATCATTGGCAGCTAACGAAGCCCCTAGATTAATGGCGGTGGTAGTCTTACCCACGCCGCCTTTTTGGTTTGTGATGGCGATTACCTTGGCCATGGTCTTCCGAATCTTATCACGGGTGTTTCACGTGGAACACTACGTAACGCTTGTCCCCCCAAGGGAGGAGCTCTGACTGCTGAAACGCGGAAGCATCGTCAGATCCCAACAGGATCGCTAAGTTGTTTGCCAGATTTAACTTGAATACGTCACCTGGTTTTACGGCCCGCGAGATCAACCAGTCAAACTCTTCTTTAAGATTTTCTGCTCGATCTGTGACTACCTTGGCATTCGCCAGATTTCGAACCGCTTCTCTGAGGAAAACGCCCTTGCGTTTGTGCGATTCGACCAGGGTAATGTCGCACTCCGGTCGCAGGATTGCGATGGGGATTCCTGGAAAACCAGCACCCGAGCCGATGTCGACGATGCGATGAGGACCGGCCGGCAGTCTTTGTCCTAGGAATAGAGACTCGCAATAATGCAGCCGCGCCGCTTCTTCGATGGACTCAATCCGGGTTAGATTCAGTTTCGCGTTCCAACGAAGCAACAGCTGGTAGTGCGATTCCAGTTGCTCCAGCTGCTCAAGGCTAAGCGAACCATATGCGGCGAACTCTCTCGCTAAGAACTCTCGGAACATCTATTGCTGCAGGCTCAGATAGACGTCCAAGACTGCAATCGCAGCCGGGGTGACTCCGGGAATTCGACTAGCTTGGCCCAAGGTCTCTGGCCGGACCCGCCCGAGTCTTTCTGACGCCTCGTTTGACAAGCCGGGGACGCCGCAATACGAGAATTCCGCTGGAATCTGACGACATTCCGCATCCTTCATCCTTACCACCAACTTCTGCTGTTGCGCGATATAGCCGGCGTACTTGAACTCAGTCTCGACGGTCTGCAATACGCCATGCACCCAATCCTTGACTGGAAGATCCAAAACGTCCGTGATTCGACTCTCCGGCCTGCGGAGCCAGTCCGCCAAGACGGGGCGATCGTCCGAAGGCCAACGCGCAGTCTCGCAATGCGCTCGCAACCGCTGCTTCTGGGCTTGCTTGTTCTTGTAGAAGTCCCAGCGCTCATCGGTGACGAGTCCTGCTCGACGTCCAATGGGAGTCAGCCGCTCATCCGCGTTGTCGATCCGCAGGTGCAAACGGAATTCAGCGCGCGAAGTGAACATACGATATGGCTCGTCGGCACCTTTGGTGATCAGGTCACTCACCAAAATTCCAATGTATCCCTCGCTCCGCCCGATGACGATGGGACCCAAGGCTCCTACGCGTTGAGCTGCATTCAAACCGGCGATTAGGCCCTGGCAGGCAGCTTCTTCATAGCCCGACGTTCCGTTAATTTGACCAGCCAGGAACAGGCCGTCTATATTTTTGAGTTCCAGCGAGTGCTTCAACTCGCGAGGATCAATCGCATCATATTCGATCGCATAGCCGGGCCGGATCATCTCGGCGTCCTCGAGTCCGGGAACGGAAGCGAGCATGCGCGTCTGAACATCGGTGGGCATGCTGGTCGACATGCCGTTCACATAGATTTCGTAGGTATCCAGGCCCTCTGGTTCCAGGAACAATTGGTGCCGCGTCTTTTCTGGAAACTTTACGATCTTGTCTTCAATAGAAGGACAATATCGCGGGCCGATACCTTCGATTTGCCCGCTGTAGAGAGGCGAGCGCTGGATGCTATCTCTAAGTATCGAATGGGTTTTTTCCGTTGTGTACGCAACGTAGCAGGGAACTTGCTCACGTACTATTTTTGTAGTGAGAAATGAAAAAGGCGTCGGCTCTGCATCGCCGTGCTGCGGTTCGAAGCGCGACCAGTCGATCGTACGGCCGTCCAGCCGAGGAGGCGTCCCCGTCTTCAGGCGCTTCCACCCCAGCCCCAGCGTGCGGAATTGATCGCCCAGCAGGTTCGATGGCGCCTCACCGCTGCGTCCGCAGCTATACGTCTGCTCGCCGACGTGCGCCAAGCCGTTCAGAAACGTCCCCGTGGTGATGACGATCGATTCCGCCTGCAGAATGCGTCCATCGCGGAGCTCGACCCCGGTAACGCGCCGCGGCGTACCTTCTGCAATCAACAGCCGAGCCACCTCAGCTTGAACAATTCGTAAATTCGGCTCGGCCTCGAGCACTTCGCGCATCTTGAGG
>Ga0207687_10003428_pt1 | contig 10686 bp, 4 predicted proteins | sample KBSM54metaG_FD_184399 | JGI IMG/M metagenome (GOLD analysis project Ga0207687, IMG submission 184399) | Miscanthus rhizosphere microbial communities from Kellogg Biological Station, Michigan, USA - KBS M5-4 metaG (SPAdes) (version 2) | ecosystem: Host-associated > Plants > Roots > Rhizosphere >... | reverse complement strand
ATGTAATGTCCGTGCTGGAGGGCTATTCCGATCGCGATTGTGCGCTTCTTCTGAGTTGCTCTTGTGCCGATGTCGTAGAAACTCGAATCCGAACCTTTCAGCAGATATCAAGAAGGGTCACAGAGACGTACCCTGGTTACGGCAGCGGCGCCGAACCATACGTAGTTGATGCCGACGGGCTTGAATGCGGATAACTTTATCTGAATCCGGCGTTAAAAGCCGTAAAGCTTCCCTGCGTCCGCTCACACGATTCGCATGGCTCAATAACTTCTACAAGATGTGCGCGGAAGGTTTCAAGAGCGAGTCACATTGAAATGCAATCGTGAGCGAGGCGCAAAAGATGATGAACAGCGCGCTGGCCGAGTCGGGCGATGAACAATGATGAACAATAACGACGGTGCCGCGAATATTCCTCCGTTTCCAGGCGATTACCGCGCTTCTGGATTGTTGTTGCATGTCACTTCCCTCCCGTCCCCTTACGGCATCGGTGACCTGGGCCCCTCGGCATTCGCCTGGGTGGACCATCTCCAAGATAGTCACCAGAGTTGGTGGCAAGCGCTGCCGCTCGGTCCGACGGGCTACGGGAATTCTCCGTATCAGTCTCTGTCCTCATTCGCAGGAAACGCGATGCTGATCAGTCCAAGCAGACTGATCGCAGACGGGCTGCTCCAGGCGACTGATTGTGAATCTGAGTTCCCGCCAGACGTGGTTGACTACGAGACAGTAATCCCTTTCAAAATCAGGCTCCTCGAGACAGCATGGAAAAATTTCAAGGCCGGGGAGCGTAAAGATCTGCGGCCTCTATATGATGAGTTCCGCACTCACCAGAAAAATTGGCTGGAAGACTATGCATTGTTCCGAGCATTGAAGGCGAAGTATCGTGGGGCCTATTACCTCGATTGGCCGGCGGAGCTCGTGCAGCGCCGGCCTGAAGCCCTAGCCAGTGCGCGTCGAGAGTTGGCTAGTCAAATCGATCAAGTCTGCTTTGCCCAGTTTCTGCTGCTCCGGCAAGCCGATCAACTTAAAGAGCATGCCCATTCCAGAGGTGTGAGGCTGCTCGGGGATCTGCCTTTCTTCGTCGCCCCGGATTCCAGCGATGTCTGGGCGAACCCGGAGTTGTTCCTGCTCGACGAGCAGCGCCGGCCACACTTCGTTGCCGGCGTTCCGCCTGACTATTTCAGCGCCCAGGGACAATTGTGGGGCAATCCCGTCTACAACTGGGATGCCCTTCGGGCAACCGGCTACCGATGGGCGATTGATCGGCTACGTGCCCTGCTCGCTCATGTGGATGCAATCCGCCTGGATCACTTCCGCGGATTCGCCGCTGCATGGCATGTGCCTGCAGGGGCGCCTACGGCTCAAACCGGACAATGGGTCCAGGGTCCGGGAGCCGGCTTTTTCGAAGCACTACATCAAGAATTGGGCCGGCTGCCGTTCATCGCCGAAGATCTGGGGATTATTACCAAGGACGTAGAGATACTGCGGGATGAATTTCAACTTCCGGGTACGCGGGTCCTGCAGTTCGCCTTCGACGGTCATTCGGACAATCCATATCTGCCACACAACTTTTCGTCGAACACCGTCGCGTATACCGGCACTCATGACAACGCCCCAACTCGACAATGGTACGAAAAATTGCCCGATTTCCAGCGCCAGAACTTATGGAGTTACCTCAAGCGCGCCCCAGCCGGAGATGCTGAAGTTGCTCCAGCGCTGATACATCTGGGATGGTCATCGAGGGCAGCGTTGGCGGTTGCTCCATTGCAGGACCTCCTCAACTTAGGGCTCGAGAGCCGAATGAACGTTCCCGGCCAAGCCAGCGGGAATTGGAGTTGGCGGTGTCGGGAAGACATGCTGTATCTCTCAGCCTTTGAGTGGCTGCAGGAACTGACGCAGACCTCGCAACGTTCAAGGCCCTCTTAGCACCGATCTGCACATGAAGCGATCAAATATGCAGACGGCAAGTGTTTTATGACATGTCGGCGCAAAACACGATGCTTCCACCTTTGGCGGTTGGGTTGCTCCAGTTCGTGTAGTCGCCCTGGTTTTTCGCTGCCCTTGCGAGGGTCCGTTGAAGGGTCGATAAGACATCCCATCGTCGTTCATCATTACTTATCTGGCAGCAGATTGCCCTCCGTGCCATTTGGTTTCAGTCAGTTGCCTATCGGCACCGTAGTTTCACAGCGAAAACCTAGAAATCGAGTTTCTTTGCGCCAGCGTTGGGCCGAGTTCAAGCAAGTTTGAAGAGCATTGACTCTAAGGATAAAAGTTGGCGCTTGAAGATGATGTTAGATATCGAGTAAGATTTTCAAAGTACATTCGCTTGCGCGAAATTGATTTTGAAGCTGGCGGGTTGACCAAACTGAATGAAAACTGAATGAAAGATTTGCCTTTGTCGCCGTTTTGGCCATTTTGGCCTATTGGAAAATCAATAACTTACATGGAATCAATGCGGGATTGGAGTTCAAATCCACCCCCCGCAACCAACCTTTTCAATCACTTACATTGAATATTCAAAGTCGCGAGGGAACGGATTTCGTTCCCCTGTTCTATTCCGTTCGTTTCAGTTAGTGAATCGTTATTCTTGATGCCGCTTTCATGCTCTCAGGCAGCAGTCTGCCAAGAGCGGCTCAGGCTCAACGATTTTCACGTCAAATAAAATGCTTGAACGGCATAGACGGCGCCGATCGCCTAATGAATCTTTGGGCCGCAATTAGGTTTCGATAGGTGCGGCAATGCTTCCCGAGTGCTCCTATGACTGACGAAGCTGGACTAGAGGTGGAGGCTTTGGCTATACCGCGAGTCGGTTGTACTGAGGGAGGCGCTTTTCTAAGATCACACTCCCAGGTGCTGAGTAAACACGCTAGCTGTCGAAAGACAACGATACTCAGATCCAATTAGCACGTGCGAAGCTATGTCTGCGCCAGCCTGTCGGGTCTGGACAATAGCACCGGCGCATGTAGCCACGCTAAGCTGCAGTGCCAGTTTGGCCGTTTCTTAGAAAATTCGGATCTTCCCGGAAGCTGCTCCAAATCCACGCTAGAGGGCGGCAGTAGCTTCTACAGTCAATTACTACTTGAACTATTCCTGCCACAAGCGACGTAGCTGAAATACGAACGCCATCGCAATGAACTGAAATCAACCATATCACACAAACCTCACCGGGCTGGTTAAGCACCCGGAGAAGGAGACGACCTGCATCATGAACATCAATCTTACTGGCAATGGCACCATTGGCGCAGAACTCGCTGATATAGATGCCAAAACTATCACCCCAGCCGAGGCTGAAGAAATCAAACAACTGGTTTACAAGCACAAGCTGGTGGTGTTTCGAAATCAGAGCCTGTCAAAGCCGGAATATATAGATTTCGCGCGAATGTTTGGCCAGCCTCAAATCTATTTGCAAAAAAACTATCACCATCCGGACCACCCCGAAATTTTTGTATCGTCTAACATTCCGGAAAATGGCAAGAAGGTGGGTGTTGCGGGAACGGGTCGATACTGGCATACGGATTATCAGTTCCATTCTCAGCCGCTTCCCATGACCATGCTCTACCCGCAAGTGCTTCCGAACGGCAAGCGTGAGACCTACTACATTGATATGGAATACGTCTATGACAATTTGCCACCAGATTTGCGTTCGTATGTGGAGGGCAAACTCGCCGTGCATGACGCCAAGTGGCGTTACAAGATCACGCCCGAGGACATCGATCGGGCGGTCATCGATATCCTGTCAGACGTTGAGAAAATGGTACCTCCGCTCACTCATCCAGCAGTCATCCAGCATCCGGTCACAGGCCGCAACATCTTGTATATCAGCAGCGGTTTCACCTCCGGGATAGCTGGGTTGGGATATGAGGAGAACCGCGAGGTGATGAAGAACCTGTTCGCCTTCATTGAAAAGCCGGAGCATGTTTATGTTCATACATGGTGCTACGGAGACATCCTGCTCTGGGACAACCGATCGTTACTTCACAAAGCGTCCGATACTCCAAAAGGGGAGCAGAGTTGCAGCTATCGCATCGGGATCTATGACCAGGCGCCATTCTATCCCGGGCTCCCTGTAGAGTCCTTTGCTGCCTGATCCTGCCACCACTCTATACCAAGTTCGCTGAGATTGCGGTTGCACCAGGGCCGATCGGGCCACTTTGGTGACTGCTTTCTCGCCATGAAAGCTACTAAAGGAGAAAAACTATGAGTACTGTCGCTCCCCAATCTTACGCACCGGCACTCCTGCCTTTGGAAGCCGCCGTTCCTGCCAGCATCCTGGAAACGGTACTGACACCCTACCTGCCGCATTGCCGTTACTTGCGAAGCGTAGCCGTGGAGAAAGAAAGCAGCGGCACATCACTGCTGAAAGCCCATGGCAGATTCTCGATACCGGAGTCCTGTTACATTGCAGACACCGGACACTTCAACGCCGTGGAGTTCAATATTTGCTATAACCAGCTAACCTATTCTCTCCTGGCGCAAGCGATTGACAATCAGCTATTGAATGTCCTGGGGACATGGAACCTCTCCGAATTCACTCGCCGGCAACTCTCCGATTTTCTGATCGTTGATTTCACAAGCACGTTTCGACGGTCTTTGAACGCCCGCCAATTTGACGGATGGGTGGAAATTAACAAGATCACTGTTCGCCATCGAAATATATTTATGAAGACCTCTTGCAGTTTCGAAGATCAATCGGGAGCGTCTTCCCATGGAGGGGCTGTGATTGTCATTCTCAATGGACGAGAGGAGCACGCACAATGAACTCCCCAGTGACCGGAGTTGCTGGATCAACAGGAGACATGCAGTTCATGGATTGTGTTCGCCGCTCCCATCCATCGGAGCGGCGGGGTCTCGTGCTCCAATTTCTTCGTGAGCAACTCGCGGCTTTGTTGGCAGTTGATCCATCGCGAATTGGAGTTCGAGATAACCTCCTGGAACTGGGTGTAGATTCGTTCAAGGCGGTCGAGTTCAAATTTTTTCTCGAGTCGAAACTGGGTCTTCCCATTAGCAGCTCTCTTATTTTCGACTATCCGACCCTCGATGCGCTTACGGGGTTTCTCCTGGAGCAAATTTATCCCTTACAAGAACAGCCGGCCCTGCCATCAGGTCAGCCCCAGCCAGCCGTTGATCTTTCTGAAGACGAGCTGGTCCGGCTGGTCGCACGTGAGCTTAGCGAAATGAATCTAAGCCCGGCAGATTGAATGGGCACGACCTATCGCAGAAGTCTCGCGGCGCGAACCCCCGATTAAGCCACCAGAGATCCTGCACACACCTTCTTCTGCCACCTCATGGAGCATGGAGTTATGGAATGAACGGCACTGCACCTGATCACCAGAAATTACTAAATGACGCGTTGTCGGCAATCAAGCAACTACGGCATAGAGTAGAAGAGCTTGAGGCAGCCAGGAGCGAACCTATAGCGGTTGTGGGCATGGGCTGTCGTTTCGCGCCTGACATCGATTCACCTGAAGCGTTTTGGGAGTTGCTCGCGCGTGGAGGCAATGCAATAGGCGAGATTCCGGCGGAGAGGTGGGACAACGATTTCTATTACGATCCAAATGCAGACGCGCCGGGTAAGATTTGCACCCACCACGGCGGTTTCCTGCGACACAAAGACCTGTTTGATCCACAGTTCTTTAAAATTTCACCCCGTGAAGCCACCTTCATGGATCCGCAGCAACGTCTCCTGCTGGAGCTTGCCTGGGAGGCACTGGAGAACGCAAATATTCCGCCCCCCCAGCTTTATGGCAGCGATGGTGGGGTGTTCATAGGAATCAGTTCTTTTGATTACGGCAGCTTGGTTTCAGAATACTTATCCTACGAGGACATCGGTCCCACCCTGGGAACCGGGATTGCGCTTAGTCCCGCTTCCGGACGAATTTCCTACGTGCTCGGGTTACAGGGCCCAAGCATTTGTCTGGATACAGCATGTTCTTCGTCGCTGGTATCCGTTCATGCCGCTTGTGAAAGCCTGAGAAAGCAGGAGTGCTCCATCGCTCTGGCCGGCGGTGTGAATATGATCCTTTCCCCGTTTTGCCATGTCATTTTCTCGAAGAGTCACATGCTCTCCCGCGAAGGGCGCTGCAAGACATTTGACGAAGCAGCCGATGGGTTTGTCCGCAGTGAAGGGGCCGGACTGCTTGTGCTTAAGCGCTTGAAAGATGCGGTGGAAAATCAGGATAGAGTGCTCGCAGTCATCCGAGGCGGCGCTGTGAATCAAGATGGAGCCAGTGGCGGCCTCACTGTGCCCAACGGGCCGGCGCAACAGAACGTGATTCGTAAAGCGCTTCGTAATGCGGGCCTTAAGGCCGAGGACGTGGACTATATTGAGGCCCACGGTACCGGCACCCCCTTGGGTGATCCCATTGAAATGAATGCGTTGGGGGAGGTCTTCAAGAAAAGTCATACAGCAAGCCGTCCTCTTTGGGTAGGCTCAGCCAAGACAAACCTCGGCCACATGGAATCCGCCGCAGGCATTGGCGGGCTGATCAAAGCAATACTTCAGTTGCAAAAGGGTATGATCGCGCCCCATCTGAACTTCGAACAGCCGAGCAGCCGCATAGCGTGGGAACAATTGCCTATCCGAGTGCCTACGGCTCTGGTTCCCTGGCCGTCACAGGAACGGAAAAAACGCGTTGCCGGCGTCAGCTCATTCGGTTTTGCCGGCACCAATGCGCATCTACTTCTGGAAGCTGCGCCCAAAGCGGAGCCATGTCCTCCACCCCGTCAGCGCAGTAGGCACCTCCTCACCATTTCAGCAAAGAACGAAAGCGCCTTGAGGCAACTTGCATTGAGCTACAGCTCAGTCTTGGAACGTCAGCCAGAGTGGAGTGTTGCCGACATCTGCCACACTGCCAGTGCCGGTCGCGCTCATTTCAGCCAGCGGGCGGCAATCGTTGCAGCATCCGCTCCGGAGCTAAAGGAGAAGCTTAGATTGCTGCACAGTGGAGAGCCAGCCGAATCCGTTTTTTGCGGTTCAGTTTTAGATGATGAACCGGCCAAAGTTGCTTTCCTCTTTACTGGCCAAGGCTCCCAATACTACGCAATGGGGCGGGAACTCTATGATAGCCAGCCGCTCTTCAGAGAAATACTGGTGAAATGCGATGAAATTCTTTTGCAGAACGCAGGATGGTCGCTCCTCGATAAGCTGTATTCGAGCACTGATCACACTCAAATTGACCAAACCGTCTATTCGCAGCCCTTGCTCTTTTCCATCGAGTGCGCCCTGGCCCGGCTCTGGCAGTCTTGGGGTATTCAACCCGCTGTCGTCATGGGACATGGCGTGGGTGAATACGCTGCCGCAGTAATTGCCGGCGCCTTCGGCCTGGAAGATGGCCTGAAGCTGATTGCGGCCCGCAGCAAGCTGATGCAGGGACTTCCACGAAATGGCGGCATGATGGAGATTCAAGGCAAGCTGGAGAAAGTGACTGAGATCATCGCCCCCTATGCTTCCAGCGTCTCAATTGCTGCCATCAACGGACCTCAAAACATTGTTATTTCTGGAGCATACGATGATTTGCTTAAGGCAGCCGAGACTTGCCGGAGCGAGCGTCTGCCGTTCCAGCAACTTGAAGCCTCACATGCGTTTCATTCACCCCTCATGCCGTCCATGTTGGGGGATTTCGCCAGGATCGCCGAAGAAGTGGAGTATTCCGCCCCGCACATAGAAGCTGTTTCCAGTGTGAGCGGTGATTTTACGGCAGAATTGCTGGCAAACCCAGAGTACTGGGTCCGCCATGTCAGCGCACCGGTGCGCTTTTTCGATGGTATCAAACAGCTTTCAAAACGAGGATGCAAGATCATGCTGGAAATTGGTCCCAAGCCCGCCCTTGTAGACCTGGGGCGAAAATGCATCGGGGAAGATTTCCAGTGGCTTGCTAGCTTGAGGCCGGGCCGCAGTGATTGGGAGCAAATGTTGCAAAGCCTGGCCAGCATGTATGTGGCGGGACTGACGATCGACTGGGAACAAGTGACCCAGGGATACTATCTCCACAAAGTGCCGCTGCCAACCTATCCATTCCAGCGCGAACGCTACTGGTTTGCGCCCCACGTGGCCCAGAAGAAACTAGCCAGGCGCACCAGCGATTTTCACCCGCTGCTCGGAACACGTTTATCCAACCCTGATGCTCCAAACCAGATTATTTTCGAATCTGACCTGCGCAAGAGTTTGGCATATCTGATGGATCATTGCGTGCTGGGCTGGCCACTCTTTCCGGCTGCAGGTTTCATCGAAGCTGTGGTGGCGGCCGGGACTGAAATTTTGGGCAGCCCACCGATTTTGGGAAATTTCGTACTCCGCCGGCCGTTATTACTCTCGGAAAATTGTACAAAAAAGTTGTGCACTGTCATTGAGCCCGGCGCCGCAGGTAGCTACACCTTCAAGATCCTGAGCAAAGAAGAAGAGAATGACGGTGGTTTTTCTGCAGATCGGATTCTGCACGCAGAGGGAGTTTTTGCACGCGATTCAGGTGAACCGGGCTTAGCGCGCAACCTGAATTCACTCCTGGAAACAATCGGAAACAATCAGGCGGTCGACGCTTATTATGAGAGCTTGCGGCAGCGTGGACTGGAATATGGTCCTGCTTTCCGCACGCTTCAAGAACTGCGGACCCAGGGACGAGAGAGTATCGGCCTGATTGCGCTTCACCGCGAGTTTGATGCTCTTGCAGAACAATACATACTCCATCCGACAGTGTTGGATGGAGCGTTACACATGTTGGGAACAACGATCATAGGGGAGGGAGAGGGCGGCAATTATCTTCCTATTGGATTCGAATCCCTACGCGTGCTGAAGAAGACGGGCAATCGTCAATGGGCCTACGTTGTCCGGCGTGTGCCAGACCAGGGGGCAGCGAGCGCTGTTGTGGCCGACGTGATTGTGTATGACGCCGAGGGTAATCCAGCGGTGATAATTTCCGGCTTCCGAATTGTGCCTACCACCCCCGCTGCTCTAAAGCAGGGCATTGAGGGCGATCCTGCCGAATTTCTATATCAATTTACTTGGACCCGAAGATCACAGTTGGAAGAACCCGGGCTGCAGATAGAACAACCAAAGTTCCTGATTTTTGCCGACAGGAGTGGTGTTGCAGAGCGTGTTGCCTTAAAGCTTCAAGAAGCCGGAGGCCAGAGTTTCCTGGTTTATGCCCAGGACCAACAAGATGACCGGCAAAACGATAGGAGGGATGAGACCGCGGCCAGAAAGGTCAATCCCTTATGCTTGACTGATTTCCTTCAGATTCTGGGCGACGCCAGGCAGAACTCCTATCGTGCGGTCTTATATTTCTGGGGACTCGATCTTCCGGCTGCCAGAGAGGACGGCGAAATCCCCTTTGAAGCGAGCCACCTCCTCGGTGGGCCATTGATCAATGTGGTCAAGGCAATTACTTCACGCTCAACACCATCGTCTGTTCCTCTATATGTATTTACGCGCAACGCATTTGCGACTCATAAGCAATCCCGGGTACAACTTGCTGGGGCCGCACTAACAGGGTTGGCCCGTGTTGTGGGTGTTGAATATCCATCGCTGCGATGTCATCAGATCGATGTGGACGCCAACGGAGCTGCAGAAATCGAGACCCGTCAGATCGTGTCGGAAATCCTCTGTTCAGATGGCGAGGAGCAGGTTGCACTGCGTTCTGGGTTGCGTTTCGGCTTGCGTCTTACGAATGTAAAAGGCCCACACAGCATCGCCATGGCGAGGCCGGTCCAAGTGACGCTCAACCGATACGGGGCGTTCGAAAATCTCGCGCTGGAAACCCTGAAGCGCCGAGCGCCGCGGCGAGGCGAGGTCGAGGTTGCAGTGCGAGCCGCGGCACTCAATTTCAAAGATGTGCTGTTAGTCCTGGGGATGTTGAAGGAGCACGCACTCCAAAAAGGCCTTGAATGGGAGGACCGCCGGACTCTCGGCTTTGAATGTTCCGGAACCATAGTTGCCATCGGTGAAGGAGTTTCCGACAAGAAAGTTGGGGACGCTGTCATCTGCATTGGTTGGGATTGCCTGAGCAGCTATATAACCCTGCCCAGTGATGCGGTCTTACGTAAGCCTCTTAATGTGACATTCGAGGAAGCCGCGGCCATCCCAACTGCCTTCCTGACTGCCCGTCATGTCCTGTATGAGCTGGCCAAAGTCGGCCCGGGCGACAAAGTCCTGATTCATGCTGGCGCAGGAAGCGTCGGTCAGGCGGCAATTCAACTCTGCCGCAAGGCTGGTGCCGAGGTATTCGCCACAGCTAGTCCTTCCAAGTGGGACTTCCTGAAGTCCCAGGGAATCAAGTATGTGATGAATTCGCGGAGTACAGAATTCACGAGCCAAATCCGGGAGCTTACAAATGGCCGTGGTGTGGATGTGGTCTTGAATTCTTTAAGCGGCGAGTTCATTCCCGCAAGCCTCGAGACTCTTGCTACCGGCGGACGTTTTGTGGAAATCGGCAAACTTGACATCTGGACCCCGGAGCAGGTGGCCCAGGCCCGTCCAAACGTTTCATATTTCCATTTCGATATGGGCGAAGCGACACAAGATATGTTAGCTGGCTTCAACGCGGTGCTAAACCAGGTGACCTCCTGGATGGAACAGGAAAGCATACATGCGTTGCCAGTTGAGGTATTTCCAGTAGCTGAAGTGGGCGACGCTTTTCGTCACCTCGCGCAAGGCAAGAATATTGGCAAGGTAGTACTTAGTTTCCCGCGATTGTT
>Ga0207687_10003427_pt1 | contig 10688 bp, 13 predicted proteins | sample KBSM54metaG_FD_184399 | JGI IMG/M metagenome (GOLD analysis project Ga0207687, IMG submission 184399) | Miscanthus rhizosphere microbial communities from Kellogg Biological Station, Michigan, USA - KBS M5-4 metaG (SPAdes) (version 2) | ecosystem: Host-associated > Plants > Roots > Rhizosphere >... | reverse complement strand
CACGTTGGAGCCCCACATCATCAGGTAGGAGGCGTCCCACCAGTCACCCGATTCCGGGACGTCCGTCTGGTCACCGAACACCTGCGGTGAGGCGACCGGCAGGTCGGCGTACCAGTCGTAGAACGATGTCATCGCCCCGCCCAGCAATTCGATGAACCGCGAACCGGCCGCGTGGGACACCATCGACATGGCCGGGATGGGGGAGAATCCGGCGATTCGGTCCGGCCCGTACCGGGCGATGGTGTGCACGTGGGCGGCGGCGGCGATCTCGGCCGCCTCGTCCCAGCCGATCCTGATCAGCCCACCTTTACCGCGGGCCCGGTGATAACGCCGCCGCCGTTCCGGGTCGTCCTGGATTTCCGCCCAGGCCAGCACCGGATCACCCAGTCGGTCCCTGGCCTCCCGGTACATCTCGATCAACACCCCGCGGGCGTAGGGGTACCGCACCCTGGTCGGTGAATAGGTGTACCAGGAGAACGCGGCGCCCCGCGGGCACCCCCGAGGCTCGTAGTCAGGCCGGTCCGGACCCACCGTCGGATAATCGGTTTCCTGAGTTTCCCAGGTGATGATGCCGTCCTTGACATACACCTTCCAGGAGCAGGAGCCGGTGCAGTTGACCCCGTGGGTGGAGCGGACCACCTTGTCGTGGCTCCAGCGGTCCCGATAGAAGACGTCACCCTCCCGTCCGCCGGTCTTGGTCACCGTCCGCAGGTCGTCCGAGACGTCATTGCGGGTAAAGAACCGTCCACTACGAAGGAGCAGATCGGCGGCCACACCGTCGGTACCGGGATGCACACTCATGGATTCTGCTTTCGTTGACTGACAGGACGTCTCACGTGGTGATCGGGCTCTTCGCCGGTGCCCGTGATCGGCCGGGCAGTCGCCAGGCGGTGTACAGCAGGGCCAGCAGGCTGACCAGGCTGAGCAGCGCGAGCCCGGTGGTGTAGTTGTTGTCGGCCGAGTCGTAGGTCGCGCCCATCACCAACGGCGGGAAGAACCCACCCAAACCACCGGCAGCGCCGACGATCCCCGTGACCGCACCGACCCGATCAGGCGGCGACGACAGCGCCACCCAGGCGAACACCCCGCCGGTACCGATGCCCAGGAAGAACGCCATCGCGATGAAGGTCGCACCCGCGGCGATCTCCGGCGCTGGCTGCAACACCACCAGCGCGGCCATCACAGCGGTCCCGGCCAGGGAGATCATCACCACGGACTTCGGGTGGATCCGGTCGGACAGCACCCCGCCGATCGGCCGCGCGATCACCGCGGCGATCGCGAACCCCGCAGTCCGGGCTCCGGCGTCCGTCAGCGAAAAGTCGTAGATCGTCTTGAGATACGTCGGCAGGTACGTGCTGAACGCGACGAACCCACCGAAGACCACCGCATACAGGAACGCCATCTGCCAGGTGATTCCGAGTTTGGCCGCCGCCGTCAGCTTCGGCAGCACCGCACCGGTGTTCGGGTGCCACGCCGGCGAGTCCCTCATCCGCGTCCACACCAGCAGCGCCGTTAACGCCAACGCAACGGCAATGATGACGTGCGCCGAAACGTAGCCGAACCAGATGACAAAGCGCGGGGTGAAGAACGCCGACAACGCCGTGCCGCCCATCCCGGCCCCGAAGACGCCGGTGGCGAAACCGCGCCGCGCAGGTTCGTACCAGGCCTTGGCGAACGGAATGCCAATCGCGAATGTGGTTCCGCCGATTCCGAGGAAAAACCCGAAAACCAGCAACAGGACGTAGGAATCGATGGACCCCGCGAAGGCCACCAGCAGCACCGGGGCAATGGTCACCAGCGACACCACCGCGAACATGACTCGTCCACCGAAACGGTCCGTGAGGGCACCGACCGGGATCCGACCGACCGAGCCGACCAGGATCGGGGTCGCGACCAGGAGCGCAGCCTGCGTGCTCGACAGCGACAGGTCCTTGGTGTAGGTCGCCGACAACGGCCCGATGAGGTTCCACGCCCAGAAGTTGATCGCGAACGTCCAGGTCGCCAACGTGAGGTTGACCCCCTGACCGTTCAGTTGCCCGGCCTGCGGTTCGCCCGACTGCCCCCTGCTCATCCCGTTACCTTCCCTGCCTGATGTGGCCTGCGATCCCCAAGTCGCCGAACAGTTCGCACGACGGACTCCTGTCGTTCAGAACGCATGACCATAGGCAGCAGTCGGCCCGGCCAAGCAGGGTCAAAGGTCCCGAGTTCCCGTGGGACGAGGGCATCACTGCGGCGGTCTGTACTGTCAGTCTGCCCGGCGACCAGGAATCGTCTGGGCCAAATCGCGCCGTCGGCATACGCGGAGCACGGCATCAGATCGCGTTGCATGATCGGTTGTCGACGTTCCCCGTATCGCTGCCCTACCATCCTCTGAGCCCTCTGTCGTCGACGTTGGAAGGGTGATCCAGGATGGTCGCCGGGGTTTCGCCGACGATCGCGTTGTGACTGCGATGCCAGAACAGGTACCTGGCGGTCAGGTTAAGCATTGTGGCGAGGCGATTGCGGTTGCCGAGGAGCGAGAACACATGAATCACGATCCACATGACCCAGGCGACGAACCCGGTGAGCCTCGGCAGTCCCTTGGCCTGTGCGACCGCCGAATTGCGCCCGATCGTCGCCAGTGCACCCTTGTCGTGGTACTTAAATAGGTTCGTCTTTTTGCCGGTTAGCTGCGAGGACAGTTGGGCGGCGACGTACGCGCCGCCTTGCCGGGCGGGTTGTGCGAGTTGGGGGAGCGCACGGTTCCCGCCTTCGCCGGCGATGTCGCCGACGGCGAAGACACCGTCGAGGCCAATGACGCGCAGATGATTGTCAACGGCGATCCGTCCGCCGCGGCCCTGTGGGACGTTCCACCGGGCGACCTGGTCGTGAACGTGCACCCCGCTGGCCCACACCACGACGTCGGCGGGCACGAAACTCTGATCGTCGAGGATCACCCCGTCCGGGCGTACTTGCTTGACCGACGTGTCGAGCCGCAAGTCCACACCGCGTTTCTCCAACGACGTGCGTGCGTATTCGCGTAGGTGCGGATGGAATGGTGCCAGCAGAAACGGCGACTGTTCAACAAGGGTGATGTGGGTGCGGTCGGGGTTGAGCTCAGGAAATGTGATGGGCAAGTCGTTGTTACGGAGTTCGGCCAACGCGCCCGCTGTTTCGACCCCGGTGGCGCCGCCGCCGACCACGACTTGTGGACGTCCGCGCCGCTCAGGAAGGAATTGAGCAGTCCTGGACCCCGCCGCGTCCGGCTGCGGAGTGCCCTGGTCGACGTTGGTGGTCATGGTCGGGTGCCCGGAGCGGTCAGCAGGGTCGCCAGGACCGCTGCCTCGCTCACGGCGGTCGATTTGGTTGCGGTGAGCAATGTCAGCGAACCGTGGTTGGCAAGACCACGAAGCTGGGCGAGAGCTGCAGTTCGCTCGGGGGTGGCGAGCTCGTCAACATAGCGGCGGGTGAACTCGTCGAAACGTTCCGGGTCGTGCTGATACCAGGTCCGCAGCTCGGTTGACGGGGCCACCGTTTGACACCATTCGTCCAGTCGTGCCCGTGCTTTGGACATTCCGCGGGGCCACAGCCGGTCCACGAGAACCCGGGTGCCGTCGTCGGCCTGGGGTTCGTCGTAGACGCGTCGCACCCGGACCGTGGGTTGGTTGACCATTGCTGAAACCTCCTGGCGGTGGCGTTGTTTCGCGGCACCGGTGGACGATGCGACCCGTTACGTGCCGCATCGATGCGGGTTGGGTCAGTGGGGCAGGGCGTCACCGCATCGTGGGCAGGTCGGATCGGCGGTGCCGGTCAGCAGACCGCAGGTGGGGCAGACCTTGTCGAGCCAGCACACCGGGTCGCCCGCTGTGTCGTCGACGTTGCGTGCTTGTTCGGTGACGGGGTTTGCCCGCTCCAGCGGTGGATTTGTTGGTTCCGCGAAGGTCATGCGCGACTCCCTGGTCTCGTTGGGTTCATGGGTCGGTGATCAGCAGGGTGCCCAGTGCGACCAGCGCCGCGACCTTGAGGATTTCCAGGGCGATGTAGGCCAGATGCAGCCGTGAGAGGGGGTGGGGGCTGCCCGGTCATGATCTGCCCGGCGCGTCGGTCCAGTCGTGGCCGCAGTAGCCCGGTCTGGGTGGCCAGCAGTGCTCCGGTGATGCCGAGCAGGGCCCAGCCGGCGACCCCGGGCCGGTAGGTGAGTAGCGCGGCGAGAAGCGCTGCCGCCAAGGTAATTTCGGTGGTGTTCAGGGCGCGGAAGACGAGCCGGCCGATGCCCAGGCCGAGGGGCAGGGTGATCCCGGGCGCCCGGAATTTCAGGGGTGCTTCCAGGAAGGAGATGGCCAGCACCATGCCGAGCCAGGCGAACGCGGTGCCCGCGCCGATGACCTGCCCGGGTGTTGTCATCGCTCAGGCCTTGGTCGTAGTGGTCGTCGACGGGGCCACCGATGACACCCCGGGGGTCAGGTAGACCAGGCAGAGGTGTGGTTTGACGAACGGCACCAGCCGCACCGTGGTGGGTGGGGCGCCGAGTTGGGTGAGCGCGCCCTGCAGCAGCCCGAGGTGGATGGCGCAGACGACTTCGGGGTGTTCCCGGGCGACGTCACGGTAGGGGCAGGCCCGGAGCCGGATTTCCCGTTCCCCGGTGCCTGGTGCGGGGTCGGCGAGTTCGGGGTCGAAGTTCATCTCCGCGAACAGGTCGACGATCCGGTGCGCCGTTTCATCCGGGCTCGAGTTGCTGGTGGCGAGGATGAGGGTGCTTGCCCAGTCCCGGCCGGCCTTTTCGGCGCGGCGGCGACGGGTGTGGGGGGTGGGGCCGAGGTTAGCGGCGAGCAGCGCGGCCAAGGGGCGGTATCCGTCGGGAGGGGCCTCCTCGCTGTGGGCGGTGTAGACGGTGCGGGGTCGTCCGGGGGTGGTTCGCGGGGTTTTCTGCACGGTGACCTGTCCGGCTTTGGTGAGCAGGTCCAGGTGGAATCGGATGGTGGTGATGTGCAGTCCGGTCGTGTCGGCGAGTTGGTAGACGTCCATGGGGGTGTCGCTGCGGCGGAGCAGCTTGAGCAGCCGCCGGCGGGGTTTGGACGTAGTGGGGTCGGTGGGCGCGTCCTCGAGGGGGGTCGGTTGGTCGGTCATGTGCTCAGCGGTGGGTGCGCGGTGATCAGGTCGGTGTCCACTCCGAGCCGACCGATCTTGGTCGCGCCGCCGGGGGATGCGAGTGGCCGGTCGCGCCCGGGTAGTTCTTCGGTGAAGAACCTGGTGTTGTCGTCGGTGAACACCGCCCACTGGTTCGGGATGTCGTCCTCGTAGAAGATCGCCTCGACCGGGCACACCGGTTCGCAGGCGCCGCAGTCGACGCACTCGTCCGGGTGGATGTACAGCGCCCGGGCGCCTTCATAGATGCAGTCCACCGGGCATTCCTCCACGCAGGCCCGGTCCAGCACGTTGATGCATGGCTCGGCGATGACGTAGGTCACGGCTGCAGCTCTCTCCTCGCGGTTGACTTCCCCTGAGCATCTCATACTTTAAAGGAAGACGCTCATTAAAAAGGTGCGGGAAGCGCATCGTGTAGCGAGTCCTTGATCGGGCTGTCCATTCGGGGGTCGTGGTCGTGGTTCGGTTCGTCGCGATGCCGACGCCGGCGTTTCCCGCCGATCTCGAACACGTCGACGTTCGATCGTGACGAGCGCACGACGACTACACGCGATACGCCTGGTTTGTTTACACACTCACCGGCGGCGATTCGGCGGATGGATTCGTGCCATCGGGATCCCCAAGACAGGAGGGACATCAATGAACGGTGCCGATCCTGGGGCAGGTAAGCGTCCTTCGTCGCGGTCGGCGTGCTGGCCGGCGATGCCGTTGACGAATGCCCCGAGTGAGGGCCCGCCGCTGGGCTGCACGTGCCTGCTGATGGCCCCCGGAACGATGTATGAGGCCCGGGTGCGTGGCGGGGTGCTCCTGTCGGTGGTGCGAGGTCGCCGACCATCTCGACGACGTAGTTGGCATTGGACTGAGGCAGCGGTTACAGGGTGCGCACCGTGTCTAGAGCATCCAGTCCTGGAGCTGGGTGGGGTCCAGTTCCATCAACGCTTCGAAGGCGACGACCGGGTGCAGCCGGGCATCGCCGAGGTGTTGATGGCCGACGGGGTCGAGGTTGAAGTCCCGCAGCTGCAGGGTCCATTCGTTGCCGTCGAACTCCACGGTGCTCGGCAGGTCGTCCCGCCCGTAGATCTCCTGCCCGTCGTCCTGCGACAACAGCAGGTAACCGGCTTGCTTCGCCGCGCGTATCCGGTCGTCAACGTACATGAACCTCGGTGTCCACGGTCTGCGGTACTTGTCCGGCAATTCTGAACCGGACCGGCGCGAGCCGGGGCCGTACGGCGGTTGAAATCGCCCGCCGCCCTTCAGGTCTGGTCATTCGTCGATGGGTCGGCACCGGTCGACCACCTCGCGGGACGGTCGTTCGGGCGGGATGCGGGGTCGTTCGAGTGCGGCCTGCCGCAGGTGGTTTTTGATCGCGGCGGCGGCGGCCCGGTCGAATCCCTGAGCACTGGGGTACCGCCAGGCGAGCACGGCCGCGGCGAGCCCCAGTTCGGCGGCCAGGTCAGCGCCCTCAGGGTCGTCTGGGTATTGGGCCGAGGACCGGGCCAGGGCGCGGGCCATCGGCAGGTAGAACCGGAACACCTCGTCCCCGGTGTGCGCCCGGGTGCTGGATGTGTCCCCGGCCCTGGCGAGGGTGAGCGCGATCCAGAGCCGGTCGGCGTGGGAAACCCCGACCGGGTCACCACCGCCGCATGGGTTGGTGCGACCGGCCGCGGGCGGCGATAGTTGCTGCGGTGTCGGTGTCATCGGTCCGGGCATATGCCGACCCACCTGACCGGATTTGGGTGATCCACCGGCGGCCGGGACCGGCGGGCCACCGAGGTCCGGGCGGGCGCGGCCGAGGGAGCGGGTTGCTGCTGATCCCGCGGGCGACGCCGGTTTTCGGGCATCGCCACCATGAATTCCGTGACCGAACATCACTGATCCTTCCGCACGGGTCCGGCGGCCAAACGGGTAGCGCAGCGAGCGGCGATCCCCTCGGCGGCAACGCCGGTCGGGCCGCCCGCCCGCGGTGAGGCTGCTGCCAACCCCACCACCAGCAGAATAACCGACATACCGGACAGCGTCGGGGGATGTGCCTGACGATGCGCACGGGTGCCACTGGGTATGAGTCATTCACCGATGCGGCATGACGTGGGGTCAACCGCCCGCGTTGACTCACTTCTGGTGAGTCAACGCGTGTGCTTGACAAGGGTGTCCTGCGTGGGGTTCGCTGGGCGGGCTGGAAGCGCAGCCATCTGGGACCGGTGCCGCCGCCTGAAGGGTCGCGGGATCGGGTGAGGTTTCTCTCGACGCCCGGAACTTTCACGCGCTATGAGTGACCGATAACCGGACAGGTCTTGACCCCTTTTAGGGGTCGAGCGGGTGGGGTACAGCAGCGTTGCCCGTCCCGCCCGGGCGCCTGGGGAGTCGTCCGGCTCGGTCTACCGGGCTTCGGTTTCCCCGACCAGGTGGTCCAACCCGACCGCGGGCCCACCCTTGGTGGAAGCCGTTGCCCGGTAACCGTTCCGACCAGCGGCCTGCTACATGGGAACGGCCGGGTCGACACCCGCGTGCGGACCTGCCGGGTCGCTGGCCGGGCAAGAATGGAAGCAGTGACATGCTCCGCATCCATGGTCCATGGTTGGCGGCATGAGCCGATATCCGGGCGAGACCGCCCGAGAATGGGCCGCCCGCGCGACCTCACCGGCTCGTCGGCGACAGTTGCAGAAGCCGGTATTAATCGGACGCCGTGGGTCGTGAATAAGAGCAACGACGGAAGGTCGTTACTCGAAGCAACGGCCCGGCGAAAAGGATCTGTTGTGCTCCTGGCCCCGGACCGGTACACCAAGACCAGGCCACGCACCGATCCACGGCGGGTGGATGAGATGGAGGTTGCGATGCGACACACCGATTCGATGAGCAGCGACATGCAAAAGGCTGTGGAGGACTGCATGTCGTGTTCCATGACATGCGAGGAAACCATCACGTATTGCTTGAATCGGCCCGGGCAGATCGACGCGGCGATGATCCGGATGATGATGGATTGTGCCGAGATGTCGAAGATGTGCGCGGACATGATGTGTCGGATGTCGCCGATGCACATGGACATGTGTCAACTGTGTACCCGGATGTGCATGATGTGCGCCGAGATGTGCGCAGCCTCGGACGACGCGCAGATGATGAAGTTGGCCGAGATGTGTCGGACGTGTGCCGATTCGTGCCGAGCCATGGCCGGCGCCACCGCCTGATCTACCGACGAACGAAATTTGTTGAACCGCGGCTGGCTTGCATCGTCGTTGCTGGCTTTGGTATTCGGTGCACGGCTCTGGTCGCGCGTAGTCGTGCGTGATGTAGTCGGGTAGCGGCGGCGACGATTACTCGCTCTGATCCGGGCGAAGCGGTCGGTGGCGGCGTTGATCGCCACAGTCATACCGCCGCCGCCGTGACCGGTGTCGTCGAGAAACACGAGCTCGCTTACGTGCCAGGCCCGGTGCAGCGCCCAGGCTGTGCCGAGTAGACCGCCGACGTCGTAACGCCCCGTGGGATCAACGCGGCAAGAATCCCCTGGAGCCGTTCGATGTCACGCAGTAGCTGCCCCTCTTCTAGTAAACAGCGACGGCCGTGATGAGTTCGTCGTACCACGTCGAGGATCCCGGCCGGCGCCTTCCCAGATCGGCGCGTGAACGTGGTTCCACCCTGCCTGCGGCCGTGGGACGCTAACGCAAATCCAGCGGCGGCTTTGTGCGCCAAGGGCCGGTTAAAAGTAACGACGCCGGGTCGGCTGCGTGGGCGGCCGACCCGGCGTCGTGAGGTGGACCGATGTGCGGATTACTCGCTGTCGGCGCTGACCAGTCGCTCGATGAGTTCTTCGACGGTGCCGGACTTGGGCAGTTCACGCTCGGCGAGGAGGTCGGACAGCTCGGCCTTGGTCAGACCCTCGTACTGCTCCCGGGCCTCCTTGTCGGCCTGCCGGGCCGCGGCCCGTTCAGCAGCCTTGGCCTGCTTCTCTTGCTCCTTCTTCGCTTCCTCGACCGCATTGGCCTGCTCGTTGGCGAGGTCCTGGGCCTTCCGGGCCTGCTGCACGGTCTGGTCGGCAACCTTGTTGGTCTGGTCCTTGACAATGCCGGTGACCTTGTCGGCCTGGTCCCGCACCGTGCCGTACAGCGAGGTGACGATTTCGGCCCACCTGATGGCCAGGTCCCGGTTGAAATCGACCGACTGCTGCACGTACTCGAAGTACCGGGTGACCGGCTCGGTCAGATCAACCTCCGGGATCCACGCGACCACATTGGCCTGCTCGGTGAACTTCTCGACGCCCTGCTTGAAGGTTTCGACCGACTTCTCGGTGAGCTCGCGGGCCTTGCCCGTGGCGGCGGTGTAGGCCCCGTTGGTCGTGCTGATGGTGCTGGTCATGAAAACTCCCCTGTTGTCGGATCCGACGCTGGGCCGGATCGAAGGATCGTGGCGGCGCGGCGTCACCGTCCCGTGGACGACGCGGTGCCTCGTCATTGGCTGTGTTACCCCTGCGGTCGGTGCCACCGCTGTTAGCCACATTAGCTGCAGCCTTCGCTAACGAGCTAATCAATCGTGGATGGTGAACCCGATCGGACCAAGGAAACCTGGCCGGCGCGCTGGGTAGTCCGGGGTTGGGTGACGGTTGGTGTTGCCTACTGCGTGCACAGTGGGCAGTCCGCGCGGGGAATGGTCCGGACCACGACTTGCCGTTCCAGCAGAACGGTTTTGAGCCTGATCAGCATGCCTGGGTGGTTCAGCGGGACGTCGGCGTCGGTGCCGTTATCGTCGACCAGGACGAGGATCTTGCCGGTGGTGTCCCACAAGGCCAGGGCGATGCCGGCGTTGTACGCGGACCGGTAGCGGATCCCGGCGGCCGGGACACCGAGCGGGTGGTCCTCGTAGATCGCCCGGGCCCATTGCTGGGTGAGGGATCGGGGCAGGGCCCCGTCGCTCAGTGTCGGAAGCGCCCCGATGGCCATCGCGCTGCCGGGCCGGGCCAGGTCCAGCAACCGCAGGCGGGTGACCGGCTCGAGGAGCGCGATTCTCCAGGAGGGGCAGATCAGTGCCTCGCCGGCTTCGCCGAACACCTCACAGGCGCTGGTGGCCATGCTGTCCCCGACGTACAGCACGGACCGCCCGGTGGGGTCGACCGCGGGACGAGCGGGGTCGGGGGTGTGGGGGTCGAACCTGGCCAGCGGCCCGAAGGTGCGGGCGGTGTCGCCCCTGGGGGTGCGGGTGTCGCGGTGGTAGACCCGGCACCACCGCCAGCGGCGGCCGCCGCGCGCCCAGAAGTACGACTTGCCGCCGGAGTTGAGAGGTCGGACCGGCGGGGCGAGTGGTCTTACCAACCCTTCGCGGTCAGCGCCTGAGCAGCCCGGACCACCTCGTCGACCCGGTTCCCGGCGAGCAGGTCCCGGGGGGTGCGGCCGTCGAAGTCCGCCGCCGGCCGGGTCACCCACCGGGTGAGCGCCACCGGGCCGCCGGGAAAGACCCGGGCGAGCCGGTCGATGCCGTTCAGGTAGCCGTCGCGGGTGTCGGCGTCCAGCTGCCAGGCGGGGATCGCCCAGCGGCCCCGGTCCTTGATCCCGACGATGCGGCCCTGCTCCAGGTGTTTG
>Ga0207687_10003426_pt1 | contig 10689 bp, 8 predicted proteins | sample KBSM54metaG_FD_184399 | JGI IMG/M metagenome (GOLD analysis project Ga0207687, IMG submission 184399) | Miscanthus rhizosphere microbial communities from Kellogg Biological Station, Michigan, USA - KBS M5-4 metaG (SPAdes) (version 2) | ecosystem: Host-associated > Plants > Roots > Rhizosphere >... | reverse complement strand
CGTGCTCCAGCGCTTCTTCGTAGCGCTCGGCGAAGTAGAGGATCTCGGCGTAATTGACGTTGAGCAGCAGCGAAAGCGGCTCCAGGGCGATCGATTCACGCGCTTCCCTGATGGCGTCCTCGCGGCGCTCCATGCAGTTGAGAAAGATCGAGTACCAGTGATGCGCCGTGGAGTAGCCGGGGTCGAGCGCGATGGCACGGCGCAGCTCGCGGTCGGCCTCGGCCCAATCCCATTTGAAGAAGAAGCTGACGTAGCCCACCGTGGTGTGCGGCTCGGCCAGCGACGGATCGAGCTCGGCGGCGCGGCGCGCTTCCATGTCGGCGCGCGCATACCCTTCCTGGGGCAGGGCGAGGTAGCGCACGGCGAGGATGATGTGGCAATCGGCGAGCCCCGCCCGCGCCAGGGCGTACGACGGATCGATCTCGATCGCCTTCTCGAACTCCTGAATCGCGCGGCGCACGCCCGTGATCGTCCGCTTGTTCGCGTGATAGCGGCCCTTGAGGTAGAGCTCGTACGCCTCGCTCTTCTTCGTGGCCCGCTGCACGAGGCGCTTCCGTTCCTGCGAGCTCAGTTGCAGGCGCAGTTGATCGGAGATCTCCGACGCGATCTGTTCCTGAACGTCGAAGATGTTGGAGAACTCGGTGCGGAAGCGGTTGCCCCACATCTGCGAACCGTCGCGCGTGTTCACCAGCTCGATCCCGATGACGATGGTCGTGCCGAAGCGCTGCACGCGTCCCGTGACCATCGACGTCACGCCGAGGTCCTCCGCGAGCTGCTGCGGCGTCGGCGACTTTCCCTTGTACGTGAACACCGTGTTGCGGGCCATCACGCGGAGCCGCTTGCCGACGCGCGAGAGCGAGTGGATCACGCTTTCCGTGATGCCGTCGCTGAGGTACTCCATTTCCGGATCGGCGCTGGCGTTCACGAACGGCAGGACGGCCAGCGACTTGATGCGCGCCGATCCACGGCTGCTGTTCGCCCGCGCCTTCTTCAGCGGCGGGCGCGTCAGCCCGTCGTAGTCCTTGAGCGCTTCACGAATGGCTGCGGCCACGGTGCGCATCGAGTCGAAGCGGCCCTCCGCTTCCTTGGCCAGGCATTTGTCGACGATGCGGCGGAGGTCGAGCGTGATCTGCGGCGGCAGCGACGGCGGCGGCGCGTGGAGGATGTGATGCAGCGTGTCGACCACGCCCTCCGCTTCGAACGCGCGCTTTCCGGAGAGCACTTCGTAGAGGATGCAGCCGAAGGAAAAAATGTCGGAGCGATTGTCGAGCGGCCGTCCCTGCACCTGCTCCGGCGACATGTAGCCGAGCGTGCCGATGACGATCCCCTGCTGCGTCTGAAACTTCTCCGTCGGGCTCTTGTCCTCTTCGCTGCTGTTCGACAGCCACGAGCCGACGAACTTCGCCAGGCCGAAGTCGAGCACCTTCGCGTAGCCGTCGCTGGAGATCATGATGTTCTCCGGCTTGAGGTCGCGATGCACGATACCGGCGGTATGCGCTTTCTGCAGCGCGTCGGCGACCTGGGCGAGGTACTCGATCAGCTTCCGGCCGTCGGTCTCCTTCCCCATCAGATCGCGCAGCGTCACGCCGTCGATCAGCTCCGTGACCATGTAGTGCGTGGCGCGCCAGTCGCCGCGGATGCGCACCTTGCCCACTTCGTGGATGGTCAGGATGTGAGGGTGGTTGAGGCCGGAGATGACTTTGGCTTCGCGCTCGAAGCGGGCCATCGCGTCTTCGTCCTGCTGCAGATGGCGGGGCAGAACTTTGATGGCCACTTCGCGGCCGAGCTTCGTGTCTTTCGCGCGATAAACCTCACCCATTCCGCCAGAGCCCAGCGCGGCGACTACTTCATAGTGCCCAAGCCGGGTCCCCGTCCGAATGAATGACACGCTATCGCCTCGAGCCGATTTGGAGATTCGAGGTGATTATGTTTGCCCTTTCCGCCGCGTGCAAGCGGAGAGGAGGCGGCCGGAGCGGTGCCCCGGCCGCCCGTACAGCTAGCCGTTGCCGTTGGTCATGATCGCTTTGGGCGCTTTCCGCTTGGCAGGCTTCTTGGCAGCCTTCTTTTTCGGGGCGGCCTTCTTGGCCGGAGCCTTCTTGGTTGCTGCTGCCTTCTTGGCCGGGGCCTTCTTCGCTGCCTTGGCCGGAGCCTTCTTGGCGGCCTTCTTTGCTGCCTTCTTTGTAGCCATTGTGTTTCTCCTTTCAGGTTGTCAGCGGATGAGCAGGTACGGTCCTTCGACTTTGAATTGGGGAGTCGAAATCGAAAGCTGTTTGAACCGGGGGAAACGTGGGGGGACAGGCGCCCTCGCCTGTCTTGTCGCCGCTCCGCTCAACGGCACGGCCACGCCGTCGTCCGTGGGGACGCCGATCGTCTTCATGACGCCGTTGAATTGCCGGATGACCGGCTGCGCCGGCGCATAGTCGCCGAGCGGGACGGCCAAACCGAGATAACGGCCGCCGTCCTGGAGGATCAGCCCGTCCGCGATCAGCGGCGCGAGCATGGTGATGATCTCGTCGGGATTGCGCGGCGCGCCCTGTGCGGAGAGCGTATCGGCCAGCCGGCGCGCGTCGGTGATCGCGTCGCATGCGATGTACAGAAGGCGGTCGGCTCCCGACAACACCGTCAATGCGCGCCTGGCGATCGGACGCAGGTCCCAGATCAGGAGGTGATCGCCGGTGTCGATGGAGAAGAGGTCGCTCTCCGCGGCCGCCTTCTGCCACGCGCGCACGGCGACGCCGAGCGGCCGCGCGTATGCGGCGACGTCCTGCGGCTTCTGATATTCGAAGGAGAAGTGATAGGCGAGGTTGCGCAGCGCCTCGCGCGGGACGCCGCGATAAATGTGCTTGTAGGTGTCGAGAGGCTCGATGTTCCTGAGGCCGAGTGTCTCCGCTTCGAAGAAATTCGGACTGAAGCGATCGAGGCGGATGGTGGCGAAGAATCCGGGCGGCTGCAAATGCGTCAGCAGCGGCATGAACCGCGCCATCTGTTCGTAAGCCTCGGGCTTCTCGCCGGCGAATCCGACCAGGACGTTCCACTGTGGCGTGACGCCGAGCTCCTTGCACCATTTGAGCAGCTGGATGTTCTGTAATGCCGAAACGCCTTTGCGCATCAGCTTCAGTACGGAGTCATCCAGGCTCTCGATACCGGGCTGAATGCCGCGGATGCCGGCGTCGCGCAACATCCGGATCTGCTCCTTGCGCAGATTCGATTTCGTTTCGTAGAAGAGCCCGAGGTCGATATTGCGGCGCGCCAGCTCCGGAATGAAGTCCTTGAAATAGGCGAGATCGAGGATGTTGTCGGTCATTTCGACGTCGCATCCGGGATGGCGATCGACGAGATACGTCAACTCGTCGAGGGCGCGATCGGCCGTTTTGCTGCGGAACTGCATCGTCGCGCCATTGAGGCCGCAGAACGTGCAGTGCATCTTTTCGCCCCACCAGCAGCCGCGCGAGGTCTCGAAGAAAATGCGCGGCTCCCAGCTCCGCTGAAAACGACGGCGGCGGAATTCCGCGAAATAGTCGTCGTAATCGGGATACGGAAGGTCGTCCATCCGGAAGACCGTCGGCGCGTTCGAGAAACGGTTCGCGGCGAATTCGGCGTCGACGTTCGCTCGCGTCCGCACTCCGGGGATTCCGTCGAGCGGCGTTCCGTCGAGCACGCGGCGTACGAGATCACTGATGATCAGATCGCCCTCGCCCGAGACCGCGGCGTCGATGAAGTCGAACTGGCGCACGAACTCCGCGCCCATGATTCCTTCCACGTTCGCGCCGCCGAAGACGATGAATGTCTCCGGCCGCAGCGCCTTGATCCGCTTCGCCAGCGCCAGTGACGCGGTCTGCTGTTGAAAGACGCTGGTCAATCCGACGATGCGCGGCTCGTCTTGCAGCACGTCGTCGGCGCACGCATTGACGAAGTCGATCGTCATGCGCCGGGCGCGGATGATTTGCGCTACTTGTCCCTTCGTAATGCGGCGTGACGCGACGTTCGTGGCCGGCGGACGGCGCTGGAGGATCGATTCGATGTACGCCTCTTCATCTTCAGGCGTTGTATCGAAAAGAGCGGCATTGAAGATCCACTCGCCGGCCAGTTTCGTCATCGCCGGCCGGATGCCGCCGGCGACTCCGAGATAAAAACGGGAGCCGACGAGCTCGGCGAAGCGCAGTGTGAAGTAGTGGATTCGTGAGTCGATGGCGTTGCGGGTGAGCGCCGATTTCAGAAGGGAAAGTGCTATTGATGGAGAGAAAAGGGGCCCAAACGGCATCGAAACTAGGCCCACGCTCCTCACCCGCACTCGCCTCCGGAAATCACGATTGCTGTAGCTATGAATCTATTGTGCGCACGGTTGAGCGCGCTGTCAACGCTCAACGTCGTTACTGACAGCATTTTGCAAGTCCACGATTACGGTGAATAATCAAAAGCGTCCAACGCGTTCACGCGATCGAGGAGTCCGCCCATTCTCACGATCAATCAATTGCCTGACAGCCGCCGCGCCATTCTCACCGCGCTGAAGCAGCAAGGCTCCGCCACGATCGCGCAGCTCGCCGCGATTCTGCAGCTCACCGGCGAAGCGGTGCGCCAGCAGCTGCTGCAGCTGCAGCGCGACGGCTGGATCGAAGCGCGCGTCGATCGCGCGTCGGGCGGCCGCACGGGCAGACCGGCCACGGCGTACAACCTCACCGCCGCAGGCGATCATCTTTTTCCCAAGCAATACGACGCGCTCAATGTGGCGATGATCGACGCGATCGCCGACGAGCTTGGACCGGAAGCGGCGACGCGCGTTCTCTCGCGCGTGGCGGCCGATAAGGCGAACGTGATCGAGCCGATGCTGCGCGAGCTCACGCTCGAACAGCGGCTCGACGCCCTGAAGAACTGGTACCTGCAGGACGATCCGTACATGGAGACGGAGAAGACCGAGGACGGATATCGCCTGATCGAGCGCAATTGTCCGTTCTACAACACCGCCATGCGCCGCCCGAATCTCTGCAGCGTTTCGGTCGACGCACTGACGCGCGTCCTCGGCGTCCGCGTCTGGCGCGAAGAGAAGTTCCAGAACGGCGACGGCCGCTGCGTGTTCCGCGTGATGGCCAACGAGCCGGTCGATCGCGAGACGCTGGCATTCAGGCTCGAGGAAACGTAGGACAAGCTCTCCAGCTTGTCCCCCGGACAACCGGACAACCTGAGAGGTTGTCCTACGTCAGCAACGCCCGCAGCGCACGTTCGCCGCTCCCCGAAAAAATCACCGCCCGGCCGTCGATCCCGGCGAGATCGATTTCATCCATTGGTCCGACACCTCGCGTCCGCGCTTCATGTCATCGACGACGAGCACGAGGTTGTGATCGTGATCGCTGTACTGCACTTCGATGTTCACGCCGGCGTCGGCCATCCGCCGCGCGATCTTCCCGAGCTGTCCCGCTTCGTCCTGACGCAGCCGCGGCATCAGCACGTCGTTCTCGGCGAGCACGCGAATGCCTGCCGCTTCGAGCGCCGCGCGCGCGGCGGCGCCGTCGACGAACAGAAAATGCGCGACGTCGCCGAACACGCCGCCGCCTTCGATGCTGACGCCGGCGCGTCCGAGCGCTTCGCCCATCTCCGCGAGCGCGCCGGGCCGATTCTCGAGCGCGATGGCCAGGTCCTTCACGCCCGCACCTCGGCCACGTGATGGATCGGAACGCTGCACGAATTCGCGATGAAGCAGAGCTCGTGCGCCCGCTCGTGCAGCTTCTCCGCGCGCTCGATCTGCTCCCCGTTCGCGATCGTCACCACCGGATGCAGCGTCACTTCCTCGAAGCGTCCGCCGCCCTTGCCGTCCTCGCGCATGACGCCGGTCGCGCGATCCTCGTACGAGAGCACGTTGATGCCGTACTTCGCGCAGAGGGCGAGATACGAAAGCATGTGGCAGCTCGAGATCGCGGCGAGGAAGAGGTCTTCCGGATTGTGCCTGCTCGCGTCGCCGCGAAACGCCGCGTCAGCCGTCGCCGTGATCGGCGGCTTGCCGTCGATGAGCAGGCGATGCTGGCGCGTGTACGTCATGTAGTCGGTGGTGTTGTCGCCGTCCCAGATCAGGTGCGTCTCGTAGTGATGCTCACCGTTGTTCATGCCGCAATGCTAGCCACTATTCGCTGGCGATACTTCGAGCGTCATCGAAGTTTTTCGCGATCCACACCGTCTTGATGTTCACGAACTCCCGAATCCCGTGCACGCCGAGCTCACGGCCGAACCCGGAGTGTTTCACCCCGCCGAACGGCATGCGCGGATCGGACGCCACCATGGCGTTGACGAACACCTGCCCCGACTCGATGCCGTCGATGAAGCGCTCCGCTTCGGCGCGATCGTTCGTCCAGACGCTCGCGCCGAGGCCGAACGTCGTGGCGTTCGCCAGGCGGATCGCGTCGGCCGTGTCCTTCGCCCGGAACAGTGACGCGACGGGGCCGAAGATCTCCTCGGCGTACGCGGGGGCCGATGGCGGGATGTCGGCGAGGATCGTCGGCGCGTAGTAGTTGCCGCCGAGGCGCTTGCCGCCGGTGACCAGGCGCGCGCCCGCTTCGATCGACTTCCGCACCTGCTCATCGATGTCGTTCACGATCTGCGGCATCGCCAGCGGCCCGACATCGGTCGATTCCTCCATCGGATCGCCGACCTTCAGCGCTTCCATCGCCGCCTTGAACCGCCGCTCGAACGAATCCGCGATCGACTCGTGCACGATGAAGCGCTTCGCCGCGATGCACGACTGTCCGTTGTTGACGATGCGCGCCTTCACCGCGATCTTCACCGCTTCATCGAGATCGGCGCTCGGCATCACCACGAACGGATCGCTGCCGCCGAGCTCGAGGACGCTCTTCTTGATCTGCTTTGCGGCGTTCGAGGCCACGCTCGCTCCCGCCGGCTCGCTGCCGGTGAGCGTTGCCGCCTTCACGCGCTCGTCGTCGAGCAGCTTCGCCACCTGCTCCGCGGAGATCAACAGCGTCTGAAACTCGCCGGCGTCGAAGCCGGCGTCGCGGAAGATCTCCTCGATGGCCAGCGCCGACTGCGGCACGTTCGACGCGTGCTTCAGCAGGCCGACGTTGCCGGCCATCAATGCCGGCGCGGCGAAACGAAACACCTGCCAGAACGGGAAGTTCCACGGCATCACGGCGAGCACGGGGCCGATCGGTTCGTAGCGGATGAACGAATCCGCCGCGTCGGTCTGCACGTATTCATCGGCTAAATGCTGTTCGGCGTGGTCGGCGTAGTAGCGGCAGACGCGTGCGCACTTCTGCACCTCGGCGATCGCCGCTTTCAACGGCTTTCCCATCTCCGTCGTGATCATTTTTCCGAGGTCGTTTTTGCGCTCGTCGAGGATGGCGGCGGCGGCGCGCATGCGCGTCGCGCGGTCGGCGAACGAGCGTGCGCGATTGATCGCCCAGGCGGCGACGGCGCGTTGCAGGCGGGCCTCGATTTCACGCTCGTTCAGGGCCTCGAACGTGCGCAGCGTTTCGCCGGTGGCGGGGTTAACTGTAGAGATCGTCATGGCTCATTTCCCCATGCTATTCTTCGCCGCATTCGTTCCGTCCAAAACTGTTCAATTTGAAGTTCCCATGCAAGGAGACCGCATGAAACACGCGAAGTACATCCTTCTCGCGCTCCTCATCGCACTCGTACCGGCGGCGCTGTTCGCGCAGAGCTCGAACGGCTCGATTTCCGGCGTCGTGTCCGATGATTCCGGCGCCGCGCTTCCGGGCGTCACCGTCACGGCGACGAACACCGCGACCGGCGTGGCGCGCACGACCGTCAGCAACGCCGCCGGTCATTATCAAATCGCGCTTCTGCCTCCGGCGAGCTACACGGTCGGCGCCGAGCTCTCCGGCTTCTCGCCGATGAAGCGCGACAAGATCGTAGTCAACGTCGGCACCGACGTCACGCTCAACTTCGCCATGAAGGTCGGCGTGTCGGAAGTCCTCACCGTCTCCGCCGCGGCGCCGGTGATCGAGACGTCGAAGTCGCAGGTCAGCTCGGTGGTCAATGAAAAGGCGATCCAGAACCTGCCGACCAACGGCCGCAACTTCATCGACTTCGTTCTCACCACGCCGGGCGTCGTGCGCGACACGCGCGGCGGCGACATCAGCTTCGCCGGCCAGCGCGGCACGTTGAACTCGCTCGTCGTCGACGGCGCGAACAACGACAACACGTTCTTCGGCCAGACCGTCGGCCGCACCGGCTCCGGCCGCGCGCCGTACCAGTTCTCGCAGGACGCGGTCAAAGAGTTCCAGGTCAACAACAACGCCTACTCGGCCGAGTACGGCCGCGCGGGCGGCGCGGTGATCAACGTCGTCACCAAGTCGGGCTCCAACGAGTGGCACGGCTCGGTCTTCGACTACTACCGCGACAAGAGCCTCAACGCGAACAGCTACATCAACCAGATTCAGACGCCGCCGCGCGCCAAGAGCCCGTATCACTTCGATCAGTACGGCTTCTCCCTCGGCGGTCCGATCGTTCGCGACAAGCACTTCTTCTTCGCCAACTGGGACCGCCAGCGCAACTCCACCCCGAACCTGGTCATCCTCGGCAACGGCCGCGTCACGTTCCCGACCGACGCCGCGAGCCAGGCCGGCCTGGCCACGCTCACCGCGCTGGCGGGCGACTACAGCCAGCAGCAGAATCAGGACGTCTACCTCTTCAAGTCGGATCACGAACTGCTGACCAACAACCACCTCTCGCTCCGCTTCAACCGGCAGCGATTCCACGGCATCAACTTCGAGAACAGCGGCCCCACCAACGCGTCGCAGCACTCCGGCAACTCGAACGTCTTCACCGACTCGCTCTCCGCCGTGTGGGACACCGTCGGCAGCAGCTCGTTCTTCAACGAAGTGCGCGCGCAGTACCTGAAGGACCGCGAGCCGGGCGAGGCGAACAGCGACGCGCCGGAAGCGACCGTGCTGCAGGGCGGCAACACCGTCCTGGTCATCGGCCGCAACTCCTTCTCGCCGCGCGAGACGACGATCAAGCGCCACCAGATCGCCGACACCGCCACCTACGTCCTGCAGAACCACACCTTCAAGGGCGGCTTCGACTACAGCAAGGACGACATCCTCAACTACTTCCCGGGCAACTTCTTCGGCGTCTACCGCTTCAACAGCCTGGCCGATTTCGCGAACAACAAGCCGGCGCTCTACACGCAGGCCTTCGCCGGCCCGGGCACGACCGGACCGACCACGCATCCGAATCTGAAAGAGACCGGTCTCTTCATCCAGGACGAGTGGCACGTCCGCCCCGACCTGACGCTCAACGCCGGTCTTCGCTGGGACAAGCAGGACATCGCGCAGCCGTCCGTGCTCAACCCCGATCCGGCGCTGCAGGCCGCCGGCTACTTCACCAACACCATTCCGGTCGACGACAACAACATCGGTCCGCGCCTCGGCTTCGCCTGGACGCCGCACGGTGACGCCACCACCGTCATCCGCGGCGGCTACGGCGTCTTCTACGGCCGCACGCCGTCGATCATGATCGGCACGGCGACGTCGAACAACGGCATCAACGTGCAGACCTTCACCTTCACGTCGAACATCCCGGTCACCTATCCGAACACGCTCTCCTCGATTCCGAGCGTCGCCGGCGTCACGCCGTCGATCTTCGTCTTCGATCCCGACTTCCAGAACCCGCGCGTGCAGCAGTCGAGCCTCGGCTTCGAGCACCAGCTGGGCAACGACTACTCCATCGGCCTGACCTGGCAGGGCGTTCAGGGCGATGATCTGCCGCGCTCGCGCGACATCAACGTCAGCACGCCGACCACCGTCGACGCGACGATCAGCACCGGCGGCACCGTGCAGTTCACGAGGTACACCGGCCGTCCGTTCTCGAAGTTCAATCGCGTGATCGCGTTCGAGAGCAGCGCCAAGTCGAAGTACAGCGGCCTGACGGTCGACTTCCAGCGGCGTTTCGCCAACAACTGGCAGGCCCGTCTCGCCTGGACCCATTCGTCGGTCAAGGACAACAAGCCGGACGCCACCGCGGTGGTGCCGTTCTCCTCGGGCGACGACGCGAAATACATCAGCGATCCGCTCAACATCGACCGGGACTACACGCACGGCGACGTCGACGTTCGCGACCGCGTCGTGTTCAGCGGCGTCTGGTCTCTCGACAGCTACGCGCAGCACATCAGCAGCGGCTTCCTCCACGCCCTCGCTTCGGGCTGGACGCTGAGCGGCATCGCCAGCTATCAGTCCGGACAGCCGTATTCGCCGGTGGTGAGCACCGATCTGAACAACGACGGCAACTCCGCGAACGACCTGGCGCCGGGGTTCAAGCGCAACTCGTTCCGCCTCCCGTCGCAGTTCACGGTCGACCCGCGCATCACCCGCGACATCAACTTCTTCGGCACCATGAAGCTGCAGCTGATCGGCGAAGCGTTCAACTTGCTCAACCGCAACAACGTGAGCAACGTGAACCGCACGCTCTACAGCTACAACGCCACGACGAAGGTGCTCACGCCGAACACCGCGTTCCGCTTCCCCACCGCCACGTCCGGCCAGCGCATCCTCCAGCTGGCCGCCAAGCTGACGTTCTAACCGCACCTGTGTAGGACAGGCGCCCTCGCCTGTCCCCCCGGGCCGGCTCGCAAGAGCCGGCCCTTTTCTTTTTCTGACCCTCCCCCTTGACAAATCTCATTTGTAAATACACATTCATTTACAAATGGGCCGCGCCCCGACCATCACC
>Ga0207687_10003424_pt1 | contig 10691 bp, 9 predicted proteins | sample KBSM54metaG_FD_184399 | JGI IMG/M metagenome (GOLD analysis project Ga0207687, IMG submission 184399) | Miscanthus rhizosphere microbial communities from Kellogg Biological Station, Michigan, USA - KBS M5-4 metaG (SPAdes) (version 2) | ecosystem: Host-associated > Plants > Roots > Rhizosphere >... | reverse complement strand
TTGGTGGGATCTCCGGCATAATTCTTTTCAATAAAGTACATGCAGGGAAAATCGGGGTCCGTGAATATCTCCTTATTCCAGAAATGATAATCCTCCCGCAGTTCCGGGCTGCGGAGAGAGCCGCGAATCATGGTCTGGAATACCAGGCTTCTTCCGACTTTCTTGATGACTTTATCGAGCGCGAACAAAGGATAGCGCAGGTGATAAAACACTCCCATGAATAGGACAAAATCAAACTTTCCGGGGATGGAGTCCACATCGTAGACAGAGCACTTGGCAAATTCGATATCCAATCCAAGTGTCTGGGAGGCAAAACGCGCCTGCTCAAGGTAACGGTCGTCTACGTCGACCCCCAGAACGCGGCTGGCTCCTCTTTTTTTTAGCTCAATGGAGTAGAACCCGCCATTGCAGCCAATATCAAGTACGCTTGCGCCGGACAAATCCTTTGGCAGCTCAGGGGCAATGTGCTTCCACTTTACATTGGGAAAGTCGCCCAGAAAGTGGTTCGGGGCGGTCCAAACGCCATTCAGGTTGATGTTGTGGAACCAATCGCCTTTTTCCGCGATACGGCGTGTGAGTTCCTGGTGGCCGTCAAGGTTCGGAGCTGTATTGACTCCCGGCATATTCGCGCGCGATGTCACCATGTTTAGCTACCAATTTCTGTGCTAATGCAGCTTATAAAGGGATTTAGACTCGATGTGAGGAACTTAGGATGTCCTTTAAATACGGATACATGACGCAAAGAAGCGCCGTTCTCTGACGCTCGAGACAAAAAGGGCATAACCATTCGCGCAAAAAGAGGGAGCAGAGCCACCTCACAGTGCGGCCCACTCCCACCTCAGAGAAACTTTTGCCCAAGCGCGATTCCGCGCCCTGGAAATGCTAGACAGTCCTGCGTCCTGTGACCAGGTTGATGACAGCAACAACCAGAGCGATCACCAGCAAGAGATGGATCAGACCGCCAGCCACGTGGAATCCCCAGCCCAGAAGCCAAAGGATAATGAGGATTGCAAAAATCGTCCAAAGCATAGATACCCCTTCAAAATAAGAAACTCAGTCAGTAACCACAAAGGTGAGAAGCGGCATCGCCAAGCGGAGTTGTCTCTGGAATGTGTGTTTTCCGGAAAGCAGGGTTAGAACCCGCCGCAGTGCCCATCCCGTGTTGTTGGATGCATTGGGCGGCGGCGGGGTACCTGTTTAAATATGCAAAGACTTTTCGGGCGGGGACGAGCCAGATTACCTCATCCCATTTGGGGGCTGCGTTGGTGGAGAAGTCCAATGCGCGATCCCATATTCCTTCAGCTTGCGATACAGAGTGGTCTTGCCGATGCCGAGCGCTCGGGCAGTCATAAGCTTATCGCCATTGAGCTGATGCAGCGCGTCCAGGATGGCTTGCTTTTCCAGCTCAGCCAATGGAAGAATCCTGGCTTGCTTTTCCGGACCGACGGCGCGAAGAGACGCCGACCTGATATGAGGCGGAAAGTCCGCAGTTTGCAGTACGGAGCCGGGACTCATAGCCACGGCGCGTTCCAGGCAGTTTTCCAGTTCGCGCACATTGCCCGGCCACTCATAAACCTGGAGCAGCTTTAAGGCATCAGGATTGATGGAGTACTGCATGTGGCGAGCCTGACCTACACGCTCCAGGAAATTCTCAGCCAGGGGACGAATATCTTCTTTGCGTTCACGCAACGGCGGCAAGCGGAGACCAACCACGTTAAGCCCGAAGAAAAGATCGCGGCGGAAAGTTCCCTGCTGTACAGCCATTTCCAGATCACGGCTGGTACCCGCAACAATGCGGACATCGACCGGTATAGCTTTGCCCGTGCCCTGGGCGTGAAATTCTCTTTCCTGTAAGGCGCGAACCAGCCTGCTTTGGATATCCAGCGGCATCTCTCCGATTTCATCGAAGAAAACGGTGCCGCCGCTGGCCAGCACAAGCACTCCATCGCGGGACTTTGCTGAACCGTTGGATAATTTGATGGGGCCAAACAGTTCATTTTCTAAAACTCCATTGCCAGTGGCAGCGCAATCCACCATCAGGAAAGGACGGTCACGGAAAGGCCCATTGGCATGGATGGCGCGGGCAACGGTTTCTTTGCCTGTGCCGCTTTCACCCTGGACCAATACCGGATGTTTGCTGGTGGCAACTTTGGTGACAATGCGATACAGCTTCTGCATTTCGGGGGAGTGTCCGAGCATACCGTTATATCCTGGGCTGGCCTGCAAGTGCTCGTGGGAGATGCGATCTTCCAGTGAATTGCGCAGGCGTCCGGCTGCGCGGGTGAGCAGAGCTTTCAGCTCTTCGCCTTTGAAAGGCTTGCGGATAAAGTCGCAAGCGCCGCTCTTCATGGCTGTAACCACGGAATCAACCGTGGCTTGTCCGCTGACCATGATGATCTCAGTCTGCGGATGGATTTCCTTGAACTTTGCCAGCAGATCAACTCCATCCTGGCTTGACTGGCGCACGTCGAGAAGGACCACATCCACAGGCTGAACTTCCATCTGTCGCAAGGCCGCGCGAGTGCTGTCGGCGGTGTAGACCTTGAAGCCCATCCTGGCCGCAACTTCCCTGGACAGGTCCCTTGCCCAACGATCTGCATCGACAATCAGGAGAAACAAGGATTCGGCTGGTGAAACTTCTTCTCGGGGGATAGCACGAACTGCAGTCGACATAGATTCCCTTTCCGCTACTCTGGAAGCCATATGCTCAATCCTTTGGCCAGAAGGGTGTGACTTCCCGGATTCCGCGGCGGCGAAAAATACCCAAGTCGCGCTCATGCGCGGCAAATCTGCTTTAATTGTTCGTGCTCTTTAATTAAAGAAGTGCGTGGTTCCCGCCGCTAACGGTTCCGCTTAACAAAGTTAACTACAATCCGCAAGGTAAACGACTGCTCATGACTTTTTACGTTTTCACTTAAAAATTTCCAATTTCAGAACACTGCCTGAAGAAAATTATGGTGACCATCGGCACGATACTTTCGCGTGAACTCACGTTGTTATCCAAAGGACTACGGCGGCTTGACTTGAGTAGAAGTCACGCGATACCTTCGCGGGAAGCCTTTCCAACCGCGGCAGGGAGAATTTAGTGCCTTTTCAACGAATGATCACGCTCACAACCGACTTCGGCTTGACCGAGCATTATGTGGGTGCAATGAAAGGGGTTATTTACAGCATTAATCCAGCGGCACAAGTGGTGGACATCACCAATGCCGTGCAGTCCTTTGACGTGCTGGACGGAGCTCTGGCTGTCTCACAGGCCTACCATTATTTTCCCAAGGACACTGTACATGTGGTCGTGGTTGATCCCGGCGTGGGTGGACCACGGCGACCGATCATTGCAACGATAGGCCAATATCTATTTGTAGCGCCCGATAACGGTGTTCTGTCACTGGTATATGAGCGTGAAGAGCGAGTGACTGTTCGTCATATAACTTCAGAACATTATTTCCATAATCCCGTAAGCAAGACCTTCCATGGCCGCGATATCTTTGCGCCGGTTGCAGCTTATCTGAGCAAAGGGGTGGATACCGCAAAGTTTGGAGAAGAGATTACCGATTACGTGCGCTTTCTGGCGCCCGCACCAAAAGCAACGTCTGAAAATTCATGGAAAGCCCTGGTGCTCAAGACAGACAAATTTGGCAACCTGATCACGAATATCTCTCCAAAAAATATCCCGCAGATTTTTGATGGATCGCAAGAGGCATTCAAGATCACCGTGGGCAAAGCTGAAGTCACCAAACTTGTTTCCAGCTACGCTGAAGGCGCGCCAGGAGAGTTGTTCGCGCTATTGGGCAGCACCGGCTTTCTGGAAATTTCTGCGAATAAGGCGGCGGCGTCACGCGTGGCGATGGCGGATAAGGGGAGTGAGGTGACGGTGACGATTGGGTAGGTTTTAAGGAGAATCGAGATGACATTTTCCACGGATGGTAAGGCATTTCTCAGGCGTGGTGTTCTTGCGGCGGCAGGACTGGCATTGCTGGCGGTCTCCGCATGCAAGTCCGGCCCGGCAGCGAAGAATACCGACGGGAAGCCTGGCGCGCAGCCAAATTCCGCAGTGACTGCGCAGGGCGGCGGGGACGCGGGAATTAATCTCAACTGCGTGATGGACCACATCCAGAATCCGCCAGAAGCCTTCCACTATTCCTACAACAAGGAATCATCGAACCCTGTGCACGAGGAAGCGGACATCAGCCCGCAGACCATCGATGGGAGCTTTAAAAATAACAGCGCGTCTAGTTCGATTCACGGCGTGCATTCGGACGCGGCCAGCTGGCAAGGCGCGTGGTCCAGCCTGATGGGAATCTCCGGAATGTCCAGCGCGATCGCGCTCGTGAGAAACAGCTCCGCGACTGTGCGCGAAGGCCCGGAAAAAATGAACGGCTATGATGCGACCAAGTATTCCATTGATACCGCGCGCGGCACGGACGCGGATAAGTCGCTCTATCAAAGCGTTCTGGGCAAAGGCGGCTTTCAAAGAGGAACGGCCTGGGTCACGGCGCAGGGGTGTCCCGTGAAACTTGTTATGGATTCGGAGTTGCACGGTAACGACGGCAGCGTGGAAAAGATCCATTACGAGGTGGCCATGGTACGGAAATAGGCTGGACACCTAATGGCGTGCCTTTTCACAACGCCAGGTCTCGCAGGAGCTTTGAACCTGTGCGGCTGGCGACGATGCGCGTGCCACTTTTCATCACCACCTCCACACGCGCGGCATCGTATGGCTCGATTGAGCTCACATGTTCGAGGTTGATCAGGTGCGAGCGATGAATCCTGAGAAAATTCTCACGCGCCAGGTGCGCTTCGAGATCAAATAGCCGGATGCTGACCAGGTACTCTTTGTTGGCTGTGCAGATGGTGACGTAGTCATCGGTCCCCTGTACCCGCTCGATGCTGGTCAGTGGTATGGGCAAAATCCTGTTGCCGTCACGCACAAAGATCCTTGAGAGAGCGCGTGTGGACCCAAGCGATTGTCTTGCCCGCGAGAGCAACGGCGGGGCCGGTCCGTCCAAAGCAGCTTGCGCGCGCCGCAGGACGCGTTGCAGCCGTTCACGCCCGAAGGGCTTGAGCAGATAATCGAGTGCGCCAAGCTCAAACGCGGTCACAGCATACTGGTCGTAGGCGGTGGTGAAGATTACCTTGGGCTCATAATTAAGCTGCTCCAGCACCTCCAGGCCAGTAGCACCGGGCATCACGATATCCAGAAACAGCACATCCGGGCGTTGGCTGTTGGCGATGGAAATCGCTGTTTTTCCATCACGTGCTTCGTGCATCTGCCCAGTCCAGCCCAGGCTGCAGAGATGTTCACGTAACGTGCGCCGGGCTAGCGGTTCGTCATCGACGATCAGGACGGATGCCTTCACAGTTTTGCTCCGGCCTGCCCTTGCCTGATGACGGGCGTTTCCAGAAAGGGAACGTCAAAACTGGCCTCGAAACCTTCCGGGGTGCTCTGAACGCGCACATCGGCTGAAGTCCCATAGGCTGATCGTAGACGCTCGCGCAGGGACCGCAAGCCAAATTGGTACGACTGGCCGTCATCCGGACTGCCTCCCGGCCCATCGTCGCGGACGCTCACAGTTAGTCTCCCATCATGGCACGCGCACTTGATCCATATAGATCCACCTTCAGGACGAACGGAGATGGCATGGCGCACGGCATTTTCTGCCAATGTCTGTATCGAGAACGGCGGAATCTCGAAGTCGAACGATTCCTCGTCTATTTGTATGTCTATCTTCAGCCGATCTTCATAGCGAAGGTGCTCGAACGCAAGATACTGCCGTGTGAAGTCATATTCCTCAGAAAACTCGACCAGCTCGCGGCCGTCTTCTTTCAGGGTGTAGCGCAGCATGTCACCCAGGCGTTCGATGGCGCCCTCCGCCATGATAGGTCGGAACTTCACCAGAGCAGCCAGCGTGTGCAGAGCATTGAAGAGAAAATGGGGATTCAGGCGGGCGCGAATCGCATCCAAGCGTGCCGCGGCCGCCTGTGCCTCCGCGCGTGCAGTCAGTGTTTCTTTTTCGTGCAGGCGGCTCCTTGTCTGTATGGCATAGGAGACACCGGCGAAGATGGTGTAAAACCAGATTCCGATCATGAGTTGCCGGGAAAGAATCGGCAATGACCAGAAGCCCGGCATAGGGCTGCCGCGACGCAGGGCATCAAGTCCATAGACCGCAATGGTCCAGGCAGTTGCGTAGAGCAATGCGAACACGACGTGAAGCAAATAGAAGTTCAGATTGAAACCAAGAGGCCACGGCCAGCGCCGGCAGAGTTGCCAAACGGCGATTCCGAGAAGGCCCGCGGTTCCCATGGTGATCAGACTGGAGACAAAAATCGCGGAAAACGGATCGCGCGCAAACGACATCGCGAACAAGACCCAGAGCGCAAAAAAGGGCAGCCATGCAGCTAAAGCGATCGCACAGCGCCTGATGATCTTGCCAATCATGGCTAATCAGCTTATCTCAACTTCTACCATCCCGCGTGATCGTTTACCGAGAGAATCTGCTGGTTCACCGAGAGTCTCTGGTCAAACTGTCAAGCCAGCACTAGCTTGCAGAGTTGAGGACAAGGAGCAGCATATGAAGACAAGTGACGCGCATTTTTTTTCCCCTGGTAGTGGGATTGGTCTTGTTGGTGGTCGGAGTTGGACTAGCGCAGGCGCCTGCCGGCCCACCCAAACCTGGTCCGGAGCACCAGAAGCTGGCCTACTTCGCCGGCAAATGGACGAATGAAGGAGACATGAAGCCGAGCCTCTTAGGCCCGGGTGGAAAATTCTCGTCTTCCTCAAGTTGTGAATGGTTCGATGGCAACTTTGCATTGGTGTGCCATACGGATGGAACGACGCAGACAGGATCCATGAAAGCGCTCAGCATCATGGCCTGGGATCCGGCAGCCAAAACCTATACTTATTTTTCAACCAACAGCTCAGGACAGGGTGGCTTCTCTCGCGGTACCGTCGAAGGCGACACTTGGACCTGGAACAACGAAACCACGATGAACGGGAAGCCTATGGTGGTTCGTTTCACGTTCAAACAAGTCTCGCACAACGTGGCTACGTACAAATTTGAAATGGGCACCCCCGGCGAACCGCTGAAGCTGATGATGGATGGCAAGCAAACCCGGGTAACGCTAGCGTCGAACTAGTCATCTGGTTCCGTAAAATTATTGACATGAGCCTAGACGGTAGTGTCCGAGCAGCACTGCGCGGAATCCAGACGGCAGTCACGCATACTGGCTTGACTGCTCAGATCCGCTTCTGAACACGATCCTGCCGGGCACGGGCGTCTCCTTGATCGTCAACTTTGCAGACCTGCATCCGTGTCGCATCTGATGAGGGTTTAGCACCGATTCCGCGACCCGTCGAAACTCCAGAAGTCGCACCTTAGCTTGCGAATTGTCGGCAATCCGGAAGCTATCCAGAAACGGGCTTCTGGGAATAACCAAGACCAGCTCGCATGTCGTTGTCCACTCGAAAACTGACCTACTGGCTAGCGCTGATTAGTAGCTGGCAGAATGGCCGGTTGTTTATACTCAATACCACGTGCGCGAACTCTTACGATTTTTCTGGAACGCAACCCGTGGACATCGCCTTGCTCCGTGGCGCAGCCCCTACCTGCGCTGGCGCATGGAAACCTATTCCGGCCTGAAGATGGACAAGATCGGCTTTGTGGAGTTCTGGGGATTCATGGTGCGGGAGAGAAAACAGCTACGCCGATTCCTGAAGTGGACGGCGGAGATGGATAATTACGCGCGACCGAAGCCGAAGAATCCGTGAGCATTCAGCAATCAGCATTCAGATAAAGCAGTTGGCAATTAGCAAATGGCAATTGGCCAAACCCTCTTTACCGCAAAGGTCGCAAAGCACGCAAAGAGAAGAAGGGGAACTCTTCTGGCGGCCCGCTATTGGCGGTGTGTTGGAGGTTTGAAGTGTTCGGGCTAATTGCTAATTGCAGCTATTGGCCAGATGCGGCTGCGCTTTCGTTTTCCTCGACGGAGAGTCGAACTAGCTGGAGGCCATCATGAAACAAGAGCCGGACACGATGAAGCAAGCGAAGCAAGGGATTACAGGTCGAAGGAATTTTCTGGTCAGCTCTGCCGCGGCCGCGGGATTAATTCTCTATCCGGAGACTTTGCTGTTCGGTCAGGCATCCGGAACGGCCGCGGCCCCCGCGGCGGCTCCTCAAAGTCCGTCCACGAGCGTGACGGCCGGTAAGCCAAAGCCTGATCCGCTGAAGGCGGAGATGGTGAAGGAATTTGTGGTATCGGCGCACTTTGATCTGGACAAGACCAAAGCAATGCTGGCGGAAACGCCAAGCTTGCTGAATGCCACGTGGGACTGGGGCGGAGGCGATTTTGAGATGGCGATTGGCGGCGCTGGACATATGGGCCGCCGCGATATTGCGCTGTTTTTGATCAGCCAGGGCGGGCGCTTCGACCTGTTTGTGGCCGCGATGCTTGGCCGCCTGGATGTGGTCAAGCCAATGCTAACCGCGTTCCCTCACCTGGCAGAGTCGAAAGGTCCGCATGGCATTCCACTGATGGTCCATGCGCAAAAGGGCGGACAGGAAGCAGCGGAGGTTGCGGCGTTTCTCGAGGGGTTGAAATCGAAACCGGCTTAGCTGCCAGCAAAAAACGTCGCCGCAGATTTCCGCTGATGGGCGCAGATCAAGAAGCGATAGCCGCGAATCAACGCGAATAAACACGAATCAAAACACTCAGCAATTGGCAACTAGCAATTAGCAATTGGCCAAACTTTTTTACCGCAAAGGTCGCGAAGGACGCAAAGGAAAGAAGATTGAACCGCAGAGTACGCGGAGAGCGCAGAGAAGCATCAAGAACATCTCTACTTGTCGTGAATTCAATACGAGTATTGGCAGCTACCAAACGCCAAGAGCTAAGAGCCAAAAGCCAAGAGCCAAAGACTCCGGCGGTCCACAGCAGTAATGTCGTAATAGGGTTCCCTCACTCCGTTCGGGACAAGAGCAAAAAGCTAGATATCGTACTTCTTCAGCAGGTGCCTGAACGATCGATACGACACTTTGAGCAGCTCGGCGGCGCGAATCTGCACGCCTCCGGATTGCTGCAGGGCTGATTCGATCAGCGAGCGCTCAACGCCGGCAACGTACTTTTCAAAATCAATTCCATCGCTGGGAACATCGGGGCTGCTGTGGCCATTGCTGGACGCGGCTACGGCGCGGGCACGCGGACGGTCAGCCTCAAGGTCGACCCGGAGTTCATTGCCGGTTTCCATGGCGACGGCGCGCTCAATGGTGTTTTCCAACTGGCGCACATTGCCGGGCCATTCAAAGGCCTTGAGCGCATCGAGCGACTCCTGCGAAATCCGCAGGATGCTTTTTTGCGCCGCGGTGGAATATTTCTTAAGGAAGTGGTTGGCGAGCAGTTCAACATCTTCACGGCGCTCACGCAGCGCGGGCACCTGAATGGGAATGACGCTCACGCGATAATAAAGGTCTTCACGAAAGGTGCCGTTGGAGATCATCTCACGCAGGTCACGATTCGTGGCGGCGATCACGCGCACATCCACCGGCGTTTCCTGCGTGCCGCCCACAGGACGGATGGTGCGTTCCTGGAGTACGCGCAGAAGTTTTACCTGCATGGAAAGGCTCATCTCGCCGATTTCATCGAGAAAAATAGTTCCGCCGCTGGCCACTTCAAACAGGCCGCGCTTGTTCTGGCTGGCACCGGTGAACGCGCCTTTTACGTATCCAAAGAGCTCGCTTTCCAGCAGCGTTTCCGGGAACGCGCCGCAGTTGATGGAGACAAACGGCTCCGAGGCGCGCGTGGAACACGAATGCACGGCGCGCGCAACGAGTTCCTTACCAGTCCCGCTTTCACCATAGATCAGCACGGTGCTGGCGGTGGGCGCAACGGTGCGGATGGTGGCTTTCAGTTTTTCAATGACCGGGCTGCTGCCGATAAAATTCTCAAGCGAGTTCCGGCTGGCGGCATCGCGCTTGAAGGCAAAGTTTTCGCGCTGAAGAACCAGAGTTTCCAGGGCGCGTCCCACGGCGAGCTTTAGCTCTTCAAGCAGGCCGGGGCCTTTATGGATGTAATCAAACGCTCCGCCTTTCACAGCCTGCACAGCCGCTTCATAATCCTCAACGGCAGTGATAAGAATGACGGAAGTTTCAGGCGACGATTGGCGGGCAAAACGCAGCACTTCAATGCCGTCAGTCTGCGGCATCTTGATATCGGTAATTAAAAGCTCATAATTGGCGGAGCTGAGTTTCTTCTTTGCCGCTTCACCGCCGTTCACAGTCTCAACGCGATGGCCGTCTTTGCGCAGCGAAATATCCAGCATTTCGCAGATAGAGCGCTGGTCATCACAGACAAGAATACTAGCCATGTGAGACCTCCTGGTTCAGCGGCACATCTTCTGGCTCAACCGCGGCGGCCCGGGCATGAAGGATTTCCAAAATAAATTCCGCTCCACTACCCAGAGTTGACTGGGCAAAAATCCTGGCGCCGTGGGCCTGCACGATCTGGTAAACGATGGCCAATCCCAAGCCGGTGCCGCCTTCAAATTGAGACTGGAATGGTTCAAAAATCTTCTCAGTCAAGTTGGCGGGAATGCCCGGGCCGGTATCGCGAATGCCGATGCGGAGAAAATCACCCGACGCGCGCACAGACACCGTGATAGTCCCTTTACCGTGCATTGCGCGCACTGCGTTTTCCAG
>Ga0207687_10003423_pt1 | contig 10692 bp, 10 predicted proteins | sample KBSM54metaG_FD_184399 | JGI IMG/M metagenome (GOLD analysis project Ga0207687, IMG submission 184399) | Miscanthus rhizosphere microbial communities from Kellogg Biological Station, Michigan, USA - KBS M5-4 metaG (SPAdes) (version 2) | ecosystem: Host-associated > Plants > Roots > Rhizosphere >... | reverse complement strand
GTCCACGTCACCTGCTGGACCTGTCATCTCGGCTCAACCATGCCGGAGATCGCCATGAAACTCAAACTTTAGGTCGGGATCCTAGTCTCTGCCGCGCACAACGGAATGGCGCCTGTTCGCTATGTCAGAACGATGGCTCCGTTAAGGGAGTTGTGCTGCCGCGGTGGCAGGTGAAGCAGGTTACGTGCTGTTTGCCGTCCCCGAAAGTGCCATTGATTGCACGCATCATGATGATCATTCGGCGGGCAGTCGTCTTCTGGACCTTTGCGTCCGAGGACCGATCGTCTACGTGACAATATCCGCAGGTTCCCTTGTCCAGAAGGCCCAAGGCCTGTACGAAGGACTGCATGGTGGCCGGCAGATCCGCTCCCTGGAGTACCTGGACGTTTTTCCCGCCGCCTCCTCCACCACCCTTGCCACCACCCTTCCCGCCACCACCCTTGGTCGGCGGACCACCTGCAGCCGCGATCGGGAGAGCACTGGCATTCCTGGCTAGAAACTCGACAACCACCGGAACCTGTTCGTCCGCGAGATTCGCACCCGCCGCCTTCATGCGGGTGACTGTAGTGGTCCATCCGTCCTTGTCCGCCGTCTTGTTCTTGACGCGATCGAGCGAATGGCACGAGGCGCAGGCAGTGCTTACGAGGTTTGCAGCGGCAGCATCCGGACCCTTAAAAGCGGGAGCAGCACCCTCGGGACCCTGGGCCAGAATCACGAGTGCGAGGAACAGGAGGAATGCAGCAACATTCAAGATGTGCTTTTGCATGGACGCAATTATACGTCACTTTTCCAGCTACGTGAAAACCTTCCGCTTGGCAGTCTCGCTCACGAGATAGAGCATGGTGGCACTGAGTCGAGTCAGCTATGGCAATGAGTTACTTGTGGACGCGAAAACGGCGCTTGAGGTCGGGCCCAAACTCCGCCCACATGCTTCTGGCGACCGGAGTAAGAACGATACCGAAGCCTGCTTGCCCATAATAGTTGAGCCTATAACGGTGCTCTTGCCAAGGATGCCACGCATCTGTGATGACCGTGGTCCCGATAATACCGGCAAAGCGAGCGTACGCAAATTCGGTGCCGGTCGGGGTCGGGACGACGTAAGCACGAAGGAGCGCATGCCGCAACCGTGCCCTTGTGCCCTGCAGTCCGCTCGGTCTATAGCGAGTATCCTCCTGTCGCCAGTTCGCCACGCCGAACTCAATGCTGTTCTTAAGGGTGTTGTGAAAGAGCGATCCTTCAATCCTGTTCAGCATGGGCTCATAGTGGGAATCCGTTTTCCAAAGATACTCGTGGGTGTAGCGCCGGAACATTGCGTTGCCGACGGCTGAGGCGACAGGCTTGAGTCCTAGAGTCTCGTGGACGAACAGAAGCGTCCTTTCGCGCCTTGAAATGAAGGCGTCATCCTGATTCGTTGAGCCTCGAGCCAGCGACCGCTTCAGGTTGGCATTCATGCGGTCCTGATTGTTGTCCTGGAGTGTTAGCTTGTGAAACAGAAATTCGTCCAGGTGGGGAAACACCTTTTGCGGGCCGTTCCCGTCCAGGTGTATGTCGGCCTTTAGGGAGCCATCGGGCAATCTGAGAAAAACAACATGCGTGGAAGGGCTGCTTTCCTCGCGGTACGCCACCGTCGAAACCGGATGAGTATGCGCAAGGCGGCTCCAAATGGGGTCTTTTCTATACCGCGGGTCCGCCCCCAGGTATTTCAGGAGAAATTCTGCTCCGGCTACGATGGGGACATGCTTTTTGGTAGGCGTCCCCAGCTGTATGCTCTCAGTCAGATTCTGATGTGACAACGTTTGGTTCAAGTTATCTACGAGCGAATAGTGCGATGTCTTGGTCTGACTATGGGCACAATCAGCCAGCAAAGCAACCAGCACGATAAGTTTCAGGCTTCACCGTCCCGGCAAGGGCGGCTTCACCTTGCGCATCAATGAGAGATTTCTACCGTTGGAATCATGACATAACGCCGAGCATAAAGCTGTTCAATATTGACCAGGAGACGATTGAGAGGACGTTCTTCAGTAGGATAGTCGTCATGTTCCGAATATCGATTGCGGCCGCAGCCGTCTTCATCGCTCTAGCGGGGTTCCTGACCGGACAGACGGTTCCTCGCACGCACCGCCTGGAAGCCACCCCGGCGACCGTCGCCTACGGCTATTACTGGGCCGATGCTCAGCCCGTGTTGCGCATAGCATCCGGAGACATTTTAGACGTCGATACGCTGCTTACCAACACCCCAATGGGCTTGCAGCAGGCAGGCGTGCCGCCTGAGAAGATTCAGGAATCGCTGAAAACAATCGTTGCCGAGGTGACAGGCGAGCGCCGCGGACCCGGAGGGCATATCCTCACAGGACCGGTCTACGTCGAAGGCGCCGAGCCGGGTGACGTGCTTGAGGTGAAGATTCTGTCGATTTCCTTCGCGATCGACTACGCCTATAACGGCTGCAGCGGCTTCATTCCGGCGAACTGTGATCGATCCGTTCCGCAAAAGATCGTGAAAATCGACAGCAAGACCATGACGGCGGTATTCAAGCCGGGAATCACCATCCCACTCAGGCCTTTCTTCGGCAGCATGGGCGTGGCCCCAGCGCCGGATCTTGGGCGGGTCAGCAGCAATCCTCCGGGAAGGCATGCGGGTAATCTCGACAACCGGGAACTTGTTGCAGGCAGCACGTTGTATATTCCGGTGTTCGTCCGTGGCGCGCTCTTCGAGATCGGAGACGGCCACGGCGCGCAAGGGGATGGGGAAGTGGATCAGACGGCGCTCGAGACATCGCTGCGCGGCCGGGTGCAGCTCACGGTACGCAAGGGCAGGAAACTGCCATGGCCGCGAGCGGAAACGTCGACTGACTACATCAGCATGGCGTCTGACGAGGATCTGAAGGTAGCGACGACTGTGGCTATCCAGGAGATGGTGAACTTTCTCGCAGAGACAAAGAACCTAACCAGGCATGAGGCTTATCAGCTGGTTAGTATTGCCGGCAACGTCGCGATTACACAACTGGTTGACCGGCCAGTATACGGCGTCCACGTCAAGGTACCGAAGCAGATTTTCAAGTAGTACCACCCAGGGAGTGTGCCAAACCCAGGCAGCAGCGGGACAACTTGGTGTGGAATGAAGCGACGATCAGCGCAATCCTCCACCCTGGGATCGCGCCGCTGCCACGTTTGGAAGTAGGCCCTCTAATTCGGTGCCTCCGGTTGGAAGCGCAACGGCGCGAATTCAAAGAGTCTAAAGCAATCCGTTCGCCAAACCGTAGCGACGGAAAGATTGATTACCCAGGCCTTGTTCGTCGCCTCGACGGATCCTGCCCGAATGGCCCGACCCTTGCTCTCAGATTAGCGTGCCCCTGCGATATCTAGGGTGGGTTGTTTTGAGCGTGGTCACCGTGACCTGCCCTGATTCTCTGCCTGCTCAGGAAACGGATGGATCGCAATCAAGCGAATATCGCCGGACGCTCAGTGCGCTGGATCAGTATCGAATCCTGGCTTCTGAAGACGACCGCGCGATCCTGCCTACCACCAAGAAGCCTGTAGAGCCTGGCCAGCACTATGCCGGTGTTCCGCGCTTGATTCGTTTACTGTCACGCATTGGGGATCTTCCCACTGGCGGTCGTCCAGGCGATTCCGACTTGTACGAGGGCGCACTGGTTACCGCGGTCAAGCGATTTCAAAACCGCCACGGACTTGAAAGCGACGGCCGGATCGGCAAAGCGACGCTGGTGGAACTTAACACGCCGCTCAGCTTCCGCGTCCGGCAGCTAGAGTTGGCCTTGGAACGCTGGCGCCGGCTTCCTTATGACTCCTCGCGTCCCGCGATCGTGCTGAATCTTCCCGAATTCCGATTGCGCACCTTCGATCCCGGGCACCGGCCGGCGCTCGAAATGAAGATCGTGATCGGGCAGGCACGCAAGCTGGAGACTCCGCTTCTGTCCTCCAAGCTCGACACCGTCATCTTCCGGCCCTACTGGAATGTGCCCCTCAGCATTCAACGGAAGGAACTGCTGCCGCAGATCAAGCGAGATCCGTCGTACATCTCGAAGAATGATTTCGAGCTGGTCACGCCGAAAGGGGCAGTAGTGCCGGAGGATGCAGTCTCCGCCACGATGCTGTCGCAGCTTCGCTCAGGCACTCTCCGATTACGCCAGCGGCGCGGGCCTAAGAATTCGCTGGGACTGATAAAGTTCGTGTTTCCGAACGAATACGACGTCTACATGCATGATACGCCCGCAAAATCGCTATTTGGCCGGGCCCGCCGCGATTTCAGTCATGGCTGCATCCGCCTGGAAAAAGCTGAGGATTTCGCGGAATGGGTGTTACGCGGGGAAGGGGACTGGACACGGGACCGCATTGTCGCTGCGATGCAAGGTTCGGAATCGGTTACTGTGAAGCTCAAGCTCGCGATTCCGGTGACGGCGACGTACGTGACGGCCGTAGTGCTAGAGAACGGTGAGGTTCACTTTCTTGGGGATATCTACGGGAAGGACGCGGAGCTCGAAAAAGAACTGGCCGAAGCCGCGCAGGGTCCAGCCGTTACCAATGACGAATCCGGCCCACGTCCACGTGAATGAAATCCGACGCCGGATAGTATCCCACCCCGCCGCGCCCTAACGCCAGAGCCGCGTTCCGAAACTGTAAGGTCGATGTGCCGGGAAGACGGATATCGATCGCTTCCGCCTGCATATGAAGACTGTTTTTCGCCACGCCGTCCGTGTGCGTACGGAGATACTGGTTGCTCTTCGGGGTTCGGTATCCGCAGATGATGTGAATCTCGGCGCCGGCCCGTCCGACGGCCCGGGCGGCATCGGATAGAACATCGAAAACCCGCGGATCGTAGTGATGGACATCTCCGGTGCGGTGGTCGCGGAGAAAACGGTCGAGCTTCGCCAGGGCCTCGGGGACGTAGCTATCACCGTGTCGATACACGATATCCAGATGTTCTCCTGTATGCGTGTGGTAGAGCCGCAGATGGCCATCCTGTGCCGCGGGAACCGTGCCCGAAACGGCAACGTAAGGAAGAATCGCAAGCAGGGCGAGAACACAAAAACGCAAAGTAATATACCTCGGGTATCAATCGGAAGTCGGTTCTCCCAGCTTAACAGGGACTGCGAGAGCCCTCACGCGCAGGTGCTGAGCGATTTCGCTCAGGTCCCGGCGGGACCGCTGCGATCCGATCCGCATCCCTATTTCTCCCAATAGCTTACGAGCCGCACGCCCGTGGTACATGACATGCACGTTTCCTCGGCAAGCACTTGGCACGAAAGGAAGGACGAAATGAACAAATGTATGACGAAAACCTGGATGGGAGCTTCTGCAATTCTCCTGATAGGTTTGGCGGGCCCGGCCAGTGCGGCCTCCGGTCCGGATTCCGAGCAAGTCGCGAAATTGCTCGCCGAAGCGAAAAGGATGGCGTTGCAGTTAAAGGATGACGCGGTGGCCATGGAAGGCTACACGCGGATGAACGTGAGCTGGGAAAGCCACGCCGTGGCGATCAACCAGATCAAAGATCATATCAATGCGCTGGTGAATCACGAAGCGAAGCTCAAGGAAGCGAAGAACACTGCTGCACCGTGGCAGAAGACCGCAATCGACCGGATCGTTCCATACCTCGACGAACTGGAGGCTTACACATTTGCCGTCATCGAACGGATCAATGATCAGCCGAAACGGCTTTTCACGGACGAATACAAGGACTTCCTGGCAGCAAACGCGGACTACTCCACCGATCTCGCGGCCATGATCTCGGACTTCGTGGATTACGGGAAGACCAGAGACCGAATGGAGCGTCTGGCCAACAAACTCGAAATACCCAAGGGTTGAATGAGTCTGTGGAGAAGTGTTTTGATGAGTTGGCGCCGTCTCTCTTCTGAGCGGGGCGCGGTGACGGGGGCGCAACTGACGCAACCCACCGCGCCCGCTTGGGTGACCGGTTAGAGCGCCAGCACTCCATGAACCACGCCGTCCTCAATGTGGTTCAAATCAAATCCCAGCAGGCTGCAAACCTCAAGCATCTTGTGATTGTCTCCAAGGATTTCAACCGTCACCCGTCCCAGCTTCTCGGATCTGGCTATCTCGATTAGCCGCCGTGATAATTCGGTTCCGAGGCCGCGACCCTGATTTTCGTCGGTGATCAATACCGCAAGCTCGGCCTCATTTGCCAGGTGCGCCTTGCTAAGCCGGCCCACCGCGAGAATCTCGGAATGGTGACGTTCCAGGTCGTTCTGCTCAGCCACCAGCGCGATTTCACGGTCGTAATCGCCGAAGCAGACTCTCACAAGGCGATCGTGGGCAATCCTCTGGTCCAAGGTAAGGAAGTGAAAATATCGCTGATAAATGCTTTGCTCAGAGAGTTTCATATGAAAACTAGCGATCAAGCGCTCATCTTCGGGACGAATGGGGCGAATGTTCACCTCAGTACCGTCCCCAAAACGCCACGGTATGACATATTGAACCGGATACGGACGAATGGCCGGCGAGGGAGGATCGAGGACATCCTGTGAGTGCAGGACGACGCGGGCGTCCAGGGCAAGTAGTCCATCCGGGGACGCCAGCAGCGGATTGATGTCGATTTCTTTGATCCACTTCTGCTCTATTGCCAGATAACTGAAGCGCACCAGCAGCTTTTCAAGTTCCACTAAATCTACCGGTTTCCGTCCACGCACCCCACGGAGCGCGAGGAAGATCTTGGTCCTTTCCATGAGCAGACGGGCCAGCGTTGTGGTGAGCGGCGGCAATCCGATGGAGCGATCCTTATAAACCTCTACCAGCTGGCCGCCACTCCCGAACAATAAAACCGGCCCAAATTGAGAATCGATACTTGAGCCAAGGATCAGCTCGTAGCCATCAGGACGCACCATGGGCTGAACGGTTACTCCCAGAAAATGCTGCGCGCCCATCGCTCCTGTCACGGATTCCTGGATGCTCCGGTAAGCCGTCCGGACAGCGGTTTCGCTGGACAGATTGAGCTGGACTCCGCCGACATCGGTCTTATGCGTGATTGTCTCGGAATGAAGCTTCAGAACCACGGGATACCCGATGCGTCTGGCCGCGTCGGTGGCCTGGTCTGCGGTGAGGGCGATTTCCGTCGCAACGGTAGGAATACCATAGATTGCCAGCAGGCTCTTCGACTCGGCCTCGGTCAGTAGCGTTCGTCCCTTCGCGCGGACGCCGGCGATTAGCTGGCTGGCTTTTACGGCTGCGTCAGAATCGTCCGATTCGATGGGTTCCGGCGTCTCGTAGAGCGCCTTGAGATTAGCGCTATAGCTCCACATCAGCTGAAACACCCGAGCAGCCGCATCGGGATAGCTGTAAGTGGGAACGCCCGCTTGATTGAGAATCGCATCCGCTCTCGCGATCTCGCTCCCGCCCATCCAACTGGCGATCACCGGTTTGTTGGGGAGCTTGGCATAGTGCGTCAACTTTTCCGCGATAGCCGTAGGATCTGCTAACCCGGTGGGAGCCAGGATTACCAGCAGACCGTCTGTCGCAGGATCTTTGACGGCTATGTCAATCGTCTTTGCATAACGCTCCGCGTTGGCGTCCCCGATAATGTCGATGGGATTCTGGCGGCTCCAGTGGCGCGGCAGAAATTCGCTTAGTTGCTGGATCGTCGAAGGCGCGAGTTCCCCCAGTTGGCCACCGTCACCAAGAAGTGCGTCCGTAGCCAGCACGGCTGGTCCGCCTGCATTGGTCACGATCGTCAGATGCGGTCCCTTCGGCCGCGGTTGCTTATCGAGGGCCTCAGACAGATAGAACAGTTCAGCGATCGTGTTCACCCGAACCACACCGCAGCGGCGAAACGCGGCATCCAGAACTTCGTCTTGCCCGGTCAGAGCACCGGTGTGGGAAGCGGCCACCTTTGCGGCGGCCGCGGTTCGACCCGGCTTGATCACGATGATCGGTTTCGACAGCGCTACCTCTCGCGCCGCTGACAAGAACGCGCGAGCGTCGCCCACGGATTCCATGTAGATCACAATGCTGCGGGTTCTCGGGTCATCCCCCAGGTACTGGATCAGATCAGCCCAACCAACATCGAGCATGGAGCCGACAGAAACAAACGCGCTGAATCCGACCATTTCACGTTGGCTCCAGTCAAGAATGGCCGTACATAGAGCGCCGCTCTGGCTGATGAACCCCAGATGACCGGGGCGGGCCATGGAACTGGCAAAGGTTGCATTCAGGCCAAAGTGCGGACTCATCACGCCCAGGCAGTTTGGTCCAATAACACGCATTTTGCTCTTTCGCGCTTCGGCGAGAACTTCCTGCTCCAGGGCGGCGCCTTTCTCACCCACTTCCTTGAAGCCGGCGGAGATAATGATGGCGCCCTCGGCACCTGCTTCAACGCATTCCCGAATGATTCCGGGGACGGTTCGGGCCGGAGTGGCGATCACGGCTAAATCGATTCGCTCCGGGATTTGCCGAACGCTCGCATAGCAGCGTAAACCCAACACATCGGAACGCTTGGGATTTACGGGGTAAACGGCCCCTCCGAAAGACGTTTGCTTGAGGTTGGTAACGAGTGATCGGCCTACACCTGCCAGGTCCTCCGTCGCACCAATGACCGCCACGTTGCGCGGGCGAAAGAAAACGTCCAGCGGTGCGCGACGCTCTCGCGGCGATTGCGATGCCATGTCGGTCATTCCAGTTCTCTCACGTTATTACAGTGACACAAAAGAAAGGAATTGCCCGATTGGCACTTGATCGCCAAACAGGATGCGCGGGGGTGGGGGAACTCAGTTCTTAGTCCGCACCAGCAACACAGAACATGGCGCGTTCCAGGCTATCTGGCTCGAAACACTGCCCAGTATTTGGTGCTTCAAATCCGTTACGCCACTGGCGGCCATCACCACCAGATCATAGTCTCCCGTTTCGGCTTCACGCAGGATCTCTTCACTGGGAATTCCTCGATAGATAAAAGTCGTAACAGCGGTTCGAACGGGCAATCTGGCCCGGGCCGTTTCAAGAGTTTCGTCACCTTCTCGCTCTAACTCGCACTCGAACTGAGCCTGCGGATCGATCTCTTCTTCTTTCTCTTCCTCGTAGCCGACCCACTCCTGATCGTCGCCCGCGTGCAGCCAGGGAGTCTCCACGACGTGGACCAGGCTGACATCGGCACAAGAGAGGTCCACCATGGCGGCAAGCTGATCCAAGGCCCGCAACGACCCTTCCGACCCATCCACTGGTACCAGGATCTTCATGCCCGCATCGCTGTGAAGTTCACGGCCAATCAGAACGGTGGCATTGGAATGTTCAGCCACGCGGCTGGTAACGGGACCCAGGCCCGCCCGAGACCGGTTCTTATGGCTCTGCGCGCCCAGCACGGTAACGTCGTAATTCAGCGAATCGGCAATCAACGTTCGTGCCGGCGAGCCAACTTGCACTACCGGCTTCGCGTTGACTCCTTCACCTAAGGCCGCTTGGGCCATGGCGAGAATACGCGACGCACGGCGGCACAGCTTCAAGCGGTGCGCGCGCTCCTTGGGATCCACCGCCGGCACAACGCACAGCAAATCAATTTCACGATCTTGGGGTGACAGGATCTGGCAAGCCGTCGTCAGCGCTCGGGTCGCCTGCCTCGATCCGTCAGTGGCCATCAGGACTTTCATTGCTTTCTCTCCACTGGTTGACTCTCCACACTGTCTTTGTGCACGGAAGGGACCAATCCGGAATCAGCCATTCGGGCTCGCACCACGAAACGTCGCGGGGCTGGCCCCACATAGTCGAAAGGGAAGCACGTGATCAAAGTGATTGACTTAGCAGGCACAGTTTCGAACGCGAGCGAGTGTTGCGGGGCCACCACCTGAATCGAATCGACGATGTACTGGAACGATCCGCCCGGCGTTTTCACCCGGATCGGGTCACCTTGTGTGATCCCGCGCAACGGCCTGAAGAAAGTATCGCGATGGCCCAATAGCACGACATTCCCGTTCTCACCAGGAAACGCGCTCGAAGGAAGGTGTCCAGCCGCTTTGCGCAGGCTCGCTTCGTCGACGCCTTCGCGCACCATCACGTCCAGATGGATGCTCGGTATTTCGAGCCGGCCCAGCAGCAGGGGATCGCGCCTGGATAGCGCCGGAGCGAGCCAAGTAGAGATGGTCAGCCGGGGGCTGGTCTCCGGGACCGCTGGATTATCTGCGATCCCGAAGTTGCTGCCCGCGGCTTCAAAGTGCGCGCTCTGCGCGTACTGATATAGGGCTCCGTCCGCGAGACCCCATCCCCACACCAGCACACCCGCGACGCCCACTAAAATCAGCAGGTCCGCCGTCACCCCCAGGAATACTTTCCACGGTGGTTGAAGGCGGACCCGCAGGACCATAAAGACCCCTTAACGACTCACAACTCCCTTACGATTTGCGATATGCCAGGCGGTTTAGCGTCAAACCCCCTGCCAGCGCAAGCAGCCCACCCAGCCCGATCATGAAGTACGGACTGCCGGTCGCCGGCAAGGCCTCTGGCTCTGCGTTCGGCGCCGGTGCGGGCTCGGCTACGGCCACTTCGGTGGCGGCGGGTGCCGGCTCCGTCGCGATTGTTTCGGGCTCAGGCGCCGTGAAGGCCGCCTCCAAGGGTTGCTCTTCGCCCGTTTTAGTCACTTCGGTCACCGGCGCGGTCTCCAGTTCGGCAACCGTCTCGGCAGGGGATGTTAGAACCGCCTCACCAGTGTCGCGCGCCATTTTCGCGGCCAAACCCTTGGGG
>Ga0207687_10003417_pt1 | contig 10704 bp, 8 predicted proteins | sample KBSM54metaG_FD_184399 | JGI IMG/M metagenome (GOLD analysis project Ga0207687, IMG submission 184399) | Miscanthus rhizosphere microbial communities from Kellogg Biological Station, Michigan, USA - KBS M5-4 metaG (SPAdes) (version 2) | ecosystem: Host-associated > Plants > Roots > Rhizosphere >... | reverse complement strand
AATTCGTTGCTGGATTTTCGTCTATCCGCCTTTCCTCGCCCGGCTTATCCCCACTTATAATGACCTTTTAGTAAATCAGGAAGGAGCATTATTTATGGAAACAAACCGTGTGCTTAGCCGGCTTGGCGCTCGCCTTCTGAGCAATGAGGAACTCCAGCAGATTTCCGGCGGATTCTCCACTGGCGCTTGTGTCTGGGACCCTATACTCTGCAGGCCCATCAGCGGAGACTGCCAGAAACTCCCGCCGGCTTGCGGCAGCTAATAGTCGTTCACCCAAAATTCCACTAACCTAAATGGGCCCGCTGCTCGGGCCTATTTTTCTGTCGACTGTAATAGCTCATTATCTTTAATGATTTCATAAACTTAGAGAAACAGGCACTTCTCATCTTGATGACAGTTGCCGCCACTTGAGCGTTTCACACTCAACTTTTTCCATTGACAAAGCTACGGCTTTTACCCCATAATTAGCACTCGATAGGAACGAGTGCTAGCAACTCTTCCTGTCGCCCCCAAGTACCAGCAATACTTAAATCCCATTCTTCGAGCATATTTCGAAAGGAGCAGTCGCATGGCACAGAAGTTGACCCCGCTACATGACCGCGTTGTCATTAAACGGATTCAGGAAACAGAGACGATCCGTGGTGGCATCATCATCCCCGACACCGCAAAAGAGAAACCGCAGGAAGGCATCGTGATCGCCGCCGGAACCGGCAAGTTTGATAAAGGCCAGACCATTCCCCTGGCAGTAAAAGAAGGCGACCGCGTTCTGTTCGGCAAGTATTCGAAATCAAGATTGACGGCGAAGAGCTGCTGATCATGAAGGAAGACGAGATCCTCGGAATCCTGAGCGGATCGGGCAAGAGCGCAGAGAAGCCTGAGAAGGCCGGCGCAGCAAGACGGTAAGAGCAATTAGCAAATAGTAAATAGCAATTAGCCACGATTTGATTTTGCTAATTGCCAGTTGCTAATTGCTTACGTCGCAAGTTTTGAAATCAGCAATGCCGCAAATCGCGGCGCAAACTTTGAGAGACCTTGATAGGAGATTGCAACAATGCCAAAAATTATTGTGCACGGTGAAGAGTCCCGCCAGGCGATCCTGCGCGGAGTAAATGTTCTGGCAGACGCGGTGAAAGTGACGTTGGGTCCGCGCGGCCGCAACGTCGTCATCAACAAAAAGTTCGGTTCCCCCGTCATCACCAAAGACGGTGTGACCGTGGCCAAGGAAATTGAACTGGGCGACCACCTGGAAAACATGGGCGCACAGATGGTGCGTGAAGTGGCCAGCAAGACCAGCGACGTTGCCGGTGACGGCACCACCACCGCAACCGTTCTGGCGCAGGCCATCTATCGTGATGGCGTAAAGACTGTTGCCGCCGGCGCGAACCCGATGGCCCTGAAGCGCGGCATTGAGCGCGCTGTAAACACCATCTGCGGCACCCTGAACAAAGATGGCGAGCGCAGCAAGGGCTTCCTGGATAGCTTCTCCAAGCCCGTGAGCGGTGACATGATTGCCCAGGTTGGCACCATTTCCGCCAACAACGACGAAACCATTGGACGCATCATTGCCGAAGCCATGAAAAAAGTCGGCAAAGACGGCGTGATCACCGTGGAAGAGTCCCGCACCATGGAAACCAGCCTTGAAGTGGTAGAAGGCATGCAGTTTGACCGCGGCTACCTCTCACCTTACTTCGTGACCGACCCCGAGCGCATGGAAGCCACTCTTGATGACGCGCTCATCCTCATCAATGAAAAGAAAATCAGCACCATGAAGGACCTGCTTCCGATTCTGGAACAGGTGGCCAAAGCCGGCCGTCCGCTGCTCATCATCGCAGAAGACGTTGACGGCGAAGCGCTGGCAACCCTGGTGGTGAACAAGTTGCGTGGCACGCTGCAGGTTTGCGCTGTGAAAGCGCCTGGCTTCGGCGACCGTCGCAAGGCCATGCTGCAGGACATCGCAATCCTGACCGGCGGCAAAGCCATCACGGAAGATCTCGGCATCAAGATGGAAAGCATTGAGATCACTGACCTGGGCCGCGCCAAGAAAATCACGGTCGATAAAGACAACTGCACGATCGTGGAAGGCAAAGGCAAGGGCTCTGAGATTGAAGGCCGCGTGCGTGAAATCCGTGCGCAGTCGGAAAAAGCGACCAGCGACTATGACCGCGAGAAACTGCAGGAGCGGTTGGCGAAGCTGGTGGGTGGCGTTGCCGTGATCAAAGTTGGCGCCGCGACTGAAACAGAAATGAAGGAAAAGAAAGCCCGTGTGGAAGACGCAATGCACGCGACCCGCGCTGCCGTGGAAGAAGGCATCGTCCCGGGCGGCGGCGTTGCCCTGGTCCGTTGCCAGGCTGCCCTGGATGACCTCAAGTTCAAGAATGACGATGAGGAAACCGGTGCGGAAATCGTGCGTCGCGCCCTGGAAGAGCCTTTGCGCCAGATCGTCTCCAACTCCGGCGAAGAGGGTGCAATCGTTGTGGGCAAGATCCGCGACTCGAAAGACAACAACTATGGTTACAACGCTCAGACTGACAAGTTTGAGGACCTGGTTAAGGCCGGCGTGATCGATCCTACCAAGGTGACCCGCACCGCGCTGCAGAACGCGGCTTCCATCGCTGCTCTGATGCTGACCACTGAAGCTCTGGTCTCGGACATTCCGGAAGACAAGAAAGCTCCGGCAGGCGGCGGTGAGCACGGCGGATATCCGGGAATGTAATTTAAATTAGCTCGCTCCAACACAAGCAACACTTTAAAGCCCTCGCAGCAATGCGAGGGCTTCTTTCTTCTGTCGCTTCGCTCCAAACCGCTATAGATCCACAACCACTTTAGATCTTTCTGCTCATGATGCTCGCGCTTCGGCGCGCAAGCCGGCCTCAGCGCAACGTTCCCGCATTTGGTCGCTGCGCTCCAAACCGCTACTCATACTCGCAACCCTGAAGCGTTTGCTGCGCTTGATGCAGGCGGCTCGGCGCGCAAGCCGGCATCGGATCCAGTAGTGCTCCGTAAAGCCTTCTTCCCAACATACCCTTTAGAAGGATTGCGCCGGAAAAAAAACGCACCGGCCGAAGCCGGTGCGGGCTGTTTATCTTCTCTCTTTTTTAGGTTTAGAACTGAATCTTCACCGCGAACTGCAATTGGCGAGCAGAGCCGGAGTCGCCAGTTGGGAAGCGGGTGCTGCCGATGGTGGAAAAGCTTGTAAACTGGTTGCCCGGGTTGTTCGTTGCCGGGTTAGACGTTACCGGAACGAGTGGCTGCAGCGATGCGGCCAGAAAGCCTCCGGACGCTCCAGGTTGGCCGTAGTTTGGGTGGTTGAACACATCGAACGCATCAGCACGCATCTGGAGATTCAAGTTCTCGGAGATCTTGGTGTTCTTAACCAAGGCCAAGTCCATATTCGTGAATCCGGGTCCGTATACGCTATTGCGACCCACATTTCCAAATGTGAGAGTGCCGGGAGCACAGGTTGGTGTTGCTGTCGTGCTCGTCGTGGTCAATGTACAAGGAACCGACAACACATTGGGATTCGATATCCACTGTCCTAACGGGTTGCCGCTGGTCTTGATTGGAGCACTGGCATTGAGAGTTATCGTGCTGCCAACACCATTGAAGCTGGACGAGTTGAATGCAACCAGGTTAAACGGATTACCAGTCTGCCAGCTAACGATAGGCGCCAATTCCCATCCGCTTACAAGGCGATTACCTTTGAAGGGAAGGTCATAAATGGCGTTCGCCACAATGCGGTGACGCACGTCAAAGTCAGAGCTGCCACGGCTAAGGAAGATGTTATTGCTGTTTTGGACTTGAATACCGCCGTTGTTCCGCGAAACATCATCAATCGAGTGCGCGTAGGTGTAGGATGCGTTCAGCTGCAATCCATGTGACACCTTCTGGGTAAAGCTTGTCCACAAGGCATTGTAGATTGAGTTGCTCGCACTCTCACGCTCAGTAATGGAAGCTGCGAGTGGAGAATTGGGAAATGCCGGGCTGTTGGGTGATAGGCGCTGGAAGGGCAGATTCGTGTTCGTTGCTCCTGTACCCACCTGGCCGAGCACAGCAGTCTGGTTTGCGTTGATGTCATTTTCCAAGTGCGTGCCCTTGTTGCCGAAATATCCAATCATCATCGAAGAGCTTTTGGTGAGTTGCTGCTGGATATTCAGGTTAAAGGACTGCACATTGGCATCTTTGAAGTTGGGATTGACAAAGATCGGAGCGACGCTGGCAGGTGTTGGACTGTTGTAAAGCGTCTGCGTCCCGGCAAAGGTCTGCTGAGTTGCAATGCTGAGAGGTATCACGAAGGCTGGGTTGTTGTTCAGCAGGCCGGTCACGACTCCAGTGATCGGCTCGTCAACTTGATAGGCATAACCGCCACGCAGCACGGTTTTGCCGGTATGGAAGACATCCCACGCAAAGCCGACGCGGGGCTGGAAATTCTTGTTGCTCTGAGCATAAGGCTCGCTGACCGGAACCAGCATGCTTCCCGTTGCGCCGCCGGGAACAAAATTAAAGAAGCGACCACTGGCTTCAGTCGGCGTCATATTCCAGGCGTAACGCATTCCCAGTTCGAGCGTAAGGAAAGGCTTCAGCTTGAAGCTGTCCATTCCATAGAAATCGATCGAGTTTACGTTGATACGGTTGGCAACGCTGCCGATGTTCCTGGCTGAAGAGTCAACCTTTCCATTGATGAAATTCGTCGGATTGTTGAACACCAGCTGGCCGGGATCGCCGTTGAAGTTGCCGTTGCGGAAATCACGATATTCAACGCCGAATTTGAAGGAATGGCGGCCCCGGACGTAACTGAGGTTGTCGGCGAAGACTGAAGTCGTGTCGCCGCGGCCCTGTGGGAAGCCACGCTCATCGCCGAACGTCAGACCCAGTCCGCCAATGCTAATGGTGGGCATGAAGGCCTGGTTAGGACCAAGCACGCCGGCCAATCCCAGGCTGTTCGGATCAATGAGGTTATTGGGGCTGAAAAGGATGTGGATGCGATTCACGCCCAGATTGACTTCATTCACGATGGCGGAGCTGAACACGTGAGTTTCGCCGAAGGTAAATACCTGGCGATGCCCTTCACGCGTATCACCAAAGCCGGGAATGTTGGCGCCTTGAGTGGGCTCCTGGCGAAGATCGGCCTGATACACGTAGTAACCGTGAAGACGATCTCTGTCACTGAAATTGTGTTGGATGTCGATAGTGCCCTGGTCGATATTCACGGGCGCGGTAGCAGAACCTAGGAAAGCTGGCTGGCCGCCGACGGTTCCATTGGCAGCGGGAACCAGGGCAGCAAGGGCTTTTACTTGCGGGCTAGGGCTCGCTGCAATCGCAGTCAACTGCGCTGGTGTGAACACCAGTGATGTTGTGGTAAGACCCTGGCGGTGACGCTCGCCTTCATACGTCGCGAAGAAGAACGTCTTATCTTTTATGATCGGTCCGCCGATGTCGCCGCCGAATTGATTGCGTTTAAACGCGCTTTGCGCGAGAGGTGCTCCGGTTGAACTCAACCGCGGGTTAAAGGCATTGCGCGCATCGAAGGCATTGTTACGAATGTAGTCGTACAGCTCGCCATGGAACTGGTTTGTGCCTGAGCGGGAAGCGATAGTGACGATAGCTCCGGCATTGCGGCCGTATTCCGCGCTGTAGGTGGAGTTGTCAACTTTGAACTCGGAAACGGTATTGATCGTGGGCTGGAATGTAACCTGGTTCTGAACCATGTCATTCAGGTTGATTCCGTTCACCATCCAGTTGACGGCATCTTCGCGCATGCCGGCGGTGTTAACGGCGAAAGCGCCCTGGCCGCGCAACGGCGCAGTCAAAAAGCCGTTCTGTGGAGCGGTCACGGTCCCGGGGATCAACAGGGCCAGATCCACGAAATGACGGCCGTTCAATGGCAAGTCCTGCACTGTCCGTTGATTGATTGTCTGTCCTACCGTCATGGTCGTTGCTTCAATAACCGGCGCAGTGGCCTCGACGGTAACCACTTCAGAAGTGCTTGCAACCTTCAAGCCAAAATTCTGCGCCACGTTGTTGCTAACTTCCAAAACAACATTTTTTGCGATCTGCGACTCAAAGCCGCTCATCTCCACCTGAACGCTGTAGGCTCCAGGGGGCAGCGCGTCAACTTCGTAGAAACCGCTGGCATTGGTAGTAGTGGAACGTTCGATCGCGAAGTTTGCATTCTTGACTGTCACTTTGGCGCCCACAACCGCCGCGCCGCTTTGATCGGAAACTGTCCCTAAAATCTTGGCTGTAGTTTGGGAAAATGCGCTCGCCGCAAACACCAGAATGAGCAGCGACAGCATCAACGGGGAAAAGGCTACTTTCTTTAACATCTCATCTCCCTCCTAAAGGAAACGGAAAGTTTATCGGCGGAAAAACTCGGATCAGCTTGCTCGATTTAAAGCAAAATCGCTATTTTATTGAATAGTACGAAAAATTATCGACACCCGAAGCTTGATTTGTTTTGTGCAAGCAGAGTTCCATTTCCAGTAGAAGATAAGTAGCTGATTCGATAGAGGCTAGAATGCAGTGGTTTTGATTCGCTTCCAATATTAGTAGGCGGGCAAACGAGCGAATATTAAAATTGGAAGCTGCTGCTTCCATAGACAAAGCACGGGGGTGTGTCGGCTATCACAACTTCAACGGTGCGACGGCTTGCGTCTATTTGGGTGCTGGGGTGCCTGGCATCGGAAGCCGATTGCCATTCGTGACCCGAGGCCTGATTGAATTCTCTGCCTGGGCCGGCGTGGCATTCATTACATCAACGGTGAGTGGACGTTCCAACACCATTTCAAGAGCAGTGTTCTGATCGATACGCACATCCTGCCCGCGCGTGAACAGCACCTGACCCAAGCCAACGGCAGCGCCCGCAAGGCCGCCGATTCCAGCGCCCTTTCCACCTGAAGCCACAGCGCCAATCACAGCGCCCGTAGCGCCCGTCTTGGCGACGGTGCCTGCGTCTTTGCCCTTCTGGCTATCGGCTCTTACGGTGCCTTCTTTGTCAGCTACGGTGCTGTTGCGGGAGCCCGGCGCGTTTTCCAGTGCTCCGGGCAGATCAATGGTGTATCCGTTCGGGAAAATCATGGTGGTGAAGTTGAACAAGATCTCGGCCCGGCCTTTGATCTTTCCGGCGCGCTTCACCTGGGCAATCTTGCCTTTCACATACGTTCCGGCTGGAATCACGGCAACATTGTTCTGGGTCACGGGAAAACTGGTCTGGCAGTAAACGCCGTCTCCAACTTTCGCGGTCTTGGTGTCGATGGGACTTCTCAAGTGAAGCAATACCTGCGTGCCGGCGGGAACGGTTATCTGATTAAGGGCCGGATTATTGCTGGAAACCGCGGATTCATTGGTCTGTACCGAGGCGCCCGGGGAAGAGACATCTTGCGCTGACGCATTCTGCGATGGAGCTGTTTGCGCCGAAGCGGCAAGTACTGAAGCCAGAAAGAAGACTACGGCACGCATGTGAGTACCTCGTTCAAAAGGTATTGTAGAGCTAAACCCAGAACGTAGTCACCTGCTGATTCTTGCCTGCTCCATTTCAGAAATAATGGCCGCCGCGGCCTTGGCCGGATCCGCGGCATGTGTAATCGGCCGGCCAACAACAATGTGGCTTACTCCGTTGCTGATTGCTTGCGCCGGAGTCGCGGTCCGCTGCTGGTCATTGGTTTCTGCGCCGGCCGGACGAATGCCCGGCGTGACAATAGCAAAGCCTTCTCCCATGGCTTTTCTCACCATCAGAGCTTCGCGTGGCGACGTAACAATTCCCTGGCAGCCAGCGCCCCGCGCCAAAGCGGCCATACGCAGAACCTGGTCGGACAAGCGCCCCGCAACGCCGAGCTCTTCCATGTCTTCATCGTTCAGGCTGGTCAGGACTGTCACGGCCAGCAGATTCATACGTCCTGCAGCGGCTTCAGTGGCCGCGCGTAACATGGCAGAGCCACCGCTGGCGTGGATGGTAAGCATATCGACACGAAGTTCTGCGGCCGACTTTACGGCCAGAGCGACAGTAGTAGGAATGTCGTGAAGTTTTAGATCGAGAAATACCCGCCTGCCGGAGCTTACCAAATCCCGCACAATGCCCGGACCTTCGGCGGTAAAAAGCTGGAGTCCAACTTTATAAATCCCCGCCGCGTCGCCAATGCGCGCCACAAGTTTTTGCGCCTCAGGGGCGCTGGAAACGTCCAAGGCAACAATGAGGCGCTCCCGCATCCCGGAGGATGCGGGCAGACCTGTGATTACAGGAGAATGCATGCTCCCTAGTATATGGATTTTTCGCTTATTGAGCGCTAATAACCGCGATTCATAGCCACATTTTCCGGCTGAATCAGGTCAATACGGATACGCTCAACGCCATCGCGGAAATTGAGCATCCGGGCGGCGCTATAGCTCAAGTCCATAATCCGGTTCCCGACGTACGGTCCCCGATCATTGACCCGAACGATGATCCACTTGCCATTTTTCAGGTTCGTTACCTTTACGAAAGTCCCAAGAGGGAGCTTCCGGTGGGCGGCTGTGAACTCGAACATGTCAAAGTCCTCGCCGCTGGCCGTGGTCTTGCCGTGGAATTGCTTGCCATACCAGGACGCCGTTCCAACCTGGTAGGGTTTGGGTTCAGCCTTTGAACTCTTCTGGTTCTGGGCTGACCTGAGTGCCATGGGGATGGCGCTATTTTTTACCTGGGGCTGTTGGTGGTTTGGAACTGGTGCCGCCCCCACGTTGGCAGCCATAAAGCAGGCCGCCGCCAGAATGGACAGTACTCTGTTCATGCAAACTCCTTGACATACAGAATCTGGGTTCCCCTTGTGACATCGACGCTAATTCTATGAAATCAGAAGGCGAACTGGCAACCGCCTTATGTTCTCCAGAAACTTTCAACGTGTCTTTTTTACCACAATCGGAGAAGCCGTAAGCTCTTAAGGTCAGGCCAGTTACCTTAATTCAGCACCCAAAGTAAGATGCCCAGGGCGGGAAAGCTGTTGTTCAGACATTATCCTCAAGTTTTCCTCGTAAGATGTTGATTTTAAAAGGCATTAATAAATAAAATTCTTTTTTGTGCGGATGATGAAAAAAGTTACCTTTTCCATGCCAAACAGCTTTTTGGGGACGCACGCCCGGCCTGCTCCGATCCCGGCTCCTTTCTTTATACTGGCGGCATGGCTACCGACCGCGAAGTCGAAATCAAGTTCAGGATCGATGACATTGATGCCCTCACCGCGAGCCTCCAAACCGCTGGATTTCGCCTGATCACCCCCCGCACCCATGAGATGAACACCCTCTATGACCAGCCCGGGGGCAAACTTCGCCGACGGGAAGCCCTGCTCCGGCTCCGCCAGTACGGCCCGCGCTGGACGCTGACTTATAAGGACCGCAGCGGGCGGCAATCCGGCCGGCACAAGTCCCGCCGCGAGATTGAGACGCAGGTGGACAACGGCGAGGCCATGAGCCGGATCATTGAGGCGGTCGGCTTCAGCCCCAGCTTCCGTTATGAAAAGTTCCGCAGTGAATGGGCCGACTCCAACGGGCATGTCGTAATCGATGAAACGCCTATCGGCAACTTTGGCGAAATCGAGGGCCAAGCCAAGTGGATTGACGCCACAGCCAAGCGCCTTAACATTTCAGTCAAAAGCTACATGAAAGAGTCTTATGCCGAGCTGTTTGCGGCCTGGAAGCGCAAGACAAAGAGCAAAGCGAAGGAGATGACCTTCAAGGAGATTAAAGGCTAGCTTTCTGTGTGCGTGCATCTCGTCCCAACGGCTTAATCTCAGCCACAGGGCATAGTCTTCTGCGCTACAATTCCTCTCATCCTGTTCTTCCCTTCCCAGGAGTCCGCGAATGTATGACTACATCATCATTGGCGCCGGGTCTGCCGGATGCGTGCTGGCCAATCGGCTAAGCGAAGATCCCACGGTAAAAGTGCTGCTGCTGGAAGCAGGCTGCCGCGATACCCGCAAAGAGATACACATTCCGCTGGCCTTCTCCAAGCTTTTTAAAGGCCCGTGTGACTGGACATATTTCACCGAACCGGAAGCGCAGCTTGGCAATCGGAGCCTGTATTGGCCGCGCGGAAAAATGCTCGGCGGCAGCAGCTCCATGAATGCCATGATCTATATTCGCGGCAACCACGCTGATTATGACCAGTGGCGCGACCTGGGCAATCCCGGCTGGGGCTATGCGGATGTGCTGCCCTATTTTAAGAAGTCGGAGAAACAGGAGCGTGGCGCTTCGGAATACCATGGCGCATCAGGACCGCTGTGCGTGAGCGATCTGCGGACGGTGAATCCGCTGTCAGAAGCCTTTATCGCCGCAGGAGAAGAAGTCGGCCTTCAACGTAATCCTGATTTCAACGGCGCGCAGCAGGATGGCGTTGGCTTCTATCAGGTCACGCAAAGCAAAGGCAAGCGCCACAGCACTGCCGCGGCCTTTCTCCATCCGGTGATGTCCCGCAAGAACCTGACCGTAAAGACGGAAACGCATGTTTTCGGAATCTATTTTGAAGGCAAGCGGGCCGCAATCGTGAGCTTTCAGCAGGGCAACAATAGCGTGCAGGAGCGGGCTGAGCGCGAAATCATTCTGTGTGCCGGCGCTATTGGCTCGCCGCAGTTGCTTATGCTTTCCGGCGTGGGCCCGGCCGAGCATTTGAGCCATTTCAATGTTCCCGTAACGTATGATCTGCCGGGGGTTGGCAAGAATCTTCAAGACCATCCTGCCTGC
>Ga0207687_10003413_pt1 | contig 10712 bp, 9 predicted proteins | sample KBSM54metaG_FD_184399 | JGI IMG/M metagenome (GOLD analysis project Ga0207687, IMG submission 184399) | Miscanthus rhizosphere microbial communities from Kellogg Biological Station, Michigan, USA - KBS M5-4 metaG (SPAdes) (version 2) | ecosystem: Host-associated > Plants > Roots > Rhizosphere >... | reverse complement strand
CTGGGCGTCAGTGGGGCGGCCGCCGTCGTCGAGGAACTGGCGGCGGTAGAGGCAGGCGGCGAGGTCGCGGTCGGAGAGGCCGAACCAGCTGGGGGCGCCGAGCTGTTTGAGGCGGTTGAAGACGATGAACTCGTCGTCCTTGATGCCCCAGCCGCGGGCCTCGTCGATTTCGCCGTTGAGCCAGTAGGTGACGAGGTCGGGGTCGGGGGAGACGTGGGCGCCGAGCGCCTCGACGTCGTCGCCGGTGTTGGCGATGACCGTGAGGTCGGGGCCGACCTCCTCCTGCATCCCGGCCGCGAGTTTGGCGCCGCCGGTGCCGCCGGCCAGGAGCGCGACGCGCACCTAGACGATCCTCCGAGCGCGCTGTTCCAGCGCGCTCATGCCCAGTGGTCGCCGTCCGGCAGGCCGGTCAGCCGGATCCCGGCGTGGGTTTTGTAGCGGGTGTTGACCGAGATCAACATCGGGGTCAGCTGCTCGACGATCCGCGCCATCTCCAGGGCGCCCGCGTTGACGGCGTGCAGGCCGGGGATCAACTCGATCAGCCGGGCGACGCGCGCCTTGTCGGCCTTCTTGTCGCCGCAGACGAGGACGTCCTCGCCGAGCTCGGCGTCGAGGTTGGCCAGGCTGGGGGCGGCGAGCGTGTGCATCGCGGCGATCACCGTCACTCCCTCGGGCACCATCTCTTGCGCCTGCTGGGCGGCCGAGCCCTGCCAGACGCCGAGCGAGCGGGTCGCTTTGCCGCTGACCGCGGCGGCGAGGGGGACGGTGCAGTCGACCAAGAGCTGGCCGGGCTGCAGGGCGTCGCGCAGGTTGTTGAGGTTCTCCGACTGGGCGCGGAAGGGGACGGTGAGGAAGACGATCTCACCCTTGCTCGCCGCCTCCTCGTTCTGCAGGCCGGTGACGTCGGCGCCCGGCACCGCCTCGCGCACCTTCTCCGCCGCCTCCTCGGCGCGGCCGGCGTCGCGGGAGCCGATCACGACCGGCACCCCCGCCTTCGCCCACCGTCGCGCCAGCCCGGCGCCGAGAGCACCAGTGCCGCCAATGATCGGAATCGGTTCGCTTGAAAGACTCAAAATTTGAGAAAGTCAAATTTAGGGCGCCTCAAATATCTGGGCGCCTCGATGCCTGGGCCGCGCAGTCTATGCTCCGCCACGATGAGGCTGGAGGGACGCAAGGCGCTGGTCACCGGCGGGGCAAGCGGCATCGGCGCCGCAACCGCCGCACGGCTCTCGGCCGAGGGCGCCGAGGTTTGGGTCGGCGACCTGAACGTCGAGGGCGCCGAGAGGGTGGCGGGGGAGATCGCCGGCCATGCGGTCGAGCTCGACGTCACCGACCTCGAGGCCGCCCGCGCCGCCGTCCAGGCCGTCGGCGACCTCGACGTCCTCGTCAACAACGCCGGCATGGACAACTTCGGCTTCTTCGTCTACGTCACCCAGGAGCAGTGGGGGCAGGTGCTCGACATCAACCTCGGCGGGGTCATGAACTGCACCCACGCGGCGCTGCCGGGGATGCAGGAGCGCGGCTACGGCCGCATCGTCAACATCGCCTCCGAGGCGGGCCGCGTCGGCTCCAAGGGCTCGGCCGCCTACTCCGCCGCCAAGGCCGGCGTGATCGGCTTCACCAAGGCGATCGCCCGCGAGGCCGCCCGCTATGGCGTCACCGCCAACGCAATCGCCCCCGGCCCGATCGAGACCCCGCTCCTGATGGGCGCCAAAGAGTTCGGCGAGATCGGCGAGAAGGTCATCGAGACGATGAAAAGCGCCACCCAGATGGGCCGCCTAGGCCAGCCCGACGAGGTCGCGGCGGCGGTCGCCTTCCTTGCCTCCGACGACGCCAGCTACGTGACGGGGGAGACCCTCGGCGTCAGCGGCGGCCTCGGCATGGTCTGAAGCGCCGCAAACTCCACAAAAACAGGCTGGGTAAGGGGGAGGGTTCCAGCGACTGGCGACTTAACCTCACTATGGCGAGGTCAACTCTCCAATCGTCCGATGAGCGGCGGAGGGAACGGGTTCGAATGGCGCGGGAGGCGTGGGATCTGGCCCTAAATCAGCACGGGGTCGTCTCCAGCGATCAGTTGCGCAAGGTCGGATACACGCCCCAGGCGATCTACCACCGGATCAGGACTGGACGCTTGTACCCGCTGCATCGCGGGGTCTACGCGGTGGGCCGGCCACACGTCACCGACCACGGGCGGTGGATGGCGGCGGTCATCGCTTGCGGCGATGGCGCTGTGATCAGCCATTCCAGCGCCGCAGCACTCTGGCGGATTGGACCCGAGGAGCGCGGTCTGATTGAGCTTTCCCTACCCAGCCTTTCTCGCCGGCGTCGCCCTGGCCTCCGGATTCACCAGAGGCCTTCGCTGCAAGAACGCGACGTCACCACCGAGTACGGCATCCCGGTCACGACTCCGGTCCAGACCCTCATCGACATGGCGCTGCGCCTCGACCGTCCCGCCATCGAGCGGATGATCAACGAGGCGGACAAATACGACCTCGTGCATCCGCCGGGGCTGCGCCGGGCGCTCGATGCACGCGCGGGTAAGCCAGGGGCCGCCAGGCTCCGCTTCATCCTCGACCGGCGCACCTTCCGTCTCACCAAAGAGGAGCTGGAACGACGCTTCCTGCCGCTGGCGCGCAAGGCGGGTCTGCCGGTACCGCTGACTGGCCAGTGGGCCAACGAGTTCGAAGTCGACTTCTACTGGCCGGACCTCGGCCTAGTCGTCGAGACCGATGGGCTGCGCTATCACCGGACGCCCGCCGAGCAGGCTCGGGACCGGCTCCGCGACCAGGCCCACACCGCGGCTGGCCTGACGCCGCTGCGCTTCACCCACGAGCAGGTCCGCTACGAACCCGCGCACGTGCTGAAGAGCTGAAGATCCTGGCTCAGACCGCGAGCCGGCTCGCCATCGCGACGAAGTAGTCCAGCGAGCGCGGGTTCGCCAGCGAGTCGCGGCTCGCGGCCTTCTCCACCGGCGTCCCCATCAGGATCCGCTTCACCGGCACCTCGAGCACCTTGCCGCTGAGCGTGTGCGGCACCTCGTCGATCTGGAAGACCTCGTCGGGCACGTGGCGCGGCGAGCAGCGCTCGCGCACCCGCCGGGCGATCTCCCGCGGCAGCTCATCGTCCAGCTCGGCTCCCTCACGCAGGACGACGAACAGCGGCATCCAGCCGTCGGTCCCCGGCCGCGGCACGTCGACCACCAGCGCGTCGACGATCTCGTCGATGCCGAGCACCGCCCGGTAGATCTCGCTCGTACCCATGCGGATGCCGCCGCGGTTGATCGTCGAGTCGGAGCGGCCGTAGATGACCGCCGTCCCGCGGCGGGTCAGTTCCAGCCAGTCGCCGTGGCGCCAGATGCCGGGGAACATCTCGAAGTAGCTCTCGCGGTAGCGGCTGCCGTCCTCGTCGCCCCAGAGGTAGAGCGGCATCGAGGGCATCGGCTCGGTCACGACCAGCTCGCCGACCTCCTCGACCACCGGCCGGCCGTCTTCGTCCCAGGCCTCGACCGCCGCCCCCAGCGCCCGGGCCTGGATCTCGCCGCGGTAGACGGGGAGCGTCGCGGCGCCGCCGACGAAGGCGGTGCAGAGGTCGGTGCCGCCGCTGGTCGAGAGCAGCCAGGTGTCGGCGCCGAGGTGCTCGTAGATCCAGTCGAAGCCCTCAGGGGAGAGGGGGGAGCCGGTCGAGCCGATCGCCCCCAGGGCGCTGAGGTCGCGGCCGCGACCGGGCTCGACCCCCGCCTTCATGCAGGCGCCGATGTAGGCGGCGCTGGTGCCGAACATCGTGATCCCGGCCCGCTCCGCCAGGTCCCAGAGCACGTCCATGTCGGGGTGCCCCGGGTTGCCGTCGTAGAGGACGATCGCCGCCTCGGTCAGCAGGCCGGAGACGATGAAGTTCCACATCATCCAGCCGGTCGTCGTGAACCAGAAGAGGCGGTCGCCGGGGTGGGCGTCGACGTGGATGCCCAGCTTCTTCAGGTGCTCGAGGAGGATGCCGCCCTGGCCCTGGACGATCGCCTTCGGCAGCCCGGTGGTGCCGGAGGAGTAGAGGACCCAGAGGGGGTGGTCGAAGGGGACGCGGGTGAAGGTCAGCGGGGCGCTCGGGTCGGTCGCCAGCAGCTCGTTCCAGGTCATCGCGTCGCGCAGCGATGAGAGGTCCGGCTCCGGGTCGAGATATGGGAGGACGACGGTGCGCTCCAGGCTCGGCATCGCCTCCTGCAGCTGGGCGACCACATCGCGGCGGTCGAAGTCCTTGCCGCCGTAGCGGTAGCCGTCGACCGCGAAGAGCACCTTGGGCTCGATCTGGGCGAAGCGGTCGACGACGCTGGCGGGGCCGAAGTCGGGCGAGCAGCTCGACCAGACGGCGCCGATCGAGGCGGTTGCGAGGAAGGCGACGGTCGCCTCGGGGATGTTCGGCATGTAAGCGACGACGCGGTCGCCGCGCTCGACCCCGAGCGCCCGCAGCCCCGCCGCCACGCCCGCGACCTGTCGCCGCAGCTCGCCCCAGCGCAGCTCGCCGAGCTCACGCAGCTCGGAGGCGTGGAGGATCGCCACCTCGTCGTCGGCTTTGCCCCGGAAGACGTGCTCGGCGTAGTTGAGGTGGGCGTTCGGGAACCACTGCGCCCCCGGCATCTCGCGCGAGGCGAGGACCGGGCGCGGCTGGCCGTCGGCCTGCACGTCGAAGAACTCCCAGATCGCCGACCAGAACCCGTCGAGGTCGTCGACCGACCACTGCCAGAGCTCGTGGTAGTCGGCGAAGCCGAGGCCGCGCTCCCGCTCCAGCCAGCGCATGAACTCGACCAGCCGCGAGCGCTCGACCAGCTCGGCCGACGGCTCCCACAGTGGCTCCCCTTTAGCTGCGTTCACTCGATGCCGGAGGTGGGATTCGAACCCACAAGCCCGCAAGGGCAATCGATTTTGAGTCGATCGCGTATGCCAATTCCGCCACTCCGGCTCCGCCTGAACGATAAAGCCGGATCAGGCCGGCTGCGGCTGGCCCGGGGCGCCGGCGCCGTAGTCCTCGCCGGAGCCGATCGGGCGCTCCTCCTCGACGTGCCACTCCTGGTTGAAGGCGTAGAGCACCGCCGCGATGAGGACGATCTGCAGCAGGCCGAGGATGATCACCAGCAGCCCGATCAACGAGGAGTTGAGGAGGGCGTCGTCGAAGCCCTGGCGGTCGCGGTTCAACCAGCTTTCGGCGCCGACCGCGCAGAAGATCGCGAGGATCATCGAGAGCGCCGCCGCGACCGGCAGGACGCCGCGGTTCCAGCGCGCGACGATGATCGCGAAGAAGGCGTAGAGGATCGCGTAGATCATGCAGATGAGCCCCATGCCGCCGCCGCCCTTCAGCAGCGACCAGCCGCCGATCGTCACCAGGGCCGCGATCACCGCGGTTGCGGCGAGCAGCAGCACGACGACGAACTTGGTCGTCACCGAACTGGCTTTCTCCCGATTGGGCCGCCACAGTTCGTAACCGGGCCTCACCTCTCCTACTGCCACGCCACGATCATAGAATCTGTCAGCGACGCGGCGGCATTGGCCGCGCGTTAAGGGCCGCGCGGCCCAGCCACGCGGGCGTGGCGGAATTTGGCAGACGCGCCAGGTTTAGGTCCTGGTGAGCTTCGGCTCGTGGGGGTTCAAGTCCCTCCGCCCGCACTCCACCGATACGATCAGAGCCGCTGGGGCAGTGGCCCAACTGGCTAAGGCACCGGTCTCCAAAACCGGCGATTCCAGGTTCGAGTCCTGGCTGCCCCGTACCCCCACCTGTCCGACAGAAGCTGCCTCGGCTTGGACGTTTTGTCACTTGTCGAGCGATGGCCGCCGTGCGAGTCTGGCGCGATGGGGAGGACGCCACTTGCCAGGAGGTTGGGGGAAGCCGCTTCGGTGGCGGCACAGGCGGCTGCGCGTGAAGCTTCAGCCGAGGAGGTTCTCGCTGAGCCCGGGCTACGCCGACGTGAGGTTCTCGCCGGCGGTGCCGGGCTTGCCGCGGCGGCGATGCTCAGCGGGCCGATCTCGCGCGCCTTGGCCGCGACGGCGCCGCGGGTGGTCGTGGTCGGCGGCGGGCTTGCGGGGCTCACCGCCGCCTACCGGCTGAAGCAGGCGGGGGTGCGGGCGCAGCTGTACGAGGCCTCCGACCGGCTCGGCGGTCGCTGCTGGACCCGGCGGGGCGATTTCGCCGAAGGGCAGATCGCCGAGCACGGCGGCGAGCTGATCGACCAGGGGCACACCGAAATCCGCCAGCTCGCGCAGGAACTGGGGCTCGACCTCGACAACCTGGTGGCGGCCGAGGTCAACGGGACCGACCCCTTCTATTACTTCGATGGGCAGCCCTACTCGTTCGAAGAAGCGACCGACGACCTCAAGGTCATCTGGCAGCAGTTGCACAAGGACGTCTCCGCCGCCAGCTACCCGACGCTCTACAACAGCTCGACCCAGCGCGGGCGCGAACTCGATGCGATGTCGATCGCCGACTGGATCAAGGCCTACGTGCCGGGCGGGCTGAAATCGAAGCTCGGCCAGCTGCTCGACGTCGCCTACAACATCGAGTACGGCGCCGAGACCAGCGTCCAGAGCTCGCTCAACATGCTCTACCTGCTCGCCTTCTCCGGCCAGGGGCAGCTGCGGATCTTCGGCCCCTCGAACGAGAAGTACCACGTGCGCGGCGGCAACGACCAGATCCCGGCCCGGCTCGCCACCGCCCTGCAGGGGCAGATCACGACCGGCTCGGCCCTGACCTCGATCCGCCGCAACGCCGACGGCAGCTACCGGCTCGCCTTCGCCTCGGGCACCAGCACCTCGACCGTCACCGCCGACCAGGTCGTCCTTGCGCTGCCGTTCTCGATCCTGCGCACGCTCGACTACGCCAAAGCCGGCTTCTCAACGGTGAAGACGACGGCGATCGAGGAGCTGGGGATGGGGACCAACTCGAAGCTGCACGTCCAGTTCAAAGACCGGCTCTGGAACGGCCTCGGCTGCAACGGCGAGACCTACGCCGACACCGGCTACCAGAACACCTGGGAGGTGACCCGGGCGCAGGCGGGTGCCGGCGGCATCCTCGTCGACTACACCGGGGGCAAGATCGGCGCCAGCTTCGGCACCGGTACCCCGGCCGAACGCGCCGCCCAGTTCCTCGCCCAGATCGAGCCGGTGCTGCCGGGCATCTCCTCGCGCTGGAACGGCAGGGCGACGGTCGACTTCTGGGCCGGCTACCCGTGGACGAAGGGCTCCTACTCCTACTGGAAGACCGGCCAGTACACGAAGTTCGCCGGCGCCGAACGCGAAGCGGAGGGCAACTGCCACTTCGCCGGTGAGCACACCTCGATCGACTTCCAGGGATACCTCAACGGCGCGGTCGAATCGGGCGAACGCGCGGCCGGGGAGATCCTCGCGGCGCAGAAGTAGCGGCGGACGGTCGTACGGACCCTGTTGCGGCGGTCCGGTGCCGCCGTTAGCTTGCACCGGAACGAACTTCAACTGGAGGGAATCGCATGTTGCGTAGCTGGAAGGTCTTGTTGGCATCGATGATGGTCGCGCTGCTCGCGGCGGCGATCTGGGCCGCGCCGAGCGGGGCGGCGAGCAGCGGCACCGCGTCGGCGGGCTGCACCGCGGCGACGAACATCGAGGCGATCATCGACGACTCGGGCTCGATGGCCATCACCGACGAAAGCCGGCTGCGGGTGCAGGCGATGGACCTGCTGATCAACACGCTGCCGGCGAAGACCCAGCTCGGCGCGGTCGAGTTCGGTTCCGGGTTCGGGGAAACGCCCGCCGCCGACACCGTCTTCCCGCCGGAGCCGATCGGCCCGAATGCCGGGACGATGCGCTCGTCCCTCTCCAGCGTGATCAACGCCGACAACGGCGCCACCGACTACAACGGCGCCTTCGCCAAGGCCGACGCCGACAACCCGACCGCGCAGGCGCGGATCTTCCTCACCGACGGCGGTCACAACGCGGGCACCTACAACGAAGCGCACCTCGCCCACAACGTGCCGACCTACGTGATCGGCTTCGGCTCCGGCCTGACGCTGCCGGAAGATCAGGCGCGCCTGCAGAAGATCGCCACCGACACCGGCGGCCATCTCTACCAGCTCGAAGACAACAGCCAGCTGCAGGCGGTGATGAACAAAATCGGCGCCGCCCTCACCTGCCAGACGCCGCCGCGCGAATTCAACGACCTCCTCAAGCAGGGTCAGAGCAAGACCCACACGATCGCGGTGGGCGCCTCGACCCATGTCCTGCAGATCGCGCTCAGCTGGGTGAGCCCGCTGGACCGCTTCAAGCTCGGCCACCTGAAGCTGATCGTCAAAGGCAAAGTCGTCGCTGCGGCGCGGCCGAAAGTCGCGAAACTGAAGGTGAAGAAGACGGGCGGCGAAACCTTCGCCGTCGCCAAGGTCACGGGCCTGCGCAAAGGGACGCTGCGCTTCGCCGTCACCGCCGCCAAAGTCGGCTCGGGCGAACCGAAGGTGAATCTGACGACGCAGGTCGGGCCCGGCTCCGGCCGCTGAGGGAAGCAGAGACGGGTAGGGGGTCGGCGCAGGCCACGCCGACCCCCGCTACGTCGTGTGCTCCGGTTCGACCGCCGGGCTGATCTCCAGTCCCTCGGCGAGGGTGAAGAAGGCGGCGGCGAAGGGGCTCTCGGCGGTGCGCTCGCGGAGCGTCGCCCAGCCGATCTGCTCGCGCAGGGAGCGGGTGATGAGGAGCAGGTCGCGGAAGTCGGCGCTGTGCTCGTCGAGGGCGAGCAGCTTGGTGGTGAGGATGTCGTCGAGGTCCATGACGCGGACCTGCATCGCCTCCACGCTCATCCCCTCGCCGCGGGCGATTGCCTCGTCGTCGATTCGCATCCCCGAGGGTTCGAAGATCAGGTCGACGAGGATGTCGCCGTCCCAGGCCTTGCGCAGCCACTGCTCCGGCGGCGTCTCCGGCCGCATCCCGGCTGCGGCGAGCGCTTCTTGCGCGCGCTCGGCGTCCTCGGGCTTGACCATCAAGTCGATGTCGTTGGAGGAGGGCGGCCCGCCGCGGGCCCAGCAGCCGAGCCCGCCGCCGAGCAGGTAGGGGATGCCCTGCCCCTCCAGCGCCGCGACCGAGCGCTTGAGGCTCTCGATCAGCTCCTCGGCGACCTCGTTCTTTCCCAGTCCCTCCGCCATGCCCCCTTTCGCTGCCCTGGGGCGTGCGGCGGTAAACGTGCGTGCGGCCGGGTAGGGAACGGGCGATGGCTTCGCAAAACGGCGACGGGCGTCTATGTGGGGACGAGAGCCCACGGGGGAGGAAACGGCTGCGGATCGCGGCCACCGGCGACGTCCACTGCCGCGACTCCAACCGCGAGGCGGTGGTCGAGTCCTTCGCGCAGCTGGGCGAGGACGTCGACCTGGTCCTCGTCGCCGGCGACCTGACCAGCCACGGCCGCCTCGAGGAGGCGGAAATCCTCTGCGCGGCGGCAGCCGCGACCGCGGCGCCGGTCTACGCGGTGCTCGGCAACCACGACTGGCACGCCGACGAAGCCGAGGCGATCCTCGAGCGGCTGCAGGCAGGTGGGGTGGAGATGCTCGACCGCCGTGCCGCCGTCTGCCAGGTCGGCGAGGTCGAGGTCGGAATCGTCGGCGTCAAGGGGTTCGTCGGCGGCTTTGCGCCGCGCCACCTGCCCGACTTCGGCGAGCCCTCGCTGCGGGCGGTCTACGCCGAGGCGACGGCGGAAGTGGAAGCGCTCGAGGCGGGGCTGCACGAGGTCGCGACCTGCCCGGTGCGGATCGTCCTCCTCCACTATGCGCCGGTCGAAGCGACGCTGGAGGGGGAGCCGCGGGAGATCTGGGTCTTCCTCGGCAGCGACCGGCTGGCGGCGCCGATCCTCGAGCACGGGCCGGACCTGGTCCTGCACGGGCACGCGCACGCCGGCTCGCCCGACGGCCTGATCGGCGAGACGCCGGTCCACAACGTCTCCCAGCCGCTGCTCGGCACCGACTTCCGCTTCTTCGAGCTCGACGCCAGCGAGGCGCACAGCCCTATTCGCTGAGTGATGCGCCTTTTCCGCATATATCGCGGGTAAGGCGCACTGTTCGCTCAGCGCGGATTTAGCCCGATCAGGTCGTAGTAGCCGACCAGGTAGAGCCGTTTGCCGTCGGAGACCATCGGCGTGTAGCCGGCCTGCTTGACGCGGAAGACCGGCTTGCCGGTGTGGGCGTCGAGGCCGGTCGTTTCTTGGGTCTTGAAGCTGGAGGTGTAGACGGTGTGGCCGATCACGGTGGCGGTGCCGGGGATCGGCCCGCCGACGTCGTAGCGCCAGCGCGGCTTGCCGGTGCGGGCGTCGAGGGCGAAGAAGCGGCCGTTTTCGGCGCCGATGTAGACGGTCGGCGGGGTGCCGGGGACGCGGGCGACGGCGGGCGAGCCGTAGACGGGGCCGCCGGTGTCGAAGGACCAGTCGACCTTGCCGGTCTTCTCGTCGAGGGCGAAGACGGTGCCGTCGTCGCGGGCGGCGTAGACGCGGCCGAAGGCGACGGCGGGGGAGGAGAAGAAGCCGCCGCTGCCGTAGGGCGGCGCCTTGCTCGTGTTGGTCCGCCAGACCGGCTTGCCGGTCTTCGCGTCGAGGGCGTACATCGAGCTCTGGTAGTCGGCGGCGAAGACGTTGCCGTCGTCGTAGCTGGGACTGGCTTTGATCGCGCCGGGCGAGTTGAAGCTCCAGACGGTCTTACCGGTCTTCGCGTCGAGGGCGACCAGGTTGGTCGT
>Ga0207687_10003408_pt1 | contig 10725 bp, 11 predicted proteins | sample KBSM54metaG_FD_184399 | JGI IMG/M metagenome (GOLD analysis project Ga0207687, IMG submission 184399) | Miscanthus rhizosphere microbial communities from Kellogg Biological Station, Michigan, USA - KBS M5-4 metaG (SPAdes) (version 2) | ecosystem: Host-associated > Plants > Roots > Rhizosphere >... | reverse complement strand
TCGGAGGGACTCGAACCCCCACGATTTTACTCACTGCCACCTCAAGGCAGCGCGTCTACCAATTCCGCCACGAGCGCTTGGGATACCGGCTGGAACGATGCGGCCTGCCGGATCAACGGCGCCGATGTAACAAATCACGGATGGAGGGACAAGGCGGTTTTGCGATCGAATTAACTACCTAACGCCCGGCAATTTCGGCAGCATTTGCTTGACTTCGACCGCAATACGGTTGCGATCGACCAGCACGACGCCACTGGCCACGGGAAGGTTATTGGCGAGGATCTTGACCTCGTCCGCCTCGGTGGCATCCAGTTCGATGATGGCGCCACGGGAAAGCCGCATCACCTGGTGGATGGGCATGGTCGTGGTGCCCAGCACCACCATGAGATCGACGCTGACTTTATCGAGGGTGGCCACTTCGAAACCGCCAAACTGGGACTAAATTGGATGTGGTTTCACCTGACCACGTTATGGTTAGCCAATGGTTAATGACCGCCAAAGCCTTGATTTAACGACGTTCGCGCGGCCTTCGGGCGACGGTGAAGTCGAATGGCGGATTGCGCCTGGCCCGGTGCCCTACCCCGACGCGGTGGCCGCGATGGAATCACGGGTGGCTGCCATCGCGGCTCAAACAGCGCCCGAGTTGGTGTGGCTGCTGGAGCATCCGCCGCTCTATACCTCGGGCACCAGCGGCAAGGTCGGCGACCTTCTCGACCCGCGCTTCCCCATGTTTGCCACCGGACGCGGCGGGCAGCTCACCTATCACGGTCCCGGCCAGCGGGTCGCCTATGTGATGCTCGATTTGAAGCGGCGACGGCCGGACGTGCGCGCCTATGTCGCCGGTTTGGAGGAATGGATCATCCGCACCCTCGCCGCCTTCAACGTGCGCGGCGAACGGCGCGAGGATCGTGTCGGGGTCTGGGTCAAGCGGCCCGACAAGGGCGCAGGCTTTGAGGACAAGATCGCCGCGATCGGCGTGCGCTTGCGGCGTTGGGTGTCGTTCCACGGCATCGCGATCAATGTCGAGCCGGAGCTGTCGCATTTTTCCGCGATCGTGCCCTGCGGAGTCGTGGACCCGCGTTATGGCGTCACCTCGCTGGTCGATCTCGGCCTTCCCTTGACCATGGAAGACGTCGACATCGCGCTCCGGCAGGCCTTTGCGGAGGTGTTCGGTGCTGCGAACATGCCGCTGCCGGAAACAACCATCTAACGTTCGCGCAACGCGGCCCGTTGAGCGCGCTTTTGTTTGTCTCAAAAACCTGACTTGAGGAAATCAACGAAGGCCCGAACCCGCGGAATGGCTTGCCGGCCAGGCAGGATCAGGGCCGTGATCGGTTGCGGATCGGGATCATGGCAATGCGCCAGCAACGGCACGAGCTTGCCGTCCGACAGGGCAGCTTCGCCCAGAAAGTCTCCAAGGCGGACGAGACCCACGCCGGCCACCGCGAGGTCGAGAAGGAAATCGGCGCTATCCGAGCGGATCGATCCCTGCACCGGGATCATCACCCGCTTGCCGGCATCAAACATCGGCCATTGCGCCAGGCGCGAGAAGCCACTGAGCTGCAGGCAATTGTGCCGCGCGAGATCGGCGCCCTGCTTGGGAATTCCGTGGCGCTCCAGATATCGCGGGCTCGCGGCAATGATGCGCCCGACTTCGCCGAGGCGAACCGCGATCAGTGAGCTATCGGCGAGCGGGCCAACGCGGATCGTTACGTCGATCTGGTCCGTAATCGGATCGATCCGGTGGTCGCTGACGGAAAGATCGACCGTGATCTCCGGATACTGATTCATGAATTGCGGCAGCAGCCGCGCGAGCCTGTGCCTCGCAAACGCCGTGCCGCTGTTGATGCGGATATGGCCGCGCGGACGTCCATGGGTGGAGGCAACGTCAGCTTCGGCCGCCTCGACCGCGGCAAGGATTCCTCTGGCGTGAACGAGAAACGTTTCGCCTTCCTGCGTAAGCACCAGCCGCCGGGTTGTCCGGTGCAAAAGCTTGGCCCCGAGGCGGCGCTCCAATCTCGTAAGGATGCGGGACACGCCGGAGGCGGTCAGACCGGACTCGGCGCCTACCGCCGCAAAAGTCCCCAAATCAATGGTGCGGACAAAAACCGCGAGGTCGGACAACGGATGCATATTCATGACTTTTTGGTAAGAGTGTTCTCCAATACAATAGTTTATCTGAATAATCAGCAAGAATAAGGAAGGGCTCCCCGAAAACCTTTGGAGAGCCCCGGTCATGCCCCTCGCCCGTATTTCCGTCCCGTCCTGCCTTTCGGCAGAGAAAGTTCGAGCCCTCGCCGACGCGGTACATGAAGGCCTAGTTGAGGCTTGCGGCATACCGCCCAACGAGCGTTTCCAGGTGATTTCGGCCTATGCGCCGGAAATGATGTTCGTCGACCCGACATTCCCCAATGTCGCGCGCTCACCGGAGGCATCGATCGTCGAGATTCTATTTCTCGCGGGACGCACGATCGATCAGAAGAAGCATTTGTTTCGGCGGATTGCGGATCGGGCAGTAAGCGCCGGATTCCACGAAGATGATATCATGGTCGCGCTCACCGAAAATACGCCGACCGACTGGTCGCTCGGCCGCGGCCTCGCGTACGGCGACAAACATAAACCGCCGAACGGGTGATCCCGCAGCCCGTTAGGCAATCGTGACTAGCGCCACGATTGATGCCTTAAGTCAGGCCGGTGTCACGCCGCCTCTCGCTGCGGCGTGACCTCGAGCTTGCCAGCGATATAGCGGCGCTCCTGCGTCAGGCCGCCGAAGCCGTAGGCATCGCCCTTGACCTCGTCGACATGCGCGTAGCTCTCCTCGTGCAGCGGCCCGAGCAACTCGCCCATGCGCTTGAAGATGGCGGCGAGATAGGCCGCCTTCTCGTCCTTGGTGTTGGTGCCCTCGCTGACATGGACGTCGAGCCAGAAACTGGCGAGGCTTTGTTCGGCCAGCGACTTGCCGCCGGCGAACCAGTCGGCGGCATCGACCGATTTGACGATGACGGCCGTGACCTTGGGATCCTTATGCAGGATTCGGGCGGTGAGATCGCTGACGGCGGAAGCAATCTCGGCCTTCAGCGAAGGGGCTTTCCGAAAGCTCGAATAGGTAACGGTAATGAGCGGCATGATCGTTCTCCCTGGATCGGCTGCGCGCTTCGATCGCGCCACTTGTAATTAGACCCGCCACCACCATTTTGGTATCTTATCTCTGTTCATATCAGTGATAACCATTGGTGATGATGACATGAGCACGCTGGATATCGATACCGTGCAGGCCTTCCTGCTGGTCGCCGAACTGCAAAGCTTCACCCGCGCCGCCGAAGCGCTCGGCACCACCCAGGCCGCCGTCAGCATGAAGCTGCAGCGGTTGGAGACGGTGTTGGGAAAACGGCTGGTCGAACGTTCGCCGCGCGCGGTCGGACTGACCGCCGACGGCTCGGCGTTCCTGCATCATGCACGCGCGCTGATCGAGGCGCATGACCGCGCTCTGTCGGGAGAAGCGCCGGCGCGGCAGCAATTGTCGCTCGGGATCAGCGATCATGCGGCGGGACCGGAATTGGTGCCGCTGCTCGAACGGCTGCACGCGATGTCGTCGCAGCTGGCGCTTTCGGTGACAATCGGCTTTTCGCGCGCGATGCTTGATGCCTATGACGGCGGCGAACTCGACGCGGTCGTGGTGCGGCAGGAAGGCAGTCGCCGCGGCGGCGAGAAACTCACCGAAGATGAATTCGGCTGGTTCGCCGCGAAACGCTTTGTATGGCCGCGCGGCGATGCACTCCCGATCGCGACGCTGACCCCGCCTTGCGGCGTGCGCGCGATTGCGGTTCGCGCGCTCGACAAGGCCGGGATCGCCTGGAGTGAGACCTTTGTCGGCGGCGGCGTTACGGCGGTGGCCGCTGCCGCCCTGGCCGGGCTCGCGGTCGCGCCGCTGGCCCGGCGCATCGCACCGCCTGGACTGGTCGACATCGGGCCGGCGCAAAAACTGCCTCGACTCGGTTCTTCCAAGGTGATGCTGCATTCGAAGGTCAGCGATCCCGCAAAACTGGCGGCGCTGCGCACCCTGGCGGCGACATTCCGGAGCGTGGTCGCCGCAGCATAACGGACCGGAGCGGTATCCTGTGCCGCTCACCTGCTACTTTAGTTCGAAAGCGCTTGGCTGGAGGAACAAAGCCATCGACGGTGCGTTTCGCCCGACTGAGGTCGGGGCCAAGATATGTTCAAGGTAGCGAAACAACGCGAAAGGGACCTGTTCGAAAGCGAGCGTAATTTCCGACTTCTGGTTGAAGGTGTGGCCGACTACGCGCTCTACATGCTGGATCCAACCGGCATCATAACCAGCTGGAATATCGGCGGGCAGCGCATCAAGGGTTATTCACCCGAGGAAATCCTCGGCCAGCATTTCTCCTGCTTCTACACCGAAGCCGACCGCGCCAACGGAAAGCCCGCTCGCGCCCTGCGCACTGCGGAAGAACACGGGCGTTATGAAGAAGAAGGCTGGCGTGTTCGCAAGGACGGCACGTTCTTCTGGGCCAGCGTCGTCATCGACCCCATCCGCGAGAACGGCGAACTCGTCGGTTTCGCCAAGATCACCCGCGACATAACCGAACGCCGCGAGGCCCAGCTCAAGCTCGAGCAAATGCAACAGCAGTTGGCACAATCGCAAAAGCTTGATGCACTCGGTCAATTGACCGGCGGCGTCGCTCACGATTTCAACAATCTTCTCATGATCATTAGCGGTAGTCTTCACGCGCTGAGAAAAGGCATCGATGACGACCCCAAGCTGCAGCGGGCGCTATCGGCGATCGAAACGGCCACCAAGCGTGGCGCCGCACTGACCAGCCAGTTGCTGACCTTCGCAAGAAGGCAGAGCCTCAATCCGCAGGCGATCGATGTTACCGAGCGGATCAATGCGGTGCGGGAGGTCCTCGATACCGGCGTCGGCAGCGCGGTCGGGCTGCAGTTCGACATCTCCCGCCATGTCTGGCCGGTCATGGTCGATGTCGCCGAGTTCGAGACCGCGCTGGTCAATCTCGTCATCAACGCGCGCGACGCAATGCCCAATGGCGGCACGATTACGGTTGCAGCACATAACGCGATGCTCAGCGAGGAAGCCAACGCCGGCGAATACGTCGCCATCTCAGTTGAAGATACCGGATCCGGTATCGCTCCGGACGTCCTGAACAAGATCTTCGATCCATTCTTCACGACAAAACCGATCGGCAAAGGTACCGGATTGGGTCTTTCCCAGGTTCACGGCTTTGCACATCAGGCCGGCGGCACGGTCAAAGTGGCCAGCGAACTCGGCAAGGGAACGACGATCACCATCCTGTTGCCGCGAAAGGACGTCCGCCTGCAGGTTGAAAGAACGAATGTCGCCGAAGCCGGTGGAAGCGGCACCGTACTGCTGGTCGAAGACAATCCGGATGTCGCAACCGCAAGCACCAACCTGCTTGAGCAACTCGGCTACACCGTCCGCCGGGTTGCGAATGCCGAAGCGGCGTTGCGCGAAATCGAACTCGACGGCATCGATCTGGTTTTCTCCGATATCGTCATGCCGGGCGAAATGGACGGCCTCAGCTTTGCGCGCCATTTGAAGACTATCCGGCCAAAACTGCCGATTCTACTGGCGACGGGCTACAGCGATGCCGCGATCGACGTGCGCGACGAATTTCCAATTCTCCGCAAGCCCTATGAGATCCATCAGTTGAGCCAGGCGATCGCGAAACTGCCGAAGTGAGAGCTACGCCGGCTCTCCGGGCAAGTCGCCTTCGCGACCGGCGTGCCTTCCTGCGACTATCCAATAACCAAGGCCGGCCAAGAATCCGACCACGACGAAAAACCACGTGAAATTTGAAAGCGTTCGAAAAACGACGGCCTGGCTCAACGTGCCGATCGCACCACCTGCACAACCAAAGAACAGGAACGATCGCATTCCCAGCTTCTCGCTGAGCCAGATCACCATCGCGGCTGGAATCCCGGTCACTGCGCAGGTGATGACCAGAATTATCGCGGGAGGAACCAGAGCAAGATAGATGCCGGCGCCGATGGAGTGAATCGAAAGACCTCCGGGTCCACTCGCCAGGAAACCGACTAGCAAGACGTAAATGACAGCGGTCACCGTTGCGCAACCGACCAGCCACCCTCTTATCGCGCGCCTGAAACGGACCTCTGAACACATCTCAACCTCACAAGATCGCTTCGAATGCGCTGCGCAGCGTTTCGTGCCGGAACACAAAGCCATTGCTCAGCGCCTTGTTCGGCAGCACCCGCTGCCCTCCCAGCAGAAGTTCATTGGCGAAATCGCCGCCGACCCGGCGCAACAGGGCTGCGGGAATACGAAACACCGCCGGACGATGCAGCCGTCGGCCGAGTTCTTCGGTGAATTTCAGATTGGTCACCGGGATCGGCGCCGTGGCATTGATCGGTCCCGAAAGATCAGGCCTTGCGATCACATGGGCGATCAGGCGAACCAGATCGTCGCGCTCGATCCAGGACATCCATTGCTTGCCCGAGCCCAGCGGCCCGCCGAGACCGAATTCGAACGGCGTCAGCATCCGCGTGATGAAGCCGCCATCGGTCCCCAGCACCAGACCGATCCGCAAATAGGCGACCCTGACACCATGCTCGGCGGCTGGACGCGCGGCATTCTCCCAGGCGTCGCAAAGTTCATGGCTGAAGCAGGCATGCGATTTGGCGGATTCGGTCAGCACCTGATCCTGCCAGAGCCCGTACCAGCCGATCGCCGAGCCGGAGACCAATACCGCCGGTTTGCGTTCGAGGCGCCCGATCAGGCGGACGACGTCGCCTGTCATGTTGATGCGGGAGTCCAGAATCTTGCGGCGCTTGGCTTCGGTCCAAAGCCCGTTGCCAATCGGCTCGCCCGCGAGATTGACGATGGCATCGATTTTCGAATCCGCCGGGAGCTGATCGAGGCTGGTGACCAGCATGATCGGCGGCGGCAGCATGTCTGCTTTCGCGGGAGTGCGTACCAGTGCGATGACCTGATGGCCGGCGCCGGTCAGGCCGGCAACGAGGCGGCTGCCGATGAAGCCGGTGGCTCCGGTGACCAGCACCGTCTGCCTCCCGGGCAATTTCTCGACAAGGCCGGTCGCGGCTACGCTGGGCATGCGCGCCAGGCGGCGTGACGCGGCAAAGTCCCGCAAACCAAAGAGGCCCGCGCCGAACGCGGCGGCCGCGGCCGCGATACTGAGCAGACCAGCATACGCCGATGTAATCCCGGTCGGCAGGCTCGCCCATGCGATCAGGACCGGCAGCAACAGCGCGAGAATGGCGCCGTAATTGATCGCGAGCAGCGTGTGATTGATGCGTTCGCTCGCCGGCAATTTCCGGCTCATGTCCTCTTCGACGAAATCCATCAGCGTGATGATGATTTCCGCAAGCAGGACTGCGATGATGAACATCGCAAAAATGCCGTGGACCTCGAGCCAGCCAAGCACGAGAAACAGAAACGCGTAAAACATGTTGCGCAACGCATGGAGCTGCAGCTCGTAGCGCTGCGAGAGCCGCCATGCCAACCTCTCGGTCAGTTCATGGTGATAGAAGGTGTCGAACGCCCCCATCACGATCTGAATGGCGATCAGGGTCCAGAGCAGCGACGTCATGATGCGGCCTCCCGGAACACGGCGGATTGACGAATGAGCCTGCCAAAACGGGGATGAACGATGTCGAGCGTAAAGCGGAACGCGCCGCCGCCGAGATCGGAATGGGTCACGGTGAGATCGCCCGGCGTCAGCCACGCCGGCAGCGGCAGCCTCAAGCCTCCGATTTGCAAGGAATAGCCGACGCTGCGAAACAGCAGCGCCTCGTGCTCGACTGAAATAACCAACGCCATGCTGACGCCATAGCCGACATATTCCTCGAGGCCGGTCGGGCCTGCGAAGCGTTTCGAGGAATGAATGACTTGCGGAAAGCCATCGCTGCGCGCGCAAATGCGGGTCCATATCTGCCCGCCACTCGCCGCATCTTCCGTCACCGTCACGATCATCGGGACTTTTGTCTCGGCCCCGGTCGGCAGCGGGCCGCCGATCAAGCGCGCAAGCTGTGCCAGCCACCAGCCGGTCCGGCTGAAGCTGGCCTCGTCGATCTCGCCGACATAGACGACGGTCTCGCCGTCCGCGAAGCGTTTTGAAAAGCGCCGCCAGATCGCCAGCGGCAATCGGCCCCAATCCTCGTCGGACAGCAACGCCCGAAAACGGTGATCGTCGAGCAGGATGGAAGATGGAGACGCCGGAAGTGTTGTTGTTCTCGTTGACGCCATCACACGTACCTCACGCTTGCCGCTATTTGGTTTTCCCCACGGGCAAGAAGCTGACGATCTTTTCGCCGAGCTTGATCAGCGCGACCAGCCGCGGCCGCGGCACGTTCAACATCTGCACGTACCAGCGATCGACCAGTTCGGTGAACGCCAGCATTTCCTTCAGTCGCTTGCTCGCGACCGGGCTGATGGTCGGGTCGTCGGCGGCATCGGAGACGCAGGCGCGCAGCGCATCGACGGCAGGATCGATCTCGCGCTCCTTGCGGCCGGCCGCGATCCGCGCGGCCACTTCCCAGATGTCGGTCTCGGCCTCGAAATGATCGCGGCGGTCGCCCAGGATCGGCACTCGCCTGATCAGGTTCCAGGACAACAATTCCTTGATGGAGTTGGAGACGTTGGAACGGGCCATGCCGAGCGTCTCGGCGATATCGTCGGCGGTCATCGGCGCCTCGGCGAGATACAGCAGGCCGTGGATCTGGCTGACCGAACGGTTGACGCCCCACTCGTCCCCCATGTCACCCCAGTGCAGGATGAACCGTTCGACGGCAGCGGGGAGTTTCTTCTTGGCGGTTGTTTCTGTCATGACAGAAATATCTGACGTTACTGCGACAATGTCAAGAGGTATCGGTCACCGCAAACCGCCCCGTCGGCCCGGCCTTAGGATCTCGGTTCCATCGGAACCGCGCCAAGGGCAAGTCCGGTATCTTCCGGGGCAATTTATTAACCTCATGACCACCTATTGCCGCCTAATCTTCCAGGCAGCACTCGCCGGTCAGAACGACGTGGCGTTCCCCATCAAGGCGGAAGATGCGCGATCGAAGTTTCTCACATCATGGCGGGTGGCTGCGGTGGGTTACGCCGGGGACTGTCGTCATCTTCTTTGCGTTGGCGATGACGGCCAGCGTTCTCGGCGTCGTCGTCTGGAAAGCGCTGGAGGCCAAATCCACAGCGCTCGAGCGCGGCAAAACCGACATTCAGAACCTCGCCCACTCGCTGGCCGAGCACGCTTCGCATACCATTCAGGCGGCTGACATAGCGATGACCGGGATGGTCGACCTGCTCATGTATCAGGTCCCCTTGCCTGAACGGTTCAACAAATACCTGGTGGAGACGGTCGCCACGCTGCCGCAGATTCGCGAGATCGGCGTGTTGAATGCCGACGGCGAATGGAAATACTCATCGCTGCCGGAAACACCGCGCCACAATAATTCCGACCGGAAGTACTTCGCCTATCATCGTGAAACGCCCGGAAAGGCGCTCCGCATCAGTGAGCCGCTGCAATCGCGCCTCACGGGGCGGACCACGATCGTGCTCTCGAAGCGCATCACCAGGATGGATGGCAGTTTCGGCGGCGTGCTGGTGGCTGCGATCGACAGCGACTATTTCAGCGGCTTCTACCGGACATTCCAGATCGGTCAGGACGGCAGCGTCGGCCTGTTTCGCAGCGACGGCATCGTTCTGATCCGCTGGCCGCATTCGGACAACGCCAGGGATCTGTCGAAGACCGATCTGTTTCGGACCCACCTCGGATTAAGCTCCGTCGGATATTACAGGGTAACTTCCCCCTTCGACGGCATCGTGAAATTTATCGGATACGAGAAAGCGCCGCAGTATCCCATGGTTGTCACCGTGGCGATGTCCGAGGACTGGCTGCTTTCCAACTGGCTGATGACGCTGCGCACCGACGCGATGGTTGCCGGCGTGCTGTTGTGCATGATCATTTTGCTGGCCGCGCTGGTCTCGTCGCAGTTCCGCTTTCGCATGAAGAGCGAGCGCGCGCTGCGGGACAGCGAGGCCCACTATCGCCTGTTGGCAAACAATATCGCCGACGTGGTGATCCTGATGGATGCCCGCGGCACGCTGCGTTACGTCTCTCGTTCCGTCGAGCCGGTGTTGGGACTGCGCGTACAGGATATCGTCGGCAAGCCGTGCCTGGATCTGGTTCATCCCGAGGACAAGAAAACCGTGGTGGCCGCAAACGCACAACTGAACGGCTCCAACGCCGCAGCCACGTGCGTGTTCAGGACGTTCCGCGTCGATGGATCTGTGGTGTGGCTCGAAATCAACTTCAAGCAGGCGACAAAGCGGGACGACTCGGCGCAGACCGAGTTTGTCGGCGTGCTTCGCGACGTGACGGAACGCAAGCAGATGGAGGATGAGCTGACCGTGCTCAACCGCCTCCTCACCCAGCTCGCCGCCACCGACGGACTGACCGGGCTGACCAACCGGCGCACCTTCGACGCCTTCCTGCGGCGCGAGTACGAGGCCTGCGAAGAAATTTCAGTGCTGCTGTTCGATATCGATCACTTCAAGGGCTACAACGACACGTACGGGCACCAGGCCGGTGACCGCTGCCTGCAGGCCGTCGCCAAGGTCATTGACGATGCGACCTCGAATACGCCGGGCCTTTCCGCACGCTATGGCGGCGAAGAATTCGCCGTCGTGCTGCC
>Ga0207687_10003404_pt1 | contig 10736 bp, 9 predicted proteins | sample KBSM54metaG_FD_184399 | JGI IMG/M metagenome (GOLD analysis project Ga0207687, IMG submission 184399) | Miscanthus rhizosphere microbial communities from Kellogg Biological Station, Michigan, USA - KBS M5-4 metaG (SPAdes) (version 2) | ecosystem: Host-associated > Plants > Roots > Rhizosphere >... | reverse complement strand
CTAGATGCGGAGGGGGTCGACTTCCACTCGGCAGCGACCCGATGGGCGTGGGGTCGCTGCGAGGGCATCGCAGAGCGTGCGGTGGTCGGGAGCCCGCAGGAGCCAGTGATCGTCGACGGGGCCGAGGACCTCCACCCCGAGCGGCGCGCCGAAGACCTCGACGAACTCCCCGGCGGCCGCGCCTGACACTGCCGCCAATGCGGTGACCGGCGGGAAGCCCAACTCGCGTCGGCGGTCGAGCTCGCCAGCGGCCATCCGGCTCGGATCGGCGTGCAACACAGCATCGAGCACCGGATGCTGCGGGCTGCGCGTCTGCACGACGAGGCGTCCGTTGCGATCGCGAGGTCCGAGGATGCGCGCGGCGCGCGCCAGCAACCCCATCGCCTGCTCGCTCGCTCGATAGCGGGGCGCCAGCAGTTCTTGATCGAAGTCCACGAACGCGATCACGCCGACGTTCGCCGGCGGTTGGTGCAGGAGCGCCTCGGTGCCGACCACCACGCGGCCGGCACCGAGGATCGCGTCCATCTCCTCTTGCACGCGCCCGACGCCGACCCGGAGGTTGCGTAACGCCGTCGACCCGCAGGCCGCGCAGATCACCGGACGCTCCGTTCCGCAGCGTTCGCACACGAGCACACTCGACGGTTGCACGACCGCGGCGTCGCAACGCTCGCACCGCGCCACCTCGCCGCACGCGTTGCACGCAAGCAACCGCGATCGACCTTTGCGGTTGAGGATGCACAGCGCGGCCTGGCCGTCGTGCCGCCGGATCGTGTCGACCAACTTCGGCGAGTACAGGCCCGAGCGCGGGTCGTCCTGCCGGCGGTCGATGACGTCGAGGATCGGCCAGCCCGCGCGCTCGTCGGTCCGTGACGGCTCGATCACGCGGTCGGCCGCGGCCAGCGCTTCGAGCGACGGACACGGCGAGATCAACACGCACGGCACGCCGGCGCGACGCGCCCGCTCGATCGCAACGTCGCGCGCGTGCCATGCGGGAACGCGCTCCTCCTTGAGCCCTTCGTCGTGCTCGTCGATCACCACGATCGCGTCGAAGCGGGGCGGTGAGGCCCACACCGCCGAACGCCGGCCTCCGACCAAGAGTGCGTTCTCGAACTGCGGCACCGGCGCCGACGGCGGCACGCGCAGCACCGTCACGCCGGGCTCGGCCCGCTGGCCACGCGTGAGGCGAGCGGTTGCACTCGACGCGGTGTCGAGCACGTGCACCAAGCGGCCGGCCCACCGCCACGACGCCCAGCGAGCGAGCTCGAGGACCTCGACCGACAGACCGCCGCGCGACACCAGCGCAATTGGCTTCAAGGTGACGCCCGCCGGCGGCGCGACATCGACCGCGGTGACCCACGCTCGCACCCGCCGCCCTTGCAGCGCGATGCGCACGATGCCGCCAACGCGTACCTGGTCGAGATCCCGGTCCCGGAGCTGCTCCGGGACCAGATAGTCGAACTCCTTGCCGTCGAGCCCGGCAACATCCGGGACGACGGTGATGATCAAAGGCGGCAGGTCAAAGACCGAGGGCGGACTTCAGGTCGTCGACGCGGCTGGCGTTCTCCCAGGTGAATTCCTTCTCCTGGCGGCCGAAGTGCCCGTACGCGGCGGTCTTCTTGTAGATCGGCCGCCGCAGATCGAGATCACGGATGATCGCCGCGGGCCGCAGATCGAACACCTCTTGCACGGTCTTGGTGAGCGTGTCGACATCGACGTTCTCGGTGCCGAACGTCTCGACCATGACCGACACCGGGCGGGCGACGCCGATGGCGTAGGCCACCTGCACCTCGCAGCGCGCCGCGGCGCCGGCGGCGACCACGTTCTTGGCCACCCAGCGAGCGGCGTAGGCGGCGGAGCGGTCGACCTTCGACGGGTCCTTGCCCGAGAAGGCGCCACCACCGTGGCGGGCCATGCCGCCGTATGTGTCGACGATGATCTTGCGGCCGGTGAGACCACAGTCGGCGTGCGGGCCGCCCAACTCGAACGAGCCCGTGGGGTTGACCCACACGTCGTACTTGTCGTCGGCGAACTGCGCCGGCACCAGCGGATGGATCACGTGCTCGATGAGGTCTGGCTTGATGAGCGTCTCGCCGTCGAGACCCGGTGCGTGCTGCGTGGAGATCAGCACCGTCTTCAGGCGGACAGGACGCCCGTCTTCGTAGTCGAACGTGACCTGTGTCTTCCCGTCGGGCCGCAGGTACGGGAGGATCCCCGCCTTGCGCACCTCGGAGAGCCGATGGGCGAGCCGGTGCGCGAGCCAGATCGGCAACGGCATGAGGTCTTCGGTCTCGTCGCAGGCGTAGCCGAACATCATCCCCTGGTCGCCGGCGCCTTGGCTGTTGAGGATGTCTTCGCCTGATGTGCCCGAGCGGGTCTCGTAGGCCGTGTCGACGCCCTGCGCGATGTTGGGCGACTGCGGGTCGATCGAGGTCATCACGCCGCACGTGTTGCCGTCGAAGCCGAACGACTCACGGTCGTAGCCGATGCCCACGATCGTCTCGCGGACGATCTTCGGGATCTCGACGTACTCCGTCGTCGTGATCTCGCCGGCGACGATGGCCAGGCCCGTCGTGACCATCGTCTCGCAGGCGACCCGTCCCTTCGGGTCGGCCTCGAGGATGGCGTCGAGGACGGCGTCAGAGATCTGATCGGCCATCTTGTCGGGGTGACCCTCGGTCACCGATTCCGACGTAAACGTGTAACGGGTGTTCACAACTGTCTCCTGGTTTCGAGTACGGCGTCGAGCACGGCATGGGCGATCTCTCGCTTGTCGCGCAGAGCCACGGGGGTGGTTGCGTTCGGCGACACGATGACGACGGCGTTCGTGTCGTGCTCGAACCCCGCGCCCGGGGCCGATACATCATTCGCCACGATCAGGTCGGCGCCCTTCCGCTCGAGCTTGGCACGGGCGTTGTCGACGACATCATTGGTTTCCGCTGCAAAGCCTACGATCGTCTGGCCCGGGTGCTTGCGGGCGCCCAGTGCGGCGAGGATGTCGGTGGTCGGCTCGAGGACGACCTCAGGAACGCCCGACTCCTTCTTGATCTTGCGGTCGGCGGTGACGACCGGACGAAAATCGGCGACCGCGGCCGCCATCACGACCACGTCGCACGCACCGCTTCGGGTGAGCACCGCGTGTTCCATCTCGGAAGCGGTCTGCACGCGAACGATCTCGATACCTGGGCCGGCCGGTCGCTCGGTGGTGGTCACGAGCGTCACCTTCGCCCCGCGCTGCGCGGCCGCGTTGGCGAGCGCGTGCCCTTGCTTTCCTGACGATCGGTTCGAGATGAACCGCACGGGATCGATGGGTTCGCGGGTGCCGCCCGCAGTGACGAGCACATGCAGCCCCGCGAGATCCGGATCGGTCAGCACACGATCGACGGCCGCCACGATCGTCGCCGGGTCGGCGAGGCGGCCGGCACCGATGTCGCCGCCCGCGAGACGCCCTTCTTCGGGCGGCACCACGTGCACGCCGCGCGCCCGCAACGTGCGCAAGTTGTCTTGCACCGCAGCGTGCTCCCACATCTCGGTGTGCATCGCGGGACAGATCACGACAGGCGCGCGGGTTGCGAGCAACGTGTTGGTGAGGAGGTCGTCGCTGATGCCGGCGGCGTAGGTGCCGATGACGCGTGCCGTGGCCGGCGCGATCAAGACGAGATCGGCGGTCTGACCGAGGTGCGTGTGCGGGATCGGATGATCGTCGTCCCACAACGACGTGTGCGCTTTCTCCGAGCCGAGCGCGTCGAACGTGGTGCGCCCGACGAAGCGCAACGCGCCATCACTCAACACGGGAATCACGTACGCGCCGGCGTCGACGAGACGGCGGCACACTTCGACCGCCTTGTAGGCGGCGATTCCCCCGGAGACACCGAGGACGATGCGTCGCCCTTCGAGCACGTCGGTTGCCTACTCGACCGCTCTGCTGCCTACTCGGCCGCGTTGCCCTCGCCGGCGTCGTCGTCGACCGGCTCCGGCTCGACCGGGATGATCTTGCCCGCTGCCACCTCTTCGAAGGCGATCGACAGCGGCTTGCGAGCCACCGACGTGACCTGTGGCGGGATGATGGCGCCGAGGCCCTCACCCAATTGCCCGAAGTAGGAGTTGATCTGACGGGCCCGCTTGGCGCCCAGCGTGACGAGGCGGAACTTGGAATCCGCAGCCGCGAGGAGCCCCTCGATCGGCGGATTCATCATCGTGTCGTGTCGTCCTGCGGCCATGCGCGTCTCTACACCTCTGCTGGGGGAAACCGGCTCGCCAGCTTACTTGCCAGCAGCTCCGAGAATCGACTCTGCCACCGCGGCCGGCTCGGCGGTCGTCGAGTCGATGACCAGGTCATACACGCTCAGGTCGTCGAGATCGATGCCGTAGTAGGTGCGGTAGCGCTGGCGCTCGGACCGTTCCCGGTCCCGGTTGGCCGTCAGTGCGTCGCCTGGCGCGACGCCTTCCCGGGCCGCTACCCGGCGGGCGCGCTCCTCCTCGTCGGCGGCCACCCACACCCGAGTGGCGACGAGACCTTCGTTGGTCACGATCCATCCGGCGAGGCGCGACTCGAGGAGGACGTCACCTGCCCGCGCCCGAACTGCCAGCCGCTGATCGAGCTCCAGGTCGATCTCCGGGTCGTCTTCTGCGACGCGCGAGAACGCGCCGACGTCGAGGTCGCGCTCGGCCGCCATCTCGCGGAACACCGTGCCGCCGTCGACGCGCTCGAGATCGAGCGCGCCAGCGACGAGGCGGGCCACGGTGCTGGTGCCGGCACCCGGAAGGCCCGAGATCGTGATCAGCAAGCGGAGAAGATCGGCGCGATCAGCCGGAGAACGTATCGAGCAGCTTCGAGCGCTGCTGATCACCGAGACCGCGAACGCGTCGCGTCTCACTGATGCCGATCTCGTCCATCGTGCGGCGCGCCTTCACCTTGCCGACGCCCGGCAACGATTCGAGAACGGCGAGCACCTTCATCTTCGCGACGACATCGTTGTTGTCGGCGAGAGCGAGGAGCTCGCGCAAGTTGACCGAGCCCATCTTGAGCTTCTCTTTCAGCTCGGCGCGCTCGCGACGGGCGGCTGCTGCCTTGTCGAGCGCGGCCTGTCGCTGCTCCGGGGTGAGAGTGGGAGGAAGAGGCATGCGGGCGACGCTACATCAACATCTCGACACGATCTCACTCGCCTGTGGCTCGCTCGAACGTGCGGTCGAACGGCCGCCTGTCCTACGTCCCTGCGGCGGCTTCGTTCGACCTGGCTGGACGGGTACAGGGTCAGGCCATCAGCTCAGCCACGATGGCTTCCGCGGCGGCTTTGGGGTCGTCGGCCCGTGTGACAGGGCGTCCGATGACCAGCAGATCGGCCCCGGCGTCGATGGCTTCGCGGGGTGTCGCCGCCCGCGCTTGCTCGTGCCGAGGTGACCCTGCGGGTCGGATTCCCGGCACGACGGTGACGAGACGGGGGCCGTATTGCTTCGCCTCGCGCACGTCGCTCGCGGCGCACACGATGCCGTCGCAGTCGCTTTCGAGCGCGGCTTGCACGCGCTTGCCGAGGATGTGTGGCGGCGCGTCACTGTCGCTCGTGAGCACGGTGACCGCGAGAGCGATCGGTTCGCGCAACCCCGCGTCGAGCGCGCCTTGTTTGAATCCTTCGACGCCCGCGCGCAACATCGGCGCGCCACCTTGCGCGTGGAAGTTGAGATAGCGCGCGCCGAGCGAACCGATGACGCGCGCACCGCGATTGACCGTGGTCGGTATGTCGTAGAACTTCAAGTCGGCGAACACGTCGTAACCGAGATCGGTGAGCGCAGTGACCGAGTCGGGACCGACCGAGCTGTACAACTCGAGGCCGACCTTCGCGGTGCCGAACCACGGTCGAAGATCACGCGCGATGCGCAACGCGACGACGAGGTCGTCGACGTCGAGCACGATCGCCAGCTTCTCCCGGATGTTCTCCGGAACCTCACCCATCCATCCCTCCAAGGATCTCGCGCACGGAGGTGACGCCGTGCCGCCTGCACCACTCGAGTACCTCGTCCAGAACTCGCATCGGCGCCCGCGGGTCGGCGAAGGTCGCCGTGCCCACTTGTACGGCGCTGGCGCCGGCCAGCAGCAACTCGACCGCGTCGGTCCCGTTCATCACGCCGCCCACCCCCACGACGGGCATCTCCGGCAGCGCCGAGTGGACGTCGTGGACGGCCCGGACCGCGATCGGGTGGATCGCCGGGCCGCTGAGGCCGCCCCCACCCGCACCGAGCAGCGGCCGGCGGGTCTCCGGGTCGATCGCGAGCCCCAGCATCGTGTTGGTCACGGTGAGCGCGCTGGCTCCTGCGGCCGCGGCCGACTCTGCGATCTCGCTGATGCTCGTCACGTGAGCGGTCAGCTTGGCCCATACGGGCCGGTCGACGGCGGCGACGACGGCGGCGATGGCCGCTGAGGTGTCCTGAGGCGACTGCGCGAACAGGTGCTTGCCGCCGTCGAGGTTGGGACAACTGAGGTTCACCTCGATCGCGACGACGTCGGCGGGTGCCTCGCTCAACGCAATGGCCGCCTTCTCGTACTCCTCCACCGTGCGGCCCCAGATGCTGACGACGACACGCGCTCGCGCCCGCTGCAAGCCGGGGAGATCGTCGGCGAGCCAGGCGGCGACGCCAGGGCCCTGCAGGCCGACGCTGTTCAACATCGAATGACCGGCTTCGTGCAGCCGGGGCGACGGGTTGCCCGGCCACGGGTCGGCCGACAGCGACTTCACGACGACGGCACCGAGGTCACGCAACGGGAAGTACGCGTCGAGCTCCGCACCATGCCCGCTCGTGCCCGATGCCGTCATGACCGGATTCGCCAACTCGACGTCCCCCACCCACGTGTCCAACTCGGGGTGGATATCGGGGTCATGGCCCCGTTTGCCACCCCGAGTTCGCAGGGTCACAGAGGGAGTTCCAACTGGTCGGTGGCGCTGCGGTGATACTCCTGCAGCGTGCGGACGCGCAGTTCATGATGCGCCCAGTCGGCCATCCCCTCCGCCGCGGCGACCCCTGCCGCCGCTGTCGTGAGACACGGGATCGTGTGTTGCTCGGCCGCGGCGCGGATGTGTTCGCCGTCGGCGCGTGCACCGCGACCACGTGGGCTGTTGATGACGAGGTTGACCTTGCCGCTCGCGATGAGGTCGACGGCATCGACGCCGGTTGCTTCGCCGAGCTTCGCCACCACCGCCGCGACCGGTATGCCGTTGTCTTCGAGGAACGTCGCAGTGCCCGCGGTCGCCGCGATCGTGAAGCCCAGCTCGATGAACTTGTGCGCGGCCCCGATGGCGGTGGCCTTGTCGCGGTCGGCGACGGACAGGAACACCATGCCGGTCGTCGGGAGTCGATCGCCTGCCGCCATCTGACTCTTGGCGAACGCGAGCCCAAAGGTGCGGTCGATCCCCATCACCTCGCCGGTGGAGCGCATCTCGGGGCCGAGCACTGAGTCGGCGTCGGGGAACCGGTTGAACGGCAGCACCGCTTCCTTCACCGCGACATGACCGGTCACGGGCTCGGGCAGCAGCCCTTCGACCTTGAGCTCCGCGAGGGTCGCTCCGAGCATGATGCGGGCCGCTGCCTTGACCAACGGCACGCCGGTCGCCTTGGCGACGAATGGGACCGTGCGGCTGGCTCGGGGGTTGGCTTCGATCACGAAGACCTGGTTGCCCTTCACGGCGTACTGCACGTTGACGAGCCCGATCACCTCGAGTGCCTCGGCGATCGCACGAGTGTGCTGTTCGATCACCGCGATCGTCTCGGCCGACAACGAATACGGCGGGATGGCGCACGCACTGTCGCCGGAGTGCACGCCGGCCTCTTCGACGTGTTCCATCACCGCGCCGATCAACACCGCGCCGGTGTGATCGCGCAGCGCGTCGACGTCGACCTCGGTTGCGTCTTCGAGGAAGCGATCGATCAGTACGGGACGTTCGGCGGACAGGCCGCCTTCGCGGCCCAGCGTGCCGAAGCCCGCGAGCTCGTCCATGGCCCGGCGCAGCGCGTCGTCGTCGTACACGATCTCCATCGCACGGCCGCCGAGCACGTAGCTCGGCCGCACGAGAGCGGGATAGCCGATGCGCTCGACGATGCCCAGCGCCTTGTCGATCGTGCTGGCGGTGCCGCCTGCCGGTTGCGGGATCTCGAGGCGGGCGCAGAGGTCGTTCCAACGGTCGCGGTCTTCTGCCAGGTCAATAGATGCGGCAGAAGTCCCGAGCACGAGCTCGGGCGGGAGTAGCCCCGCGAGCTTGAGCGGCGTCTGGCCGCCGAGCGAGACGATGACCCCTTGGAGCTCGCCAGACTTCAGTTCGACATCGATCACGTTGCGGACGTCTTCGTAGGTGATCGGCTCGAAGTACAGACGGTCGGACGTGTCGTAGTCGGTCGACACCGTCTCGGGGTTGCAGTTGACCATGATCGTCTCGTAGCCGGCGTCGTGCAGCGCGAACGCGGCGTGCACGCAGCAGTAGTCGAACTCGATGCCTTGACCGATCCGGTTGGGACCCGAGCCGAGGATGATCACCTTCTTGCGCTCGCTGGGGCGCACCTCGTCTTCGTCTTCGTAGGTCGAGTAGTGGTACGGCGTCTCGGCTTCGAACTCGGCGGCGCACGTGTCGACGGTCTTGAACGTCACGGTCACGCCGTGTGCGACTCGCGCCGCGCGCACCGCGGCTTCGTCGACGCCCCACAGCCATGCGAGCTGCGCGTCGGCGAACCCGAGGCGCTTCGCGCGCCTCCAGTCGGCGCGGGTCATGCCGGCGAACCCGACCTCGGCGAGGTACGAGCGTTCGTCGATGATCTGCGCGATCTGGTCGAGGAACCACGGGTCGACCCTGGTCGCGTCGTAGAGGCGCTCGATCGTGATGCCGCGCCGGAGGGCGGCCTCGAGTTGGAACGGCCGGTCGGGGGTGGCGATGGCGGCGCGTGTGACGAGTTCGTCGTCGGTCAGCGAGTCGAACAACGCCTCCGCGGGGTCGCAGTTCAACCCGCGCCGACCGTGCTCGAGCGAGCGCAGCGCCTTCTGCAACGACTCCGGGAACGTGCGACCGATCGCCATCGCCTCCCCCACCGACTGCATCGACGTCCCGAGCACGCCGAGCGTGCCGGGGAACTTCTCGAACGCCCAGCGCGGCACCTTGGTGACGACGTAGTCGATGACGGGCTCGAAGCTCGCCGGTGTCTTCTTCGTGATGTCGTTGGAGATCTCGTCGAGCGTGTAGCCGACCGCCAGCCGCGCCGCGATCTTGGCGATCGGGAAACCCGTGGCCTTCGAGGCGAGCGCGCTGCTGCGCGACACGCGCGGGTTCATCTCGATGATGACCATGTCGCCGTTCGCGGGATTCAGTGCGAACTGCACGTTGGAGCCACCGGTCTCCACGCCGACGCGCCGGATACAAGCGAAGGCCGCGTCGCGCATCAGTTGGTACTCGACGTCACTCAATGTCTGCGCGGGAGCGACCGTGACCGAGTCGCCGGTGTGCACACCCATCGGGTCGAAGTTCTCGATCGAGCAGATGACGACGCAGTTGTCGGCGCGGTCGCGCATGACCTCGAGCTCGAACTCCTTCCATCCGGCGATGGAGCGTTCGATGAGGATCTCGCTGATGGGGCTCGCATCGAGCCCGTACTGCGCGGCCTTCTCGAACTGTTCGGGTGTCGACGCGATGCCGGTGCCCTTGCCGCCGAGGATGAACGCGGGACGGATCACGACGGGAAGCCCGATGCGACCGATCACTTCCGCGGCTTCGGTCATGTTGTGCGCGATCCCCGAGGCGGGAACCGACAAGCCGATCTCTTGCATCGCGACCTTGAACTGCTCGCGGTCTTCCGCGGTCGCGATCGCCCTTGCGTTGGCGCCGATCATCTCGGGCGTGCCTGGCACGCCGATCACGCCGCGCCCGTGCAACGCCATGGCGAGGTTCAGTGCTGTCTGCCCGCCCAGCGTCGGCAGCACCGCGTCGGGCTTCTCGCGCTCGATGATCTGCGTGAGGATGTCGACGTCGAGCGGTTCGACGTAGGTCGCATCCGCGAACTCGGGATCGGTCATGATCGTCGCCGGGTTCGAGTTGGCGAGGATGACTCGGTAGCCCTCCTGGCGCAGCACGCGACAGGCCTGCGTGCCGGAGTAGTCGAACTCGCACGCTTGCCCGATCACGATCGGGCCCGATCCGATCAACAGGATCGACTCGATGTCGTCTCTACGAGGCATGCATGAGCTCCACGAAAGAGTCGAACAGGTACGACGCGTCGTGCGGGCCCGGGCCGGCCTCGGGATGGTGCTGCACGCTGAACGCCGGCGCGTCGAGGACGCGCAGGCCCTCGCACACTCCGTCGTTGAGGTTGACGTGCGTCATCTCGGCGCGGCCCGCGAGTGAGTCGGCCACCACGGCGAAGTTGTGGTTTTGACTCGTGATCTCGACGGCCCCGGTCGACAGGCGGCGCACCGGATGGTTGCCGCCGTGATGGCCGAACGCCAGCTTCTCCGTGTGGGCTCCGATCGCGAGCGACAGCAGTTGATGGCCCAGGCAGATGCCGAACACGGGCACGGCGCCCAGCAGGCCCTTGATGGCCTCGACGGCATACGAAACTTCTTCCGGGTCGCCGGGGCCGTTGGAGAGGAACACGCCGTCGGGTTGGCGAGCCAGCACGTCGGCGGCCGAGGTCGACGCCGGTACCACCTCGACGGTTGCGAGCCGGCCGAGATGCCGCAGGATGGTGCGCTTGATGCCGAAGTCGTAGGC
>Ga0207687_10003401_pt1 | contig 10740 bp, 10 predicted proteins | sample KBSM54metaG_FD_184399 | JGI IMG/M metagenome (GOLD analysis project Ga0207687, IMG submission 184399) | Miscanthus rhizosphere microbial communities from Kellogg Biological Station, Michigan, USA - KBS M5-4 metaG (SPAdes) (version 2) | ecosystem: Host-associated > Plants > Roots > Rhizosphere >... | reverse complement strand
TCGCGCTACTCGGTGACGATCGCGCTCTGGCCGTCGAAGCCATGATTCAATTGTCGTCGGACGACGATCCCGAGGTGCGAGATTGGGCGACCTTCGGGCTCGGTTCGCAAATCGACGTCGACACCGAAGCCGTGCGCGAAGCACTGCTCGCCCGCGCCGACGATACCGACGAAGACATTCAGGCCGAGGCGTTGAACGGCCTCGCCAAACGCAAAGATCCGCGCGTCGTGCTGCCGCTGTGCCATGCGCTATCGAGTGAGGCGGTCGGTTCGCTCGTCGTCGAGGCCGCGCGCGAGGCCGCCGCCGTGGAACTCGTTCCGGCCTTGGAAAGCCTGCGCTCTTGGTGGGATCTGGACGCGGCGCTGCTCGAAGACGCCATCGCGCGCTGCCGTGGCACGAGCCAGCGCAACTCGTTCAACGGCGCCGAGTTCGCGCGCGACATTGCCTGAGCCACGCGTGCGCAGTAACGAAAATCCGAGTTCGTTTTACGACGACCTGGCCGCCCACTATCACCTGATCTTCGAAGACTGGGAGGCGAGCATGACCCGCCAGGGTGATGCCCTTCTGCGTTTGCTCGACGAGCTTTTGCCCGATCGCGGCTCGAGATCGGTGCTCGACGCAGCCGCTGGAATTGGCACCCAATCCCTCCCGCTCGCGCGCCTCGGCTTCGACGTGTGCAGCCGCGATCTGTCCGCCAATGCCATCACACGCTTGCAAAATGAGGCGCGGACGCGCGGCCTCACCCTCGACGCCAAAACGGCGGACATGCGCCGTGTGGACGAATCGGTGTCGCGCCAGTTCGACGCGCTGATCGCGTTCGACAATGCCGTCCCGCATTTACTCACGGACGCCGAGCTATCGACCGCGTTCGCGGCATTTTACCGTGTGATTCGCCCAGGCGGCGTGTGCTTGCTCTCGGTGCGCGATTATCAGACGGTGTCACGAACCGACACGGTGTTGACGTACGGTGTGCGCTCGGTCGAGGGGGCCCGCTGCCTGCCTCTTCAAGCCTGGCATTGGCTCGACCAAGATCAGTACGAGGTCACCTTCTACCTGATCATCGACGGCGAAAAGGCGCCCCAGGTGCGCAGTAACACCGCGCGCTACTACGCCGTTTCCATCGATCGCCTGCTCGCGCTCCTCACCGCCGCGGGCTTCGTCGACCTCGAGCGCCGCGACGAAACCATCTATCAACCCATTCTCATCGCCCGCCGCCCACGCTAAAAGCCGGGAATGGCGAAGTCGGTGCACTCGGGGCCCATGGCGCATGCCCCAGAACCGCCCGCGTTCACCTTGGTAAACGCGCAGGCGAGCGATTTCGAGGCATTGCTGGCGCTGCGCAGCGAGGCCATGCGCGAGAGTTTGGAGCGCCTCGGCCGCTTCGATCCCGAGCGCGTTCGCCAGCGTTTTCTAGCCAGTTTCGCGCCAGAAGCCACGCGCCACGTGCTGGTCTTTGGCGAACCAGTCGGCTTTTTCACGCTCAAGACCGCCGCGAACGGCCTGCTGCTCGATCATCTGTATGTTCATCCTCGGCACCAAGGGCGCGGCCTCGGCTCGGCGCTGCTCGGTCTCGTGTTCGACGAAGCCGACGCAGCTGGGCTCGAATTGCGCGTGGGCGCGCTTCGCGGCAGCGCTTCGAATCGCTTCTACACGCGGCACGGCTTCACTCAGGTGGGTGAAAGCGAGTGGGATATCTATTACGCTCGCGCCGCCCGGCCGCTCGTGCCGCCCGAGCCCGCATGACCGACGAGCCCACGATTCATCCCGCCCGCATTCGGCGCGCCGAAGCGGGCGACGCAGAGACGCTCGCGCTACTGAATCGCACGATTCACGATCTGCACCTCGAGGCTCGCCCCGATCGCTTCAAGAATCCGGAGCCGCAGAGCATCGTGGATTGGTTTGGTTCGCTGCTGGGCCAGGCCAACGTGAGCATTTGGCTCGCCGAGTGCGACGGCCGATCCGCGGGTTACGTCGTGGCGATCGACTACGAAAGAGCCGCAAATCACGTGTGTTTGGCGCGTCGCTTCTGCGAGATCGACCATTTGGCGGTCACGGCGGAGTTCCGCCGGCGCGGCGTCGCGCGAGCGTTGGTGAGTGCCGTCGTCGACTGGGCAAAGGCCCGTTCGATCGCGCGCATCGAGCTCAGCGCTTGGGCGTTCAACGGCGACGCGCTCGAAACCTATCGCGCGCTCGGCTTCAGCCCGCAATCGATTCGCTTCGAGCTCGACGTTTGACCGCACTTCACCAGGGCGCGAAGGCGCGGCCGATCACCCGACGCCGATTGCGCGCAAAAAGTTAGACACTCGCGCGCTATGCCTCGTATTCACCCCGTTCTTTGACAGCGACTCGCGTGGAGCTAGAGAACAAGGCAAGCCATGTCGAATTGGGACGTCGAAGTATTCTACGACGGTGAGTGTCCGCTGTGCGTGCGCGAAATTCGCATGTTGCAGCGCCGCGATCGCAAGCAGCGCATCCGCTTCACGGATATCTCCGCGGCAGGCTTCGATCCCGCGAGCATCGGGCTCGACCGCGCGGCGCTGATGGCGAAAATCCACGCGCGGCTTCCGAACGGCGAGCTCATCGAAGGCGTCGAGGTGTTTCGCCGTTTGTATGAGGCGGTGGGTTTCGGCTTCGCCGTATCGGTGTCCCGTGCGCCGGGCGTCTCGCAAATGCTCGACGTCGCTTACCGCGTGTTTGCCCGCAATCGGCTACGCCTCACCGGCCGATGTGAAAACGAAGCCTGCGCGGTCCCCGCGGCCAAGGCTTGATCTCGCGAGAATCGAGCCGGTTCAGCCAAATTCCGGCGCAACTCGAGCGGCTCCGCGCTATAGAGCCCAATCATGGGTCGAGGGTCTGCGCGCAGCATTCGGAGTGCACTGCTCGCGCTGCTTGCGACTCTCGCGCTGGGTGCCTGCCAAGACGGCTACCCGATCGCGCCGACTGCCTGCGACGAATGGTGTCACGACACGATTGGCCGCGATTGCCAGACCGAAAATCCGGCAGAGTGCGTCGCGGCCTGCGAATATTCGGGCATTTCAGCGCCCGAATGCCGTAGCGAGTACGAGACGGCGCTCGCCTGTTGGCGCACTGCCACCTCGAACGTCTGCTTCGGTGAAACCGCGCCCTGCGGGAATGAACAGCAAGCACTCTCGCAATGCGGTGCTGCGGCGCGGCTCAACCTCGGCCTCCCGAGTCAGCAGTGAGCTGCCTCGCTCAAAACGCGCCCTCGGCGCCGATGCTGGGCACCGTGACCGGCCCGAACGATTGATACGCGCAGTCGAATGCGTTGCAATCGCCTTGCAACACTTCCTTGTTCAAGGTCGTGTTCAGTACTTCGAGCGCGAGCCCCCACCAGGCCGTCGGCTGCTTGATGTACCAGCGCTTTTGGATCTTGAAATCAGCACGCCAAAAAGGCGGCGTGCGCGGGGGATTTCGCGCTGCCTCTAGGTAGGCCACGTGCGTCGGGATCCCGCTGTAAAAGAGCCAACGCGCGCCGAGCCGCCAATTGCGGCCGAGGTCCCCGGACAACGCCAGGTTCAACACGTGGGTGCGATCGGTAGTCGCTGGGCCAGAAACGTTGCCCGCATAGCGCAGCGAGCGCGACAACGTGTACGAGAGAAAGCCGCCCACGCGCCGCGACAAGCTGCGCCGAATCATCATTTCGGCCCCGTAAGAATGACCCGTCGTCCGCCGGTCGAGCACGTTCGAACTCGAATTCGAACCATCTCCGTTGTTCCGATTCGAGCTCGTATTCTCCAACTGCACCAAACTGATGATGTCGGTCATGTTGAAAAACGCGTTCTGAAACACCGAAAATGACGACTCGAACCCGGCGGGCAGCGAATACGAGACGCCCATACTGGTCTGCACGGCGGTTTGCAGGCCGCCCGCGAGCGACGGCTTGAAGCCAGGAACGGGCACCACGAAGCTCGGCGCCTGGTGCACGAGCGCGACACCATTGGTGAGGCTCAGCTTCTTGCTCAACGCCAGGTGCACGCTCAGGCGTGGGTCGATCCCGAGCGCCGCAGTCCCGCCCGAAACGAACAGGTCTGCGCGGATGCCGGGCGTGACGTCGAGCCCCGGCGCGATGCCGAGCACCGTATCTGCCCAGCCGCCGGCCGTGAAATCGCGCCGTGCTGGCGTGAAAGCGAACGCCGATGGTCCGTTATTCGAGGCCGAATCGTTGAACGTCGAGCCGTCGGTGCTGGAGTTCAGATCGTGATTGTCGATTTGCTGATTCAGTGATTCGAACAGCGCATCGCCCCCCGCGCGCACGGTCACGCGCTCTTCGAGCTTTTGCGAATACTCCGAGCGCAAGCCGACCATGCGGTTTCTGACCGTCACGTTGCCGTTGTCGCCGCCCGTGCGATCGAGCCCGAGCATCAGTGCGTTACGCCAATTGCCCGCTTCCAGCCGGTGATCCCAGCGTAAATCCAAGCGATGAAATCCGACGTCGACCAGCGTATTCCGCCGTTTCTCCTCGTGTGAGGTCGAAAATGGCGTGTTGCCCTGAGGTGGATCGAGGACGCTCACGTTCTCTTCGTCGGCTAGGAAATCGCCCGCGCCGAAGCTGAGCAGCTCCACGCTGTTTTTGGCGTCGACCTCGTAGCGAACGCGCCCCTGATAGTCCCAATAGTTGACGGTCACGTTGGGCACGATCAGCGAGAGCACCGCGCCGGTGTACGAGTAGCGCCCGCCGAGCATGGCGGAGCCACGCCCCGAAGCGAACGGCGCTTCGATCATCGCGCCGCTATCGATCAAGCGAATGCTCGCTTCGCCGCGGACTTTGTACGAAGGCGGCGCCATTTCGCCCGCCACGATCGCACCGGCGAAGCGCCCGTAGCGCGCCGGATACGCACCTGGGTACAAATCCACGTGGTCGACGAAGCCCGGGTTCAACACGCCGGGGCCCGCCGCGAAGTGATACAAATACGGCACCGGAATGCCGTCGAAGAAGTAGCCGACATTGCCCGGTGGCGCGCCGCGCACGTAAAAATACGGCAATCCGCTGGCGATTGGCACCACTCCGGGCAAGGCTTCGATGGCGCGATACGGGTCGCCGAATGCGCCGGGCATGTCGTGCACGTCCGCGTGGCCGAGCGTCTGCCGGATCGGCTCTCGTTGACCGACGACTAGGATTTCGTGCTGCGGCGCTGCTGGCTTTGCGTCCGCTTTCGGTATTGGCGCGGGCGGCTCTGAGGGCGTTTCCGGCGCGGGCTCATCGTGGGGCGGCACGAAGTTCACGGCAAAACGGATCTTCGCCGCCACGGGCAAACCGCCGCGCGTCGCCGGATCGAACACCCAATTTTTGCTGGCCTCCACGGCGCTCGCCGCAAACAAGGCATCCCCGCTGACGACCCGCGTGGCCGTCACTAGGCCCTGCTTGGAAACGGTCAGCTCGAGCACGACCTCTTGCTCGCCCTGGCCCTGCTCTGGGTAGGTGACCGTGGTCGACAACGGTCGTGGCGGGATCACGGGCTCGGGCGGCTTGACGATTTTCTGCGCAACGGGCGGTTTCACGGGCGCCGCCGGAGCCGGCTTCTCCGCGTCGACCGACGTCGATTGCGCGAACGCAGCGGGTGCGAGGCACCACACTGCAAACGAAACCCCCGCCGCGAACCTGCGGTTCAAAACGCGCACACCATCGACCCGAGCTGGTTATAGACGTTCTCGGCCGCAGCACGAAGTGCGGCGTCACGCCGCGGCGAAATCGCCGCACGGGACAGCCTGGCGCCGAGGCAATCCGGGCCCTCGCCGTGAATGGCCAAGCAAACTCGATATTTATGGCAACCAGGCCTGATGGCACTGATTTTGCGTGAGAAATGGCATGCTTAACGCAAAATGGTCATCGCTTTCGTGGCGACGCATCGCGCTCGCCAGCATGCTGCTCGTGGGCGTCAGTGGCTGCTACGTGGAAGCCGAAGGGCCTCCCCCGCCGCCCGGGTGTTACTCGGCGGTTTGGATCCGCGGCCATCACGATCGCGAGGGCTTCTGGCACGAAGGGCACTACCGCTGCCGCGGCTGGCGCGAGCGGCGGGTCGTGGTCGTCGCACCATGACCCGCGCTCAGCCGCGCATTCGGACAGCGCATGCGCTGCCCGAATGCGCACGGTCAGCGGCTGAGTAGCGCGAGCACCGCGAGCACCGCGACGGGCACCAGCATCCACCACATGGACGGCGCTGGATGCACTTGTAGCGGTTCTACGGGCGCTCCCGGCGCCGCTTTCGATGCTGATTCTGGTTCACTCGGATTCATGGACACACTTCTCCCTAGTCCTCGCCTGGAGGATTCATTGACCTGAAAAATGGATCGCTACGGGGGGAGCGGTTCAGGCTCGGGGAGGGTCGTCCGTGTTCATGCGCGGCACGCGCCGCTTGGCGTGAAAGAATTGCGCGACCGGCGCGTCCGGCGCACTCGGTTCGGCACGCTCGACGCGAAAGGACGCGCGGCCGCGAAGTACGCGGAAGTCGATCTCGAAACCCACTGGCAAGCGCGAGAAACGCGGCGCGGGAGCGACCCGCAATGCGGGACGCGCATTGGCGGCCAAGGCGTTCGCACATTGAGCGTGCTCGATGCCGTGGACGCTGGTCGCTCGGGCCTGGAGAGCGACCGCGTGCGCGACGTGCATCGGGAGCAGCAGCAACAAGAGCGCCCAGCACGCGCAGCACTTCGCCCAAAAACCTCGGCGAAAACGAGCATTGACGGATAGCGATGAGCGCATGACCGAAACAGGGGGCTGAGCGAACGAGCCACTCTCTACGAAGCACAGCGCGGCCCCTCGTGCAACCCGGGAACGCGCGCTGCGCGACACAAACGCCTCGTTCCGGGTGCTCGCCAACGGCTGCCGTTCGCGCGTTTGCCGCGCTACAGTCTCGAACTGCCGGCTCGATCGCAAAGCCTCGAAGGAGAGTGGTTTGTCCCGCGAACAACACGATCAGAACAACGCGCCGAATCAAGCCGATGCGCCGCTGCAAGCACCCGCCGATGCCGCGCTCGCCGTCGGTGTTCCGGGCGCCGAGCCGCCGCTCGAGGCCAAGCTCGCGTTGCAAAAGCAGCGCGAGAAGAGCGCTGCCGGCATGACCTCGATTTACGAGACCGTGCACCGCGGCGCTCGCGACATGGGTATCGGCCGAAGCTTTCGCACGCTCCTCACCGTCAACCAGAAAGACGGCTTCGATTGCCCGAGCTGCGCCTGGCCCGATCCGGACGGCGCGCGCAAAACCGCGGAATTTTGCGAAAATGGCGCGAAGGCCATCGCTAGCGAGGCGACGCGCACGCGCATCACGCGGCAATTCTTCGCGGAGCACGCGGTCAGTGAGTTGCTCACGAAGAGCGATCGTTGGCTCGAGGAACAGGGTCGGCTCACCGAACCGATGTGGCGACCCGAAGGCGCCGATCACTACCAAGCCATCAGTTGGGAGGCAGCGTTCACGCTGATCGCGCGCGAACTCAATGCGCTCGGCTCGCCCGACGAGGCGGCGTTTTACACTTCCGGTCGGGCCAGCAACGAAGCGGCCTTCCTGTATGGCCTGTTCGCGCGCCAGTTCGGCACCAACAACCTGCCGGATTGCTCGAACCTATGCCACGAATCGAGCGGCCTCGGCCTGACCGAGACCATTGGCATCGGCAAAGCCACCGTCAAAATCGAGGATTTCGAGCACGCGGACGCCATCTTCGTCATCGGGCAAAACCCCGGCACTTGCCACCCGCGCATGCTGACCGAGCTGCAGAAAGCGGCGCGGAGCGGCTGCAAAATCGTGAGCGTGAACCCACTGCAAGAGACGGGCATGATCCGTTTCAAGAATCCGCAAGAGCCCTGGGCGATGCTCGGCTCCGGCACGCCCATCGCCTCCTTGTTCTTGCCCGTGCGCATCAACGGCGACGTCGCGCTGCTGAAGGGCATCATGAAGGAGATGCTCGAAGAAGATCTGCGGCGCGGCGGCAAGGCCCTCGCGCACGACTTCATCGCGCACTACACCGAAGGCTTCGACGAACTCCGCAGTGATTTGGAGATCGCACCGTGGCACGAGCTGGTCACCCAAAGCGGCGTGTCACGCGAGTTGATGCGCGAAGCGGCGCTCATCGCTCTGGACTCGAAGCGCACCATTTTTTGTTGGGCCATGGGCATCACCCAACACAAAAACGGCGTGGCGAACGTGCAAAGCATCGTCAACTTCGCGCTCCTGTGCGCGCAAATCGGCCGGCGCGGCGCGGGCCTGTGCCCCGTGCGCGGACACAGCAACGTGCAGGGCGATCGCACGGTCGGCATCTGGGAAAAGATGAGCGACGAGTTCATGACCGCGCTCGGCAAGGAATTCAAGTTTTCGCCGCCAAAAAAGCACGGTTTCGACAGCGCGCGCACGGTGCTCGCCATGCACTCGGGCGACGTCAAAGTGTTCGTCGGGCTGGGCGGCAATTTCCTGAGCGCCATGTCCGACACGCACTTCACCTCCGAGGCCATGCAACGCTGCCGGCTCACGGTGCAAATCTCCACCAAGCTGAATCGCGGTCACTTGATCACGGGACAGCAGGCGCTGATCTTGCCGTGCCTCGGCCGCACCGAGCACGACGTTCAAAAATCGGGACCGCAGTTCGTCACCGTGGAGAGCACGACGGGCGTGGTCTCGCAATCGCAGGGCGTGCTGCCGCCAGCTTCCGAACACCTGCGCAGTGAGCCTTCGATCGTGGCGGGCATCGCAGAGAAGACCATCGGGGTTCGCTTCAAGACCGATTGGCTGGGCCTGGTCGAAAATTACGATCGCATCCGCGAGCACATCGAACACGTGGTCCCCGGCTTCGCGCAATACAACCGGCGCGTGCGCGAGCCGGGCGGCTTCTATCTGCCGAATGGCCCGCGCGAGGGCAAATTCACGACGCCCTCGGGCAAAGCCCAATTTACGGTGCATCCGCTGCCCCAGCACGATCTGGCGGCCGATGAGCTGCTCTTGACGAGCCTGCGCAGTCACGACCAATTCAACACCACCATCTACGGCGAAACCGATCGCTACCGCGGCATCTTCGGCGGCCGGCGCGTCTTGTTTTTGGCTCGCGAAGACATGCAAGCGCGCGGCTTGGTCGATGGCTCACTGGTCGATATCGTGAGTCGCTTCGGCAGCGAGCGGCGGCGAGCGGAACGCTTCAAGGTGGTCCCCTACGAGATCCCCAAGGGTTGCGCGGCCGCATACTACCCAGAGACGAACGTGCTCGCGCCGATCGGCGCCGTCGCGGATGGCAGCAATCAGCCGAACTACAAGTCGCTCATCGTCTCGCTGGAGCCGTGCGCGTCGTGAACACTCGGATCCCTGCTGCCCGAGCGTTGCCGAGCACGCGTTTGGGGGTCGCGCGCGTGGCCGCGTGGCGCGCCGAAACCGGCAGCCCGCTCTGTGCCCACCCCGACGAAGTCAGCGTCGAAGAGCCGCTCGAAATCCGCATCGCTGGTGAGCCGCTAGCGGTCACCATGCGCACACCGGGCCACGATCACGAACTCGTCGCGGGTTTCCTGCTCGCCGAAGGCCTGGTGCGTTCGCGGCATGATTTAGGCACGATTTCGCATTGCACACGGACAGGCCAAGCCGGCGCTGGTAACGTCATGGACGTGCTGCCCGCTCCCGGCAGCGTGCTCGACGTCGAAGCGCTGGCCCACACGCGCCGCGGCACGCTCACCACCGCCGCGTGCGGCGTCTGTGGTCGCACGCTGATCGACGACTTGGTCGCGCGGCTCGCGCCCGCCGCGCCAGCCCCGCCGTTTTCGACGGCGTTCCTCGCCGATCTTCCGGAGCAGCTGCGCGCTCAGCAACCCAACTTCGACCGCACAGGCGGCTTACACGCGGCGGGGATCGCGCACCCGGATGCTGGCTTCTTGGCCGTGCGGGAAGACGTGGGGAGGCACAACGCCGTCGACAAAGCGGTGGGGCGGTTGCTGCTCGACGATCGACTGCCGCTCACCGGCTCGGTGCTCGTCGTGAGTGGCCGCACCAGTTTCGAGATCGTGCAGAAGGCGCTGGCCGCGGGGCTCTCCGGTGTCATCGGCGTCTCTGCGCCGAGCTCACTGGCCGTCTCCACCGCCGCCGAATTCGAGCTACTTTTGTGCGGTTTCGCGCGCCACTCGGGGTTCAACGTCTACGCCGGCGAAGGCCGGATCGCTGCCGCCCCGCAACGACCCTAGTCACCCAACAAAATAAAAGGACAATCACCCTCTAGGGTGATCGAATTGGCGGAGGCGCTCAAATCCGTTCTGGAGCGCGCCGCGCTGCCAGATGCTTCATCAGCTCTTGCAGATCCCACACGGGCCCGGCCACGAACGACAGCCCATCCTCACTAAACGCGGGCGCGCGGCCCTCGTACTTGGCGTGGCCCACCAAGTTCAGCGCCCACCCGGTTCCGAATAGCGCCAGCGACCCCAGCCACACGCCGCCCGAAACGGGGCTGAACGGTCGTGAAACGAGCAAGCCCGCCGCGCCGCCCACGATCATCGGAATGCCGATGATGTGCAGCTTGCGGTTCGTCGCGTCGCGATGTGTCTCGCGATAAAACTCGAGCGCCTTCTGCCAACGCTCCGCCATCGTGCCGTGAAACTCCGGATGCCGCGCGCGCCAATCGCCCTCCAGAGCGCGCACCCCGGCAGCGAATAAGGTGAGCGCACTGCCCTTGAATCCGAAACACAACGCGCCCATGCCGCCGACGGCCAGCGCCACGCCTACCGTTGCCCGCGAAGATCGACTCGCCATGCCCCAACTCTAC
>Ga0207687_10003400_pt1 | contig 10741 bp, 10 predicted proteins | sample KBSM54metaG_FD_184399 | JGI IMG/M metagenome (GOLD analysis project Ga0207687, IMG submission 184399) | Miscanthus rhizosphere microbial communities from Kellogg Biological Station, Michigan, USA - KBS M5-4 metaG (SPAdes) (version 2) | ecosystem: Host-associated > Plants > Roots > Rhizosphere >... | reverse complement strand
CCGGCAGACCTTGGTCTGGGCGGCCACCGATTGCTCCACCCCAACCACCGCCGAAACCTGGCAGGCTGGAGCCCTCACCTACAGGGATGATAACGCAGAGAACTGGGTTCATACATACTCCTAATCTGAAGCGTGTGGAAAGGGGATTACACTCTGAGCGGGCTTGTCCTTCAGCTGTAGCTGAAGGGCCCTTATGATCGCTGCTTGACGAGCGATTTCATCCATTGCCGAATTGCGCTGGTTACGCAGCGCATCGATGACGTGTTCAGGATCCAGGTTTAGCTGTTCCATCATTCAGTCCCTTCAGTAACTGGTCGATCACGACCGCTGCCGGTGGGGGAGGTGCACCGGCGCTAGAGGCAGAGTAACCAATCTTCAGCTCATTCTGCTCGACGACAATCTTCCCCATCGTGTAGAACTGACTACCTGGGAGGTTCGTCTGTGCCCAAGCCCAGAAGGCATCTATGGGGAGGACCAATACACCTACTGTGTAATTCTCGGGCTTCATCATGCCTCCGTGAGCAAACCGCCACTGCTACCGCCTCGGACCCGAATGGGTGCTTGCATAGCGAATCCTGAGAAACTTGGGTTCAAGTCAGGTATCTGTATTTCAACCGCATAATCGCCAACTGGAGTAGTGGGAGCAATCATAATGCTCCCCGTATAGGCCCAATCGTAAAGTGGATTATTCCAAGCGAACGGACCCTTGATTTGTGTCCCCGTATCTTGGAAGGTAATACCTGCAGGTCCACGTATGAGAAATGTAGGATGTACAGTAGCAGGACTAGGATTGGGTGCTAGAGCGTTCCAGGCTAAGGTGCCAAACCATTCTGATCCTGGTATCTTACCAGGATTATTGTTATCTACTGGATTACTCCATTGACCGTTAGGAGCCTGAGGATTACCGCCGCCACCAGGTTGATCCTGACCCCACCACATCCTCCAATCCATAGCCCCAAAATTGTAGAGACCGTCGCCAATCCAAGGCTCTTGTTCACTAGTAGCAATGGCAGCACATACGTAGATACCATTTTGTAAATCGTTGGAAGTAAAGCCAGGTTTTTGAAGCAAATAGTTACAAGTATTGTGAACTCCGTTATTGTAACAAGTTATACCAGCAAAATTGACGGGCGTAGCCCCAATACATTCATTAAACGTCTTAAACATATCAACGTACAGATTAGCTATACGTTGAGTACCTGGACCGCTTCTACAAGTAAACCACACAGGACCGTTAAAATTGATACCATTGAAAGCTTGATTACCTGGGATATTACCCGTCACTTTCCATACAATCCAACAAGAGGCTGCTTGTACAGGTACTACAGCTTGTACACTAGCATTATCGTAGCCATACCAAGGAGCGCTACCCCACGCGCTATTTACATATGCCCATCCCGTAGGGGATGGGGAGATCGACGAAATGGTCATGAATTAAATGGGGTCGTAGTTCCGAAGTAGGTTGCCCCATCGAAGAATATGGTGACTAGAGTCACGAATACTCCCCATACAGGAGCGCCAATAGCCCAGTGTATATTACCAGGTAAAGTAGCCGCACCATTACCGATCACCTCTAAACGACCAATTTGACCTTGATTCATGTAAATGGCTGAAATATTGCTTCCCGAGGCGCAAGATAAGGTCTGCATTACCCTTAAGTCTGCTGCCCCATTAAATACCGCCGAATCGCCTCCACGAGTACCGCTTACTGACCCTGCAGTTATAGACCCAGTAGTTCGGATATTACGCCATTGAGCATTTAGATGAGCCCCAATGCCTCCATCATACGCAAAAGAGTTATTTTCATGAAGCAAAGTATAAGCATTTGCTCCCAATGACCAACCACCAACTTTCCAGTTATTATCTGTATCAATTCCAAATACTGCTCCATACAAGCCTGTCCGATGAAACCCTATCATTGCAGCATTGGCATTTTGATTTGTAACATCAGACTTTACTTCTAACTTATATCCAACCCAAGGATAATTAGCAGCAGCTATACTTCCAGTACTACCATCATGTATCACTACTCCAGTTGTATTTACTTGTCCAGTCACCCTTAAACCAGCAGTCGCATCCAATAATCCATACACCCCTAGATCGCCACTTGAAGTGAGATGCATCTTAGGAGCCCAATCCTCCGCATCAGCAGTTTGCGACCACGAGAAGTATAATGTATTATTATAAACTGCTTGTTGAAACCACTTTGCCCCTACTTGTCTCCATTGAACATCTCCGTAATGAAGCATCTTAGCTGGAGTTACAAATCCACCTAGACCACTGTCAATACGTGCTAAATTGGTCCCCGCTGCAACGAATTGCATCACGCCCGTACCCGACCGCCAGAGTCCTAGTCCCACTTCATTGGTGAAGCCTAGGCCAGGCTGACTGATGTTTCCGTCGTAGATGCGGAATGGGGCCAACATTCCACCGCGACCGGTGCGGTCAAGGCTATTCGTCAGTTCCGCCGCGATGTCCGACATCGTGGGGTTAGCCCAGGACGTAGCGATAGTCGTGAACGGGATGACCGGATTGGTCGGTGGGAGGGCATATACTCCAGCACTATTGCGAGGCATCACGATCCCTTTCAAGCTCTAGGAAGCTATGAATTGGCGCTTGCTGAGCTCCGATCCGCAGCGCCCTAGAAATGGCCTTATCTGCGTCACTAGCTCGCATGTCGGTACGGTCGAGTTTGTTAAGAGCCCACCCACCTATAGGATGTAACCACGTAGAGGGTTGAGTGAAACTCGCCCCACCTTCACCGACATCTTTGACCCCGAACAGATGTACGAGGTCGTGAGCGTCCTTCATTAACTGACTCTGGTAGGGTCCGCTGTTCTTAATAGCACTGGGCTTAAGCCAACCTGAAGCCCCACCTTCACCTACGCCTTTATTGAAGACCTTTTCCACATCCTTAGCGATGGCCTCTCGACCTATGATACGGTCAAACTGTCCGTCCGGATCCACCTTAGCAATGAGAGTCTTGAGGGAATCTTGCACCCCTCTCTTCTCAGGACCAGCGGCTAATTTTTCTGACTCCCTCCACGCCGCGAGCAGAGTGGGGGCCTTAACCGCGCTGATGGTACCGTTACCAAGCGCCTCATGAAGAAGGGCTAGAGTGGGAGATTTCTCTGCCTCCGATCCCAACTTACCGATACTAGCAACTAACCCTGACCTGTCATTACTATCCAAAGGAACCTTGGTAGTCTTGGGGAACAGAGCTTGGGTGTCTTTCTCCGCTTGCTCCACTACCTTAGCAGTGGTATTACTATCCAACCGATTACCTGGAAGTTTTAGTCCCAGTTCGTCCGTAATTGTCTTAGTGATTTGTTGACTTTGCTCTGGAGCCCTAGCCGCAGCTGGATTAGTAGCTGCTGATATAGCCTTACTGGTAGCGTCCTTATCCACTTGGAAAGCGGAGGGCATGAAGTCTTTGAAGACTCCTAACAGTCGTTTACTTTGGTCGGCTATCCCTTCCGCTGCCATATCCCCGTAGTGTCGAACGGTCTTGCCTAGGAGCGGACCCAAAGCACCGCCGATAGCTCCACCTACGCCACCGGCCCCAATCTTGACGAGCCGCTCAGGGAAACTCTCTGCACCTTCGGACGCACCTTGTATCCCTCCCATTATAGCATTACCGCCTATCTTGAGTTCTTTGGGACCGAGCCAAGAGGGATCAACGATACTACCCACCCGATTACCCCACTTATAGGCTGGATCCTCCTCAGACAGTTTCTCCTGGTTAGCGATACGCTCATTCCACTTTGGATCTTTGCTTGGGTCGAAGAAGGAGCCACCTTCTTTGAAGGCATCGGCTCCTTGTGATAAACCATAGACGGAGTTACCCCAAGCGCCCAGTCCGCCTCTGATAAAAGAAGGTATGTTCTTGTTCTCACCCTCTGACGTAGCTTGCTGGAACAAGCTTGGTTTAGTCTCCGGTCCCTGCGGAGGGTTGATAACGTTCATGAGACGCTTTAGTACACTATCCTCTGGGGGCAACTCCTGTGGGGGAGGTTGACCCGGTGTAAACTCCGCAGCTTGGGCGGAACCGATGGGATTAATAGCAGCTAAGGCGTTAGTCAGTACATTACCAGAATCGGAGGTTTTCTCTGACCCCTTTTCCCTTTGCGCCTTATCAAACTTGTCTCTGGCCTCCGAGACAATGAGAGGGTTCTGAGAATTGAACATCCCCCGAACCATGTCATAGGCCTGAGGTACGTTGAAGCCCTTACCTTCCACTAGAGCAGGTACTTCGTTAGCGGCCAACTTCTCAAACTCGTACGCGCGCTTCAGATGCTTCATGAACGCTTCGCGCGTAGACGCTGTGTCTAGTGTGGTAGGGTTCATGCTCAAGACGATCTGAGCATCGTAATTGGACGGATTGTTACCAAATCTTTTCACGAAGCCCGATGTTAACATCTTAGCGTTAGCATCGAACTCGCGATCATTAGTAACCTGCGGAACCTCCTTACTGGTCCCCGATACAATGTAATTCCAATATTTGTTTACGTCAGTGCGGACGCCGCCCTTGGACATTCCGCTCTTCATGGCGTTTTCCATAGCCTCCAGAGCCGGACCTGTCTCTTGTAATGTAGCCCACTTAGGATCCAAGTCTGCAAGCTGCTTACGGCGAGCATCCATCGACTTGTTAAAGTCGGTCAGATCAGGAGCGCCGCCGTACTGACTAACTGGACGTTGCAAAGGCTGAGCCTTAGCGAAGTCCATTGCCGTTACCTTCCCCATTTCGCTAATGGGGGGCATATTCATTTCTGGTCCCTGCGGCACCGGTGGCGGACCCGGTGGTCCCATAGGCTCCTGAGGAGGCGGCGGCATAGGAGGTGCCCCGCCACCCTGAGGAACACCCGGTGGAGGCCCAGCGACTTGGGGAGGCATAGGCGCAGCAGATGGAGCCTGAGGGGGCGGTGGCATAGGAGCAGGAGGCGGTGGCGGGGTAGGTGCGCCTTGAATCGGTTGCTGCGGAGGCAATGGGGCAGTTTGCGCTGCTCCTGGAGCAGGCGGTAGCGTCATAGGATCAGGAGCACCCGGGGCTAATGGAGTCGTCGGCTGCGATTGGGCGAGAATCGCCATTGCTTGCTGCGGCGTAATCCCACGCTCCTTCGCCAATTGCTGTATCGTTGCCCCCATCGCTTGGGGCGTCATACCGTTCCAGTTAACCTCAGGAATACCGCCTAGCTTCGGCGGTGGGGGCGAAGTAGGTCCAGCAGGAGGCGACGGCGCTTGTCCTTCAGCAGCTTTACGTCTAGCAGTCAACTCTTCAGCATAGCGAGCGGCATCGAATTTCGTCATCCGAACCGGCTCTTTGTTCGGCATGATTACTTCGACGGTATCTTGTTTAGCACCTTCCTGAGCCTTAATACCTTCAGTTTGCTCTTGACCTGCCTTAGATCCACCCACTACGCTAAATGTACCATCCGCATTCCAAACTACGTTATGTCCTGGGTCACGCGGAGTGCCGTAATACTCCTTCATTGACTTAGCGGCGGCAGCTACCTTAGGACTGCTACTGCCCTCGAAGCCAATTAAGGTATTGATATCTGGTCTCCAACCTGGAGTCGGAGCACCTGGAGCAGCCCCTCCCGTAGCGGCCATAGTACCGGGCAGAGCAGACGGTGCGGGCGGATGGAGAGCGGCTTGGAATTTCGCCATCTCAATGTCATCGCGCTTCCGCTGCTCGTCCGCCTTGACAAAACCTATCGCAGTAGCTGCGGTTTGCGGGTCGGCAGCTAACCGTTGTATCTCGGGCGAGTAGTCCGCAAACGTCTGAGCGTGACGTTGCGCAGCTCTCTTAGCCAAGTCTCTGCGCTGAGACTCTACCCCCATCTCATCAAAGTACGACGAAGCACGGTCGAAAGCTTGGTTACCGGCATCTACCGCGTTAGTGGCTCCGCCCTTAGAACCAGCAAGACGCAGCGCGATAGCGCGCTTCAGTCTCTCATTGAGTTCGGTCTCTTCAGCCTGGAAAGGATCCAAACTCCAATCAGCAGGACCGCCTAAATCTTGAGCACCCATGATTAACCCAATCCTAGTGGATCAACACCGGGATAATTGTATCCAGCGCCGTACCCGTATTGATTCGTAGGTTGCTGATTCTGATTGTAGTAATTTATACCAGTACGAGCGAGACCAGCACCTAGCCCTAACGCTGCTCCACCCATAGTACCCTCAGCCGTACCGATATTTTGATTAGCCTGAGCCGTAGGGTTGATATATGCGCCAGAATTGACCCCTGACTGAGTAGGCGAGGTCAGACCGTAGTTACCTTGGTTGGGGTCGTATGTAGAACCTTGACCACTAGTAGCCAGGTTATTTGTAACGTAGGGATTCTGCGACATGCGAATCGCTTGATCAAACGTATCGCCACGTTCTTGACGCTGTAAATTACGGGAAGTCAATGCCGCGTTTTGATCGCCGAGGTAGCGCTGAGTATCGGCACTAATACCAGCTGCCCCGAGCATACCAGCCTGATTAGCTGCCGCAGCCGCCCCCGTAGCACTCGCCCCGATGCGTGCTGTATCTAACTGGTTCTGTAGCCCGCCCCATCCCTGAGCAGCTTGCTGCTGAGCGGTCATCGCAGCGTTGTTAAGCTGAGCTCCTTGAAGATTCTGCCCGAATTGCTGATTCTGGGCGTTATTGGCGAAGTTGCCTAGATCAATCGCGCCCTGCTGCGATTGGAACTTGTTCATAAAGTCTTGCTGCTTAGCTTGATTAGCGAAGTTACCTCCAGCGATCTCCATCCCTTGCATACGCTGGGCTTCGGCTCCAGAATTAAGGATACCTGTCTGCATAGCTTGGTTATAGGCATCGTTCCGCTGATTACCCATATTACCAATCTCCCGATTCCACGCTTCGGAACCACGAGATAGGCCCTGATTCTGGAGTTGGGTTTCCAAGTCACTAGATCGTTGCTGCCACTGAGGATCCAAGCGTGACTTCGCCTGGTTCATGTAGGCATCTTGCATTTGTTGCTGATACATCTGCCCCGAGCCGACTGACCCTACTGCCGATTGGGAGGGATCAATATAGCCGAGCGGCTGACCATTAGCCCCCTGGGCATTCATCTGGATGCCGCCAGCGGAGGGCATACCGTACTGGTAGCCGGCTGTTTGGTAGCCGCCTACAGCATTAGCCGGTTGAGCGTGTAGAGGGTCAGCTCCCGTACCTTGCATACCTGCCGACGCGGTGGGGACATTATACTCAGTCCCGTATTTGGCCCCGTACAGACCAGCCGGCCCGCTGGTCGCTTGAGAGCCGCTTTGCTGACCGTAGCTACTATTCTGCTGGCCGTATACAGGGACATCCGCCATGATTACCTCGCGCGCAGCGCTGCCGCCATTTGACTGTACATTCCTGGGTCCATACCCTGTAGCCCTTGCTCAGCGGGACCGGCTGGTGCGGCAGGTGCCGGAGCTGGACTAGCCATAGGCTTCTGCATCGCTTGCTTCTGGGCCGCCGCTTGCTGAGCCATAGGATCGACAGGACTCGGGGGTTGCGCCATAGGCGCCGCTTGGGCTTGCTGACCACCTTGCGACATACCCCCCATTGCTCCAGGCGGAGGCATTTGAGCCATTCTTTGCTGACGCATAGCTTGGGCTTGCTGAGCGGCGACCTGCGGTCCCATTGCGCCAGCGGGAATATTCATGCCCGGAGTAACGCCACCCATAGTCTGAAGGTTATTCAGAACTTGGGTCTGCGCTTCTTTCGGCAGCTTCATCATCTGATCCCAGGACATGCCACCTGGGTTCTGCTCCTGTCCTTGCTGGGCGGAGAAGTCAGCCTGAGACATCGCCGGATGGTGCTTCCCGCCGCCCATCAGCATATTAAGCGGATTCATCCTACCGCCCGCTCCACCAGCCAACGCTGAACCACCCAAAGCACCTGCGGCCATCCAAGACATATCAGCCTCCCTGTAATAGTTTAGCTACGTCAACTACTTGTTGGTTAGGCGCTAGACCCACGCCTCCGCCAGTAGGGGCACCTGTGAAGACTCCGCCACCACGAGGCTGTGTCAATACTCCTGGTTGGTATGGAGTAGGAGTGAAAGCGCTCATACCCTCAGGTTGACGGGACATATAGTTCAGATAATCACCACCCGCTGAGGAATAGGGTTGATCAGCCCAAGGACTCTTGCCCGTAGTACCGCCAGGCTGTAATCCCACGGCCTTAGCCATGTTACCAAATCCCAGAGAGTTCCAATCAATATTACCGCCATTACCAAAATCAATCTTGGACGCGGCATCCATCCGACGCTGTTTATTCTGATTCGTTGAATCAAGCAGTCCTTGCTGAGCCGCGTTAAGCTGAGTACTCTGGGTCATCTGCCCAGTTACAGGGTCAGTAGTCCAAGATGTACTGGAGTACGGGTCTTGTCGGTTAAACCGAGCATCCCGTAATTGCTTGGCGTAGATAGCATTGTTCTTCGCATAGTCGTCCTCACGAAGCTTATCAATGTCTACCTTAGTCTGCTGGTTAGCTTGCTTGTCCTTCTTAGCGCTCATAGCGCTACCAGCTATACTCGCCACTCCACCAATTACGGCTGCCCAAGACATGGCTTATTCTCCAGTAAGAATTTGTCATAGGACTCGAAACTGGGAGAGATTAACTCATCCTCTAGCTTCTCCAAGTCCGTCTCGTGGGTTCCGCTGATAGTGAGCCATACACTATCTTCAAGAGCGTAGCCCGCACGTTTTACCCCAGGCCCCGATTCGATCACATCGCCTGCGTTTACCTCTTTGGTACCCTCGATACTGGCTATCGCCATCTTACCCTTCAAGAGTACATTGATCTGCGAGTATTTGTGAATCTTCCCCGTTAGCACGCTTCCTTTGGGGAGATAGAGTGCTCGCGCGTATACCCCACGTGAGAAGTAGTGTTTGAGTTCTGCCTCCACTGGAGGCAACTTGCGTATCTCGTCCTCCAGATTCATGATTCGGTCACGAAAAATGGTATCGACCTCATTCATAGCCCGATTCCGGTCTCGTATAACATTTCGTAGTCGGTCATCAGTACTGCTCCCGAGCCACGTACTGCTAGCTGCGTAGATAGCTTCTTGCCGAAACCTGAGACTCCAATCCACCGCCGAAATGAGCCAGTAGCGGCATTCCAAATCGACTGATCCCATATAGCCACGTCCCATGCTGGTTGCAAATTCATAACGGGGGCAGGAGTACTCAGCAGATCGGTGAGTTTATATTCATCCCGTATAATCACGTAAATCGATGGATCAGAGTCAGCGAAACCGTACATCTTGACCCGAAGCGCACGCTTGTTCTTAACTGATGAACCGAGAGGGTTGAAAGCAGTCATCATACGACCCGTTACCTCTGCCCCAGGTACAGTACTGTCCGCCGATACCCCATCTTGAAACCCTGAAAATCCCCTGATAACATCCCCTGAGCGAGTGCCGTAGATAAACTGACCTTGGAAGACCTCCGCACACAACATATCCATTTCTGAGACAGTACTCCAAGCATTGGTAATGGAGTTCATTACCAATGACTGTCGCACGCCCACTTCACTATTGATCCAAGGAGCGCCTAGAATGAGTAGTTCCTCGGTGGGGAAGGGTATAAGGAACCAGTACTTATCATTGATACTCTCCGACACGACCCGAGCCAGTTTAGGGTTGATCTTGTAGCCTTCACTACCGGCCATACCTGAATTATGTAGCTTCCCTGCCACCATATCGCTAGCCGTGGCAATACCGTAGTCCGTCATAAAGAAAACATTGCCCCCGTGGGAGCAGAAAGACCGCCTGCCATATGGGGACCGACCCAAATACCACATACCCTTCAGGGCGAAACCGGATGCACTAGCTGGGTCAGTACCTTCATACAGTAGAGCGTCGCCCTCGCTGGATACAATAATAAGGCCATCATCTATACCCTTGCCCGAGTCGTAAGTCCAACCCGTAGCGTAGTCCAGAGTACCTCCGTGCTCCATCTGCGCACCGAAGTCGAATGACTGAGCCGCTCCCGCTATTTGGTTAACCGGCAAGTAGTAGGCGACTGAAGAGAATCTCTTGAGAAACCACAGACGGTTCTTCCATACCCAGCAGAAGCAGAAATCCTTGGTCGTAGTAGTGTCCCCAGCGGGGAAGGATACCTGCAACGCTGCCGTACCCGTGGGTATCTCTCGCCAGCCATTAGCGACCGTGTAATTGTAGTATCCTGCCCCCGCCGCGCAAATACACAAATTACCGCTACCTGGAGTAGTATAATTGGTGTAATACCACTCTCCAGCCGTATCTGCCGGAGTGGAGGGAGTCAAGGATACGGTCGGCGCTGTATTCGCCGTGGTAATATCGTAAATCTTGCTCGTAGCCTCAGCAGTCGAGCAGAATAGCTTACTGTTCCCCGAGGACTGCGATACGAATGGGATGATTGTCCGTACTTCATTGGGGAAGGAATTGACCCGAGGCATACGATACTGCCAACCCTTACGGACCTCTACACCGTGCGGCCGCGCGATGAAGTTATCCAGCATATGGGCATCGGTCTCCGGCATATCCAACATGCCGGAGACAAAATTGAGCCCTCCCAAGGGCATTGGGAGTCTCGACTGCTGCTGAGTAGCTGCTCTTCTAGGCTGAGCCATAACCCGTATCAGGTACGTTCCTTGCTACGTCTAGGTATGGGTATCCCACGTAGGGCACCAGACTAAGCGAAGAAGCACCCTTATCCACGCCAGTCTCGTAGTTGAAGGCTGTGCGGAAGTCCGCATA
>Ga0207687_10003396_pt1 | contig 10744 bp, 8 predicted proteins | sample KBSM54metaG_FD_184399 | JGI IMG/M metagenome (GOLD analysis project Ga0207687, IMG submission 184399) | Miscanthus rhizosphere microbial communities from Kellogg Biological Station, Michigan, USA - KBS M5-4 metaG (SPAdes) (version 2) | ecosystem: Host-associated > Plants > Roots > Rhizosphere >... | reverse complement strand
CTTGCGCGGTGAGGAGGTCGGAGCCGGGCAATGGATCGTCGGCCTTTTTGCACGCTTGAAGGCAAGCGAAGCGCCCGGACGGGTCGTCCATTCCGCGAAGTCGTGGCTTTGCCATCACGCCGCCGACCGGTCGGCACCCTTTCTGCCATGGGGATCGACGGTTCTGGCACGTGAGCAGAAAATCTCACCGGTACGCGCCTCGGCACTGATTCTGAACTATCTGCGGGGGACCTGGAACAGCCGGTTTGCCCAGGCCGGGTTTGCGTTCGATGATCAGGACATCACGGTTACCGTCCCGGCTTCCTTCGATGCGGCGGCGCAGCAGCTGACGATTACCGCCGCCGAGGAAGCGGGCTTCCCTGGTGATGTGCGACTGCTCGAAGAGCCGCAGGCTGCGTTCTATTGCTGGCTAGAAAGCCACGACCCAGCGCGCGAACTATGGCAGCAGCCGGACAACGGCAATGCCGGGCTGCGACACGTGTTGGTCATCGATATCGGCGGGGGCACCTCGGATTTCAGCATTTTCGAACTTCGCCTAAACGAGCAAACGCCAGACCCTGATATCAGGCGTGTCGCGGTGAGCGAGCATACACTGCTCGGTGGCGACAATATCGACCTTGCCGTCGCCCATGTCCTGGAGCCGCGGCTTACCGGGGCAGGCGGCCGGCTTTCCGGCCCGCAATGGGACCAGCTCGTCGCCGCCTGCCGTCATTTGAAAGAGCGCGCGCTGGCCGTTACGGGGCCGCCGGATGAGCGGTTCGTTGTAGCACTGGCCGGTCGCGGGTCAGGGATGGTCGGCGGCTCGCAAGCGGCGACGGTGATGCGCGCGGAAATCGAGAACCTATTGCTGGATGGATTTTTTCCCTTCTGCGACGCGGCGGCGCGGCCGTACCGGACGCACGCGGCACTGAGGGAATGGGGACTTCCTTATCCTGCCGACAGCGCGATAACCCGACACCTTGCCGAATTCCTCAACGATCGCCCGCGCATTGATGCCGTCCTGTTCAACGGCGGATCCGTCCGACCGCCGCTCCTGCGCCAAAGACTTCTCGAGCAAATCCGAGGCTGGCAGGACGGCTTCGTACCGCAGGTTCTGGAGAACGAGGAGCCGGATCTGGCTGTGGCGTGCGGAGCCGCGCGATTTGGTGCCCTTCTCCACCACCGTTCGGCTCGCATCGCCGCTGGAGCCGCCGCTGCGATCTTTCTCGAAGTGGAGGGGATACAGGCAACCGATCGCCAGACCCAGCGTCCGCCCCTCGTATGCGTTCTTCCTCAGGGTGCAGCGCCGTCGCAGCTTTTCGAGATCACTGATCTTGGGCTTAAGCTCCGCACCGATCAGTTGGTGCGCTTCCAGGCTTATTCCTCAACTCGGAAGAGCGTCAGCCGGGCCGGCGACATCGTTTCCTGGTCCGAAGGCGAATTTCACCCGTTGCCCCCGCTCCAGACCATCATCAAGACGGCTGAGCTTTCCCGTCCGGAAGCGGGCGCGATGTTGCCCGTCGGTCTAACGGCGCGGATGAACGCGCTGGGGCTGCTCCACATCTCGTGTGTCAGCGCCGACCCCGCCGTCCAGCAGTCCTGGCCGCTGGAATTCAACATGCGCGAACACGTCCAAGGTGTCGCAGGCGCGCCCGGTGCGGGACGGGCGCGGGAGGCAAACCCTCTGATTGAACCGAATGCTTCAGCGGACGCGCTGGAAACGGCACGCGGGCAGATCGGGATCGTGTTCACCCAGCCTGCCAATAACAGCAAAAAGAACAAGATTACTGCTGCCGCTATCCTCAAGGGCATCGAGCGCATCCTCGCGTCTGCCAGAAGCGAATGGAACGGGCCCCTGCTGCGCGCCCTTTGGCCTGCGCTCGAGGAGCGGCGGGACGACAGACGACATTCGGCCGACCACGAAGAGGCATGGCTCATCATGGCTGGTTTCCTACTGCGCCCGGGCTTCGGCGTTGTCCGGGACGATCTTCGTATCGATGCCCTGTGGCAGGTGCACGATGATGGCCCGTGTTTTCCCGGTCGGCGCATCAAGAGCCAGGAATACATCCTCTGGCGCCGGCTGGCGGGCGGGCTCACGCGCGAACGCCAGACCAGGCTTATGGCCGGAGAGATCGACAGGATCCGCAGCGGCAAGGCGCCCGACGAACTCGTGCGCTTGGCTGGATCCTTGGAACTGATCGACCACGACACCAAGGCGGAACTGGTGCATTGCTTCTGCGACATCGCGGCGACGCTTGCACGGGCCAAGCGGCACTGCGCTCCTTATCTTGCGGCGCTCGGGCTCCTGCTCAACCGAACTCCGCTCTACGCAGGACCGGAGACTGTCGTCTCACCCGATCTCGTCGAACACGCATATCACGCTTTCCAGGGCTTCGATTGGACTACGCCGGAGTTGCTCGACCTGCAGATTCTGTTCCTTCGGGCCGCGCGCGTCGTCGACGATCGCAGTCTGGATCTACCCATGCCTTTGCGCGGCCTGATTGCCAGCAAGCTGGAGAAATCCGGCGTCCCTGCGCTGCAGACTGCAAAAATCAAAGGATTCGTTCCGGTCGGACGATCGGATCGGGCCAGTTTATACGACGATTCTCTTCCTCCCGGTCTGATCCTGATCGATTAGATATGCGCGAGGCTCACTCGCGCGCCTGGCCTCGGAAGGCGTCGTCGCTGCTGCAGGTCTGAGCCAGACGAGCTCGTTCGGCTCCGTGATGGCCGCGTGGCGTCGCGGGCGTCCGCCCAAGAGGGATGACTGACGAGGGCACGAGCTCGCGGCGTTGAGTGGGCGGGGAAGATCGCCTGCCGCCCGATCCAGGCCGGACTGCACCATCAATATCGCCGGATGTGATTTACGGTAGGCACAATCCGGCAGGTTCGGACGTTCCGTGACCTGTTTCTGATCACCGAGCTTTTAGATTCCAAGGCCAAAAGAGACGATGTCGGTTTTTGAAGCGGTTGGCTCGGATGTCCTGTCAGATCGAGCGGGCTTTCCGATTTGTTGATGTCCTCAAAAAAGCCGCCGCTGATCCATCAAACCGAAGCTCGATTGATCCGCCGCTATTCCGGCTATCGAGGTCGGGGTCGAACTCATGCTGCCAAAGCTCATTGAGCATCGTTTCATGAATCGTATTTTTTACACGCTGAGCTTCTTCTGCATTTCCTGATGCCGTAAAGTTAGCGATAGCAGAAATGAACCTGTTGATTTCACCAAACGGCAGCAATCGAGCGTACTGCAACTCGATTTCGGTTCCCACCTGTGGATCAGCGGGGCCGTAGTGATGGCTCGCAAATATCTGCAGGTTTCCAACGCTATACTCGTTATAGAAAATCTCGTAGCGACGACCGTACTCCGGTTCCTCGCGGCCTGTGAGTTCAGCGTCAGATCGTTCTTGCAACCGCCATGGCTCGTTTGGCTCGAACCTGTGGTTTAGAGCGTCGGCAAACTTCTCGAAATCGGAGAAGAACCGTCGATCCTCGTCGGTGAGCCGTAGCTCGATGCCGTTCCGTAACGAAGTCGGTGTATGATTGGGCGTGATGGGCTTGCCATTTAGCAGCTTACTTAGAAATTTCCGCTTAGGGCCAGGCCTGACCGTTCTCCAGATGTAGCTGGTAAAGCCTAAATTTACCAGGACCAGCAATATCAGAACTTCGTACATGTTCGCCCCCTAGTCGCTGTCGACGGCGCTTGAGCGATAGCTGGCCCGAGGAAAAACCGTAATCCCAACCCGGATAGCACTTTTGTGGTCGTTCACGTGGTATAATTTTTCAAGGCGTGTCCAACGCGAGTGTTGATTATCGCACCGGAGTGCTCACGCACGGTAACCTTGCAGTGCAAGGCTTGCGATAGTGGATTCTTGTACCGCTAAGGGACATTAACAAGCCAGTTCGGAAAGTGACTTGGCTGAAACTCAACACCACATTGCCGCCGCCATGGCGGCTATTGATGTGTGCCCGATCGGAGCCGGGCCGAGGACTATTCGTTTGAAATTTTAAGGAATGGGTGCGGGTAACTGAGTGCATCTTTTAAACGCCACCTATCGATGACAAAGAAACCGGCAATGCCGCCGGCGATGCGTTGTCCGCTGCAAATCATTGGGTGCTCTGCGTTAGCAGCTGGAACGGAAGGCGGTTCGGCCGAATTCGTCTTCGACAGGAGTCAGTTCGATGTTGATGACGAAGGACCGAACCGGTGTTGTACATCGATCCTGCATCAATTTGTGCAACTCAGATATCTGGCCGCCGGCAGCATCTTAGCTGCTTGCACGAACGCTGTTCGGCTCGATCCACACCCAGCCAATGAGGCCAGCAAGTGCGGCGCAACTCGCGGGCACTAGCATTATCGCGTGTAACGCGCGCTCGAATGCGGCGATTGCCTCCGCATTAGCGCCGGGCTGTCCAGACATCACGACGTTTAAGGCCTCGTTGGCTTGCGCAGGCGTCGTTCCGGTAAGATGATGCAAAAAATCTGCGAAAAGCACCACCCCGAGCGCTGCAACCGCAAGCAGGCCGGCTACTCGAGCGACCGCGTTGTTGACGCCCGAAGCAATGCCGGCATGGGCTTTGCCGGCGGCGCCCATTACTGTTGACGTCAGCGGAGGTACCGTAATTGCCATCCCCGCGCCCAGCAGGAACATCGACGGAAACACGCCAACCCAGTAGGGTTGTTGCCTGAGATCGACAAACGCGAGCATCGCCAACCCGAAAGCCGCGATGATGGGCCCAACAGTGAGCAGTAGGCGCGGCCCCAAACGATCAGCAATCGTCCCAATGAATGATGCCCCGAATCCCATTATCATGGCAGAAGGCAGCAACGCCGCGCCAGCTTGCGTCGCGGAGTAGCCACCGAGGCGAATCAAACCGAAAGGCAGATAATAGAGCGCGCCTCCTAGCGCGAAATAGAGCAACAACGTCAATACATTCGTTGCTGAAAAATTGCGTGATCGATAGAGGGACAACGGCATCATCGCTCGCTCATGGAGATGAGCCTCGATCACGACGAACGACGTTAGGAAAGCGCTTCCCAAACCCAGGGCGGCCAGCACTGTTTTGTCGCGAAATCCGGCCGCCGGAATGGCGCTTAGACCCCATGTAATCGCCGCAAGGCCGATCGCGACAGAGCCGGCGCCGCTCCAATCGAGTTGCTTCGCCCGGGGATCTCTGCTTTCGCAGCCGAAGCGAAGCACAAGCCCAGCCGCGGCAGTGGCGAGCGGGACATTGAGGAGAAAGATCGCCCGCCACGATATTTGATCGACCAGCCAGCCGCCCAACAGCGGACCCGCTGCCATCATCAATGCACCTGCGCCCGCCCATATCCCGATTGCCTTACTCCGCTCATGCTCGCCGAAGGTCGCCCCTAATATTGCCAGGCTGGCCGGCACTAACAGGGCGGCCCCAAAACCTTGAATCGCACGGCTGCCGACAAGGATCACATAGTTCGGTGAGAGCCCGCATGCGATGGAGGCACCGATGAACACCGCAACGCCCAGTACAAAAACCCGACGTCGGCCATAAAGATCGGCCGCCGAGCCACCGACAAGCACGAGCGCTCCGAGCAGCAGCAGGTAGGCGTTGACGATCCACTGTGTCGCTGCCGCATCCGCATGCAGCGCCTGCTGGATTGCAGGTAACGCGATGTTCACTACTGAGCCGTCGAGGAAGGCCATGCTGGACCCAACTATGGTCGCGACCAGCGTCAGCCACTTCCCTCTCTGTGACAAGGCCGCATCAAAGGTCGGTGTCGCCTCGATGACACCGGCGTCGCAGGGCGGTCGTATGAATCCAACCATTGGATGCTCGAGGAGGAGGAGGTCATCGCCGGATAGGGTGACCCTGGCCCATACCGTTGGCAACCTGTTGGTCGTTGCCGCCACGTCTCAGACTACCGCGTTCCGTTCAGCTCTTAAATGTCGGTCCACAACAGACATCCCGGAAATGCGAACTAATCTATTGAGGGAAAGCGGACATCAAACTGTTAGCACGATTGCGGCCGCCCTCACGTGTGATGACTCCCCCCGTGCTCCCCTGAGACACTTCAAAGGCCAGTTTGGGCCGTAGTTCAACAACTATCTGTGGCCGGCCCCAACCTTGAGAGGGTTAGGGTCCTGCGCGTTTCGAAATGTGTGACGCGCTCTGTGTACCACCAGCGTAATAACTGTGACGGCGGAGAGTATGCATCGATGGAAGCGCTTCTTCGCCATCGCTTTCAGCCAAATTGCGATAGGAGACCTGCTGCGGTTCGCGGCGGCCCTGGCTGGCGGCTCAGATGCGCGATTTGCGGCAACGGTCGTCGGCATGGTCGCGATCGGAATCGGCGCTGCCTTGGCAAACCCGCAAATCTCCAGCGTCATCTTGCCTTAGCTCTGCCCGGGCAGACGGCGATGGCCTCCGCGGTGGAGATGATCGTTCGCCAAGCCGGTTTTTGTGATAAGCATCGCGGTCTTGGGAGCAGCGCTTTCAACGGTTAGCGTGGCGTCGGCGTTCCCGCCCCTATTCATGATAGCCACCTTCGCGGCAGTTATTGCCGTGGTCACAAGCTTGGGTGTGCTGTCGATGAAGGCACCCCAAGCTCGCGCAGCGGATTGAATTTTCTGGCTTACCAATAAGCTCGCGTCACAGCATGTCCGCGGGACGTTGATCGAACATTCGTCGTAGTCGGAAAATTCCCAAACCCCACGACAACAGTTTGTAACTAAAACCACAAAGTAGCCCGTATTTGCGCGGCAAGCCGCGCGATGGCGGGCAGCGCTGCGATATTGGGGTCTTCGCGCCGCCCGCCATCGGTCACGCCTGATCATTCCGCTCCTGCAAGACGGCAGGATGCTCCCCCCTCCGAGCCGTTTCGAGCGCCTGCTTCCCTTTTGCGGCCTACAGCGCTCGCGCCCGTTCGTCTTGATCGCTTTGGAGCTTGTCGGCCATCCAGAGCAGCGCGCCGAGGATGATGGCACGGTCATCATCGGTCAGTTCTATAAGTCCAGCCTTGACGACGAGGCCGCCGAGTTCGATGAGATGCCGCGTGCGCTTGCGGCGCTCGATCTGCCATGTGCGCATGTCATGTCGCGCCCTTGCGGCCTGATACCGGTTGCGCGCCGCCCTGTTGCGCCGGAGCGCCGTCCGTGTTGCGGTCAGTTGCCGATGCATTTCCCCGCGACCGTCCCTGAAAGAACGCGGCCCCCGCGCCTGGCCCATGCCTCCCTCTTTCCGGCCTCTTTGGTCTCGGCCAGCACAATCAGCGCCCCCGCCAATTCATTGGCGGCGAGAGTGTCAGCCCCCGTGGCGATGACGAGTTCCCGAGCTGCCGCACTTTTCGGGTCTTCAGCTCTTTGGCCTTGTCTTCGAGCGCTTTCAGCTCCGCGTCAAAGTTCCTGGGCTTGCGCATGATATCCTCCGTAAGCTGTGCAGGCAGTCGGTGGAGCAACAATAATCGAGCAGCCCGCTAAATGCTGTAAGGCTGCCGGGACAGCCTGAGACGGGATAGTCCCTCCCGAGAATTTTTCGAGGGAGGGCGCGCTTATACGTCGTTCCGACGTGCGCTTTGCCGTGTCAGTGATCTGGTCGCGATGGCGATCTATCATCTTCACGTCAAGGTCATTGGCCGCAAGTCCGGCTCCAGCGCGGTGGCGTCCGCCGCCTACCGTTCGGGCTCGCGGCTGCGCGACGAGCGCCTGGACCGCAGCCACGACTTTTCGGCCAAGCGCGGCGTTGTGCATTCCGAAGTGATGCTGCCGGAGAACGCACCGGAGGCGCGGCGCGACCGCGAACGGCTTTGGAACGATGTTGAAGCCGTCGAGATACGCAAGGACGCGCAGCTCGCCCGCGAGGTGGAATTCGCGCTTCCCCGCGAGATGACCCAGGCTCAGGGGATCGAGCTGGCCCGCGACTTCGTGCAGGCTGAGTTCGTGGACCGGGGCATGATCGCCGACCTCAATGTGCATTGGGACATGGCCGAGGACGGCATGCCCAAACCCCATGCCCACGTCATGCTGACCATGCGCGCGGTGGACGAGAACGGTTTTGGCCCGAAGGTGCGGGACTGGAACCGCACGAAGATGGTCGAGCGCTGGCGTGAACGTTGGGCCGAGCTTACCAATGAGCGCCTTGCCGAACTCGACATCGACGCGCGCATCGACCATCGCAGCCTCGAAGCACAGGGCATCACACTGGAGCCGCAAAGCCAGATCGGTGCGTCGGCGCAACGGATCCAAGGCGAAGGGATCGAGGCCGACCGCGCCGAGATGCACCGCGAGATCGCGCGCGGCAATGGCGTGCGAATCATTGTCGATCCATCCCTTGGGCTGGACGCGATCACGCATCAACAATCGACCTTCACACGCCGCGACGTGGCGAAGTTCGCCCATCGTCACAGCGACGGGATCGACCAGTTTAACGAAGTGATGGGCGCGATGCGCGATGCGCCCGATCTGGTTGAACTCGGCAGGGACGGGCGGGGCGAAGATCGCTTCACCACGCGCGCGATGATCGAGGCCGAACAGCGCCTGCATCGCGCCGCCGAACTAATGGCCGAACGTGATCGCCATGAGGTGAATGACACCGACAGGCAGGCGGCTCTTGCGCGGGCGGAAGCGCGCGGTCTTGTCCTTTCGGGCGAGCAAGCCGACGCACTGGCGCATGTCACGGACGGGCGCGATCTTGGGATCGTGGTCGGCCATGCCGGAACGGGAAAGAGCGCGATGCTGGGTGTGGCGCGGGAGGCCTGGGAAGCGGCGGGCTACGAAGTCCGGGGCGTAACGCTGTCCGGCATCGCCGCGGAAAATCTCGAAAGCGGATCGGGCATCGCGTCACGCACCATCGCCAGCATGGAACATGGCTGGCAACAGGGCCGCGACCTGCTCACGACCCGCGATGTGCTGGTGATCGACGAGGCTGGTATGATCGGCACGCGACAGTTGGAACGTGTGCTGTCCCATGCCGCCGAAGCCGGCGCGAAGGTCGTGCTGGTCGGCGATATCAAGCAGTTGCAAGCAATAGAAGCGGGCGCGGCGTTCCGGTCGATCCATGAGCGTCATGGAGGCGCGGAAATCGGCGAGGTGCGCCGTCAGCGCGAGGACTGGCAGCGCGCCGCTACGCGCGATCTGGCGACCGGCAGGACCGACAATGCGCTTGAAGCCTACCGCTCACACGGCGTGGTGCATGAAGCACAAACCCGCGAGCAGGCGCGCGGCGATCTGATCGACCGTTGGGATCACGACCGGCAAGCGTCGCCCGACGGGAGCCGCATCATCCTCACCCATACCAATGACGAGGTGCGGGCCCTCAACGAGGCGGCGCGGGAGCGGATGCGTGCCGCCGGTCATCTGGGCAATGAGGTGCGTGTGACGGTCGAGCGCGGCGACCGCGGCTTCGCTAGCGAGGATCGCGTCATGTTCCTGCAAAACGAACGAGGCCTTGGCGTAAAGAACGGCACACTCGGGACCATCGAACAGGTGAGCGCGCAGTCCATGACCGTTCAGACCGACGACGGCCGATCCGTGCACTTCGACCTCAAGGATTACGACCGCATCGACCATGGCTATGCGGCGACGATCCATAAGGCGCAGGGCATGACGGTGGATCGCACCCACGTGCTGGCGACGCCAGGCATGGACGCCCATGGCAGCTATGTCGCCTTGTCGCGGCACCGCGACGGCGTGGACCTGCATTATGGCTGTGACGATTTTGCCAGTCGGGACCGGCTTGTTCGCACCCTGTCGCGCGACCGGGCCAAGGACATGGCTTCGGATTACGAACGCGCCGATCCGGCCCAGAGCTATGCCGAACGACGTGGGATCACCTTCCGCGAGCGTGTGGCCGAGATAGTGCGCAAGGTCGTGCCCGAGAGGGTGCGCAACATATTCGATGGCCTGCGCCCGTCTGCCGAACCTGTGCCTGGCCCGGGCGGCGCGCTGAGGCCGGAACGGGAAGCGCCGGAAAGGAAGGTGGTGCAAGACCCGGCAGCGGCGCTGCGTAAGGCCCGCACGAAGGCTCTCATCCGTCATGCACGAGCGGTGAATGCGATCTTCGATATGCAAAAGCAGGGTGGCAAGGCCAGCCCGGAGCAAGTGAAGGAATTGCAGGAGGCCCGCAAGGTGTTCGAAGAGGTGCGGCCCTATGGCTCGCACGACGCCGAAGCTGCCTACAAGAAAAACCCGGAACTAGCCTTTGAAGCCGCTTCGGGCAACTCTGCCCGCGCCGTCCGCGCTCTCCAGCTCGAAACCGAGTTGCGCACCGATCCGTGCCGCCGTGCCGACGGTTTTGTGGAGCGTTGGCAGAAACTCGACCAGGCCAGCCAGCGTCAGTATCAGGCGGGCGACATCGCCGGCTACAAGGCGGCGCGCTCGGCGATGGGCGACATGGCAAAAAGCCTCGAACGCGATCCGCAACTGGAATCCATCCTTGCCAACCGCAAGCGGGATCTCGGCATCGCGTTTGAATCAGGCCGCCGGCTCGGCCAGGAATTGGCCTTCACTCACGGCATCGACATCGGCAGAGGCCGGGGCATCGGAATTTGATCCATCTGCCGCCGTCTCTACGCCACGCTATGACGAGTGGAACAACCCTCTTGCCGCGTTTAACTATCTGTCCTGTCTGGTCTCAGAAGCCCTCAGAAACATCCGGCAGGAGGCAGCGCGGCCATGCGCGAACCAGATGGGGTAATCGGCTTCGTGCCCCATCTTCGCCGACCGGAAAGGAAGGAAGGTGCTGCGCTTCAGGCTGATGATAAAACGTGGTCTGAACGTCTCTGTCAAAGAAACGA
>Ga0207687_10003394_pt1 | contig 10751 bp, 8 predicted proteins | sample KBSM54metaG_FD_184399 | JGI IMG/M metagenome (GOLD analysis project Ga0207687, IMG submission 184399) | Miscanthus rhizosphere microbial communities from Kellogg Biological Station, Michigan, USA - KBS M5-4 metaG (SPAdes) (version 2) | ecosystem: Host-associated > Plants > Roots > Rhizosphere >... | reverse complement strand
CCTCGAGTCCGGAAGAGGAACTCTTCCTCGAAGGCCCGCGAAGCCGCGGTTTTGAGCTCGGACGAGCTTTCCGGATTTTCCGGGAGCTGATCTACGGATTTCGCGCCCTGCATTTTGTGGGGCCGTGCGTTACGGTGTTCGGATCGGCGCGATTCCGGGCCGATCATCCTTACTACGAGTTGACGCGGGAACTCGGCCTGATGATCGCGCGAGCCGGGTTCACTGTGATGACGGGCGGCGGTCCTGGTCTTATGGAAGCTGCGAATCGCGGGGCGAAAGAAGCAAACGGGACTTCCATCGGCTGCAACATCGTCCTGCCACAGGAACAGAAACCCAATCCGTACCTCGATAAGTGGGTGGAGTTCCGGTATTTTTTCGTTCGGAAGGTGATGCTGGTGAAGTACTCCTATGGATTCGTCGCGGCGCCGGGAGGATTTGGCACGCTGGACGAATTGTTTGAAGTCGCGACGCTGATCCAGACGGGCAAGATCAAGAACTTTCCTGTGGTTTTGTTGGGGATCGAATACTGGTCGCCGCTGCTGACGTTCCTCCGGCAGTCCCTGCTGGCGAATGCGGCCATCTCGGCCCGGGATCTGGAGGAAATCCTGGTGACGGACTCGCCGGCGGAGGCGGTCGCGCACATTCAACGATCTGCGATCGATACTTTCGGGTTACGATACGTCGAACGGAAGCCGGCGAAAATCCTGTTCGAGCGGGGTACTAGCTAATTCTTTGGCGCGGTAACGCTGGCCGTATCGGCGGGACGTTGGCGAAGATTTTCCTTCTTGACCAAGGTCTTGGGATCGGTTCCTCGCGGCACAAGCAAGGAGATTCCTCCGCCGAACATTTCTTCCCAGATCTGCTGGCCCCAGCGGACCGTCGCCGTCGGATCGGGATTGTTGGGATTGTTGGCGGAATTGTCCCAGTGGCCGTCCATCTCCAGTCGTGTGCCGGCCGGGAGATCGAGCATCTTGTCGAAGCGATAGCCGGGTTGGTAGGCGTAATCGTACTTGGGAACGTTGAGAATTATCTGCGTTTCGCCGGTCGGATAGACCAGGCGATACACAAAATCCTTCCCGCGCAGGTGCATGTGCGGATTCAGCGACGCCAGCTTCACGGGCGCGGCGAAGGTCACGGATCCATGTCCAGGCGAATTTGCATCGCCCGGGAGAATCTTGAGATTCCCCGCGCTGGTGCTGCCGTCATCGCCTGCCAGGACGCTGACCAACTGGTTTTTCGGCTCGGCGGTTGCGAGCTCTAATCCCAGCCTGGATTGATCGGACGTCTCGGTTCCGTTGGAGGTGTAGTGCATGTTGAAGATCAGGTACGAGCCCGCGGGAACCAGTATCGCGGCATCGTAGTCGTCGAACCGGCGCGCGGGCGCACCAGGGCCGAGCGCGACTAACGCTTGGGCCGCGAGTCCTCTGGGCAGCGTAACCGGTTCGCCTGTGGCGAGAGCTTTGAGAGCTGCCGTGTCAGGACCCGGAGCCACGAAGGTAATGGTCGCATGATGGACCACGGATCGAGCGCCCGGACGAATTTCGCCCGCGGCGACCCAGGTGTCTTTGGTGAAGTTCGTCGGCACCACGAAATCGAGCCACGGGATCACGGCCTTAGCCGGAACGACGTAAGGCTTGGGCAAGGGAATGACGAGATCGGGCCGAATGTTCCAGCCATCGCGCCACTGGATGGGAGCAGGCTTATCCTTAGTCTCGCCTTCCGGAGCACCGGCGTCGACCCAGGCCGCGATCGTGTGAACATCCGCCTCCGAGAGGCGTGGGTCATTCAGAAAATGGCCGTATTTTGGATCGGCAAACCAGGGCGGCATTTTTCGAGCGACGACGGCGGCCTTCATCGCTTTCGCCCACGGCCGCGTACTTTCATAGGTCAGCATGGAGAACGGAGCGGCTTCGCCGGGACGGTGGCAGACCTGGCAGTTCTTCTGCAAGATCGGCAGGACGTCTTTATTGAATGTCGCCGAGTCGGTGGCGGCCCGAGCGCCTGCCGAGAGAACAGCAACCGCGACCACGCAGAATAGAGAGCGCATTCATCGGGAATCATCTCACAAGCCGCACTGGCGTGCCAGGGGGACTGGCCACTCCAGTGACAAACCCGGCGATGAGCGCGCCGGCATCGGGCCGGCCCAGGCGCAGCGCGTTCTTGCGCATCGTTTCCAGGCGGCCGGGTTCTTCCAGCACCGAGCGAACTTTAAACGCGAGAGTATGCAGGTTGTCGCACCAGACGCCCGCGCCGTGTTCCAGCAGATAGATCGCGTTCTTCTCCTCCTGACCCGGGATCGGGTTCACGATAACCCATCCCAGGCCTTTGATCAGCGATTCGGACGTCGTCAGCCCTCCAGGCTTGCCGATCATAAGATCCGCCGCGGCCATATACTCGTCCATCTCGCTGGTGAATCCGACCACTTTAACGACCGGCAAGGCATCTGCCTTCGTCCGCGAGGCGATCTTATCCAGCGCGGCCTTGAGCGCCGGATTCTTCCCGCATACCGCGACGATCTGGGCCGGCAGTTTCGATGCCATAAGGGACTCCAGCATGCGACCCGCGTTGCCGGCTCCAAACCCGCCTGCCGATACCAGGATCGCGGGAAGATCCTCCCGCCAGCCGTGCTTGCGGCGCATCGCCCGCCGGTCTTTGTGTTCGGCGAACACGGGATGAGTAGGAATGCCGCTGACTGTAATCTTCGAAGACGCGATCCCAAGCGACTCCAGGTCCTCATCCGTGGCCACGAAGTAATGGTCCGAAGGCGCGCTGAGCCACAAGCCGTGAACTTCGAAATCGGTAACCACGGTGACGATGCGAGAGTCGCACCGGCCCTTCCGCCGCTCGCGGTCGAGCAATGCGGTCGGCAGGAAATGGGTGCAGACGGTGATATCGGGGTCGAAAGCGCGAATCTTTTTCAGCAGGCGGGCGGCGCCTGCCTGTTCCACCTTCAGCCGAACTTGGGCTTTGTGAAATGGCTTGTCCGTGGCTTGGTACAGCCATCCGACTAATTTCGGTGCACGAGCTACCATCTTGAAGTAGCCATCGCGATACACTTTGCGGAATGCGGCTGGCATGAAACTAAGCACATCGTAGTTCGCGACGCTGATCGATGCAGCGCTTCGGCTCAAGGCCGCCTCCACGGCTTCGGCCGCACGCACATGTCCCGCACCGACCGACGCGGAAAGGATCAGGATTCGCATTTTGCGCTCATGATCTCACACCCACCTACAATAAGATGCAATGGTGCGACACAGTGGGTTTCGGCTCTTGACATGGCTGGGCGCACACGAGATGGCGGTCTTGCTGGCGCTGGCAGGCGTCGTCGCGGGCGTCTGGGGATTTGCCCTTCTTGCCGATGAAGTGATCGAGGGTGGAACGCAGTCCTTCGACCAGAAACTGCTGCTGGCGTTTCGCCAGGGGCCCACGCATGCTCCCTTGGGGCCGCCGCCGGTGCAGGAAGCCGCGCGAGACATCACCTCATTGGGCGGCACGGCCGTACTGACGATTATCACCATCATTGCGGCCGGGTACTTGGCCCTGGATGGCAAAGGGCACATGGCGCTATTCGTATGTGGATCGGTGCTGGGCGGTGTGGCGGCCGGAACCATCCTCAAAGATGTGTTCCAACGCCCCCGGCCGGATCTGGTTCCATATTCCGTGTATGTCTCCGGCGCGAGCTTTCCCAGCGGGCACTCTATGATGTCGGCGGTAACGTATTTGACGCTGGGGGCTCTGCTCGCACGGTCGCAAGAACGCAAACGAGTCAAGGCGTATTTTCTGCTGGTCGCGATCTTCCTGACTGTTTCGGTCGGCGTCACGCGCGTTTATCTGGGCGTGCATTGGCCGACTGACGTTCTGGCGGGCTGGACGGCGGGCTCAGTCTGGGCTTTGCTTTGCTGGCTCGCAGCACGCCAGCTGCAATCGCGCCGCACGCTCGAACAGGAGTCAGATCACCCGCAGACCACAAGCTGAACGCCTGTGGCACACTGACTTCATGCGCATCAGCGACATCCGCGCGACCACCGTCACCGTTCCGTTGGAAGCGCCGCTGCGCCACGCCAACGGATGCCATTGGGGCCGGTTCGTGCGGACCATCGTAGAGGTGGAAACCGATAACGGCTTGATCGGCCTGGGCGAAATGGGCGGCGGTGGTGAATCGGCCGAAGCCGTTTTTCGCGCGATGAAGCAATATTTGGTTGGCCACGATCCTGCGCGCCGCGAAGAAATGCGATTCCTGATCGCGAACCCTACGGCGTCCCTGTATAACAACCGGACGCAGGTGCTCGCGGCGCTGGAGTTTGCTTGTCTCGATATTCTCGGGCAAGCTTGGGGCGTTCCGGTGTGCGAAATTCTGGGCGGCCGGCTGCGCGACCGCGTTCCGTTCGCATCGTATTGTTTCTTCCGTTATCCCGATCCGCGCACGGGCTCAGGCGAGGTTCGCACCATCGAGCAACTGGTGGAACACACCTGCGAGCTGAAGCGTCGCTTCGGCTTTACCACGCACAAGCTCAAGGGCGGCGTGTTCCATCCCGATTACGAACTGGAAGCTTATCGCGCACTCGCGGATGCGTTTCCGGCTGATGCGCTGCGGTTTGACCCGAACGGCGTCTGGTCCACCGAGCAGGCCATTCGATTTGGCCAGGCGATCGAGAATCTGCGCAACGATTATCTGGAAGATCCCGTGTATGGGATGAACGGCATGCGTCGGACGCGGGAAAAAGTTCGAGTCCCTCTGGCGACGAACACGGTGGTCGTGAACTTCGAACAGCTTGCGGCCAACGTTCTGAACACCGCGGTGGATGTGATCCTACTCGATACAACCTTCTGGGGCGGCATCCAGGCGTGCGTGAAAGCGGCCGCGGTCTGCGAGACATTTCAATTGGGCGTGGCGGTGCATTCCTCGGGTGAACTCGGCATCCAGCTTGCGACCATGCTGCACTTGGGCGCGGTGATTCCGAATCTCTCCTTTGCCGCCGACGCACACTATCACCATTTAACGGACGACGTGATTCAGGGCGGGTTAATGCCGTACAAGAACGGTGCGATCCAGGTGCCAGATGGGCCGGGGTTGGGCGTGAAGCTCGATCGCGAGAAGCTCGGCCAGTACAACGAGCTGTACAAACGTTTGGGCAATTATCCTTACGATCAGGATCCGGCGCGGCCCGGGTGGACCCCGATTATTCCAAATGATCGTTGGGCCGACCCAAAGGACGATCGTCGCGTGGAGATTCCTTACTAGCATGGCGAACCTGTTTGATCTGGACGGACGTGTGGCGGTCGTAATGGGCGCGACCTCGGGCCTGGGACGCGCGATCGCGATTGGCTTAGCTCAGCATGGCGCCGATGTGGTGCCCAGCGGCCGGAGGAAAGAGCTGGTCGAGAGTGCGTGCAACGAAGTCAAGGCGATGGGTCACAGGACACTGGTTCATCCGGCGAACGTCCACGATCGGCAATCGATCGATAAGTTGCGCGACGCTGTGCTCAAGCACCTGGGACGGGTCGACATTCTGGTGAACGCCGCCGGAAATGTGATCCGCCAGCCGACGATCTCGGCATCCGAAGAGGAATGGTCGTCCGTGCTGGACACGCATCTGAATGGGGCGCTGCGGGCCTGCCAGAGCTTTTACGAGGCGTTGAAGGCGAGCGGCCACGGGCGGATTATCAACATCGCATCGTTGAGCTCCTTCGCGGCATTTCATCAAGTGGCGGCGTACTCGGCAGCCAAGACGGCGATCGTCTCGCTGACACGGAGCCTGGCTTGCGAATGGGCGAAGGATGGGATTCGCGTAAACGCCATCGCGCCCGGCGTGTTTCCCACGGATTTGAATCGCGACGTTATTATGGGCACGGCGCGAGGCCGCGAGATGCTGATGCGCACTCCCATGGGTCGCTTTGGCGAGCCGCAGGAACTCGTGGGCACGGCGGTCCTGCTGGCTTCCGATGGTGCGAGTTTCCTGACGGGCCAGTGCATTGCTGTTGATGGAGGATATCTTGCGTTGGGCGTCAATTCGTAACGTCGCGGGTCTCGCGATTCTGGCGTGTACGGTGGCGCACGCTGAATCCGGATATGATACCTGGTTACGATATTCCTCATCTGGATCCGCCCCGGTCATCACAGTCGTCGGGAATTCCGCGCTGCTGGAAAGCGCACGCCAAGAACTCGCTCGTGGGTTTCGCACGCCTAAAGTTCAGGCCATCGTGTTGGGCGGCGTCGCCGCGAATCTCAAGCCAGACGGATACTCGCTGAAGACGCTCGACGGAAAGATCGTTATTACGGGCGCGGATGATCGGGGCGTATTGTACGGCGCGTTCGCGCTGCTGCGGAAGGTTGCGCTGGGCGAGTCTCTCGCCAATCTCAACGAGCATCAAGAGCCGCGCGTTCCCGTGCGCTGGGTGAATCACTGGGACAACCTGGACGGCTCGATCGAGCGTGGCTACGGCGGTAGGTCGATCTTCTGGGATAACGCGGCATCCCGTGTAGATCTTGCGCACGTCAACGATTATGGGCGGATGTTGGCTTCGCTGGGGATCAATGGGACGTCCATCAACAACGTCAATGTGAATCCGCGCATTCTCGCGCCGGACTTTCTGCCCGAGATCGTGCGGATCGCGAACACCCTGCGGCCGTGGGGAGTCCGCACTGTGCTGTCGGTCGATTTCGGCAGCCCGCAAAAGATCGGCGGGCTGGATACTTTCGACCCGCTGGATCCCAAAGTCATCGCCTGGTGGAAAGCCAAAACCGACGAGATTTATCGCGCGGTGCCCGATCTGGGCGGCTTCATCATCAAGGCCGATTCGGAGGGCCGCGTAGGTCCGTCGGCCTATGGACGGACGCATGCCGATGCGGCTAACGTCGTCGCGCGGGCGCTGAAGCCGCATGGCGGGATGATCTTCTATCGCGGTTTTGTCTACGACAACAAAATGGATTGGCGCAATCTGAAGAACGATCGCGCTCGCGCCGCCGATGACAATTTTCGCGCGCTCGACGGCAAATTCGACGACAACGTCGTAATCCAGATCAAGAACGGCCCCATCGATTTTCAAGTCCGAGAGCCGGCGTCGCCGCTGTTCGGGACGCTGGCGAAGACTAAGCAGGCGATCGAGCTCCAGATCACGCAGGAGTACATGGGCCAAGCTCGGCACACTGTGTATCTGGTGCCGATGTGGAAAGAGGCGCTGGATTTCGACCTGCGCGTCGGCGATCGCGCGACGCCCGTTAAGTCGCGGGTCAACGCCGTGGTTGGCGTTTCCAATGTGGGGTTGGATAACAACTGGTTCGGCAACCACATGTCGCAGGCGAATCTGTATGGGTTCGGGCGGCTGGCCTGGAAACCGGACCTGAGTGCGCGCCAGATCGCCGAGGAGTGGGCTTGTCTGACATTTGGAAGCGACGCGGCCGTGGTGCGGACGATCACGGATATGCAGCTAACGTCATGGCGTACGTACGAGAATTACACCGGTCCGCTGGGGTTGCAGACGTTAACCGACATCGTCGGCAATCATTACGGCGTGGCGGTCGAAGCGTCGGAGCGCAATGGCTGGGGGCAGTGGCATCGCGCCGACACAGAAGGTGACAAGCGCGGCGTCGGCATGGATCGCACATTGGCCACTGGCACTGGATATATCGGCCAGTACAGTCCTGCCGTGGCGCGCATGTACGAATCGCTCACGACGTGCCCGGATGATTTGCTCCTCTTTATGCATCACCTGCCGTACACCTACGTTTTACATTCCGGTAAGACGGTGATCCAGTATCTGTACGACTCGCATTATGAAGGGGCCGAGGCCGTCGAGGGCTACGTGCGCGCATGGAAATCGCTGCAAGGCCGCGTGGATGATCGCCGGTATCAGGAGGTGCTCGCGCAACTGGAGTATCAAGCGGGCCAGGCCGAAGTCTGGCGCGATGCAGTTTCGAACTGGTTCCTGCGAGCATCGGGAATTCCCGACGCGAAGGGCCGTGTGGGTCACTATCCGGGGCGCATCGAAGCGGAATCGGCCAAGCTTGATGGATACAAGGCTATCGACGTTACTCCATGGGAGGCGGCTTCCGGAGGGAAAGCGGTCGAGTGCGCTTCCGGTAAGTGTGCGGCCACCTTCATCTACAGCGGCGCTCCCGGCGTCTTTCAGATTCGGGTGCGGTACTTCGACCAGAACACTGGCGTTTCGCATTTCCGGGCGCTTGTGGCTAACAAAGTGATAGGCGAGTGGACCGCAGCCGATCGAGTGCCCACGCGCAAAATCGACAGCTCGTCATCTGCGCTGCACGTCATTAGTGGGATCCACCTCAAGGAAGGGGCCGAGATCCGCATCGAAGGCACGCCGGATGGCGGCGAGCCCGCTGCGCTGGATTACGTAGAAATCCGGTAATTACTTTCCTTGGCATTTACCGCCGGGGCAGCGGTTGTTCTCTTCGCACACGTACTCGTACAGACCGGCTGCTTCCCACTCCGGCTTCGCCGCGATTTCGAAGGGTTGGGACCACGCCGCGGTGAACGTCTTGGGATCGTCGATGGTCAGGTTATACGAGAGTGTCTTCGGGTTCTTCCAGCTGATGCGCTCGATGGTCTTGAGCGCGTCGCTGTGCATGCGGTATTCCTCGGGGTTGGTGTAGAAGTAGTCGTCCAGGCCCCAGCGTTTGAAATTTGTCGTCTCGATGACTAGCGTGTCGCCTTCCCAGTGGCCGACCGGATCGCCGTAGAAGGATGGCTCGATGTCCTCGCGATGCTTGCGTCCGTCGAGCGGAATGACGCGCGTCATGCGTTGGAACTCGTGCACGATGATCAGGTAATCCTTAGTCTGAAAGAACTGCATGGCGTTGGCCGAGAGCATCCCGGAAGGGAATCCGGCGGGCATGCAGAAATCGCGCGGCTCATCGTGGCGCGGATCGCCGGTGGGTGGTTCGTAAAACGGCTCGCCGCCCGGCTTCAGTGGGGCGAAGAGTTTGCGGTCGAAGATGGTCGCTGAGCAGCGGCATTGCTCGCCACTGAGGGCCTTGGGCCATTCATAGGTGCCGCTAAAGTTCGGCTTGCCCTCGGCCGTGCGCGGAACCGCCGTGCCCTTCGTTTGCGCGAAACTTGTGCCCGCCATTATGGCGAAGAGTACAGAGAGAGTTTTCATCTACTTGCCCTTTCCATCGCCAGGAGCGCGATCTTCGGCGCCGGCTGTGAACACGCTGCTTCCGTCGGGAAACGTTACGCGTGCGCCGTTGGCGTTGTTCGAGCCGTCTTTCGAGCGGAATCCTTCCACCGTGATGGTCATGCCTTCCTGGATCACTTTCTTAGTGATGCCCCGTCGCATCAACTGGCCCGGCGCGCCGCCGGAAAAGCCCCAATTGGTGACCGCGCCGTCGCTGCCTTTCACGTCGATATAAAACCAGATGTGTGGATTCTGCCATTCGACTTTGGTGACCACTCCCGTCATCTTGACCGGCTTGGCGGTATCGAATTCGGCGGCGAAGGAATGGTGCGCCTGGAGCGCGGGTAGGGCCGCCAGCACCAGAGACAACAGGAATATCTTCTGCATGCTTACATTTTTACAAAAGCTCGAGCCGGTCTGGAGACCAGTCGTACTGGTGATATAATCCCCGCCAGGATTTATGCGGCGAATACTGCTCCTGTTGCTGATGACAGTGCCCCTCCTGGCTCAATCCGGCGCCAAGAACGGAGAGTGGCCGACGTACGGGGCCGATCTCGGGAATACTCACTATTCGCCGCTCGATCAAATCAACGCTGGCAATTTCAATAAGCTCCAAGTGGCCTGGCGGCTCAAGACGGATAATTTCGGCCCGCGTCCCGAGACCAATCTCCAGTCGACACCCTTGATGGTCAAGGGAGTCCTGTACACGACCGCTGGCACGCGCAGAGCCGTGGTGGCGGCGAATGCTGCGACAGGCGAAGTTCTGTGGATGCACAGCGAGAACGAAGGCGCACGCGGAGACAATGCTCCACGGCAGCTTTCGGGTCGCGGATTGGCGTACTGGACGGACGGCCGGGAAGAACGAATCTTGTATGTAACGCCGGGGTATCGACTGGTCGCGCTCAGCGCCAAGACTGGTAATCCTGTTCCCGGGTTCGGCCGCAATGGGATCGTCGATTTGAAACTTGACGACGATCAGGAGATCGATCTCGAAACGGGAGAAGTCGGCCTGCACGCGACGCCCGTTGTCGGGGGCGATGTGGTGATCGTCGGCGCAGCTCATCGGGCATCGGGATCGCCGAAAGTAAAGCACAACGTCAACGGTTACGTGCGTGGGTTCGACGTCCGGACGGGCAAGCGCCTGTGGATCTTCCATACGATTCCTCGTCCAGGCGAATTCGGGCACGATACGTGGGAGAAAGACTCCGCCGAGACTACGGGCAACGCGGGTGTCTGGGGGCAGATCAGTGTTGATCCGGATCTGGGCATGGCGTTCATCCCGGTGGAGCTTCCAACCGGCGATGAGTATGGCGGCCATCGGCCCGGGAACGGTCTGTTTGGAGAGAGTGTGGTCGCGCTGGATCTGAAAACCGGTCAGCGGAAGTGGCACTACCAACTGGTGCATCACGGCATCTGGGATTTCGATATTCCGTGTGCGCCGATGCTGATCGACATCACCATCAACGGGCGGACCGTGAAAGCGCTGGCGCAGCCGACCAAGCAGGGAATCCTTTACACTTTCGATCGCGCGACAGGGCAGCCGATCTGGCCCTTCGAGGAAAAGCCCGTGCCGAAGGGCGACGTGCCGGGCGAGTGGTACTCGCCGACGCAGC
>Ga0207687_10003384_pt1 | contig 10766 bp, 11 predicted proteins | sample KBSM54metaG_FD_184399 | JGI IMG/M metagenome (GOLD analysis project Ga0207687, IMG submission 184399) | Miscanthus rhizosphere microbial communities from Kellogg Biological Station, Michigan, USA - KBS M5-4 metaG (SPAdes) (version 2) | ecosystem: Host-associated > Plants > Roots > Rhizosphere >... | reverse complement strand
TGGACGAAGCAGAGCCACCCCTTCGAATATCCGGAAGAAGGCGTGCTCACCGGACCGCATCTCTCCGGCCTGATCGGAGCGACGCACGCCGACGGTTACGCGATCTTCAAGGAAGGAACGCCTCCCACTCCGGGGCTGGAAAAACTCTCCGAGGAGGGAAAGCACAGTCCTCTCGATCAGGAGATCAAGGATGCGATCGCCGCGGGCAAAGCCGGCGCGTTGTTCGAGACGGGACCGATCCGCGACGCCGCGAAAACCGAGACGGTGAACGTCACGGTCACCAGCAAGTTCCCGATGGTCTCGGCCGTGGCGATGATCGCGCCGAGTCCCGACTGGTTCGCCGGCGTGGCCAACGTGAACCTGATGGAAGACGGCAAATGGGTCGGCAGCAAGAGCGTCGACCTGTCCGCTTACGACTCCGGCGGCGACGACGGGACGACCTACAAGGCCGCCGACATCGACACCAATCCGAAGAAGCCGACCACGCAGGCCGCCACTCCGCACTTCGTGATCAACGGAAGCAGGCCGCCGGTGGCGCGCCTCACGTTCACAAAGCTGTAGCGGCGTACTTTCCCGAACGGCGGCGGCTCGCCCGGGCCGCCGTCGTCTTCTCCAGCATCGCCTGCACCCGCGCCACCACCTCCGCGACGACAAACGGTTTGCTGAGAAAACCTGCGGCCCCCGCCACCAGCGCCCGCGTCATTTGAGCCGGGTCGGCGCTGAGCACGAGGATCACGGCCCCCTCCCCCTTCGCCAGTTCTTCCATCACCTGGAAGCCGTTCATGTGCGGCATCTGGAGATCGAGGATGATCAGGTCGCAGTGATCCCGGCGATGAAGGGCGCAGACCTGCGACGGCTCGGTGGTCGAAGAAACGCCGACGTAGCCGGCGCGGCGAAGCACCAATTCGAGCAGGCGGAGATTGGACTGCTGGTCGTCGACGATCAGGATCCGGGCGCCGAGAACCTCAAGCGACGCGGCCATGACGCTCCGCGGAGATCTCCAGCGCCACGTTCAGCGTGTCCATGAACGCCCCGACCTTGATCGGCTTCGTCAGGTAGCGGAAGAACCCCGCCTCCAGTCCCTTCTCGATGTCGCGCGGGATGGCGTTCGCGCTGAGGGCGATGACCGGGATGTGCGCCGTCGACCTGTCTTCGCTGAGGATCCTGAGGGCCTCGATGCCGCTGATGCCGGGGAGGTTGATGTCCATCAGGATCACGTCCGGCTGACAGGTACGCGCAATCTCCACGCCGCGATTGCCGTCGATCGCGCTCAGGAGGCGCAGGTCGTGCCGGCGGGCGATCAGCTTCTCCACCAGCTTCAGGTTCGCCGGATTGTCCTCCACGTACAGGAGGGTGCGTCGATGAGTGCCGGCCGGCACGATCGCTTCGACCACCGCCGCCTCGACCTTGCTCATGGGAAGCGCAAGCGGAGCGGTGGAGAGCAGCTCCACCCAGAAGACGCTCCCCGTCCCCACCGCGCTCTCCACGCCGATCACGCCGTCCATCAGTTCGACCAGGCGCTTGCTGACCACGAGGCCGATGCCTGTGCCTTCTTCGCCTTTCCCGGCCTGGCCGAGCCGGTTGAACGGCTCGAAGAGCTGGGCCAGCTTGTCCGGCGGCAATCCCGGACCGGTGTCCGTGACGGTGACGCGGACATGGCCCGCCGTCTTCGTGGCACGGCAGTCGACGACGACCGAGCCTCCCACCTCGTTGTACTTGATGGCATTGGTCAACAGGTTGATCAACACCTGCTTGATGCGCGTCCGGTCGGCCCTCACCGAGTGAGGGTCGTCGAACGTGGGGAAGGTCATGTTGATGCCGCGCCGCTGGGCCAGCGGCTCGATCATCGACTGGCATTCGAGCATGACCTCGGACAGCGACACCGGCTCGAGCGACATCGACAGCTTTCCCGATTCGATGACCGCCAGGTCGAGGATCTCGTTGATCAGGTCGAGCAGGTACCAGCCGGCGTGCAGGATCTGGGCGATGCTTTCCGCCTGGGCCGGCGTGGCGGGCGGCACATCGGATTCCATCAGCTGGGCGAACCCGAGGATCGCGTTGAGCGGCGAGCGGAGCTCGTGGCTCATGCTGGAGAGGAAGTCGGACTTGGCCAGGTTCGCCTTCTCGGCGATGGCGCGCGCGTTGGTCAGGATCGCTTCGACCTTGTTGCGCTCCGTCAGGTCGCGGGTCAGCTTGGCGAAGCCGCGAAGACTGCCGGCCTGATCGCGAATGGCGGTGAAGACGACGTTGGCCCAGAAGGTCGAGCCGTCCTTGCGCACGCGCCAGCCCTCGTCTTCGTATCGTCCGTTGAGCGCGGCGAGATCGAGATCGTGCTGCGGCTTCCCGGACTGCACGTCGTCCTGCAGATAGAACCGGGCGAAGTGCGCCCCGACGATCTCCTCGGTGACGTAACCCTTGATCCGTTCCGCTCCCGTGTTCCAGCTGACGACGTGTCCTTCCGGATCGAGCATGACGATGGCGTAATCGGAAACGCTTTCCACCATCAACCGGAAGCTCTCCTCGGTCCAGCGCAGCGTTTCCTCGACATGCTTGCGGGCGCTGTTGTCGGTGCCGATGAGCAGGTAGCCGATGATCGCCGCCTTGTCGTCGCGCAGCGCGGTCACCGAAACGATGGCCGGGAAGCGGCTGCCGTCCTTGCGGATGTAGGTCAATTCGTAGATGTCTTCGATGCCGCGCGAAGCCTTGAACGCGAGCGCGGCGAAACCGGGAGTGATGGTGGTGCCGAGCTCGCGGCTCAACGCGGCGGCGCGGGCGATGACCTCCTGGGGATCGGAGATCTCGGCCGGCGTGATCTTGTCGAGCACGTCGGCGGCGGTATAGCCGAGCATGCGCTCCGCGCCGACGTTGAAGAGCTGAATGACGCCCTTCTCGTCGGTGGCGATGCTCGAGAAGTTTGCGCTGTTGAAGATGGCGTTCTGGAGCGCGCCGGTCTTGAGCAGCGTTTCTTTCCGGCGCGTCTCGGTGGAAACGGCATCATTTGCCGCCTTCGCCCTCGTCTGACGGGAAGCTCTGGCGATCGGAAGCCGAACCTTTGCCACGGGTGCAGTCATAGCTCTTCTCTCTGTTCCGACACGAACCGCGTTCGCCGGTGGTCGCACCACCAAACGTGTCGCACGCGTTTTTGGGGGGAAACATCGAAGAGGAGAAGCAACCCCTGTGCCGTCGTGGTCCGCATGCCGCACCATCAAAAGAGGGGAGCGGACGTCTCGTCCGCTCATATTGGCGCAATGGAAGTCGGCGAACGGCGCCGGCCGTGCGGACGAGACGTCCGCACCCCTCGCGCTCGAGGCCCGCCGCGATCACGGACCGCGCTATTCAGCTCCGTGATCGCATTCAGCGCCTGGCACTACACACGGCGCGTATCCTGATGCGGTGAAGGATCTCCACGCCGCAGAGTGGGAAGAGCTCGCCCGCCGCGAGGCGTACTTCCCGGTTCTCACTCACAATGGAGCCGTCGAGGCGCGCAGCAACAACGTCGCGACCGACGCCTTCTTCGAGACCGGCGAGGCGGACGTCGCGGCCCTCATCGCGGCGATCGCATCCCTTCTCGGCCGCGAGCCGGCGCTCACGTCATCGCTCGATTTCGGGTGCGGCGCCGGCCGTCTGACCATTCCCCTCGCGCGACGCGCAACGACCACCGTCGCCTGTGACATCGCGCCGACCATGCTCGCGCACGCCGCCGCGAACGTTCAGAAGGCCGGACTCCGGAACGTGACGTTCATCGGACTCGACGAACTGGCGAATCAGCCCGCCGGCCGGTTCGATTTCGTCTGCTCGCTGCTCGTGCTTCAGTACATACCGCCTGCGGCCGGATCCACGATCATTCGCAAGCTTCTGAACCTGCTCGCTCCCGCCGGCATCGCCGCGCTGCACGTGGTTTTCGCGAAGCCCGATCCGCGATCGCGATTCATGCGGCGCGTAATGACCCTCCGGCCTCATTCCGAATACACCAGGACGAACGTCTACGACGAGGAGGCCGTCGGCCGGGAGATCGCGGCGGCCGGGGCGCGCCTGATCGGTCGATTGCCGATCCGTCACGACGGCGCGGTCGGCGCGGTTCTGATCATCGGGAAACCGGGCGTCTGAATCGCGACAGCAGGTACCAGCCGATCGCACCGATCGCGGCGAACGACATGTCTTTGTGTGCGTCCCAGATATCGCCCTGCTCTCCATTGTAGGCACCGGCATCTCCGGGGGACAGCACCATGGTCAGACCCCACTCGAAGAGCTCGTAAAGCATGCTGAACGCCATTACGAATTCGATGGCGAAGTAACGCGACACCCCGTCCGGCACATTGAGATATCGGGTTTGTACTTCCCGAAAGGGACGCGGCGCGAGCAGCCCGAACGCGAAGTGGACGAGGCGGTCATAGTGGTTACGGCGCAGACCAGGCAGCCGGGCCAGACTCACACCGAACAGGCGCTCCGACCATTCATCATAAGGAACGTATGAGTAGATATAGCGGGCGCCGAGCACATGGAGCAGCATGAAGGCCACGACACAGGCGAACGTCCCGTCCGTCACGGGATAGCGGCGGACCAGCAGAGGCAACACCACGATGACGAACGCCGTGGGGAAATGCTGCAGCAGCAGCTGGCGCGGAAACGGAGGATGGACGCAGCTGACACCCGTCGCGAAGACGAGCAGCAGCCACAAAAACGTCTGGTTCCGGGATAGCGATCCGAGCCCCATAACCTATCGAAGCCAGCGGAGCATGTGCGGAAACGGCGGAACTCCTCGGGCAACCGCATCCCTGGCGTCTACCGCCATTCCAAACCGCTGGAGAAGCGGCACCCCGATGTAGTTTCCAGCCGCGAACAGATCGACCAGTCCGTCGCCGAATCCGTCGTAACTGGCGGGATAGAAAACCAGCGACGGATCGAGTCCGAGATGCACGGCCGCCGCATAGGACCACCCGAGCGTCGACAGCTCCTCCCCACCGGAAGGGTTCAGCCGCAGCGCCGGCCGAACGGAAGGGGCGCTCATCGCGATATGTCCCGCTTCGTGAAGGATGTCGCCCGGATAAACGACCCGCGATTCGTCGATGAGGATCGCGCCATGCTGGATGTCGAGACCGGGAAAATTCGCAGGCAGCAGAGACGACGCGGCGTGGACATCGATGCCAATGCCCCTCACGAAGTTCGTGAGCTCCTGGATGAGAGGGCTGCTGAACACGACGGTAGTGTATCGCCTCAATGAAATGTTTCGGACGCGGTTGCTGGTCCGCCGCAAGCGTCAGGATCGCCACCTGCGCAGGCTCGTGAAAGTAGAGTGCGAATCAGTCCGGGCGGGTAAGAACCGAGCTTGCCGCTTTCTAAATGTTTCGCGAGCACGCGACACGGAAATCCTCCAACCTTGTTACACGCATTCTCCAGATACGCGCGCCCTTCTGCGAGCGCGGGTGGCGTAGTGGATTCGAGCATGACCCGGCCGACCATGCCGCAGGCAAACGGTTCCTTCGCCGCGCATGCCTTCTCGAACACTCGTCGAGCGCACGTCAATTGTCGCGCGGAGTGCTTGTTCGCCCAGAGACCGGCCGCGTAGTTCGTGCACGCGTTCGCGGCGCCGAGAAGACAGGCCCGGCGATAAAAGCGATCGGCTTCCTCGATCATCAGGGGATCGCGTTCGGCCGCAGAAGCCAGCCCGAGACACGACTTCGCGTCTCCGGCCATGCACCTGGCCCGGCATGTCCAGTCATCGGTCGCGCACGTCGGGATCGTTGCAAAGAGGCGGAGCGTACCGACTGAGTCCGCGACACACGCCGCGCCGGAATCGGACGCAGGCGTCGCTCGATTGCAACCAACGGCCATGAAAGAGGCCGTGATTGCAATGACGACACTCGCGGCCCACCCGATCGCATCACTCTTCCCTTTGTCACCTGTCACCGCGCATTACCTCTCTCCGTGTCATACGACCCCCGTGGTACATTCCTCCATTATGAAGTCGATCATGATTGCCGTCGCGCTCGCCCTGTCCGCGCACGTCGCACTGGCTCAGACGTCCACGGGATTACATACGGTCGTCATTACAGTGACCACGGCCGCCAACACGTACCTCATGTCCGTTTCCGGAAATCTCGGCGTGACCACACTGAACGGTCCGTCGGTCTGGGTCGGTAATTGTCTGCGCATGACCGCTTCCGGATATCCATTGGGAGGCTCGTCTCACGGCAACGGCTCGGACGCCGCGGCCGCGAAGTACAACACGGTCATTCGAAGAGTCGTACGAGAGCTGGCCTCCGATGGGCTGAACATCGGACTGGCCGATGCGGCCGCGGTGTATGACCTCTCGACAGAGGTGCAGTCGGACCAGATCCATCCGAATACCGCCGGCCATCGCACGATCGCCGACGCATTCCTGTTCGCCATGGAGCCGACTGTCCGCGCCGGCGACCGGACGAAGCCCTGATCACTCCGGCCGTCTGATCCCCAGCGCCGTGATCTTTTCGTGCAGATACGTCCGCTGCAGGTCGAGCAGTTGCGCGGCGCGGCTGACGTTCCATTGCGTCCGGCGCAGGACCGACTCGATGTACTCCTTCTCGCACTGCGTCTTGAAATCGCGCAACGGCAGGACCGCGGCGTCATCGTCGAGGCGCACGATGCCGGCGCCGTTGTCGCCGGCGGCGCCGCGGTCGAGGACTGCGGGCGGGAGCTGCTCGACGGTGATGGGGTCGATGCCGAACACCGACATCCTCTCCGCCACATTGCGCAGCTCGCGGACGTTGCCCGGCCAGTCGTAGGCGGCGAGCGCCTCGAGCGCGGCGGAATCGACCGACAACGCGGGACGCTGGCTGCGCGTGCAGAACTGCTGCAGGAAGGTCGTGAAGAGCAGCGCCACGTCGTCGCGGCGCGCGCGCAACGGCGGCACTTCGATCGGGACGCCGGACAAACGGAAGAAGAGATCGTCGCGGAACTCCGACATCGATTCGAGGTCGCGATGCGTGGCCGCGAGCACGCGCACGTTGACGTGGCGATCGGTCGTCTCGCCGATCCGCCGCACGCGTCCGTCCTCGAGCACGCGCAGGAGGCGCGCCTGCAGCGCCGGCTCCATGTCGCCGATCTCGTCGAGAAACAACGTCCCGCCGTCGGCCTCCTCGAACAGGCCGCGCTTCGCCGTCTTCGCGTCGGTGAACGCGCCGCGCGCGTGGCCGAAGAGCTCGTCCTCGATGAGATGCGAGGGAATGGCCGCGCAGTTGATGCGGACGAACGTGCGCGACGCGCGGCGGCTCAAGCGATGAATCGCTCCGGCGACGAGCTCCTTCCCGCTCCCGCTTTCGCCGCGGATGAGCACGCGCGCCTCGGTCGGCGCGACTTTCTCGATGACCGCGCGCAGCTCTTTGATCGCGTCCGAACGGCCGACGATCTCCTCGCCCTGCGCGCGCAGCGCCCGCAGCTGCAGACGGAGCGACTCGACGTCGAGACAGTTGCGCACCGACTTGAGCAGCCGCTCGCGGTTGAACGGCTTGTCGATGAAATCGTGGACGCCGAGGCGGATCGCTTCCACCGTCTCGGCCATCGTCGCCTCGCCGGAGATCACGATGGCCGGCGGCATCAGTTCTCCCGCCTCGCGCAGCAGGTCGATGCCGCTCGTTCCGGGCAGGCGGACGTCGAGCAGCGCCATGTCGGGCGCGATGTTGCGCGCGTCGCGCAGGTACGCCAGCGCCTCCTCGGCGTTGCGGAACGCGACCACGCCGTAGCCCTCCTCGCGCAGCCGCAGCGTCACGTTCGCGGCGATCTTTCCGTCGTCTTCCACCAGCAGGATCAGCTGCATTCCATCTCTCCGAAGATCAGGCGGAACGTCGTTCCGGAAGTGGACGTCGCGGCGAGCTGCAGGTCGCCGCCGTGATCGATCATGATCTTGCGCGAGATCGACAGGCCGAGGCCCATCCCCTCGCCCGTGCGGCGCGTGGTGACGTAGGGATCGAACACCGACGCGCGCAGCGACTCAGGGATGCCGCCGCCTGTGTCGCTGACGTCGAGCACGCCCCGCGCGATGGTAAAGGTCACCGAGCCCTCGCCCTCGATCGCCAGCGCGCTGTTCGAGCAGAGGTTCACCAGCACCTGCCGCACCATGTCGCGATCGGCGCAGACCGCGGCGTCGCCTCCCCCGAAGCGCAGCGACACACCGGGCCACGCCTTGCCGAACGTGGCGCAGAACTCTTCGACCACGGCGCGCAGCGAATCGCGGCGCAGCACCGGCTTGCCGATGGCGGCGAACGACGCCTGCTGGCGCGACAGCCGCGTCAACCGCTCGAGCTCCTCGGCCACGCTCGCCAGCGCCTCCTGATCGCCCTCGATCGCGCGCTCCAGCTCCAGGCGCGCGGCCGTCAGCGGCCCCTTCATCTCGTGCGCGTGCCGCCGCGCGTTCTCCTGCAACACGGAAACGCGATCGAGATACCGGCTCCGCTCCAGTGCCTGCGCGCGGCGATACCGCTGCCGGAGCGAGATCGCGGCGGCCGCGGCGGCGAGCGCGAAGATCCCGACCAGGATCACTTCGAAGCGCCGCAGCATCTCCTCGCGATTCATCCGGATGACGTCGAGCCGTTGCAGCAGCTTGCGCGTCGTCTCGAAGCGGCGGCGGTAGTCGTCGCGATGGTTCGCGTCGAGCGCGCGCAGGTTCTTCTGATCATCCATCGATCGCTGCAGCGCCTCGCGCACCTCGGGCCGCAGCGCGACGTCGAGCCAGAGGCCGGAGATCTGGTGGAGGACGACCCAGAAAAAAAGCGTGGCGCCGATGACGGCCAGCAGCAACAGCGTCATCGATCGCCCGCCGCTCATCGCAGATCGACCTCCGTCTGCCAGCGCCACGAGCGGACCGGCTTCGCGTCGAACGTCGTGCCGATCAGCGCGGCGACCAGCGGCGAGCCGCCGCCGGCCACGATCCACCGCCGCGCGTCATCGGCTTCCGCCGCGGAGAACGGCAGCACCGTCAGCGTGACGTTCAGTGCGACGCGGTTCGCCGTCCCGGTGAAGATCGCGGTCGGCGCCGACCACCATTTCTCCAGCGATTCGCGCGTCGTGATCCGCTGCCGCTCTTCCTTCGCGTCGATTCCGATTCTTCGCACGAACCACACCTCGTCCCACGGATCGAAGCGGATCTCGATGCGCGCCGCGCCGCGCGCGCCGCCCTCACGCTGCCGCGCCACGACGAGGAACGTCGTGGTCAGGCCGCTGCCGAGCTGGCGCTGCACGTCGCGATCGGCGAGCAGCTCCGCCGGCAGCACAATGGCCACGAGGCGTCCGCCCTGGGCAGTGAACGACGGCTGCCCGGCGGCGAGTGCGAGCGCGAGAATCAATACCCCCACGCGTATCCCACTCCGACCCGGAACGTTCCCCAGTGGCTGCGCCGCACCCAGCTCGCCGAGGCCTGCAGCGTGTCCTCGTTGTTCGGACTCACCCCGAAGGCGGCGGCGCCTTCGCGCACGTTGCGCTGACGCCGGACCAGGCGGCCATCGAGCTCGATGCGCGAATCGCCTTCCTTCGAATCATCGCGGCGAAGATTGCGCGACCATCCGGCGCGCACGATCTGGTACGCCGGCCGCCAGCGGATGTCGGTGCCGAAGGTCCGCGGATGCTGACGATCCTCCACGTCCGCCCAGCCGGCGAGCACGCCGGCGGAAACGGAGTTGAGCTCCGACAGCTCCCAGTAGCGCAGGGCCACGAAGTCGAGGCCGTAGCCGTTCTGATGCTCGGCGTACGGCTCGGGCGGCGGACCGGGAATGGGATGGACGAACTGATACGACGCGCGGTCGCGCATCGACCGGAGCGGCGCAATGCGCACGATCGTTCCGCGCGTCGGCACGAACGGCTGGTTGGTCGAGTTGTACGTCCACGCCAGCGAGACCAGCCGCTCCGCGTCCTGCCGGTGGAAGGCGGTGTCGAGGAGGTGGATGGTGTCGCGGCGGAAGAACGTGTCTTCGTAGTCGAGCGTCAGCGTCTGATTCGCGGTCAGCGGAACGCCGGCGATGAGCTGCGGCGAGATCAGGCCTTCGGCCGGCGAATCGATCGGCAACCGGAGATTCAGCGTGGCGAACGCGCGCGTGCCGAAGAGGTCGTATTCGGTGTAGCCGACGGCGAACGTCGAGTAGTCGCTCGTGTAGGAGCGGTTGTCGGCGCCGCCTTCGATCCCGAAGTGGATCGCGCCGCGCGGCCCGACGAAGAAGCGGAAGCCGGCGGCGATGCTGTCGTCGCTGGACAGAACGTTCGGGTACTCGCGAAGGGAATGCTCGTCGCGCGCGGCGTAGAAGACGCCGTCGAGCAGAAAGAAAAACGGGCGCGTCTCGTTGAGGGTGATGACGAGGATGTACTTGCCTCGCTCACTCCCCTTCTCCAGCGAGAAGTCGGCGGAGATGAGATACGGCGCGCGGTTGACGCGGAGACTGGCCTCGCGCAGCTCCTGCTCGCCGTACGTGGAGCCCTCGCGGAGCCGCGACTCGGCCACGACGACGTCGCGCGACACGCGGTGAGCGTTGCGGATGTCGATCCGCTCGATGAAGAAGCGCGCCGGCGGCTCCTCCGCGCGCAACGCGCCCGCCGCGGCGAGCAACAACAGATAGAGGAGGAGCCTTCGCAAGGTCATGCGTCCGTTCCGGCAATGTCGCTGCCTATCGTCGGCCGGCAGCTCCCTCGCGATTATCCGTTAGCGCGGCGCACTGTGTATGGCCCGTCGGACAGGGCCGTATGAATTCACCGACGGAGTCGAACGTACCGAGTACTGAGTACTGAGTACTTAGTACTGAGGGGGG
>Ga0207687_10003382_pt1 | contig 10770 bp, 20 predicted proteins | sample KBSM54metaG_FD_184399 | JGI IMG/M metagenome (GOLD analysis project Ga0207687, IMG submission 184399) | Miscanthus rhizosphere microbial communities from Kellogg Biological Station, Michigan, USA - KBS M5-4 metaG (SPAdes) (version 2) | ecosystem: Host-associated > Plants > Roots > Rhizosphere >... | reverse complement strand
CTCAAGCGAAGATCCGCATCCGCCTGAAAGCGTACGATCATCAGCAGCTCGACCGGTCTGCGGCGCAGATCGTCGAGACGGCGCAGCGGTCCGGTGCAACGGTCACCGGACCGGTGCCCCTGCCCACCGAGAACAACCGCTACACGGTGCTCCGCAGTCCGTTCAAGGACAAGGACTCCCGTGAGCACTTCGAGGTGCGCACGCACAAGCGCCTGATCGACATCCACTCGCCGACTCCCAAGACCGTCGACCAGCTGATGCGCCTAGACCTGCCGGCGGGCGTGGACATCGAGATCAAGCTCTAGGACGGAGACGTTGAAGGGAATCATCGGACGCAAGCTGGGCATGACGCAGGTCTTCGACGAGGAGACAGGCTCGCTCACGCCCGTCACGGTCATCCAGGCCGGGCCCTGCCCGGTCGTGGCCGTGCGCACCGCGGACGCGGACGGGTACGACGCGGTCCAGCTCGCCTTCGACGAGGTCGCCGAGGGGAAGCTCTCGAAGCCGAAGCTCGGGCATCTGAAGAAGCACGACGTCGGCCCGCACCGGAAGCTCGTCGAGATCCGCGGCCCGCACGAGCTCGCTCCAGGCGAGACCGTCACGGTCGAGTCGTTCGAGCCCGGCGAGAAGGTGAAGGTCTCCGGCGTTTCCATCGGCAAGGGCTTCCAGGGCACGATCAAGCGGCATCGCTTCCATCGGGGTCCGGTCAGCCACGGCTCGCACAACGTTCGCAAGCCCGGCTCGATCGGCGCTTCGGCGACGCCCTCGCGCGTCTTCAAGGGCCAGAAGATGCCCGGCCAGATGGGAGCGAAGACGGCGACCCAGGTCGGGCTGACCGTCGTCGACCGCGATCCCGAGCTGAATCTGCTCCTCGTCAAGGGCGCTGTCCCCGGGCACAAGAACGCGATCGTCGTCGTCAGAGAGGACAATCGCTGATGGCTGCGCCGAAGGCACCGCTTCTCGACGGCACCGGCAAGAAGTCCAAGGACGTGACGCTCACGGCCGAGGTCTTCGGCGTCGACGTGAAGCCGCACCTCATTCACGAGGCGGTTCGCGCCGAGGGCGCAGCAGCGCGGGCCGGGACGCAGGCGGCGAAGAGCCGCGGCCTCGTCTCCGGCGGACGCTCGAAGCCCTGGCGTCAGAAAGGCACCGGACGCGCACGCGCCGGGACGACCCGTGCTCCCCAGTGGACAGGCGGTGGCGTTGCCTTCGCTCCCCAGCCGCGGAGCTACGCCGTGAAGGTCAACCGCAAGGCGCGCAAGTCGGCGCTCCGCGGTGCGCTCAGCCACCACGCGGGCAACTCGTCGCTCGGCGTCGTCGACGCGTCGGCTTTCTCCGAGCCATCGACTCGGGCCGCAGCCACGCTCCTCGGCACGTGGAGCAAGGAGCTTCCGCTGGTCGTCATCGCGCAGCCGGACGAGTCCGCAGTGGCGAGGTCCTTCCGCAACCTCGACCGCGTCCTCGTCCTCGAGCCGTCCGAGCTCGAGGTCGGAGCGCTCGTCTGGGCGAACTCGGTGCTCGCGACCGAGGCGGCGCTCGAGCGCGTGCAGGAGCTCGCATCATGAGCCTCGACCCGCGCGAGATCCTCATCGCCCCGGTGGTCTCCGAGAAGAGCTACAGCCTCATCGAGGACAACAAATACTCGTTCCGCGTCCACTCGAAGGCGCACAAGACCCAGATCCGCCAGGCGGTCGAGCAGCTTTTCGACGTCAAGGTCGAGGGCGTGAACATCGTCAAGGTGCAGCCCAAGCCGAAGCGGCGTGGCTACAACAAGGGCACGAAGCCAGGCTGGAAGAAGGCCATCGTGCAGCTGCGCGAGGGCGACAGGATCGAGATCTTCGAAGGGGCTGCCGTCTGATGGTTGCGACGCGGCTGCAAGGCGCGGCTCACTTGGAGAGTGATCGCTGATGGCTTTGCGCAAGTACAAGCCGACGAGCCCGGGCCGCCGCTTCCGCTCGGTGTCTTCCTTCGAGGAGGTCACCAAGACGGCGCCCGAGAAGAGCCTGCTCGAGCCGGCGAAGCGGACGGGCGGCCGCAACAACCAGGGCCGCATCACGACCCGCCACCAGGGCGGCGGGCACAAGCGCCGTTACCGCAAGATCGATTTCAAGCGGACGAAGGACGGCGTGCCCGCGAAGGTGGCTGCGATCGAGTACGACCCGAACCGGTCGGCCCGCATCGCGCTCCTTCACTACGCCGACGGCGCCAAGGCCTACATCCTTGCACCCGCGGGCGTGCGGGTCGGCCAGGCAATCGAGTCCGGCCCCGCGGCCGACATCCGGCCGGGCAACGCGCTCCCGCTCGAGCGCATCCCGACCGGCACCGTCGTCCACAACGTCGAGCTCAAGCCCGGGAAGGGCGGCCAGATGGCCCGCAGCGCGGGCTCGGGAATCCAGCTCGTCGCCAAGGACGATGGCTACGCGGTGCTTCGGCTACCCTCGGGAGAGATGCGGCGCGTGCCGCTCACTTGCCGGGCCACGATCGGACAGGTGGGCAACGTCGACCACGAGAACATCTCGAGCGGCAAGGCTGGACGGAGCCGCTGGCTGGGCAAGCGCCCCACGGTGCGTGGCTCGGCGATGAACCCGGTCGACCACCCGCACGGCGGCGGCGAGGGCAAGTCCAAGGGCGGACGCCATCCGGTTACGCCGTGGGGCGTCCCGACGCTCGGGAAGCGCACGCGGCGCAAGCACAAGGAATCCGACAAGTTGATCGTCCGCGGCCGTCGCCGCGGAAAGGAGAGACGGTAGTTGAGTAGATCGAGCAAGAAAGGGCCGTTCGCGCAAGAGCGGCTGCTGGAGAGAGTCCGGCAGATGAACGACACCGGCGACAAGCGCGTCGTCCGGACGTGGTCGCGCACGTCGACGATCTTCCCGGAGATGGTCGGTCACACGATCGCGGTCCACGACGGGCGCAAGCACGTCCCGGTCTTCGTGACTGAGGCGATGGTCGGGCACAAGCTCGGCGAGTTTGCCCCGACGCGGATCTTCCGCGGCCACTCCGGCGACCGCAAGACGGAGGTCAAGCGCGCCTGATGGCTGCCGTGGAAGAACGCACCTTTGTTCGCGCTGAGGCCCGCTACGTGCGAACTGCGCCGCGCAAGGCGCAGCTCGTGGCCGAGCAGATTCGCGGCCGCAGCGTCCCCGAGGCGAGGACGATCCTGGCCTTCATGACGCGCGACGCGGCGCGCGACGTGGAGAGGGTGCTCTACTCCGCCGTCGCGAATGCGGAGGCCAACCACGGCCTCGACGGGGACGAGCTGTACGTGCTCACCGCGACGGTCGGCTCGGGCCCGACGCTCAAGCGCTGGCGTGCCCGCGCTCGGGGCCGGGTCGCCCGGATCAAGAAGCGCACCTGCCACATCACGATCGCGCTCGCGCTTCCGGAGGAGCAGGCCATTCCCGCGCCGCTGCCGAAGCCGGCGCCGGTTGTGACGCCGGCTCCAGAGCCGGAGGCGGAGGCCGTCGAGGAGGAAGAGGCGCCGAAGCCGAAGCGCGCCCCGCGCAAGAAGGCTTCCGAGACCGCGGAGACGGCCGAAAAGAAGCCCAAGCGAGCGCCGGCAAAGAAGACGACGGGCGCCGCTGAGGACAAGCCGAAGCCGCGCGCGAAGAAGGCGACGCCGAAGGCCGAGGCGGCCGAGAAGCCCAAGCCCAAGACCACCCGCAAGAAGAAAGCAGAGGATTCCTAGTGGGCCACAAAGTCCATCCCGGCGGTCTGCGCGTCGGCGTCATCCACGAGTGGAAGTCCAACTGGTACACGGGCACCAAGGAGTTCCCGCAATACCTGATCGAGGACGTCAAGATCCGCGACCACATCCGCGGCAAGCTCGGTCATGCCGGGCTCGGCGACATCCTCATCAAGAAGGACAAGCAGCGGATCACGATCGACATCTTCACCGCGCGCCCCGGCATCGTCATCGGCAAGTCGGGCGCCGAGGTCGACGCGCTGCGTCGTGAGGTGCACGCGATGACGCACAAGAACGTCCACATCAACATCAACGAGATCAAGCGCCCCGAGCTGGACGCGAAGCTCGTCGCGCAGTCGATCGCCGAGCAGCTCGAGAACCGCGTGAGCTTCCGCCGCGCGATGAAGCGCTCGCTTGCATCGGCGATCCGCTCCGGCGCCCAGGGCGTGAAGATCACCTGCGGCGGCCGCCTCGGCGGCGCGGAGATGTCGCGCTCGGAGACCTACTCCGAGGGCCGCGTCCCGCTGCACACGCTGCGCGCGGACATCGACTACGGCTTCGCCGAGGGGAAGACGACGTTCGGCCGGATCGGCGTCAAGGTCTGGATCAACAAGGGCGAGATCATGCCGGAGGGCTTCGACACCGGCCGCGACACCGGCCCATCCGGGCGGCTCGGCGAGCAGGATCAGGCGCGCCGCCGCGGTGGCCGCCGCACCGAGGGCCTCGGCGAGGGCCAGCAGGCGGGCCGCCGCCGCAGCCCCGACCGCGAAGGTCTGGGCCCCGTGCGCCAGCGGCGCCGCTCTGGCGAGCGCCCGGGAGGCAGGCGCGGCCGTGGCCCGGCGGCACCGCCCCCCGAAGCCGAGCAGCAGCAGGCTCCGCCGGAGCCGGTAGAGGAGCGGGCCCCCGCTCCGGAGGCCGAGGCCACACCGCCCGTCGAGGAGACGCCGGCCGTCGAGGAGACGCCCGAGACGCCCGCGCAAGAGGGTGACGCCTGATGTTGATGCCGCGGAAGACCAAATTCCGCAAGCAGCAGCGCGGGCGCCGTCGCGGCTACGCCAAGGGCCAGCAGCAGGTCCACTTCGGGGACTACGGCCTGAAGTCGCTCGACACCGGCTGGGTCACCAACCGCCAGATCGAGGCGGCTCGTATCGCCATGACGCGCCACATCAAGCGTGGTGGAAAAGTCTGGATCAACGTTTTTCCCGACAAGCCGGTGACGCAGAAGCCCGCCGAAACCCGCATGGGCTCCGGCAAGGGCTCGCCCGAGCACTGGGTCGCTGTGGTCAAGCCCGGCCGCGTCATGTTCGAGCTCGCCGGAGTTTCCGAGCCGCTCGCCCGCGAGGCCATGCGCCTCGCCGGGATGAAGCTCCCCGTCAAGACAAAATTCGTGAAGAGAGAGGCTGATCTCTTTGAGGGCTAGAGAGCTGAGAGAGCTTTCGGACGAGGAGCTGGACCGGCGCCTCGCCGACAGCCGCGAGAACTTGTTCAACCTCCGCTTCCAGATGGCGACCGGCGCGCTCGAGAACACGGCGCGCATCTCCATCGCGAAGCGTGAGATCGCCCGGATCCTGACCGTTCAGGCCGAGCGCCATTCGACGTTGGAGAGAAGGTAAATGGCAAGACCGAGGAAGACAGAAGAAGAGCAGCCTCAGGACGCGGTCGAGGAGACCACGGAGGCCGAGGCTACCGAGGCCGAGGAGAAGCCGAAGAAGAAGGCTCCCGCCAGGAAGAAGGCGGAGCCGAAGGCCAAGGCGGCGCCGAAGAAGAAGGCTGCTCCGAAGAAGGCGAAGGCCGAGGAGCCTCCCGCCGAGGACGCCGCCGCTGAGGAGCCTCCCGCCGAGGAGACTCCGGTGGAGACCGCCCCTGCCGACGAGCCCGTCGCAGAGCCCGTCGCGGAGGAGGCACCGGCTGAAGAGCCCGCGGCAGATGAGCCTGCGGCCGAGGAGCCCGTGACGGAAGAACCGCCGGCTGAAGAGCCCGTCGCCGAGGAGGCCCCCGCCGCCGAGGAAGCTCCGGCTGAAGAGCCCGTCGCCGAGGAGGCACCTGCTGCGGAAGAAGCGCCCGCCGAGGAGCCTGCCGCCGAGGCCGAGCCGGCTGCCGAGGCCGGGGAAGGCGAAGAACCCGCCGCCGAGGCTGCAGCTCCTGTCGTTCCCGCGAAAACGAAGAAGAAGCGCCTGCCGCGCTCGCAGCGTCGCCAGCGCACGAAGCCGAAGCGCGAGCGCCCAGCCACGCGGGCCGCGATCGTCCGGCTGCCGAAGCCCGAGCACGACCGTGGGAAGCGTAAGGAGCGGCGCGGGGTCGTCGTCTCGAGCGCGATGGACAAGACCATCGTCGTCCGCGTCGACACGCAGAAGCCGCACCCGGTCTACAAGAAGATCGTCCGCCACTCGCGGAAGTTCCACGCGCACGACGAAACGAACGTCGCGAAGCAGGGCGACGTGGTCCGCATCGTCGAGACCCGCCCGATCTCCAAGACGAAGTCCTGGCGCCTGGCCGAAGTTCTCGAGGCAGCTAAGTGATCCAGCAGGAATCCCGCCTCCGCGTCGCCGACAACACGGGTGCCCGTGAGCTTCTCTGCATCCGCGTGATGGGCGGCTCCAAGCGCCGCTACGCCCGGGTCGGCGATGTCATCGTCGGTACCGTGAAGACCGCGACCCCCCAGGGCACGATCAAGAAGGGCGAGGTCGTCCGCGCGGTGGTCGTGCGCACGAAGAAGCCGTTCGGACGCGACGACGGCACGTCGATCGCCTTCGACGAGAACGCGGCGGTGATCATCGACACGGCCAACAACCCGCGCGGCACGCGCATCTTCGGGCCTGTTGCCCGCGAGCTCCGCGAGAAGAACTTCATGAAGATCGTCTCACTCGCTCCAGAGGTGTTGTAAGTGACAAACGCCATGAAAATTCGCAAGGGCGACCTGGTTCAGGTGCTGTCTGGCAAGGACCGCGGCAAACAGGGCCGCGTCCTCGAGGCCGATCCCGTCAAGCGGCGGGTGATCGTCGAGAACCTGAACCTCGTCAAGCGCCACCGCAAGCCGCGGCCGATGAAGGACTCGAGCCGCATGGGCCAGACCCAGGTCCAGCCCGGCGGCGTGTTCGACCTGGCCTCTCCGCTCGCGGTCTCGAAGGTGATGATCGTCTGCCCGACATGCGGCCGCGCGTCGCGCGTCGGCTACGAGTTCCGCGAGGACGAGAAGGGGCGCCGCGTCAAGGTGCGCGTCTGCAAGCGCGACGGCTGCGGGGAGGTGCTCGACCGGTAATGGCGACCGCGACGAAGAAGAAGCCACGGAAGAAGGACGGCTATTCGCCGCGCCTCAAGGACCGCTTCGACGCGGAGATCCGCGACCGGCTCAAGGAGCAGTTCTCGTACAGCTCCGTGATGAAGGTCCCCCGCGTCGAGAAGATCACGGTCAACATGGGCGTCGGCGACGCGAAGGTGAACGCGCGCGCTCTCGACCGTGCCGTCGACGAACTGACCATCATCACCGGCCAGCGCGCCCAGATCACCCGCGCGAAGAAGTCGATCGCCGGCTTCAAGATCCGCGAGGGCATGCCCATCGGTACGAAGGTCACGCTTCGGGGCGCCCGCATGTGGGAGTTCCTCGACCGCCTGGTCTCGATCGCGCTGCCGCGCATCCGCGACTTCCGCGGTCTCTCGCCGGCGAGCTTCGACGGCCGCGGCAACTATTCGATCGGGATCCGGGAGCAGATCATCTTCCCGGAGGTCGACTACGACGACGTGGAGACCGTGCGCGGCCTCGACGTCACTATCACGACGTCGGCGGACACGGATGAAGAGGCGTTCGCGCTCCTGCGCGAGCTCGGCCTCCCGTTCCGCGCAGAAGCATAGGAGGACAGTTGGCGAAGAAAAGTCTCATCGCGAAGGCAGCGAGACCGCAGAAGTACAAGTCGCGGGAGTACTCGCGCTGCAATCGCTGCGGGCGTCCGCGCGCGGTCTACCGTAAGTTCGGCCTCTGCCGGATCTGCCTGCGCGAGCTTGCCCACGAGGGCGTCATTCCGGGCATGACCAAGTCGAGCTGGTAGGGAGGGACGATGCTCACCGATCCAGTTGCAGACATGCTCGCCCGCATCAAGAACGCGAACAAGGCGCTGCACGAAACCGTGGAGATGCCGACCTCGAACATGAAGGCCGAGATCGCGCGCCTGCTTCGCGACGAGGGTTACATCAAGGACTACCGCATCGAGAAGGGCGAGTCGTTCGATACCTTGGTGATCGAGCTCAAGTTCGGGCCCAAGCGGGAGCGGATCATCACCGACGTCAAGCGCGTCTCGAAGCCGGGCAGGCGCGTCTATGCGACGAAGGACCGCCTCCCGCGCGTCCTCGGAGGCATGGGGACGGCGATCATGTCCACCTCGAATGGCCTGGTCACGAGCCGCACGGCGCAGGAGCTCGGCGTCGGCGGCGAAGTAGTTTGCTTCGTCTGGTAGCACACTGAGATGAGTCGAATCGGAAACAGTCCAATCCCGTTGCCCGCCGGCGTGTCGGTGTCGATCTCGCCTGGGCGCGTGATGGTGAACGGCCCGCTCGGCGAGCTGACGCAGATGGTGCCGCAGCGAATGATCGTCGAGCAGGGCGACGGCGAGCTCGTCGTCAAGCGCCCGACCGAGCGCGGGGAGGACCGTGCCCTCCACGGGCTCACCCGCAGCCTCGTCGCCAACATGGTCGAGGGCGTGACCAGCGGCTTCACGAAGACGCTCGAGATCCAGGGCGTCGGCTACCGCGCCTCCATGCGCGGAACCGACCTGGAGCTGAACGTCGGCTACTCGCACTCCGTCGTGAAAAAGCCGCCGCAAGGGATCACGTTCGAAGTTCCCGCCGTGACGCAGGTCGTGGTCAAGGGCATCGACAAGCAGAAGGTTGGCCAGGTGGCCGCCGAGATTCGCGCCGTGCGCCCGCCCGAGCCGTACAAGGGCAAGGGCATCCGCTACGAGGGCGAGTACGTGCGCCGCAAGGTCGGGAAGCGGGCGTAATGGCAACGTTGACGGTCAGAGAAGCGAGGCTGCGCCGCCACAAGCGCGTGCGCCACAAGGTGCTCGGCACCGCCGAGCGACCTCGCCTCGTCGTGTTCCGCTCGAACCGCGGCATCACGGCCCAGCTCGTGGACGACGCCGAGCGCAAGACCATTGCCGCCGCGGGCCACGGGGAGCTGAAGAAGACCTTCAAGGGCTCGAAGATCGAGCAGGCGGCCGAGGTCGGCAAGCTGCTCGCCGCAGCCGGAAAGAAGGCCGGCGTGGAGACGGTCGTCTTCGACCGTGGCGGCTATCTCTACCACGGTCGCGTCAAGGCGCTCGCCGACGGCGCGCGCGAAGGAGGACTGAAGTTTTGAGCACTGTCGAACGCCAGGTTGAGCGCAACCTCGAGTACGAGTCGCGCGAGCTGAAGGAGAGGGTCGTGGAGATCAATCGCGTCGCCAAGGTCGTGAAGGGCGGCCGGCGTTTCTCGTTCACCGCGCTCGTCGTCATCGGGGACGAGGTCGACCGCGTCGGCGTCGGCTACGGGAAGGCGCGAGAGGTCCCGCTCGCCATTTCGAAGGCCGTCGACGACGCGAAGAAGAACCTCTTCCAGGTGCCCAAGAGCGGCACGACGATCACGCACGAGATTCTCGGGCGCTCCGACGCTGCGCGCGTACTCCTGCGCCCGGCGAGCGAGGGAACCGGCGTCATCGCCGGGGGAGGGGTCCGCGCCGTCCTCGAGCTGGCGGGCATCCGCGACATCCTCGCGAAGAGTCTCGGCAACCCGAACCCCATCAACCTTCTCAAGGCCACGGTGAACGGGCTTCAGAGCCTGCGGCGGCCCGAGGAGGTCGCTCAGACCCGCGGGAAGGCCGTGCACGAGATTCTGTTCCCACGCAAGAAGACCGAGGAGCCCGAGGCGGCTCCGGCAGCGACCGAGACCACCGAGACGACCGAGACCACTCCAGATGGCGAAGCTGAAGATCACACAGACGCGTAGTCAGATCGGTCAGACCCAGAAGCACCGTGGAACTCTCCGGGCGCTCGGGCTGGGCCGAATCGGCCGCTCCGTCGAGCGCGAGGACACCCCGGAGACCCTCGGTATGCTCAGGAAAGTCCGCCATCTCGTGCGGATCGAAGACTAGACATGGCGCCGACTCCCGAAGAAGAGCTCAACCTCTCGACCCTGAAGCCCGCGCAGAAGCGCACTGCGCGCAAGCGCGTCGGCCGCGGCATGGGCTCGGGGAAGGGCCGCTACTCCGGCCGCGGGATCAAGGGCCAGAAGGCCCGTTCCGGCTCGCACAACATGCGCCCCGGTTTCGAGGGCGGCCAGATGCCGATTTACATGCGCCTCGGCAAGAAGCGTGGCCCGTATTCCAAGGACGCCATGCCGGTCGGCCCGCACCGCACGCACACCGTTGGCGTCAACGTCCGTGACCTCGAGCGCATCTTCGACGACGACTCCGACGTCTCGCTGGACGCCCTCGTCGAGAAGGGGCTCATCAAGAACACGCGCACCGACGTCAAGATCCTCGGGGACGGCGAGCTGAAGAAGAAGCTGACCGTGACCGCGCACCTCTTCTCGAAGAGCGCGCGCGAGAAGATCGAGTCCGCGGGCGGAACCGCGACGGCGCTCCGCGAGCCGGTCGAGAAGAAGCGCAAGACGCGCAAGGCGAAGCCCGTGGCCGAAGAGGCCGAGCCGGAGACCGCCGAAGAGACGGAGGCAGAGCCCGCGGCAGAGGCCGAGCCCGCAGCAGAGGCGGAGCCGGAGGAGTCGGCGCCGGCGTCAGAGGAGGAGTAGTTGTTCTCCTGGTTGACGAACGCATGGCGGGTCCCGGAGCTTCGCCACCGCGTGCTCTTCACGGCCATGATCCTCGGCTTCTACCGGCTGGGGAGCTGGATCCCGGTGCCAGGCGTGAACTCGGACGCCATCGACTCGTATTTCTCCGGACAGGGCGGCACGATCCTCGGCCTCCTGAACATCTTCTCGGGCGGCGCGCTCGGGCAGTTCGCCCTCTTCGCGCTCGGGATCATGCCCTACGTCACGGCGTCGATCATCCTCCAGCTGATGACGGTCGTGATCCCGCGTCTCGAGCAGCTGCAGAAGGAGGG
>Ga0207687_10003381_pt1 | contig 10778 bp, 8 predicted proteins | sample KBSM54metaG_FD_184399 | JGI IMG/M metagenome (GOLD analysis project Ga0207687, IMG submission 184399) | Miscanthus rhizosphere microbial communities from Kellogg Biological Station, Michigan, USA - KBS M5-4 metaG (SPAdes) (version 2) | ecosystem: Host-associated > Plants > Roots > Rhizosphere >... | reverse complement strand
GAGAGCACGGTGAGCACGAGCGCCCGCGGGGACGCCACCGCTGTCAGCCTCAACGCCAACGATTTTTCGCCCAATGGCGATCTCAGCGTGGAGTGGGCGCTGCCCGACGCGAAAGCGGAGCTCTCGGCGTTCGGCTACCGCGCGGGCGACGAACGCTACGCGACGCTCACCTTGCGGCCGCACTTGCCGCGCTCGAACGCCGATCAAGTGCACGCGACAGCCATCATCGTCGATGCCAGCCGTTCGATGTTCGGCGAGGGTTACGAGCGCGCCAAACACCTCGCGGTGCGCCTGGCTCATGAACTCGACCCTTCGGGCCCGGTGACGGTGCTGGCGTGCGATAGCGGATGCCGCGAATTGCCGGGCGGTTTGCAAACTCCCGGCCCCGTCGCGGCCCAGCAAACTCAGCGCTTCTTGGACGCCACCACGGCCGAAGGCGCCTCCGATCTCACGCTCTCGGTGGCCACTGCCAAGCGCGCGCTGGACGCCGTGCCCGGCGCGTACGTTCGCGACATCGTGTACATCGGCGATGGCGCGCCCACGGTCGGCCCAATCCGGGTTCCGACCGTGACCTCCGCGGTGCGCGATGCGCTCGCGGGCGGGAGCACGCGCGTCACGGCAGTCGCCGTCGGCAGCACGTCGGACTTGGAGACGCTGGGCGCTCTGGCACGAGCCGGCGGCGGCGTGGTGCTGCCGTACACCGCCGGTCAAACCCTGAACGAGGCGGCGTTGGGGATTCTCTCCGCCAGCTACGGCAGCGCGCTCCGAGATGTGGAGATCGTGTTGCCGGAAGGCTTGGTCAGCGTTGCCCCAGAGAAGCCCGATACGCTCTTGGCTGGGGCCGAGGGCGAAGTCTCCGCGCGCATGACGCGCGACTTGGTCGACGGCACGGTGATCGTGCGCGGTAAGGTGGGCGAGGCGCCGTTCGAGCAACGCTACCCGCTTCACCTCACGGCCACTGATAACCCCGGCAATGCTTTCGTGCCCCGGGTGTTCGCGGCCGCGCGCATCACCGATCTGGAGCGCAATGGCAGCGCGGAAGCCAAAAAAGAGGCTCTCGGGTTATCGACGCGCTTCGCCGTGGCCAGCCGCGAAACCTCGCTGCTCGTGCTCGAGAGCGAAGCCATGTTGCACGCGTTCGGGCTCGACCCCAACGCGAACGCCAGCGCGAGCGCCTTCACCGGCGAGGCGGTCGCAGAAAAATCGGATGCCAAGGGCGAGCTACCCGTCGATGCCGCCGACAAGGACAGCGATCTCGGTCAGGCGCCGAATGGTGCGCTGGGTAGCGCCGGGCCCGGCTCGCTCGGGCGCCTCGGCGCGCTCGACTCCGCCGCGACTTCGGGGGCGAGCGGAGCCGCGGCACCCGCGCCGCGCGCCGCCGCCGCCGAAGCCTCCCGCGCGGCGCCCGCCAAAAAAGCCACCGGCTTCAGCGACGCCGAACCGCGCTTCGCCGAACCGCCCGAACCGCCCGCACCGGTCGCACCGGCACCGATGACCATCGCGCGCCCCACGGAACCGCCGACTCTCGTCATTCCCGATCAACGGCCGCGACGCCGCTTGATCCCGATGCGCCGCCTTTGGGATCGCAAAGGCCAAATCACGACCGATCGCGTGGTACCCGCGGCAGCCAGCATCAGCGCCGTTGCCGACGCGGAGCGTCAGCTCGCCGCCGACCCCGATCGCCGATCGCTCGTAAAAAAGGCCTATTTGCTGTACGCGGTGAGTGGGGACTTGGGGCGAGCTTCGAGCTTGGTCGAACGTTGGTCGAGCAAGGAACCGCTCGACCCCGAAGCGCTCACGGCTCGCGCGGATCTTGCTGCGCGCCGCGGCGATCGCGAACTCGCGTTGCGGCTACTGGGCAGCGTCGTGGATGTGCGCCCCGATGACGTGGCCGGGCAAAAGCGACTCGCGCGCTTGTATCGATGGTCCGGCCGTGCCGATCTCGGTTGCCGCTACGCGATGGCCATCGCCGAGCTCCGCTCGAACGACGCACGGCTCATGGCCGACGCGCTGCGCTGCGCCCGCAGCACCACCGAAAACCGCTGGGCGAGCGACGCGCTAGCGCTGATGGACGAGAAGACCGCACGCCTCGCCGAAACGTTAGCTCAAACGCCCGCACCGGATGACAGCGTGCTCAGCGGCGATCTGCGCGTCGAAGCCACGTGGAGCGAAGACGCGGATTTGGATCTCGCGCTCTTGCACCCGGACGGTCATCGCGTCTCTTGGCTGGGCGCGCCCACGCGCGAACTCATCAGCGCGCGCGACGTGCTCAGCCACAGCCGTGAGGGGTTGGCGCTGAACGGCGCAAAACCAGGCCAATACGTGCTCGAAATCGTCCGCTCTGACGGCGCAGGCCCGGTGCACGGCGAGCTCACTCTGCAAGTCGCTGGCGAAACACGCCGCATCCCTTTCACTCTGGATGGCCCGCGCCTCACCGTCGCGCTCGCCGATATCAAGATGGTCCCGCGCTTGGTTCCACTCGGGATTGACGATCAGCCGCTCGGCGGCGGGTGGCGTTGAGCCGCCCTGCGGTCGCGAACGCCCAGCGTTACTCGACCGGGTCCCGCTGGCGCGTCGCCTTGACGGCCGCGACGACTCCGATGCCGAGCGCCAAGAGTGTGCCCACCACAATCCATTGCGTGGGCGCGTGCATGATGGCGGCGGCGTAAATCAACCCGCCAACCATGAGGACGATCCCGAACAGGTAAATGCCGAAGGACATGGCATTGCCTGCCCTTGCAGGAACGAGTCCATGCTCGAATCTGCGCGATCTCGCCGGAATTTCGGCTCGGCGGGACGACTCAGCGAGGCAAGATGGCACGCCGACGCGGTCTGCCTCAGGAGAGGCGCGGCTTTCGGCTCAGTGCGTCGCGGCTTCCTTGATCAGATCTTCGAGCTCGGTCTCGCCGACCACGCGCGTTTCGACGGCGCGCACGATGCCGCCCTTGTCGATCACGACCAGCGTCGGCAAGCCGGTGACTTCGAAGGCACTCGCAGCCATGCTGTCCCCATCGAACAGTACCGAGTACGAGGGGCGGTGATCATCGAGGTATTGATCGGCATCCGAGCGATGATCGCTCGTGTCGACGCCGTACACCGCCAGGTTCGAGCTCGCCAAGCGCTGCGCCACGCGATCGACGATCGGCGCCTGTTGCCGGCACGGGCCACACCAACTGGCGAAGAAGTCGAGCAACACGGTTTTGCCTTGTAGGTCGGAGAGCCGCTGAGTTTTGCCGTTCATCGCGCCGGAGATCCCGGGCAGCATGAAATCTTGAGCGGGCTGACCCACGAGGGGTGAATGAGAGCGAGCCTTTTGCTTGCCGAAATGGGGCAAGCCGAACAGACCAAACCCGAGGCTGACCACGATCACCAAGAAAGCCACGACGTAGCCCTGTTTGGCGTCTTCTTTGGAGTGCGGCTGAATACTCATGACAGGCTCGTGCGAGTGTCGCCGTCGGCGCGCGTGGTGGCCGGGCCTTCTTCGAGGGCGCGCTCGGCCGCGCGCGTCCCGAGCACGGGTAGGCGCAAGCGCAAGCGGGCGCCACCCAAATCACTTTGACCGGCGCGAATGGTGCCGCCATGTTCGATCACGATCTTCTTCACGATCGAAAGACCGAGGCCGGTACCGTCATCCTTGGTGGTCACGTACGGGTCGAACACCGTTTCGCGCATTTCTTCGGGGATGCCGGGGCCGTCGTCATCGACGTCCAAATTCCAAAAATCTTCGTCGCGCTCGAGGCGCACTCGCACGCGGCCGGCAGAGCCCGCACGCCCGAGCACGGCTTGCGCCGCGTTGCGCACCAGATTGAACAGCACGCGCCGCAACATCTGATGATCGATGAGCGCCGGGCAAGGCTCGGCGGGCACCACGAAGTCGACCGCGATTTCCGCGCCTTGCCCGAGCGACAGCAGTTCGTCCAGGCCTTCGCCGCTGTCACGGTCGCCCTCACGCACCCCGAAGCGTTCGGCCTGTTCACGCAGGAATTCCGCCAAATCGGCCTCTTCTAAGCTGGCTTGGGGCAAGCGCGCGAAGTCCGAAAATTCGCCGACCAAGCGGCGCAGCGTGCCGACTTCGTCTTCCACGATTTCGAGCGTGGTGTCGACGAGCCGGCGGTATTCGGGGTCACCGCCCGTGTAGCGGCGGTGGATCTCGTGCACTGCGAACTGGATGGGGGTGAGCGGATTTTTGATCTCGTGCGCGAGCCGGCGCGCCATCTCCTGCCAGGCGCTGATGCGCTGCAAATACTCGATGCGCGAGCGGCTGGATTCGACTTCACCCAACATGCGGTTGAAGGCGTGCGCCAAGTCCGCGATTTCGTCACCGCCGCCTTCGGGCACGCGAATCGTCAAATTGCCTTCGCCGACCAAGCGCGTGGCGCGGGCGAGCTCCGCGATCCGCGACGACACTTGTCGAGCGAGCAAACTACCCACGGCAATCGCGGCCAAAATGGTGATCCCGAGCAAGGCCGTGAACGCGCGCACGTAGCTGCGCTCATCGGCTTCGCGGCGACCCGCCACCTGCTTGTACGTGTCCACGAATTGGCTCATCTCCGACAATTCGTCGAAGCGGCTTTTGTCGGCCGCAAACACGGCGACGAGCTCGTTGGTGTCATCGCCTTCGGGCACATCGGAAAGCGGGCGAGCGACTTCGAGCTGGTTTTCACGCGTGGGATCGAGCGGCGTGCCGCGCGACACCTCCCCCAAAACCTTGCTGTCCGGATCGCGGACGCTGAGCGTGACCAGATTGGGATGCTCTTCGAAGGCTTTGCGCAATTCGGCTTCGATCAGCGCACGATTGCCGGTCGCAGCCGCGCGGCGGAGCGCTGGGCGCAGCGCAATTTCCGCGCCTTGCTGGCGCATCAGCGCCTTCACGGTGCGCGCGAGCTCCTGGTACAAACCGAGCGAACGATCGAGGTGCGTGCCCACATCCGGGATGAAGAAGCGCGCGGAGGTTTGGCGGACGGTATTTTCCGCGAGCCAGATGGCAGCCAAGAGCGGGATCAACGCCGTGAGCACGATCGCCAGCGCCAAGCGGCGCCGAATACGACCGGAGGCCGCCATTCAGTCGCGCTCCTTCGGCTCGGCATCGCGCTCGAACAAGCTCACCAAGGTGGACCACGGATCGAAGCCGAGCAAAGACGAAAGATCGCGCGACATGAATTCTTCGGCGCGACCCAAGAGCGGCCCGAGCGCGCCCTGGGCACCGAAGCGTTGCGCGAGCCCGCGCAAGCCGGCAAATGCGGCGCGCCCGACATCCACCCCGAGGGGCACGGCCACCGCTGGGCTCGCGGGCGAGATCACCAAGTCACGCGCGGCCACGGCGAGCGCGAACGCACCGGGCGCGGCGTCACTCGCGAGCGCTTGAAACGTGGAAAGCTCGCCAAAGACGCCCAGTGAAAGCGGGGCCACGCTGCGTTCGGCCGCGTTCGCGAAATGCCGATAGTCCCGCCGGAAATCACCCGACAAGAGCCCCATCTGTGGCCGCAGTTCATCCGGGCCGCAGATGCGTTCGAAACCTGGCCCACGCCGACGCGCCACGAGGCCCGTGTACAGATCGCCGTGGCGAAAGACGCCGAGCGCGATCGCGCGGCCCTCGCCGCACAGCGTGTCGAGCGCCGTGTCGATCACGCGCAGGCTGGGCAGCGGCAAATCCGCGAAGCGCTTGGGCCACCTCACGAGCTGGCCTTCGGCTTCGAGCTCGCGCAGCGCGCGGCCGAGCTCGAGCGCTTGCTCCAGGTAATCCTGCTCCTTCTTGAGACGCAGCGCGAAGCGATCCATCAACTCTTCGAGCGCACCGGTGGAGACTTCGATGGCCCAACTGGCCTGGCAGGCGGCGGCTAGCACGGGGAGCTTCACCGGCCATTCGGTGGCCCCCGGTTCGAGCCGACCGCGCTTGGTGTGGACCAGCTTACGCAAGCGATTGCCGGTCGTGACCGCCACCACCCCACCCAGGCTCGGCACCTCGTCGCGTGTGGCCACGGCCGCGGCCGGCGCGCGAAATACCTCGGCCAAGCGCTGCCAATCGGTAGCGGTAAAGCCGTCGAACGAGACGTCGCGCGTGATCACGAGGGCCGGAGTATAGTCACGAGGACATGGTCGAACAGGACAGAACCAACGAAACGGCCGATCTGCTCGCTTTCTTGGACGCTTCGAGGACGCCGTACCACGCCGTCGCCGAGGTCGCGCGCCGGCTCCACGCCGCCGGTTTTCGTGCATTTCGTGAGCGCGAGCCGTGGCAAATCGGCCCCGGTACGCGCGGCTACGTGGTGCGCGCCGGCGGCTCGATCATCGCCTTCGAAGTGGGCACCAAGCCGCCTTCGGACGCCGGCTTCGCGCTCATCGGCGCCCACACGGACTCGCCGAATCTCCGGCTCAAGCCGCAACCGGGCTTGACCAACGTCGGCTTCCGTCAACTCTCGGTCGAGGTGTACGGCGGGGTGCTGCTCTCGACCTGGCTCGATCGCGACTTGTCAGTGGCCGGCCGCGTGGTGCTGGCGGGCGGGCAAACGGTGCTCGTCGATCTCGAGCGCGCGGTGTGCCGCATTCCGAACCTCGCGATCCACTTGAACCGCGACGTGAACAGCCAAGGGCTGCAGCTGAACGCGCAAACGCATCTGCCACCGGTGCTCGGACTCGAAGCGCAAACCGGTGACTTCGACGAGTTGCTGGGCGAGTTGCTGAGCCAGTCGAGCGCGTCCGGTGCGAAACCGACGGACGTGCTGGGCTTCGATCTGTGCTTGTACGACACGCAGCGGGCGGCGCTCGCGGGCGCGAAAAATGAGTTCATTTTCTCGAGCCGCCTGGACAATTTGGCGTCCTGTCATGCGGCGTGCACGGCCCTCTTGCAAGCCAAACCCGATCTCGAAGCCACGCGCGTGGTGGCGCTCTACGACCACGAAGAGGTCGGCAGCCAGAGCGTCGGAGGCGCCCGCTCGCTCTTCTTGTCGGAGGTGTTGGAGCGGCTCGCGAGCGGCATGGTCACGCGAGATTCACAGGCGCTGATGCGCGGCATCTCGCGCTCGCTCTTGATCTCTTCCGATATGGCGCACGCGGTTCACCCGAACTACGCCGACAAGCACGATAAACAGCATCGGCCAGCGCTCGGCGGCGGCCCGGTGATCAAGGTGAACGCCAATCAGTCTTACGCGAGTGATGGCCCGACCACGGCCGCATTCAGCGAGGCCTGCCGCGCGCTCGGCATCACGCCCCAGTATTTCAGCTCTCGCAACGACATGCCCTGTGGCAGCACCATCGGGCCGATCACTGCCGCGCGCCTCGGGCTACGCACGGTCGATGTGGGTAACCCGATGCTCAGCATGCATTCGTGCCGCGAGATGGCAGCGGTCAGTGACGTCGCACCGATGATCCAGGTGCTGACGCGGGTGTTCAGCGAATTTTCCGGGCTCGACTCGGCGACGTGATTTTTCCGCTGCGCGGTTAGACTTCGATGGTTTTGTTGGTCAGATCGCTGGCGCAAGTGACGCATTTTTTCGGCACTTGGTCTTTGAGGTAGACCTGAGCGCACACCGGGCAGAGCCGGGCGTCGCGCTCGAAGGAGATGGGCTTGTCACTCGCGGCGCAGTGGCGACCCGCGATTTGCAGGCCATCGATGGTGACGAACTCGCCGTCGTTGTCTTTGGGCTCGGGGAGATTTTCTAGGCTGGAGCGTTTCACGTCCATCACGGCGGGGACGCGCTTCGTGCCTTCGCTCAAGATCCAAGACACGGCCGTGCGTTGGGCGGCGACCGGAATGCGCAGCGTGACTTCTTTGCCTTTGGCCACGAGCTCACCGCGCTCGATGTACAGGCGCTCGATGTCGCACCAGGCGAGGCGAACCAGCTCCGTGCCTCGTTCTGCGGCGAGCCCTGCGTCGCCCACGCGGAGCGGGATCGCGCCGGCATCGCCGAACCAGAGTGCGGCCCCGACGACCACTGCGCCCACCCCAAACAAATAAGGGGCGATGGGACGCGAAGGGTCGCTGACCCATTGGCCGTACACGCCCGCTCCGAGCGCTAGTGCGCCGGCCATGCCGCCGACGATCGAGGCCCGCGACGCGTACGTCGGCTCTGGCAAAAAGCGCCGTTCTTTACGGACGCGCTTGGCCTGAGCAGCCTTTTTTCCCTTTGCTTTCTTCACTTCCGCCATGTTTCGCGCGGGCAGGCTAGCATAATCTAGGGAATGGCAAGCTCGTGAGCCGCGCATTCATGCTGGCCCTGCCTTTGGTGACGGTTCTGGTCGTCGCCTACACGTTGCTCGTGGCTGGTGTGCCGCGTCCGGTGGTGGGCGCGCGCGTGTACGGCGGGCCGACGGACGACGTCTCGTCACTCGCGTTGCGGGTCGAGACCGTCAGCCGCGACGGTGAAACCGAGCGACCAGTCGGCGGTGGCACGGTGCACGTCAGTGCTACGCCCGCCCGCACCCCGACGGTGAATGCGGAGGCTCCACGTGACGCGCAAGGCGTCGCCGAAGTGGCGCTCGCGTTCGACCAAGCATTGCGAGGTCCGATTTTTTTGGAGGTGCGTGACGGCACTCGGGTGCTGGCTCGCGGCCCGATCTCCCTCACGGCGCGCACTTGGACGGCGCACGCACACCGTGGCGGGGCCTGGATCCGAAGTCGAGCACAAAACGACCTCGTGATCAGCGTCGCGGCGAGCCGTGGCACGTTCGTCGTGGGCGTTCGCGAGCCTCTGTTCATCCGCGTCGAGCGCGCTGGCAAACCCGTAGCGGGGTGCGCATTGAAAGCGAGCAGTGACGGCGTGCGCTTGTCCGATCGCGGAACACTCGTCACCGACGACAGAGGCCGAGCGCGCGTGACCGTCGAAGCGCTCGAACACAACGCGACGTTGCGCGTCGAAGCCACCGAAAGCGATGGCGCGAGCGCAGTGCTCGATACCGGGCTGCCGATCGTGCCTGGCGGATTGTTCGCAGAGCGCACGCCCAGCGGAGTCGTGATTCGCTCGGCGTTGCCGCCCCCCGAGCACGTCTTTTATAGCGTGGTGACGCCTGAAACGCGGCTGTTTGGCGGCTCACTGGAGCTTGCGGCCGATGGTCGCGGGGGCTCCGAAGCGGGCGTGAATATTCCGCCCTTGTCCGCGGCCGCGTGGATCGTCCTATCGCGCGAAGTGGATGAGCAAAGCCCGGCGACGATCGGTTGGTCACTCCAGCTCGGTGACGATCCGGGGCAAACCTTCGACGTCGGTGAGGCACTCCTGCTCGATGGCCTCCCGCACGCGTTTCGACTCGAACAAACGCGGCGCTCGCACGTGCGTTGGTTTACGGCTCTGTTCGCGCTGCTTGCGCTCGCGCTCAGCGTGGCGCTGTTGTTCTTGCGCGTGCGCTCCGCCGAGCGCGACATCGGTCAGCATCTGCGACAGGGATTACCGGCCGAGACAGCGAGCAGCGTCGCTCCGCCGCGACTGCTCCCGCTCTTGGTCGGCCTGCTCGTGGTGAGCCTGGGGTTCGCAGCCCTGGGGTTACTCGCGGCCGTGCGCTGACTCGGGCGGAGATTCTGCTCGGCCAGCAGATCGTTGCCATTTTTGGGGCGTAGCCAAGGGAAAGGAATTCTCGTCATGGTGCGCACCCTTCGCTATTTGTTTGCGGTTTTGCTGGTTGGCACGCTGTTTTTGATCTGTTGCACGCGCGCCGAGGCTCGGGATCCCCTGTTTCGGCCAGCACCGGCTCCGCCGCCCTACTCCTTTTCCATCGAAGACGAACAAGGCCAGGGGTTGCCTACCTTTCGTCATGAAGGGCGCACCTTCCTGCTCGGTGAACCGGGGCTCCGTTACAACATTCGCGTTCGGAACCCGACGGGGCAGCGCGTCGAAGCGGTGGTGACGGTCGACGGTCGCGACGTAGTCAGCGGCCGCGAAGGCGACTACGTCAACGAACGTGGCTACGTGATCCCGCCCTACGGCTCGGTGTTGATCGAAGGCTTCCGGCAGAACTTCGAGGAGGTCGCCGCCTTTCGGTTCACGAGTCCGGAGGATAGCTACTCGGCGCGCAAGGGGACGCCGCAGAACGTGGGCGTGATCGGCGTCGCGTTTTTTCCCGAGCGCCCACGCCCTCCCGCGCCCATCGTGCGTCGACCGGTGCCCGTCTATCGTCGACCGATGCCCGCGCCGTACCAGCCGTACGACGACGGAGCGAGCGGCCCGCGCGGAGGCGCCGATCGGGCGACTGAGAATGCACCCGAACGCCGTAAATCTGGCGCCGCGCCGAGCATCCCGCTACGACCGGATACTGCGCGCGGTGGCAGCGCCGATGCGCACTCTGCCGATCGTTACGAAGGCGGCAGCGTGGGTAGCGTCGACAACTTGGGCACCCAATACGGCGAAACGCACCAAAGCTCGGTCAGCGAAGTCTCGTTTCAACGCGCGCTCCCGACGCACCCGTCGCTCGTGCTCAGCCTGCGCTACGACGATGTCGACGGGCTCAGCGCCCGCGGCATCGACGTCTCTGCGTTTCAATGGCGCGCGAGTGCCCCGCGCTACCCCGAGCCCGAAGCGTTCCCCCAATCGCGCTTCGCGCAACCGCCGCCCTGAGCCAGCTGGCTCGACGATCCCCGCGAACAATGATCGAGTCTGAAGCTCACTTCGAAGTCGCGGGAGTCGCGCGAACGAGGGTTCGTCCACCAGATTGCATGTTGAAACTTCCTCATCCGTCAACACTGCGACAGTTGAAAAATGCAGCGTGGAAATAACCGAGACTGTTTGGTTTTCAGGCTGAGGTTGTAGGGACGCGCGGGGTGTGATCAAAGCGAGAAATGGGTACGCGAGATC
>Ga0207687_10003377_pt1 | contig 10784 bp, 6 predicted proteins | sample KBSM54metaG_FD_184399 | JGI IMG/M metagenome (GOLD analysis project Ga0207687, IMG submission 184399) | Miscanthus rhizosphere microbial communities from Kellogg Biological Station, Michigan, USA - KBS M5-4 metaG (SPAdes) (version 2) | ecosystem: Host-associated > Plants > Roots > Rhizosphere >... | reverse complement strand
GTGCGGTCGGTGCGGGCGCTTGTGCCGGTTGCCCATTGCCTGTCGTGGTGGTGGTCGTGGTCTGCGCTTCGGTGGTTGGCTCGGGCGAGTAGTCGACTAAGAATTCATGCCAACTCGGGTCTACCGACGAGGGATCCTCGCGAAACTTGCGATACATCTCCTCGACCAACCACTCGTTCTGTCCGAATGGTGATGGTGAGTTCACGGCAGCTACTCGCCTCGATTCCTTCGCTTCAGGCAAGCGGTTTGGTAGACGCTCGCCACCCATATTCCCGCGGTCCGCGGTCACCCGCGATTCCGCCGCCTAAAGGCTAACGCTTCGGCCGTCGGCCAAACCATGCGAACGGCAGTTATCCTCATCGCTCGTTAGGGCCGGGCAGCACGTGCAGCGATGAGGGCCACCGCGGCGGCGGGTTGCCGAACGCCTTGCGAGCGTTGGCGACGATCTTCTTGCCCATCAGCCGGTTTCCCATGCCGCCGACGACGGCGCCAATGCCGACTGGCAACAACTTGCCGAACGCGATCGCGCCGCGCTTGAGCGTGTACCGCTTGACGAAGTACCGCAGCAGCCGCGAGTTCAGCTGGGACACCGCAGGCAGCGGCAGCGTTGCCGCACCGTCGGACAGCCACCCACCGCTGGTGCGGCTCGGCCCGAGCAGGTCGGCGACTGCGTGCTTGCTTTCGTCGCCCACCAAGACGGCAAGCACCAGGGCGCGGCGGCGCTCGCGGTGATCGGCCGGAATGCCGTAGACCTCCGCGACCGCAAGCACGTACACGGCCGTCGCCTCAAGGAATACAACCGTCTCACCGGCGACCGCCGAGAGTGCCGCCAGCGTGCCGATTCCCGGAAACGCGGCGGCGGAGCCGACCGCGGCGCCGCTGGCCATCACGGCAGCCAGGTAGTGCTTTTCCAGCTTCTTGGCGATGTCGGCAGGTGTCGCGTCCGTGTTGTGCTGACGCAGGCGATCGACGTAGGCCTTGATCGCGGGCCCCTGCACTCGGGTGCCGCGTTCGAGGATCTGCGACAGCACCTTGGCGGCGGCGCCGGGATTGTCGTCAGTTGTCGCCGGCAGCTGGCTCTTGGTGCTTGATCGAGCGCTCATGTGCGGCTCCCCCTCGTCGACCGGGTTCGACCTGTTCGAACCTTCAGGCTAACGCTTGATGAACGAATAGAGGCGGCCTCCGGGTGCCCGATCGTGATCGCGGTCACCATCTGTGACGAAGGGAACAAAGTATTGCGAAGCGGCGCTAACCACTTCCATGGCAGCATCGACCGACGTGGACGTGAAAGCAGCTGAAACCCCAGAAGGGGAGTCGAAGCCGCCCAGCCGCGTCCGCATGATCGCCGTGCTTGGCGCTCTCGTCGCACTGGGTCCGCTGACCATCGATATGTATCTGCCTGCGCTGCCCAAGATCGCCGAGGACCTGTCGGTGTCCTCGTCGGTTGCGCAACTCACGCTCACCGGCACGTTGACGGGGTTGGCCCTCGGCCAGCTGATCGTCGGGCCGCTGTCGGACTCGCTGGGCCGTCGCAGGCCGATGATGGCGGGGATCGTCCTGCACATGCTCGCGTCGGTGATCTGCCTGTTCGCGCCCAACATCACGGTGCTCGGGGTGGCTCGCGGGCTGCAGGGCATGGGCGCCGCCGCTGCAATGGTGGTGGCGATCGCGGTTGTCGGTGACCTCTATGCCGATTCCGCCGCCGCCACCGTGATGTCGCGGCTGATGCTGGTGCTGGGTGTCGCGCCGGTCATCGCCCCCTCGCTGGGTGCGGTGGTGCTGCTGAAGGCCTCGTGGCACTGGGTGTTCGCGGCACTGGTCGTGTTGGCCGGCGGCCTTCTTCTCCTGGCTGCCCTGGCGCTGCCGGAAACGCTGCCTGTGTCGCACCGGCGGCCACTGAAGGTGCGCAGCATCGCCGCCACCTATGTCGAGCTGCTGCGTGACATGCGCTTCGTCATCCTGGTGCTGGTGGCCGCGCTCGGCATGTCCGGGCTGTTCGCATACATCGCGGGTGCGTCGTTCGTGCTGCAGGGCCATTACGGCCTGGACCAGCAGGCCTTCGCGCTGGTGTTCGGCGCAGGTGCGGTCGCGCTGATCGGTGCCACGCAGTTCAACGTGGTGCTGTTGCAACGGTTCGCACCGCAGACGATCGTGGTCTGGGCGTTGGCGGCTGCCGTGCTTGCGGGTGTGGTCTTCGTCGGCCTGTCATATGAGCACATCGGCGGTCTGCCGGGGTTCGTGGTGCCGGTCTGGGCCATCCTGGCCGCGATGGGGCTCCGTCATTCCCAACGCCCCGCGGTGGCGTTGTCCCGGCATCCCGACGCTGCGGGCACCGCGGCCGCGTTGCTCGGTGCGGCCCAGTTCGGCCTGGGCGCTGCCGTGGCGCCGGTGGTCGGCGTGCTCGGCAACAACGAGATCGCGCTAGCCTTGGTGATGACGGCCGGCATGGTGATCGCGTTGCTGGCGTTGCTGGCGGTCGGCATGCCGGCCACCGAAACAAAGGACGACGTCACCGGCGACGCCGTCGCCGAAGCGGCCTGACGTCGTCACTGGGTGACCCCGGACTTGTCGCGGGATAGCTGGGTCCGTACCGTCGGCTGAATTGTTGTGTACCAGGTCGACTCGAGATGTACGAAACGCTGACTACCGGGCAGGATGGCCGCGCTCGAGGGGGAGTGCGGCGCCAAGTCGACCCTTCGAAACACGCCCCGCACGCCGTCGAAAACCCGTGGAATGCCTTGTGGGCGATGCTCGTCGGCTTCTTCATGATCCTGGTCGACGCGACCATCGTCGCGGTCGCGAACCCGTCGATCATGGCCAAGCTCGGCGCCGACTACGACTCCGTCATCTGGGTGACGAGTGCCTACCTGCTGGCCTATGCGGTGCCGTTGCTGGTTGCCGGCCGCCTCGGCGACCGGTTCGGACCGAAGAACCTCTACCTGCTGGGCTTGACGGTGTTCACTGCCGCGTCGCTGTGGTGCGGCCTGGCGGGCACCATCGGAATGCTGATTGCTGCCCGCGTCGTTCAGGGCATCGGCGCCGCCCTGCTCACGCCGCAGACTTTGTCGACCATCACCCGGATTTTCCCGCCCGAGCGCCGGGGCGTGGCGATGAGCTTGTGGGGTGCGACCGCGGGAGTGGCGACGCTGGTCGGTCCGCTCGCAGGTGGGGTGCTGGTGGATCACCTCGGCTGGCAGTGGATCTTCTTCGTCAACGTGCCGGTCGGCATCATCGGCTTCGCGCTGGCCGTCTGGCTGATCCCGGTGTTGCCCACGTCGACTCACCGGTTCGACGTACTCGGCGTGGTGCTGTCCGGGGTCGGCATGTTCATGATCGTGGTCGCGCTGCAGGAGGGCCAGTCGCACGATTGGGCGCCGTGGATCTGGGGCACTCTCGCCGGCGGCATCGGGTTCATGGCGGCGTTCTTGATCTGGCAGTCGGTCAACCGCAACGAGCCGCTGATCCCGTTGGTCATCTTCCGCGATCGCGACTTCTCGCTGTCCAACATCGGCGTCGCGACCATCGGCTTCGTCGTGACGGCGACGTTCTTGCCGTTGATGTTCTACGCGCAAGCGGTGTGCGGACTTTCGCCGACGCGCTCGGCGCTGCTGACGGCGCCGATGGCGATCGCGACCGGCGTGCTGGCGCCTTTCGTCGGCAAGATCGTCGACCGGTCTCACCCGCGGCCGGTGATCGGGTTCGGGTTTTCCGTACTGGCCATCGCGATGACGTGGCTGTCCATCGAGATGACGCCGACCACGCCGATCTGGCGCCTCGTGCTGCCGCTTACGGCGATAGGCATCGGCTCGGCGTTCATCTGGGCACCGCTTGCGGCGACGGCCACCCGCAACCTGCCGCCGGAGCTGGCCGGCGCCGGATCCGGCGTCTACAACACGACCCGGCAGGTGGGCTCGGTGCTCGGCAGCGCCGGCATGGCGGCGTTCATGACGTCGCGGATCAGCGCCGAGATGCCGCCCATGCCGACGCAGGCTGTGCAAGGCGTGGGTTCGGTGACCCAGCTGCCGGCATGGCTGCACGAACCGTTCGCCGCGGCGATGTCGCAATCGCTGTTGCTGCCCGCATTTTTCGCGTTGTTCGGCGTCGTCGCCGCGGTGTTCCTGCTCGGCTTCGGCAATACCGACCGTCTGACCGAGCATGAGGACTTCGACGACGCGGACCGCAGCGCCGGTTACGCGGTCGAATACGGCGGTGACGAGGCGTTCGTGGATGACGACGAGTACCTGGAGTACGAAGTGCCCTGGGACGACGGGCCCGAACCGGTGACGCAGGCCGTACCGGTGGTGGAGGCGGGCCCGGTGGTGCCGGCCGACGACACTGTCACAGAGCCGATCCGGGCACGTGCCGAGCACCTTCTGCACGCCCCGGCGGAACCCTGGCACTCTGATCCGATCGAGTCCTGGCGGCACTTCCCGCGCGACGACGAGCCCGAGGAGCCCGAACCTGGGAGTGACCCTGAGTCGCACAGCGTTCTCGACGAGCTGCTCAGCGACGTTCCGCCGCTCAGACCGAAGACTGAACCAATCGGCTTCGCGCACAACGGGTTTCACGTCGACGAGGAGCGGTTCCAGCCGCTGCCTCCGTCCGCCCCGGAAGCGGCCAGGCCGTCGCGCCACGAACGCTCTGCGCGGCACCACCTGGCCGAAAACCAACCGGAGAAGAGGCAGTTCTGGTTCGAGTCCAACGGCAGGCATTCCCGCGACGACGACCCCGACGACGCGCCGAGGTACGGCAGGCATTCGCTGCCGGGGCGCGACTAGCTGAACAGCACTGCGGGATTGAGGTATCCCGACGGGTCGAACGCGGCCTTGACCGCGCGCATCGCCGCGATATCAGCTTCCGTGCGCGACATCGACATGTAGTCACGCTTGCGAGTGCCGACGCCGTGCTCGGAGCTGACGTTGCCGCCCCAGCGCGCGATCAACGCCATCATCGGCGTGTACAGCTCGCGCTCCGCATCCGGCCCGCAGCGCACCACATTCAGGTGCAGGTTGCCCTCGCCGATGTGACCGAACAGCACCGGGATCGCGTCCGGGGCATGCTTGGCCACCAGCTGCGCACCTTCAGCGGCGAAGCCCGCAATCGCCGACAACGGAAGGGACACATCGAATTTCAGCGGAGGCCCGTACAGGCCGAGCACTTCGGCGACCGATTCGCGGACCTGCCAAAGCCGTTGCTGCGCGCCGACGTCGACGCCGACCGCGGGCTCGTCGGACATCCGCGCCTCCTCGAGTGCGTCCGCCAGTCGCTCGGTTTGGTCGGTATCACCGGCCAATTCGATGAGCAGCTGCCATGCGCCGTCGACGGGCGCGGCCACGCCGACGTGCTCGGCCGTCAGCGCGCTCGCGCGGGCGTCGATCATCTCCAACGCCGCGATGCCGTCCATGTCGCGGAACACCCGCCCGGTTTCGACCAGCGCGTCGAGGTCGTCGAAACCGCATATCGCGGTGACCCGGTGTGTCGGCGTCGGGTGAAGCCGCAGATCCAGCGCGGTGATGACGCCGAGCGTGCCCTCGGCGCCGACGAACAGTGACGCGAGGTCGTATCCGGTGTTGTCGCGGCGAACCTGACTGTGCCGGTGCACCACCGATCCGTCGGGCAGCGCCACATCGATGCCGATGACCTGCTCGCCCATGTTCCCGTAGCGGACAGTGCGCAGCCCGCCCGCGTTCGTCGACGCCATCCCGCCAGCCGTCGCCGAATCACGTGCGGCCAGGTCGACGCCGAACACCAGACCCGCGGTGGACGCAGCGCGCTGCACTTCGGCCAGCGTCACGCCCGCGCCGACGCGGATGCGGCGCTCGACCAAATCGACCTCACCGACGTCGCGCAGCCGCTCCGTCGACAGCAGCACGTCGTCGTGTTCGGGCACCGTTCCCGCAACCAGCGATGTCCTGCCACCCTGCACCGTCACGTACACGCCGGCGTCGCGGCAGGCGCGCAGTACCGCCGCGACCTCGTCAGCCGAGCCCGGCCGCACCAGCACGCTGGCTTGCCCGTGATAGCGCCCTGTGTGGTCGACACTGCGGCCGTCCAGCACATCGGCATCGGTGATGACGTGCGCGGCGCCCACGATCCCGGTCAGTGTGTCGGTCAGGCTCACCCCGTGGGTGTATCACACGTATCGAGCGACAAGAACGCCCCCAGCTCCACCAGGCGGTCCGGCGTCGCAGGCAGGTAGTCGGTCAGCAGCGCCGATCGGACGATGACCGCGGTGTACTTCGCCCTACTCACGGCGACGTTGAGTCGATTCCTGTTGAACAGGAACGAGACCCCACGCGGCACATCGTCTGCCGACGACGCGGTCATCGAGACGAACACCACCGGCGCCTGCCTGCCTTGGAACTTGTCGACGGTGCCGACCTCGACTTCGGTCAGTCCCGCCGCGTCCAGCCTGCGCCGCAGGGTCACCACCTGCGCGTTGTACGGCGTCACGACGAGCACGTGCTCCTGAGCCATGGGGGTGGTGCCCTTTTCGTCGGTCCACGCAGTGCCGAGCAGGCGGCGAATCTCGGCGACGATCGCGTCGGCCTCCTCGGGGCTGTCGGTGGCGTTGCCGTCGTGTTCGACCGTCAGCACCCGGACTCCTGGAGCCACGCCGTCGAGGCGTCGCGCGGCGCTGACGTTCTCATGCGAGCGCAGCCGGCCGTCGTAGGACAACCGCGAGACCGGTTCGCACACCGCGGGATGCATACGGTACGAGTAATCGAGGAAATAGCCGCGGTTCGCCGGAAGCGTGTGATGTCCTTCCACCAGCCAGCCAAGCGCGGATTCGTTCACCGGTTCTGGATGTGTGCCCTGGCTGACTTGGGGTAGTTGTTGGGGGTCACCGAGCAGCATCAGGTTCCTGGCCGACGGCGCGACGGCGATCGTGTTGGCCAGGCTGTACTGACCCGCTTCCTCGATGACGAGCAGATCGAGTGCAAGCCGGGGAATCTTGTTTGCGTTGGCGAAGTCCCATCCCGTCCCGCCGACCACGCAGCAGTCATGCGCGGCGATGAAACCGGCGAACTCGGGGTTGGTCAGATCGGTCCAGCCCGCGTTGACGGTGTTGAGCTTCTTGCCGACCCGCTGCCCGTCGACGCCGGCCTTTAGAACGTCGCAGAACAGGTTCTCGACCACCGCATGCGACTGTGCGACCACGCCGATCCGCCATCCGTGTTGGTTCACCAATCGTGCGATCACCTCGGCGGAGGTGAACGTCTTACCCGTGCCCGGTGGTCCGTGTACCGCGAGATATGAGCAGTCGAGGTCCAGCAGCGCGGCGGTGATGTCGTCCGCAGTCACCCCGGTGCGCGGGAGCGGTCCGCCGCTGACCGTGCGGGGACTGCGGCGCAGCAGGATGTCTGTCACGGCGTCGGCGGGCAGGTTCGGAAGGCCGGCGGCGACGAGCGCAGCGGTCTCTGCGATGGAGTCCTGCAACGGTTTCGTGTTGATGGGCGGACCAGGGGCGAGCGCGAACGGCACCTGGCCGAAGACGTCGCCGTCCTTGGGTTGCTTCTCGACGACGAGCGCCTCGGTGGGTGCTTCGGGGTTGTCGCACTCGACCACCGTCACCGAACCGAACCCGCGTCGGTCGGGGTCGTCGGACAGGCCCGCTGGCGCGGGCGGGTCGTATAGCGCATACATGTCCGTCGACAGTTCGCCGTTCGCGATCTCGCCGATCAGCCTCACGTGCCGCTGTGGCTTGCGGGCCTTCGGCGGTTGGTGCCAGTCGTTGACGATCTCGGTGCGTTCGGCGATGAAGACGTCGGTGTTGTCCGCCCACTCCTCTACGGGATTGTTGACGCGGTCGAAGTGGCTCCACCAGAACGGCTTGTCCTCGCGCTTGTGAAAACCCCGTGCAGCCGCCACCATCGCCACTGCTTGCTGTTCGGCCGTGCGGACCTCGACGCCGTCGCCGGCGAACTTGAGCAATTTGCGTTCAATGTCGTCGCCGATTTCGATCACGCCGTCATCGCGCACCGGCTGCGGGCCGCGAGGCGGTACGCCCGATTCGATGGCGCGCGCCATCATCCAGTCGCGCAACCGCCGCGTCGACCGGCAGTCGTAGACGTTGTAGTCCTCGATCTCTTTCAGCACCGACGCGGCCTCGTCAGCTCGTCCTTCATCGCGCAGCGAGCAGTAACGCGCGTATTGCGTGATGGAGTCCGTGGCCGTGGTCACCTCACCGCTGCGAAGCGCGTTGCCCATGTACAGCGGCTCCAGCGACTTGATGCTGTAGTTCTCGGTGCCTACCCGAATGCTCTTGCGCACCAAGGGATACAGATCGACGAGGATGCCGTTGCGGAGCAGGTTGTCGACTTCGTTCTCGCCGACGCCGTAGCGGCCGGCCAGCCGGAGCAGGGTGCTCTTCTCGTAGGCCGCGTAGTGGTAGATGTGCATGCCGGGATAGCGCCGCATCCGCTTGCGCACCATCGCCAGGAAGTCGATCAGTGCCTGGCGTTCGCTGGCCCGGTCGTGCGCCCAGAACGGATGAAACTCGTCTGTAGTGGTGAGGACGCCCCACAGGTATTCCAGCCCCCACTCGCGGCCGTCGACGGTCCATAGCGGGTCACCTTCGAAGTCGAAGAACAGGTCGCCCTTGTTCGCGTCGGGCAGCACCATGAGCGGTTGCGGGTCGACCACCTGATAGGGCGGCTTGCCGTCGATGCGGTCGGCGACCTGCAGCCTGGCCTGCGCCGCCAGCGTCTTGACGGTGCGAGTGGACATCTGCTCGACAGCGCCAGTGTGGTCGGCGAGCTGGTGCATGGTGGCGATGCCGGCGTCGATCAGCCGGGCGCGCTGGCTGACCCGCATACCCGCCACGAGCAACAGGTCGTCGGTGGCGCGTACTTGAGTCTCGCATTCGGGACAGCGGAAGCACGCCCGTACGGTGTCGTCCTCCCACCTGACCGAGGTGCCGCCGGTCAGGTGGGCGTCGAGCAGACGCTGCAGCGCGGCGCGGCGGGGCAGGTACACCGGCAGCAGCTCGTCTACGCGGTAGGTCGCGGTCGCGCCGTCGCCGAGCACCAATTCGACCTCTTCGGCCACGGGTACACCCGCCTCGGCGAGCGTGTCGGCGTAGGCCGCGAGTTGCAGCAGCGCCTCGACCTTGACCGAGCGGGCCAGCTTGGTGTCGCGCAGCCGGTAGCGCTCACCGTCGAACACCAGGAAGTCCGCGAAACCGACGAACCGGCCGTCGAACATGGCGGCTTGATAGATGACCGGCGCACGACGCTCGACGGCCCGCATGGTTTGCTGCGCGGCGGCGGTCAGCCCCGCGACGGTGTACTTCGGCCTGCCGATGATCGCGATGGTGTCATCGGCCATCGCCCGCAGCTCGTCAAGATGGCGCTGCTCGTGCTCACCGCCGAGTTTGGCTGTCCGCGCTAGCAGTTCGTCCTCGATGGCGACCGGCGGTCCCCAGCCGAGCTGCGCGTCAAACGAGCGCAGCAGCGCATACTCGCAACGCGCGGCGGCGGCGAGGTCGGACGCGCTGTAGATGACTTGGCCGTCACCCTCAGAGGCCACGAACACGCTGCCACTGTATGTGAGCCAGCCGACATCTCACGCCAGGCGCGAACGTGGGTTACCGGCACGCAAAATCCCGCCTCGGCGTGACACGAGCCCACACTCGTCCATCCACAGGCACGCGTTGATCCACAGCCCGGCAGGCCGCACGCCGCGACCGCCGATTTTGTGGGACCACCCCCCGACGGTGAGCGCATGAATAGGGAATTGCTGCCGTTCATCGGCACTGAAGCGTTGGCGGCCGGCACGGTCACCAGACGAACGTTGGCCAGTCGTCACGACATGGTCTATCGCAACGTCTACCTGGCCAAGGGAGTGGAGCTCACGCCGGACAGACGAGCGGTTGCGGCCTGGTTGTGGTCTGGGCGAAACGCCACCATCGCGGGAATGTCCGCCTCGGCGCTCCACGGATCTCAGTGGATTGATTCGGAGCTGCCTGCCGAGCTGATCCGTGGCGAAGCCTGTGACGTCGACGGGATCGTCATCCACCGCAACCAACTCCGCGACGACGAGATCTGCCCGGTGCGTGGGATGCCGGTGACTACGCCGGCACGGACGGCGTTCGACATCGGGCGACGAGATCGCCTCGAGACGGCGATCATCAGAGTCGATGCGCTAGCGAACGCTACCGGCCTCAAGCCGGTCGACGTCGAGCGTCTCGCCGAGAGCCGTCGCGGCGCTCGCGGCATGGTGCAGCTGCGGCGTGTGGTGGAACTCATGGACGGCGGCGCCGAGTCGCCCCAGGAAACCCGGACGCGACTGCTATTGATCGCCGCAGGTTTTCCGAAACCGCAAACCCAGATCCTCGTCGTCGACGAGCACGGCTGCTTCGTCGGCCGCGTCGACATGGGGTGGGCCGAATGGAAGGTCGCCGTCGAATACGACGGTCCACAACATTGGACCAACCCGGACCAGCACGCTCGCGACATCGACCGGCTGGCCGAACTGGCGGCCCAAGGCTGGACGATCATTCGGGTGAGTCGAGATCTGTTGCGCTACCGGCCGCATGTCTTCCTCGCCCGTGCACGGGATGCGATGCAGGCGGCAGGTTGGCCACATTGGGATGAGATCCGACTCGATGCGCGCATCTCGTGGCTGGCTCGGTCCCGCCGAGTGTGGGCTTGACGCACACAAACGCGCAGAAAAGCGTGCTGGTAACCCACGTTCGCGCCAAGGGTTTAACCAGTGTTGCCGATCAACTCGACACCGTTGCCGTTCCAGCGGAACTTCACCACGCTGTCGAGGCCCTCGAC
>Ga0207687_10003373_pt1 | contig 10789 bp, 11 predicted proteins | sample KBSM54metaG_FD_184399 | JGI IMG/M metagenome (GOLD analysis project Ga0207687, IMG submission 184399) | Miscanthus rhizosphere microbial communities from Kellogg Biological Station, Michigan, USA - KBS M5-4 metaG (SPAdes) (version 2) | ecosystem: Host-associated > Plants > Roots > Rhizosphere >... | reverse complement strand
TTCACGTCGACGCCGTAGGCGCGCCAGTAGCTGGCGACCTTCTCGGCGAACTGGCGTGAGAAGTTGTTGGCACCGGCGTCGATGTAGAAGATCGACACCGATTTCGCACCGAGCGTGCGCGAGCCCGACGCGGCGAGCGCCATCGCCGAGGTGAGTTGCGGACCACCGAGCGGGAACCACCACGGGTTCGTGAACTCCTCGTTGAACTGACCGAGGTGGTACACGGGGAGGCCCACGGAGTTCACGTAGTCGCCCGCGATCGGCGCGTAGCTCATCGTCAGCGCGAACGCGTGGTCGACCTCGACGAGGCGCTTCGTGTTCGCGAGCTGCTTCGCCGGATCGCCGCCGTCGTCGTAGAGCTTGAAGTTGAGGCGCCGGCCGTTGATGCCGCCGTGGTCGTTCACGTAGTTCACGCCGGCCGAGAACCCGACGGCGATCTGCTCGCCGTACACGGCCGCCGGCCCCGACGTGAACGTCGAACCGCCGATCAACACCTCTTTGTCGTTGGCGCCGTCGTCGTACGTGATGTGCCGGCCCGCGAGCTCGGATCCCGACCCGACACCGCCGCCGCCTCCGCCGGCCCCGGTGCCACCCGAAGCGCCGGGCGCGCCGGGGGTGAGGTTCTCACCCGGGATTCCGGTGGACGTGGCCCGCCCTCCGGCGAGGTCACCGGATCCGTCTGCTGTCGATCGCGCCGACAGGATCGGTGCGTTGCTGGCCCCGACGGCGGCCGTCGCGAGCACGAGCAGCAGCGCGCACATGGCCGCGATGTGGAAGCGGAGTGCCCCCATCCGTCGCATGCACTTCCTCCCCCCGATGCCGCGCCTCAGCTACCTGAGACTTGTCTCAGGTGAAGATTCGCCGTGCGGCCTGCAAACCCTTCTGGCGACTGCGATCGCGGGGTGCGACTCTCGTCACGCCTGTCGCCTCACGCGTCGGGTTCGACGAGCCCGATCGCGTCCGCCCACAGGTCGGTGAGCGCTCGAGCGGCATCGTCGACGGTCACCGGGCGCTCCGGCGGGTCGAATACGTAGGTCACGAAGCAGAACCGGTCGACCATCGCCGCGAGTGCGGTGGCCGCGAGAGCGGCCTCTTGGGCGTCGAACGGACGGCAGCGCCCGGCTTTGGACGCCCGGAGCAGTTCGCCTTCGACGGCCGCGGTCATCGTCTGGCCGACCGAGCGGCGCACGCCCGCCATCTCGGGCTCGACGATGCTCGCCTCCTCCCAGATCCGCGCCGCGGTGCCCGCGGTGGCATAGGCGTCGACGAAGTTGTGGATCACCCGGTAGAGCCCGGCGCGCCCCTCGTCGGCGCGCCACTTCGGGTCGGAGCTCGCGAACATCTCCTGCAACGTCACCGTGAGCATCGCCACGAGCACGTCGCCGCGGTTGTTGAAGTACTGGTAGTAGGTGCCGAAGCTCACACCGGCGCGCTCGATGATGTCGGCGACCGACGTGGAGCTGTAGCCCTGTTCGGCAAAGACGGCGCGGGCCGCCTCCATCAGCTTGGCCCGTGTCTGTTGTGCACGCGGGCCGGCCGGCACCGCGACCGAGCCCTCGCGCCGTAACGCCGGCATCGGCACCGGCGGCCGGCGCGGTGGCTTGCGTTCGCGCCCGCTCATCGTTCGCGCTTCCGGGCCAGCGCCACGCCGGTGTACGCGTGGTCGACCCCCGCCTGGCGCCCGATGCGGCGCATCATCTCCACCACCTCCGGGTCATCGTCGGTCAACGTGCGCACGACCTCGTCGATGCCGGGAATGCCCCAGAAAGGAAGCAACCCGACGCCCGCCGTCTCGAGCACGTCGAGACCGATGTCGTCGAGCAGGTCAGCGATCTCGGCCGGCCTGAACTCCCGAATGTGTTGGTGGTTGGTCATGAACTCCGGATAACCGAGCCGACGGGCGATGACCTGGTTCACGCTGTTGCGGTTTGCATACGTGACGAGAAGCTCCCCGCCGGGGCGCAACACCCGCGCAACTTCGCGCAGCACCAGCTCCGCGTCGCGAACGTGTTCGATGGAGTCGACGAACGCGACGGCGTCGAAGCACTCATCGGCGAAGCCGATGTGGTGGGCGTCCATCGTGACGTGGTGGAGCGAGCGATGGTCGCCATCGGCGCGTGCCGCGAGCCGGACACCTTCCTCAGCAAAATCGATGCGAACGATCGGCGTCGACGGCGGTACCGGCTCGAAGGCAAACGCTCCGCACGCGAGGTCGAGGATCGTTCCGCCCGTCCATCGCGTCATCGCACTGACGACGTGAGCGTGGATGTCTTCGAGGTAGCCGACGTCCCGCGGCGTCACGTAGCGGTAGCCACCACCTCGAAAGAACTCGTTCTGAGTCGCTCGCAACTCGTCGTCGCTCATGTCTGCGAAGCGCTCCAGGCGCGGTTCGCTCTCGAGGATGCGGTCCTGCTCGTAGCGATTGGCGGCGCTCGGCGTCGCGGGCAGGTTCGAGACGACCTCGAAGAACGCGATGAGATCGGACGACGTTGGGTCGACCGTGTCGCCCGCGCTTCTCGACGTCCAGATCACGAAGACGGCATTGGCGAACACCGGGCGCATCGTCGTCGCGACGTGCTCGAGGAACCCTCGGGGAAACTGATCGAGCTCACCCTTGTGCGCGATCACCCAGTCGTAGGTCTTGTCGTCGGACAGGTTGGCGGAGACCCAGCGCTCGATCGGGCACGGAAGTCGCCACCAGAACGGGTCGGGTGCGAGCACACGGTCGGTTGTCGCCAGGTGCGGGTTGATGAAGTCGGCCGCCGCGTTCCAGTTGCGGTCGTGGTACGGGAACGACATCAGACCGTCGCTGACTCGCGCGACAGCGTGCGCGCGATGCGTCGCGTCGCCCCACCGCTCAGATGACGTACACGAGCGGCCGCGACGGAGGCGGCACCGCTGGCGCCGTACAGCTCGTGCATGCGTTCCGGGCGCAGCGCACGCGGAAGGCTCACGATCTCGCGCAACGTGCGGGCAGTGCGATCGTGGTCGATCGCCCATTGTGTTGCGTGCAGCCAGCCAGCGCCGCGTCTTCGCGGGACGTCGATCTGGAGGCCGAACAACGCCTCGGCCGCGGCGGCAAACCCGGCGAGACCGATCGCGGCGTGCTCGCCGGCGCCGCGGAAGCGCCCGCCGACCGCGTCCCAGTCAGCCGTGCCGTGACCTTCGTCGACGAGCACCGCGAGATCGCGCAGCGCGCGGAGGGGAAGGCGCAGCAACCGCGCGTCGCCGTCTTGGAGCTGCGCATGGGCGATCAGCAACACCATCGCGTGCGTTGCGTTCGGCAGCCGCCGCTCGCGGCGCTCGATGATCTGGACCTCGGCTGCGTCGAAGAGCTCGTCGGCCGTGAGCAGTTTGGCGTAGGCCGGAGCGATCGGGGCCACGTGCAACTCGACCGACCCTCGATGGCCGGGGGCGGCGAGCGCGACGAGTTGGTGATCGAGCGTGAGGTCGTCTCTCGGTGCACCGGGAACCGGCGCGTAGCCCAGGAGCTCGAGTGCCCGCTGCGCGTCACGCGCCAGGGGACGGGGGATCAGGATGTCGATGTCGACGAGCACCCGCGAGGCGGGATCGCGCTGCCAGCCGGCCAGCAACCAGTGCAGGCCCTTGATTGCGATCGCGTCGATCCCCGCGTCATCGAGCGCGTCGAGCACGAGCACGGCCTGCGAGCGCAGGTCGCGCACTCGCGCCGCGTTGATGGCGTGGGCGCGCTCGAGCTCGCGGAGCGGTGAGCGATCGCCGCCGACCCCCTCCGGCAGCGCGCGCACGCCCCGCGCGTGCAACGCCGACCACAATGCCGGCAAGAGTTGATGGTCCGCCGCGATGTCGAGCAGCGCCGGCCAGCCGCTGACCGGATCGCCGCACGGACCAACGCCGGGGCGAAGGTACGCGGCGAGCTCGCGCACAACGCGCGCCCGCCCACCCGGAGCGCTCACAACGCGCCGCCCTGCGCCGCTCGTCGGGCCCGCGCTTCGGCGAGTCGCCGTCTGGCGCGGTAGCCCTCGTTGTCGGGTGCAGCCGCTTCCGCTCGGGCGAACGCCTCGGTCGCGCCGGCGTCGTCGCCGAGCTCGAAGCGGCACCGTCCGAGCAGGTCCCACGCCCACTCGCCGAACACGCGCCGGTCGTACGAGTTCGTTCTGTGGGGGTCGACGGGATCCGCGGCGAGCAGCCACTCGGCTCGCGGGGCAGCTTCGGCGGGCCGACCCGTGGCGAGCTCGTGGCGTGCGGCCGCGAGCTCGAGGGTGGGGGTGCGGGGAAACGTCGTCAGCGCCTCCTCCAGCAGCGAGGCGAGATCGTGGTCGCGGTTCGGGAAGGCGAGGAGGTGGATCGCGAGGTTGACGTACAGCAGTAGATCGTCTGGGCTCGGCTGCGCGCGGGCTCGCGCAACGTCGATCCCTCGTCGCCACAGCGACACGGCCTGTTGTGCGTCGCCTTTCGCCTCGTACACGCGGGCGAGGTGGTCGTACAGATAGGAGCGATCGGGTTGCTCCTCGAGCGCGGCGAGAAGCATTGGTTCGTCGCGTTCCCACTTGGCGGACTGATCGCCTTCGTATCCGAAGTGCTCGATCGTGAGGAGATCGAACGGCACGATGCTCAGTCCGTCGAGCGTCGCGGCGCGGCGCAGTGCCGGAACGATCGACTCGTGCATGGCGCCGCTGAAGCGGACGTCGGCGCGGTTGCGCCAGATCCGATATTCGCGATACGGCGTCCACCCCACCCGGGGCACGAACGGCACCAGGCCCGCGAGGTGGTCGCCGGCATTCGTCAGCCAGGAGCGCGCCGCCTGATGGTCGCCGTGCACGACCCGCTCATCGGCGTCGATGTAGAGCACCCAGTCGCCGCGCACGATGTCGAGCGAGTGGTTGCGGGCGCGTGCGAAATCGTGCTGCCACTCGTCGTGTTCGATGCGCGCGCCATGGCGGTTCGCGATGGCGACCGAGTCATCGGTCGATCCGGTGTCGACGACCACGATCTCGTCGACGAGGCCGTCGAGCGACCCGAGACATCCATCCAGGAACGCACCCTCGTTGCGAACGATGAGCGCGGCCGACAGCAGCAACGGCGTGAGGCGGGCTCGCGGCCCGGCCTGCTAGTTGTCCGTCTGCGTCTGGTTGCTGAGCGTCGTGGTGGTCGTGCTGGTCGACGTGGTGGTCGTGTTCTCTTGCTCGTTCCCACCGACGCCGCCGCTCGCTTGCGCGGTCTGCGCGTACGCGGCCTTGATGCCGGTCATCGTGAACGACGAGATGACGGGCGCGGCGAACGCGGTGCCCACAGCGAGCTTCTTGAGAAACGCCCGGCGACCGGGCTCGCTGCTCTCGAGTGCCGCTTCGAACTCGTCAGGCATGCCTCACTCCTGTTTCCCCGTCGCCACTTCTGCCGAGCGCAGAGGTTAACCCACGAGGCGGACGAGCTCTTCGACCATCTGCCGGGGGTCGCCGACGGTGAGTCGGTGCCCGCCGCGTCTCGCCACCGCGGCAAGTGTTCCGACCAACGTCGACTTGGACTCGGTTACCAGAAACGCCTCCCTGACCAGCACTTCGAGCACGTCACCAGCGTCGGCCGGTGCGCATCGCACGGGGCCGTCGCCGCGCTCGAGCACCACGACGTGATCTACGGGCGCTTCCCGGAGGGACCACCGCGTTCGCACGAGACGGGGGTCGAGGAGGCGCACGTCGTGGAGGTGCGGTTGGCGATCGATCAGGTCGGCGAGCTCCGGCACAAGGGGCCGGCTGCCCTCCTTCACGTGAAAGGCGCGCGGCACGGCGATGCTTCCGCCTGCCCGTACGAGCGCGCTCTCGTCGCCCTGCACGTCGAGGCCATCGGCCAGCAGCCGCAACGCGAGCGTCGTCTTGCCGATGCCCGATGGCCCGGCGATGAGCACGCGGCGATCGTCGACGTCGAGCGTCACGCAGTGCAGACGCACCCAACCTGCGAGCGACGCGAACTCGAACGCCCGTCGATGCATGCGTACGTAGATCTCGTCGCGGGCGTCCTCCACGGTCGGTGCGGTCGCGAGCGCGTCGCCCTCCTCGAACACGCGGTAGCCATCGTCACCAGCGTCGATGCGATACGACATCGCGCGTCGCGCCGGCATCGGATGTTCAGCTTGTGGGAGCAACTCCGCGAGCGCGGCCACGACATCGTCGTCGCCAGCCAACGTCACCGTGTGCCACAGCAGCCGGAGCTCGATCACGGCTGGGCGCGCAGCACTCCTTCGCGTTGCAACTGTGCGAGGCACGCGCTGACATCGTCGATCGGTGGGGCGTCGAGCTTCCACGCGGCGCGTACGAGCTCCGCCAGCTGGGCCTCCGTTCGGTTGCCGTCGCACAGCGAGAGCACGAGCGATGCGCTCGGGTTGAGGTAATGCACCCGGTCGGCCGCGGGGTCGTACACGACGAGGCCGTCTTCGACCTCGTGGATGTCGAGGCCATCGACGGGTGCGGGGCGTTGTTCGGTCATTGCGGCTCGCTCACGACGTTCCTTCGAATCAGCACTCGTCGCCGAGCACCACGCGGCGGATGATCGGCGCGACGACGTCGGGAGCGTAGTGGCCCGCGAATGTCTCGAGCGCGGCCGCGGTGAGGCGTTGGGCCACGATCGGATCGGCGAGAACGGTCGCCGTCGCGTGCGCGAGTTCGGCGGGCGTGGAGCCGAGCAGCACATCGACTCCAGGGCGCACGTCGAGCCCGGCGACCGCCGCGGGGGTGGCGACGACCGGGCGCTGGTGGGCGAACGCCTCGAGCACCTTGATGCGAGTGCCACCTCCCGACTCGAGGGGCACGACCACGGCCGCCGCTCGTTCGTACCACGGAGCGACATCGGGCACGGGACCGACCACGGTCACGCCTTCGACGCCGCGAAGGTCGTCGATGCGCTCGTCGCACACCCCGACGAGTTCCACCGTTGCACTGGGATGCGTCTGCCGAAGTGCGGACAACACGTCGAGCACGAGCGTGCGGGCGGCGTCGATGTTCGGGGCATACGTCAGGTTGCCGACGAAGAGCACGCGCGCGCCTGACGGTGACGACGGCTTGGTGATCGGCCTACGCGCGGCGTTGGCGATCACATCGACGTTGGTGAGTTCGTAGCGGCGTGCGACGTGTTCGGCCTCGTAAGGGGACGCGAGCGTGACGGCGTCGACCGTGGGAAGCCATGCGCGCGCGAGTCGTGCGGCCGATGCGGCTTCGTCGAGGTGCCCGGCGGCGTGCAGTAGTGCTTCGTCGTCGTCGTCGAGATCGACGACGATTCGCGAGGCGCCAAGTTTGCGGGCCAGCGTGATGCGGAACGGCGCGAGGTAGTTGCGCATCGACAGCACGACCGGCGAGTGGGTCGCAAGCGCGTGGAGGGCCTCGGCGGCGGAGGCGGCCAAGGTCGCCGGCGCAGTTCGTGCTCGAGCAGGCAGAGGCGCCGTGCGCTCGAGTTGGGCGCGAAGCGTCGCGTCGCCCATCTGCATGACGACGTGCCGCTCGGCGTCTGCCTCGCTCACGAGTTCGATGACCGTGACCTGTCGCGCCCGGCTCGTGGCCCACTCGTCGAGCGGCACGCGACCGGCCGCGGGCACGACCACGAGGTGCACCGGCGCGACCGCCGCGAGCGCATCCAAGAACATGCCGGCGCGCATGGCGAGACCGTTGCCGCGGTCGCTGGGGCTGATCGGTGTGACCAGCACGACGGGGATGCTCAACCGGCGCGCCAGTCCTGCGAGTAGTCGCTCGCCTCGTGCGCGACCCCGCCCCACATGCTCGGCACCGCGCGATGTTGCACGAGCGACGGATTGTGGAAGTAGATCGGTGTGCGCTTGGCCGCGAGACGAGACATGCGGATGTCGTGGAAGCCGCTGCCCTCATCCCAGCGGCGCAGGATCCACGTGGCGATCGACGTGGACATCAACACGGCCTGAGCGCCGTAGACCAATTCCGGGTTCACGATGCGGAAGGTGTCGCCGTCGTCGTCCTCGCACAGCGAGCCGACGTTGGGGTTGTACAGCGAGGCGTAGAAGTCACCGCCGATCGGGCGCTCGACCAGCGGCAACCAGCGCTCGATGTTGAATCGCAAGGAACGGTTGAAGTCGAGGTCGTCTTCGAGAAAGAGAAAGACGTCGCCGGGTCCTTTCACGGCGCGCATCAACAACGAGCGTGCGTTGTCGACCGCTCGTTTCGTCAGGTCGGGCGATCGCTGCTGATCGAGGATCACCACCGGAGGGGCGCCCCAGTCGGTGGCCGCGAGGTTGGCGATCGTGTCGCGCCGCACGTCGCGACGGCTGGTGCTCGACAAGACGTATGCCACCAGCTCACCCGACCACATCGCTCGTGGAGCCTACGACCGACCTGTCGCCCGCGATTCCCTGACATGATCCCGAGTGATCCTCGATGGCCGACTCGATTCCTCGCATCGCGCATTTCGTCTTCGGGCTGCGGGCGCAAGACGAACCGTTTCATCTCGTGCACTACCTCGCGCTCGAATCGTGCCGCGTCGTGGTGCAGCCCGACGAGATCCACTTGCACTGCCGCGAGTTGCCGTACGGGTTCTATTGGGACCTTGCTCGTGCGTTCGTCACGGTGCACCGAGTCGGCGAGGTCGACACGGTGGCCGAGCACGACTACAACGACCCGTTCATCGCTCACTTCTCGTACGCGCACGAGGCGGACTTCGTGCGGCTCGACGTACTCGCTGAGCACGGCGGGTTGTACGCCGACATCGACACCCTGTTCCTCACCCCGCCGGCCGACGCGCTGTGGGGCGAGTCGTGCGTGATCGGGCGCGAAAGCGATGTGGTCGACCCGCGTTCGGGGATGCTCCGTTCTTCGTTGTCGAACGCGTTGATCATGGCCGCGCCCGGCGCACCGTTCGTCGAACGGTGGCGCGGCGCCATCGCCGACTCGTTCGACGGCACATGGTCGGCCCACAGCTGCTTCCTCGCGCATGACCTCGCGGCAGGGTGGCCCGACATCGTGCGCGTCGAGCCCGAGCGGACCTTTCATCCGTTCCCGCCGACCGCGGCCGGGATCCGGCAGATGCTGATCGAACGCCACGACGACCTCGAAGGAATCGTGTCGATGCATCTCGCGGCTCACCTGTGGTGGGACGCCGACCGTCGCGACTTCGCCGGCGACATCGACTCGCACATCATCAACGAGCGTTGGGTGCGCGACGAGCGGTCGACCTACGCACACGCGGCGGCGCGCTTTCTGCCGGCCCACGGTTGCTTCTGACGGATGGTGTCGACCAACGCGCTGCGCTACGTCGCCGAAGACGCCTCGACCGGGTACGGCGACGCGGCCGACCGTTTGGTGCGGGCCGTCCGCGCTCTGGGGGTGACGGTCGAGTTCCGCGGGTGGTCCGACACGTATCGCGGGGCCGCGCCGGCGTTCACGCCGTTCTCGCGCGACGAACTGCCCGAGTTGCGCGTGGGCGACGGCGCGCCGACCGTGGCGCATCTCGTTCCTGAGTACTACCCGCTCGTGCGTTCGGTGGCACCGCCAGGCGCGTTCGTGGCCCACACGGTGTGGGAGACCGACCGGCTGCCACACCACTGGCCGGCGCTGCTCAACGACACGGATCTGGTCATCGTCCCCACGGACTGGAACCGTGAGGTGTTCGAAGCAGGCGGCGTGCGCGTGCCTGTCCGCGTGGTTCCGCACGTGGCGTGCGATCCCGTGCCCGGTGATGGCGGCGCGGCGCTCGATCTCCCCGACGACCTCGTCGTGTTCTACGCGATCGGTCGGTGGGACCAGCGCAAGGCGATGTTCCACACCGTCGAAGCGTTCTTGCGCGCGTTCACGATCGACGATCCGGTGGTGCTGGTGGTGAAGACCGCCCCGCACATCGAGATGCCGCCGGCGGAGGAGTGGGGCGCGTCGAATCCTCGGGCGTTCTCGACGGGATGGCAGATGGCGCGGCTCGTGAGCCGCCACGCGCGCCCGCCGATGATCCGTCTCGAGGTCGCGGAATGGACCGACGAACAGATCGCCGGGTTGCACGCGCGCGGCGACTGCTACGTGACGTTGACGCACGGCGAAGGTTGGGGAATCGGAGCGTTCGACGCGTGCGCGTACGGCAACCCCGTGGTCGCGACCGAGTGGGGAGGCCTGCTCGCGTTCCTCGACGGCGACGGGGCTTCGCTCGTGCGGGCCACCGAGATCCCGGTGGAGCACATCGCGCTCACGTCGTACTCCGTCGATCAGCAGTGGGCCGAGCCCGACATCGACCACGCGGTCGAGTTCCTGCGAGCCGTGGCCGCCGACCCCGAAGGCGCTCGCCGCCGGGCCGCACCACTCCGCGATCGCGTTTTGAGTGAGTTCGCCGGCCCGGTGGTGGCGCGCGCGTTCCTCGACGTGATCGACACCGTTCGTTCGTGATACACCCGCGCCGACACGCGAAACGGGGGACGAGATGGCGGAGATCAACGGCATCGTCGAATCGGGCTTCGAGGGCGTGCGCGACACGCTGTCGGCCAACATCGACTCTGGGGCCGACGTCGGCGCCAGCGTGACGGTGTTGATCGACGGGCGCACCGCCGTCGACATCTGGGGCGGCCACATCGACGAAGCGCAGACCCAGCCGTGGCAGTCCGACACGATCATCAACGTGTGGTCGACGACCAAGACGATGGCCGCACTGTGCGCGCTGATGCTGGCCGATCGAGGTGAGCTCGACCTGCACGCGCCCGTCGCCCGCTACTGGCCGGAGTTCAAGGAAGCCGGCAAGGAGGGTGTCGAGGTCCGCCACCTGCTGAGCCACACCGCGGGCCTGTCGGGCTGGCAAGAGCCCTTGCAACCCGAAGACCTGT
>Ga0207687_10003366_pt1 | contig 10802 bp, 13 predicted proteins | sample KBSM54metaG_FD_184399 | JGI IMG/M metagenome (GOLD analysis project Ga0207687, IMG submission 184399) | Miscanthus rhizosphere microbial communities from Kellogg Biological Station, Michigan, USA - KBS M5-4 metaG (SPAdes) (version 2) | ecosystem: Host-associated > Plants > Roots > Rhizosphere >... | reverse complement strand
CTGTGCTGAAACGCAGGGCGTTCTGGGCTTCGCTTACTAATCAACAGCTTGCGGCTGGAATGTTTTACTGACAACAAAAAGTTTAATATTTCTTGCTCTCCCTGATTGACGAATCCAAAACCAGGAGGCAAGATGGGATTGAAGAACCGGCCCTTCTACTACGCCCCTGATTAAAGTAGGCCCAAAAGCCTTGCGTAGTGGGAGGGTCTTTACTTTTGCAGGGGACTTTCCGCATGGCTGAAAAAGTCGCCATCTTGATGGATGGCGGGTTTGTAAAGAAGAAACTGCAAACTGTCAATCACCGCTTTCCTACGGTTGCGGATGTTACCACACTCGTCACAACAACAATGGCGAAATCAGAATTGGTTTCTGCCAGCGCTTCCATCTTCCGGGTCTATTTTTATGACGCACCACCCTTTGAAGGAACTGGCACGAATCCAATCGACGGAACGATACTGAATTTTTCGGCCACTCTCCAGGCTCGTCAAAATCAGGCATTGCTTCAATCTTTGGAACTCCAGCCGAACTTTGCTGTTCGTAGGGGCATCCTTATGCTCACTGGCTGGAAATTAGGCAGGTCCGCTATTCAGTCCCTCTCGGCACAGCAGAGGCCGATACAAGCAAAAGATCTGGTTCCAGACATGGGGCAGAAGGGCGTTGATATGCGAATCGGGCTGGATATTGCATGGCTATCACTGAAGCGCATCGTGGACTCGGTCGTCCTTGTTACAGGAGATTCTGACTTTGTTCCCGCAATGAAATTCGCTCGCAGGGAAGGACTCAGAGTCTACCTCGAAGCTCTCCGACATCCTGTTAGGCTTGAACTCAAGGCACATGCTGACATTGTGCTTTAAGCCCCTGCCAACAGCCTAGACCTTTCGTTTACCTTTTCGTTTCGGTTTCGCCTTCGTCGCCTGTGCCCCTGGCCGGGGCATGTCAGCCGTGGGCTTGACCTTGCCTAGCAGTCGTAGAGCTTCGCGCTCGGGCAGCGGGATGCGGATGTTGGATTCGTGGTGGGCCATGTTGATACGGGGGACGGGGCTCGAACCCGCAACTACATCTTACTCGGTTCCACGCCAAGCCGGTCTGCCTTTTGCGCTACCGGATGTTTAGGTTCTGCCCTTATCAGCACCGTTCCGTCCTTCCACCCGAGCACTCTGTACTCATCTCTGTCCCCTTCCTGGGTGAGAACCACTACCAAATCGCCGACATTGAGAACTAACCTCATATACCACTGATTCTAATAGATAATTTACCCAGTTTCCAAAAATCGTCCTTTCCTGTTATTGCTCCGCATTGCTGCACCACTTGATTAATGCGGCATTATCTGTATACTGGAATTGGAGGAGGTCATACCATGGGAAATGAGGACACGCGGGTTGCTCCCTACTTGCCCTTCAAGACATTCCTGGGGTCGTTAGACTACTTGCGTCAGCGGGTGTTGCCTACCGAAATAAATCGGAGTATGTGGCAGTCGTTTTCCGGTTCGGTAATAGGTCAACTGATGGCCAGCTACCGCTTTCTCGGGTTGATGGATGACACTGGAAAGCCGACTCGTCCCCTCCAAAACCTTGTCTCAGAGCCTGATTCTCAGGTGCGAGAACTGAATCGCCTCATTCAGCAGGCGTACCCCGAATTAATGGTTTTGAAATTGGAAGTGGCAACCCCGAAGCATTTGGCCGACGCCTTCATGGAGAATTACGGAGTCACTGGGGCCACGCTACAGAAGGCTGTTTCATTTTTCCTTCAGGCAGCCCAATATGCCGAGCTAGGCTTGTCGCCTTACCTTACTAAGCGAAAGGGCAGGAAGCGGCGTAACGCCAAACGCAGCGGACCCGAAGCATCTGCCGGAATGGCGATCACCGAATCAGGCTCTGCACCAAGCGCGGCCACGCGCAGCGTGAAACTACTGAGCGGCGGGAACGTAAGCCTGTCCGTTAGATTCGACGCGTTCTCCATCTCAGAGCAGGACCGCGCATTTGTCTTTGGTCTAATCGATCAACTGGCGAACTACGAAAAAATTGCCGTGAGGGATCAAATCATGGGTCCGGGCGAAATAAACAGAATACTGTCGGATGTGATTCTGAAAAGCGGAACCGACGAGGCGGATGCACCTTACGATCCACATGGCCGCTACTAAAAGGTTTGATCTTGGAGTTAAATACAGAACGCCCTGCGTTTCAGCACAGGGCGTTCCAGCTAGGAGGCTACAAGTATGCAACCGCCTTAAGGCTAAGCTAACAGCGCTTCACTTCACGCGGTAGTGGCGGAATTGGCAGACGCGCTAGATCTGGGATCTAGTGGACCGCTCCCTTACCAGAGCACACGGTCCGTATAGGGTTCGAGACCCATCTACCGCACCACACCTCGCACTTCTAGTGTATCGGAAGCGTCAAGGGGTGGGTTTATAGGCTTTCGGATGGCCCGATCCCAGGCGGGCCTTCACAAGGAGTTTTAGATATGGCAGCTAGTGAGTATAGAAAACGTCAAGGAGTCGCGTACGACACGTGGCACTTCTGCACAAACTGCTCGAAGTGGCCCACATCGAACTATGTCGTGGCTACGCAGCATCCCAGCCATGGCGAATTGTGCGATGAGTGCAAGGCCAAGCGCGACAACGGCAACTGTAAGTAGTTGCTAGTGGGTCACTGAGGTTCCGCGTACGACTTGGAACTCGAAGCTGGCCCGGTTTCCTGCGAATACCAACGTCGATAGCTGCGAAGCATATTCGACGTTGGTTTCGCGGGCGAACTCATCGAAGCAATAAAGGCAAACGACTCGCTCTCTATAGAGAGATGGAACGACTGCGTTCCAGATGGCGTCGGGAACGTAGAAGTTGAACTTATCTGGTTGAGAGCATACTTTACATGTTTGCTGTTGCGGGTGTTTTTTCCGAACTCCCATACCCATCAGGCACCCTTTGGCTGTTTAAGCATCAGCCGCTTTCCGCTGGTTTTCTTGAGGGCTACAGTCGCCCGTTCATCGTCATTCATCTTACGGATGTTGTGGCGATAGTCGAACTCTCGCAAATACTGGTCGAGATAGTTTTTGCTGACGTGATGGTAGACACCGTTGATGCCACGCTTCAACGTGGCGAAATACGATTCGACCGTGTTCGTCGTGATGACCACGCCGTCCTCGTGGCGAACATATTCCTTCTGGTTGTGGTTCACCTGGCTGTGCTTGTGCTTCATTGGCACGGATTCAAGCACGGTGCTGCTGTCCGTAATCATGTGGGCCGTGCTCAGGTCGATCATTCCCTCGATGATCGGCTTGAGATTTTTGGAAGTGACGCGCTCCACATACTGAGATCGGACTTCGCCGTCCCGCTGGAGGATGGTGAGCACCGGAGCCTTATCGGCGAACGGCGAAAGCCGATCCTGCTGACGTTCACCCGGCTTCACGGTGTGCGAATGGACGTACCGGCGCTTTCCTCCGACGTAGGTTTCGTCGATTTCGATTACGCCGCTGAGACGGCTAGCAACTGGTTCCTGGCCTAGCGCCCAGCGGATGCGATGCCCCATGAACCATGCCGTGCGGTAGGAGCCATTCACCTTGCCCGTCTCCTCGTTGACGCCCCAGAGATTGCGCCAAAGCTGGTGCGCGCTGATTCCCTTCTTGCTGGAGCACATCAGATGGATCGCCAGCAACCACTTATGGAGCGGGATCTTGGAGTCCTCGAAGATCGTTCCTATAGTGACCGTGAACTGCTCACGGCAGGCCGAACACTTCCAGACACCTTTGCGGGCATGGGTCTTGAACTTCTTGGCCTTCCGCTTCTCTGTTGCGGGTAGCCCTTCTTGCTCTTCCAGCTTGAAGGCTTCGCCGATGATGCCGCAGTGCGGGCATACCGGGCCGTCCGGCCAAAACGCCCGCTCCATGTGAGCACGTGCGGCGTCTTCATTTTGGAAGCGTTCTGCAAGTATCCCGGCCATGATTCATTGTCTCAGGAAGCCGTGGGTTTGTCAAGTGCATAATTCCGATAAAATTAGGAGATCGTCCTGACACGCAAATGCGTGTTCGATATTGTAGGCGCGGCCGGGGCGTTTCTTTCAGGCCATCGTTGTGATATCGTTTTTGGTCATGAAGACTGCATCCAAGGTAGCGATTATTCTTTTGGTGGCAGGAGTCGGGCTGGTGGCCGCGCAAGAGAAGCCCCGCCAATACGTCGAAAACTGCATCTGCAGTATTTGCTCCTATTTCTTCGGAGAAGACTAGGACGCCTTCCGCCGGCCCCACCGGCGTTGTTTTTCGGCAGTCCCGGGAATAGACTGTCTCCATGACTCCCGAACCGGCACCCACGTCGCCGCCAGCACTCTCCGCGATCGACGAGCAATCCGGACCGCCTCCAATGAGCGAGGCAGGACGGCTGGCAGGGATCTTCTTCTCTCCGGGCAAATCCTTTGCCGATATCGCCCGCAGGCCCCGATGGTGGGTCCCAGTGCTACTGATCGCGATTCTCGGCACCGTGTACATTAACGCATTCACCCGGCGTGTGGGATGGGAATCCGTCATCCGGCAGGCCTTGGAGCGCACCCCGAACGGGCAGAACATGACCGCCGAGCAGCGCCAAACGGCGATTACGGTCGGCGCCCGCATCTATCAATACTTCGGCTACGGTGGCTCGGCGGTGGGAACGCTGTTCTATATTTTCATCGTCGCGGTGATCATGCTGTTCCTCTTTGACACGATTATGACCGCGGGGGTCGGATTGAAACGCATGATGGCGATCGTCGCCTATAGTTGTCTTCCTATGCTGATCCAAACGGCCCTGTCGATGGTCGTGCTGTTTTTAAAGGATCCGGAAGAGTTTAATCTGCAGAATCCTCTGATGTTCAACGTGGGGGCCTTTCTGAGTCGGGAGACGCCGGCAGCGTTGCGCGCAGCCGGGTCGTCGATCGATTTCTTCTCGTTGTGGATCATGATTCTGATGGCCATCGGAGTCTCCACGGCGGCGCGTAAAATCGGTTTCGGAAAAGCCTTGGCGGGCATCATGGTGCCCTGGCTGTTGTTCGTGATCCTCAAGTCGATGGCGGCCGCCGCCGGAATGTACAGCGCCTAGAGCGGCCTCGGGCCACGCTAACATCGAGGTTTGATCGATATTCACAGCCATGTGCTGTTCGGGCTGGACGACGGCGCGCGGACGCTGGAGGAATCTGTCGCCATGGTGCGCATGGCGGCCGAGCACGGCACCACAGACCTGGTGGCCACGCCGCACGCCAACCTTAGCTATCGTTTCGAGCCGGAGCAAATCGCCGATCGGCTGGCGCGCGTGGAAGAGGCTGCCGGCGGAGCATTACGGCTCTATACGGGCTGCGATTTCCATCTCAGCTACGAAAATATTCAGGACGCCATCGAACATCCCCGGAAGTACACCATCTCCCAGAAGAACTACTTGCTGGTGGAGTTCTCCGAGCTTCTCATCTTCAAGAATACGGACGAAATCTTCGCGCGGCTGCGGGATTCAGGGATGATTCCCATCATTACCCACCCGGAGCGTAACGGCCTGCTGCGGCAGCGCCGGGAGCAGATCGAGGGCTGGGTGGCGGAGGGCGCCCGGGTACAAGTGACGGCGCAAAGCCTGACCGGTACGTTCGGCCGCCGGGCGCAGGATTTCTCGCGTGAATTGCTGGACGCGCACCTGGTGCACGTGATCGCCAGCGATGGCCACGATTGCGAGCGTCGTCCGCCGGTGATGGATGAGGCTCGCGTCTGGCTGCAAAAGCACTACGGCGAGGGGCTGGCCGAGATATTGTGTGTGACCAATCCCGGCGCTGCATTGTCCGGCGGTGGTATGCGCATACCGGAATCGGGGGCGGAACCCTCGGTGCCGAAATGGTATCAGTTCTGGCGCTAGAGTCCCGCGCAGATTTCCACATTCTCACCGAGACAATTTCCCGTCGTTTTCCACGAAATGTAGTGCCGCGAATTCCTTCGGATTCGAAGGAGACGGTGGGACTCACAGAGCGTCAGCATGCCCGAATATGAACAGTCCAAGTGGTACGCGTTAGCTGTCGGCTATCAGCACGAGCAGCAAACCGAGCGGGCCTTGCGCGCGAAGGGACTGGAAACGCTGGTGCCTTTGTACCGGAGCCAAAGGCAGTGGTCTGACCGCGTTAAAGAAATACAACTGCCTGTCTTTGCCGGATATGTTTTGTGCCACTTCCCGCTGAGGGAGCGACTCCGCGTGACGGAAACCCCGGGCGTCGGTAAGATCGTGGGATTCGGGGGCACGCCGGCGGCACTCGAGGATTCTGAAATCGCCGCGATCCAGCGGGTGGTGGCGTCGAAACAGTCTTGGGCGCCCTGGCCGTATTTGAAAGCGGGTGACCGCGTCCGAGTGGAACGCGGCCCCATGCGTGGCCTCGAAGGCACGCTGCTGCGAACCAAAGACGCGTTGCGCCTGGTCATTGGCGTGGAACTGCTGCAGCGCTCCCTGGCAGTCGAGCTGGATCGGGAAGCAATTGAACCCATTCGCAAGAGGACGGTGTAACGTGGCGCTACGGTCGATATTGATCGCTGGATTCTATCTGGCGGCGGAATTTGCATTTGCACAAACTCGTCCATCCCCCGCAACGGGCGAACTGGGAGCGAATTTGCCGGCGCGTCCCCTAGCCGGGGGCGATTTGCTGGCGATTTCGGTGTATGGAGCGCCGGAGCTATCGCGATCGGTGCGCGTCGGCGAGGACGGATTCATCCGGCTGCCCATGCTGAAGGGCAAGATCGAAGCGCGCGGTGCGAGCCCACTGGAACTCGAGCAGCGCGTCGGGGCGGCCATCGCTGAAGAAAAAATCCTGGTGGAGCCATATGTCGTGGTGACCATCGCGGAGTATGCGGTGCGTCCGATTCGCGTCGCCGGGGCAGTGCGCCATCCGCTGACCTTTGAGGCGACGGGTCCGGTGACGCTGCTTGAAGCATTGACGCGCGCCGAAGGGTTGAGTCCGGAAGCGGGCGCGGAGATTCTGGTGACGCGAACATCCGGATTGAATTCAGCCGAACTTACCAAGAGGATCGCGGTGAAGGATCTGATCGAAACGGCCGATCCGGCAGCGAACCTCATTCTGGAGGGCGGCGAAGACGTGCGCGTGCCCGAAGTCGGGCGTGTGTTCGTGGTGGGCAACGTCAAAAAACCAGGAGCATTTCCGGTTGGCGATGCAGGCGGAACGTCGGTGCTAAAGGCTCTGGCGCTGGCTGAGGGCTTGGCTCCGTATTCCACCAAACAGGCCTATATTTACCGGCCAACCGACGGCGGCAAGCAGGAAATCGCGGTGGAGCTGCGCAAGATCATGGAGCGCAAGTTACCCGATGTGGACCTGATCGCCGGCGACATCTTCTACATTCCGGATAACCGCGGCGGCCGGGTCACGGCGAGCGTGATCGAGAAAGTTGTTTCTTTTGCTGCGGGAACCGCTTCAGGCGCGGTGATTCTGGGCGTGAACCGGTGAAATGAGCATGATTCCCTTCATGAACCCGCATTCTAATTCCGAAGACGCCGAACGCCTCACCGCGCTCATGGAGGGCCTTTCGGCACCGGACCCGGAAGAAGCTCGTATTCCGTTATCGCAATATCTGTGGATCGTAAAAAGGCATCGCTGGAAAATTCTAGGGTTTTGTGCGGCAGCGGCCGTCATCACCGTGATCGTCTCGGCAAGGCTCACGCCAATTTTCGAATCGACGACTACGGTGGACGTGGACCGGCGGACGCCGCCCGGCGTGGTGGGACCGGAAGCCGCATCGACGGCAGGGAGTGACGCCGACCAGTTCTTGTCCACGCAGATGAAACTGGTTCAGTCAGATGGCGTGTTGCGTCCCATCGAGGAGCGCTTCCGGCTCCGGCAGAGAGAAGGACAAACGTCGGCGGAATCGGCCTGGGGCGGAGCCACGCCGATCGTGCTCAAACGTCTGCGGGTCACGCGTCCACCCAATACCTATCCATTTGCACGCTTCGGAGTAGCCGCGTGGCTGTTTATCTTAGTCGGCGCGTCGGAGAATTCCAGCGCCAAGACCGCACCATAAGAACAGGAGTATGAAGTGAAACTCTCAAAAGTGCTCATCGTGGTTGTTGCGTCGATTGTGGCGTTGCCGTGGATGCCGGCAGCCGGAATTGCAGCAACTCCCCCAACTGGCAGCGTGATCGGGACGGTGATTTCCCGCGACGCGTTTCGGCTGGACGGAGACACCGTTATTTCGAACGGAACGCTGCTGGACGGAGGCGTCATTGAGACAGCTCGGGCAGATTCCTCGGTGCGGCTTTCCAACGGCACGCGCTTGTCTCTCAGCCCGGCCTCGCGAGCGAGAGTGTATCGGGACCGGATGATCCTCGAGAAAGGCGAAGTCCGCATCGAGAATATTGTCGGGTTTCACCTGGAAGCTCTGGGACTCGACGTTCGTCCAGGAGTCGCCTCAGGGGGCGGATCGAATAGCGGCCGGATCGGAATTGAAGGAAACACGCGGCTTCGAGTTTCCGCGGTGACCGGCTCATTCCGCGTGTGGAACGCCCGCGGCGTGCTGGTGGCGAACGTAGCTCCGGGATCCACGCTAGGGTTCGAACCGCAGCCCGCTGGCACGGCCGAGGCGACCAGAATATCCGGCACTCTGACCGAACAGCGTGGTCATTTTATGCTGACCGACCGAGTGACTCACGTGCCCGTGGAAATCACAGGCCAGCGCCTGGCGGAGTACGTGGGCCAAGCGGTAGGAGTGACCGGCGCGTTGCGTGTGGCAGTGACGTCCGCACCTCGCACGCCTCAGGTCATGGCCGCGACCGAGGTGCAGACGATGACCGCCGGTGCAGCGGCAGTCTCTACTATGGGAGGGTTCACCGCCAGCGCTATGCCCAGTCAATCGGAGTCCACGAATGCGGACGTTTCGCGCGGCGGGCCGGTGGGGGCGCCAGGACAGCCGCCAGGACGGCCGCCCGTCAGGCCGCCTGGGCCGCCTCCCGGACCGCCGGGGCAGCCGCCAGGACGGCCGCCTGGGCTGAGCCGCTGATGCCGTGCGCTCTGTCTTGGAACGCACTGCTCTGTTGTTGCTCTTCGGATTCGCCTTTTGCCTGACGATCCGGTTGGGTGTGGCTGAGGCTCGCTTGCGCTGGAGCTCGGAGCTTGCTTCAACCAACCAACCGCGCGTCGCCGTGACCCTGAATCCCCGGCTGGCGACGGCCTGGATTCAATTGGGCCTCGACGACGAGGCGGAGGGGAATCTGGCAGCTGCGGAAATCGAGCTTCTGCGGGCGGCCCGCGTCGATCATCAATATATTCCAGCCTGGACGCTCACCAACTTCTATTTCCGCCGTGGCGATGCGGTGAACTTCTGGCTTTGGGCGCGTAAAGCCGCCGCACGCACCTTCGACGATTATCGTCCGCTCCTCAGACTGGCGGACGCAATGGAACCCTCGCCGGGCGAGGTCGCTTCGCGCCTGGGGGACAGCCCGCCTCTGCTTCGCGCTTATATGGACATCTTGATCGGGGCCCGCCGGCTGGATGCCGCCGAGGAGATCGCCGCCCTCCTGGCTTCCCATCATGATCCTGCCGATGCAGCTCGCCTCGCCGATCTTGCTGACCGGCGGCGGCGCGTCAACTAGAATTCGCGTCTAGCCGCGTTCATTTGCTGCACCGACTTCGGCCAGGTGTTGAGCAGTTTCCTGCTCCACGCTCGCGTGCAAGCTGTTTCCGTGCGCATCCATCGTGACGATGGCCGCGAAATCATGCACGCGCAGGTGCCACATCGCCTCGGGGATTCCGAATTCAAGCAGGTGCACACCCAACACCTTGTCGATCGACCGCGCGTAAAACTGTGCCGCCCCGCCGATGCCGTTCAGATACACCGCACCCGAATCCTTTAAAGCCGCCAGCGTCTTCTTCCCCATCCCGCCCTTGCCGATCACCGCGCGCACTCCGTAATTCCGGATGATATCCGCCTGATACGGTTCTTCGCGAATACTGGTCGTCGGACCGGCCGCCTTCACCACCCACTCCTCACCCTGTTTCAACATCACCGGCCCGCAGTGGTACAACACCGATCCGCGCAGATCCACCGGCGGCGGATTCTTCATCAGGTGTGCATGTACAGCGTCGCGGCCGGTGAACATCTCACCGCTGATCAGCACCACGTCGCCTATCTTCAAGGCACGCACCTGCTCTTCCGTCAGCGGCGCCCGCAGGATCACTTCTCTCCCGGTTAAGGGGAATCCTTCGCCGTTCGCCATCTTCAGAACCGGCCGCGCAGGATCGCGATACAGCCACTGCGTGATGGCTCCGCTGGATGCATCCAGGCGCACGCCCAGCCTCCGATACGCCCAGCAATCGTACGCCACGCTGACGAAGAAGCTCGCAGGCAGACGATTCGCCGCCGTGATCTTGCATCCGATCAGCGAGGACTTGCCGCCGAATCCCATGGCTCCCACGCCGATCTTGTTGGCCTCCTCCATGATCTCCGCTTCCAGTTTGGCCAGTACCGGATTCGGATTCGTATCGTCCAGCGTGCGGAATAACTGATTCTTGGCCAGCAGATATCCGTGCGCGCGATCGCTGCCGATACACACGCCCACGGCACCTGGCGCACAGCCTTGCCCCTGGGCCTGCCATACCGAGTGCAGGATGCACTTGCGAACGCCTTCCAGATCGCGGCCGGCTTTCCCCAGGTGCTCCAGCTCCATGGGCAGTGAGTATTGGATGTTTTTGTTCTCGCAGCCGCCGCCTTTGAGGATGAGCTTCACCTCGATCTCATCCTGCTCCCACTGCTCGAAATGGATCACGGGCGTCTCTGCGCCTAAATTATCTCCGCTGTTTTTGCCGGTGAGC
>Ga0207687_10003364_pt1 | contig 10804 bp, 8 predicted proteins | sample KBSM54metaG_FD_184399 | JGI IMG/M metagenome (GOLD analysis project Ga0207687, IMG submission 184399) | Miscanthus rhizosphere microbial communities from Kellogg Biological Station, Michigan, USA - KBS M5-4 metaG (SPAdes) (version 2) | ecosystem: Host-associated > Plants > Roots > Rhizosphere >... | reverse complement strand
TACCGCTGGCATTCGTTCCGCCATCACCATAGCATCGTGACCCGCGCCACTGTGCATGCGATGGTCCGTGTATCCGCCCGCTTGTACTGCGCAGCCGAGAATCTCGACCATCCGCGGATCCATCTTGACGGCGGCTTGATCGAGCCGAAGTTCCGAAGACGCCACCAGACCACGTCGCGCCGCGATGTGCTGTGCCACGTCGAGCAGGTGTTTTACCGCTTCGGCGCGCACCTCGTCCTTCGTGTGACGCACGTCAAAGCTCGCTTTGACAGTGCCCGCGATGACGTTGCCTGCACCAGGCTGCGCATCGATTTTGCCCACCGTCGCGACCAGTGATGGAGTCGCCGCGGCTTCGCGCTCGACGGCACCGATCCATTCTGAGGCTCCCGCCAGTGCGTCCCGACGCAGGTGCATCGGCGTGGTACCCGCGTGGTTGGCCTTGCCTTCAAACCTTACTTCGAGCCGGCTTTGCCCGGCAATAGACGTAACCACGCCCAGCGGAAGGTTGAGACTTTCTAGCACCGGGCCCTGCTCGATGTGAAACTCCAGGTAACCGAGGGTCGAACCCGTCACGCGTGCCTCGCCGACCGCCACTGGATTCAGACCGAACGCACGAATAGCGTCGCCTACGGAAACGCCGTCTGGATCGCACCTCGCCAGTAGCGCCTCGTCGAGAGTGCCCACGAATGCGCGGCTTCCGATGAAGGGCAAGCCGAAACGCACGCCCTCTTCTTCGGAAAAGCCGACGACTTCGATACCGAATCCCAGCCGCCGTCCGCCCAGCGCTTTCACGAGTGCCACGCCTAGCACCACGCCTAGGATTCCATCGAAGGCTCCCGCATGCGGCACGGTATCCAGGTGCGACCCGACGATCAATCTCGGCGCATCGGCCGTCGCAGCGCTATAGTAACCGCGCAGATTGCCGGCGGCGTCAACGTGCACGCCCATCCCAGCCTGTTCCATCCACGCTCGCAGATCTGCGTGGACGCGGTGCATCGGCTCGGAAAGAAACGTACGCGTGATGAAGCCCGGTTCTTCGCTGTGCGCGGCGAGCTGGCGGCAGCGCTCGACAACTTCCTGGCCAAGCCCCATCACGATCCTCGATACGTGCTGTAGCCGAACGGCGAGAGTAGCAGCGGCACGTGGTAGTTGCGATCGGGCTCGGCCACTCCGAATCGCACGACGATCTGATCCAGGAAAGCAGGCTCGCTCCCTTGCAGGCCCGCGCTCCGCAAATAGTCGCCAGCGTGGAATACCAACTCGTACACGCCGATGTCGAGGAGGTCCCCCGAGATCAGCGGCTTGGCAACTCTTCCGTCGCCATTGGTCACGCCGGTCGCCACACGCCGACGCGTATCGTTCTCGATGCGGTGAAGCTCAATCCTCAAGCCTTTAGCGGGGATGCCGCGGGCCGTGTCGAGAACGTGCGTAGACAGGTGAGCCATGGCCTCTATCTTCTCAAGCGCAGGCCCAGACAGCCATACGGAGGGCGGGCCTCGGTGTAGATGCCCAATTCCTCACCGCGCTCCGCAACCGCATCCCAGGTGTGATTTTCGCCCTCCAGGTGAATTTCGGCGATCTCCGGAATCTCCGCCAGCATCTTGGTGCCGATCTGATAGATCACCTCTTGAATACTTCCCGATTCGAATCCTTGAAACACCTCACGTACTATCGCGCGCACTGCCGCCGGAATTCTGCCAGCGCTGAAGGCGGCGGCGTGCGAAGTGTAAGTCCATTCGAGATCCAGCCCCATGCGCAGTGGGCGATTTTTGATGTCCGGCAGGGTGGTATATTCATCACGCACGAATCCGTGAAAAGCGCTGCCGCCGAGGCGCAGCAGCCGGAATTCGCGAATGCCGGAAGCGAGTTCCACCGTTCCACCGCGATTCAATTCGATGCGGCTCGTGAGGCACTCGGGACCTGCCGGCGCGAAAGCGGGGCTGTGCGGCCGCAGCGCGGTGAAAGGCACTTCGGAGGCCGAAACCTGCGCGCCTTCCACCTGCGGATAAGTATCCAGAAACTTCGCGGCCAGAAAGCGGCAATACTCTTCCAGATCCGGCCCCGCGTAATTCAGCGTCTCGCGCTGAATAAAATTCTTCATCGAATCGGTAGCCACCAGGCCGGTATTGTCACCGGTGGTGTAGGTGGGCCAGAACGCGTCGCCATAAACCAGAAGTTTCACGTTCGCGCCGAACACGGGACTCTGATCCCCCGGCGTGACGCTGTCCCGATTCAACCGGTATGCGGTAACGTCGCCTTTGCCGTAATAATTCCGCTTCCAACCGCTCGCAAACTGCTCCACGCTTTTCTCCCTTAACCCAACGTATCTTCCAGCCGGAATCTCGCAATCCGGTACACCTGATCCAGCGCCACCAGGTACTCTTCTTCCCGCGAAGACCGCGCACGCCGCTCCAGCGCATCCAAAATGTCGTGCTTAGTGCTGCCCTTTACTGCGAACAAGAATGGAAATCCGAACTTGGCGCGATAGTCTTCATTTAATCGCTGCAGGCGCTCGAACTCGGCTTGGGTGAGTTGATCGAGTCCCGCGCCCGCCTGTTCCGCGCTCGACGCTTCGCTCACGCGAGCCCGCGTGCCCAGGTCGGGATGCGCCCGCAAAAGACTCAGTTGATCTTCCGGGCGCGAACGCTCCACTTGATCCACCATGGCCCGATGCAAAGCCTGGGCATCTGCAAACGGTCGCATCATCCAGGCTCGCTCGGCAACCCACGGCGAGTGCTCGAATATCCAGCCGATGGCTGAGACAAACTGCACCTGCCCCATGGAATTCAGATCCTCGATGGTCATACCCGCAGGGATGGTCATGCTTCCGGCGCGCGAAATATGACCGACCCTTCCACGCGAACCTCACGCACGCTCTCCGCGCCGGCCAGCGTGAACAGAGCCGCCAGGATGCGGTCCATACTATCGGCCTGCTCCACTACTGCTTCGAGCGGACTGCCTTGCGGAGGCCGCAAGTAAACCAAGTCCGCACTCTTGCCGGGGCTCAGGTCACCGATCTCTTCCTCCATACCCAACGCCACGGCCCCCGCGCGAGTCGCCAGATAAAGCAGATGCGCGGGGATCAGCAGCGCACCATCCACCGCGAGCCGCTGGACGAGATACGCCTGCAGACCTTCCTTGAGCATGCCGAAACCCGTGCCGCCTCCGACATCGGTGCCGAGCGCGCACTTCACGCCTGCCGCCATGTGGCGCCGCAGAGGAAATATGCCGCTGCCAAGCGCGGCGTTGCTGCAGGGGCAGTGCGAAATCGAGGTCCCGCTGGCGGCCAGCCGCTCAAGTTCGGAATCGGAGGGATGAACATTGTGCGCCATTACCGAACGGCTGCCGGCCAGCTCAAATCTCTCATACACGCTCAAATAGTCGGAGGCCCAAGGGAACAGCTGCCGCACTTCCGCGATCTCCTGCCGGTTCTCGTTGAGATGCGTCTGAAAACGAACTCCGGGATTTTCACGCATCAGGGTCTGGCACATTTCCAGCATCCCTTCAGAGGTCGACAGCGCGAAGCGCGGAGTCACGGCATAGAGCAAACGCCCTTGCCCGTGGAAGCGGCGGATCAGATTGGTCGAATCGCGATACGCGGTTTTGGGAAGCTGATGCAATTCTGGACGAAGCCGGCGGTCGGAGAGCACCATGCCGCTGACCACGCGCAGTCCGGACGCCGCAGCAGCTTCAAATAGGGACGCGGTCGCACTCGCGAAATGCGCGCCGAAGACCAGGGCGGTGGTAGTGCCGTGCGCCGCCAGCGCGCGAACGAATCCTTGCGCCGTTTGGCAGGCGTACGCGTCGTCGGCCATACGCGCCTCTTCCGGCAATGCGAAGTATTCCAGCCAGTCGAGCAGTTCGCGCCCCAGTCCGCCCAGCACGCGCCACTGGGGGAAGTGCGTGTGCGTGTCGATGAACCCGGGGAGCATAAATCCGCCACGCAGATCGGTGACCGGCACACTCGGATGAGCGGCTTGAACGGTGCCGTACTCTCCGCACGCCACGATCCTTCCGGCGCGGATTAGCAATCCGCCATCCTGGTGGGATTCCAGTCCCTGCCCGTTCAAAAAAGGATTTCGCGGCGTGTGAAACAGCGGAGCCCGCAGGATCTCGCCGCGTTCGGCAGCGCTCATGGACGCAGGAGTCCTCTGGTCTTTCCTGCCGCAACTCCATTCGCTGGAACGTGACTCCCACGCCGTGCGCGGCGGATGGCGAAGAAGATTCGCTCGGGAGTGGCCGGAAGCGGCAGCGCCACTGGTCCACCGTTTCCGAACGCGGCTACTGCATCGCGAATCGCCTCGCGCACTGAAATGGCGAGCATCAGCGGCGGCTCGCCTACGGCTTTGCTTCCGAACACTACACCTGGCTCCGCGGCGCGCTCCAAGAAATCAACGCGAAACTCCGGCGGCATCTCCGACCAAGACGGTAACTTGTAAGTGGACGCCCCGGCCGTCGCCACGCGGCCCTGCGCGTCCCACAAAAGTTCCTCGATCGTCATCCAGCCGGCGCCTTGGATAAATCCGCCTTCAATCTGGCCGCGGTCAACGACAGGGGAAAGCGATGTGCCCGCGTCTTCCAAGATATCCACTCGGAGCAGCCGCGAGTCGCCGGTGAATCCATCCAGCTCGACTTCGGACACCGCCGCGCCGTAGACGTAATAGTAGAAGGGACGGCCGCGCAGCGTCGCCGCATCGTAGTGGATCTCCGGCGTGCGGTAGTAGCCTTGCGCGAACAGCGCGATCCTCTGTCGATATGCCGTTTCACAAACCGCGCGAAACGGTAATGACTCGGCTTCGGCGCCGTCGGGATATACCTGGCCATCCGAAAAACGCACCGCAGCCGCGTTGCACTTGAGCATCTCCGCCGCGACCGCCGCCAGCCGCTCCTGAAGCTGAGTGCACGCGTTCAATACCGCGGCGCCGTTCAAATCCGCACCCGCAGACGCCGCCGTAGCCGACGTGTTGGGGACCTTGTCCGTGCGAGTCGGCATTACCCGAATCGCCTCCGGCAGCACACCCAGACTCTGCGCCGCGATCTGCCCGATCTTGGTGTGCAGTCCCTGGCCCATCTCCGTACCGCCATGATTCACCTGCACGCTGCCGTCGCGGTAGATCATCACTAGCGCGCCAGCCTGGTTAAACATTGTCGCGGTAAACGAGATCCCAAACTTCACCGGCGTGATCGCGAGGCCGCGCTTGCGATGCGGCTGCTCGGCGTTGAAGCGCTGGATGGCTGCCCGCCGCTCCTCGAAAGCGCTAGTTTGCAGGAGCTGGGTCCAGGTCCTTTGGATGCGCTCGGCATCCTTTACTTTCTGGCCGTAGTGCGTGGCATCGCCCTCGCGATAAAAATTTCGCTCGCGCACTACCTCGGGCGGCAGCCCCAGACGGCGCGCCGCCTGATCCATGATGTCTTCGATCACCAGCATCCCCTGCGGCCCGCCGAATCCGCGGAATGCGGTCTGCGAAGTCTTATGGGTGCGGCACACATAGCCGGTCAAATCGGCCGTAGGCAGCAGGTACGCGTTGTCGGCGTGAAAGATAGCGCGCGCCAAAACCGGGTCGGATAAATCCAGACTCCAGCCGCCATCGGAATAAAACTCAATGCGGACCCCTTCGAGCCGGCCATCGGTAGTAAATCCGGCGGCATAACGAGTAAGGAATGGATGGCGTTTGCCGGTCAGCGCCATATCCAGCGCCCTCGTCAGGCGCACGCGCACTGGACGCTTGGTCTTCCACGTCCCCAACGCTGCGATCGCGGCCCAGGCATTCGCCTGTACTTCCTTACCGCCGAACGCTCCGCCCATGCGCAGACATTCCACCGTCACCTGATTCCGTGCAATGCCCAACACTCGCGCCACGATATCCTGCGTTTCGGCGGGATGTTGCGTCGAGCAGTGCAAGGCCACGCCGCCGGTCTCATCCAGCCACGAAATGGCGCATTGTGTTTCCAGATAGAAGTGTTCCTGCCCGGCAATCGCGAGCTCGCCCGAAAACTTCAGCGCGCTCTTCTCGATCACCGTTGGATCGCCGCGCGTCACCCGCACTGGCCCAGAATGAAAACTCGACGCAGCAATGGCGTCTTCGACGGTTAGAATCGCGGGTAATGGTTCATATTCAGCGATCACGCGGGCCGCGCCTTTGCGGGCTGTTTCCAGCGTCTCGCCCAGCACCCAGGCCACCGGCTGCGAGTGATACATCACTTCTGTAGGAAACAGGGGCTCATCGCGGCGCGTGCATCCGGAGTCGCCTTCGCCAGGCACATCGTCGGCCGTCAATATGGTGACAACTCCCGGTTCATCCAGCGCAGGCGCCGCTTCCAGCCTTGTAAGCAGCGCGTGCGCGTGCGGAGCCATCACTGGCCATGCGTGCAGAATTCCAGGAAAGCGCCCGCACAGGTCATCGGTATAAAACGCGTCACCCGAGACGTGCCCCGCCGCGCTTTCATGCGGCACCGGTTGGCCGGCAATCTTCATGCCGCTGCCTCCTGCCGTTCCCACCAGAATTTTTCCACCAGACTTTTGGCCACTTCGACGCGGTATTCGGCTGATCCACGATGATCGCTGATCGGCTTGAGCGTCCGCTCCAACACGGACTGCACGCGCTCCACCGCCGCCTGATTCCAGCGTTGTCCCAACGCGGCCTCTTCGGCTGCATAAACGCGCAGCGGCACCGCCGCCACACCGCCGAACGCGAACACAGCGCGCGTAACACGGCCCACAGTGTCGAGATCCATTGAGATTCCCGCAGCCACTGTGCTGATATCGTCCACGCGCCTCTTCGCGGCTTTATAGAACTGAATCGAGGAGGCAAATGGCTTGGGAATTTCAATCGCAGTCAACAACTCGCCGGGTTCGAGCACAGTGCGCCGGTAACCCGAGAAGAATGACGCCACCGGAATCGTGCGGCGTCCGCGAGCGCCCGCGATATGGACCACTGCATCCAGCGCCATTAACAGCGGCGCCGAATCGCCGATGGGCGAAGCCGTCGCCAGACTTCCGCCTAAGGTTGCGCGGTTGCGGATCGGTGGCGAAGCAAACAACAACAGCCAGTCGCGAAACGCCGGAGGCGCGCTGCCCCATCGCAGCGCGATCTCGGTCAGTGGGAGAGCCGCCCCGATACGCACGAAGTCGCGAGTTTCTTCAAACTGGCGAAGTTCGGCCACGCCATCCAGGCTCACCAGATACGGCCAGCGGCGAAATTTTAGGTTCGCTTCGACGCTCATATCGGTCGCGCCCGCGATCCATTGCGCTTCCGGATGTTCGGCCGCGATTGCAAAGCATTCTTCGAGTGTCGCGGGCCTTGCGAACGTCGAATCGCCCGCGGCGTATGTTACCGGCTCTGTTCTTGGCGCAGGTAGAGACAAGCGCTCGCGGAATGCGCCTTCAGGCGCGGGACCCAGCGACAACGCAGCATCCAGAATAGGCCGGTAGCCGGTGCAGCGGCACAGATTGCCGCCCAGCGCGGCGGTCTCGCACGGACCCACGCGCCCCGGACGGTATTGCTCCGCGAACAGGCTCATGACGAAGCCCGGCGTGCAATATCCGCACTGCGATCCGCCGGCCGCAGCCATAGCTTTCTGGGCTTCGCAGAGTTCGCCGCGCTCAGCCAGCGCTTCCACGGTATAAATTTCGCAACCCGCTGCCATCGGCGCCAGCATCAGGCAACTGTTGACCGGGCGATACGCGCTACCGCCGGCTTCGTCGGCCACCATCAACACGGTGCATGCGCCGCATTCGCCTTCCGCACAACCTTCCTTCGCACCGGTCAGCCCGCGCTCACGCAGCAGGTCGAGTAGCGTGGTATAGACACCGCATTCGCTGCTAGACACACTCCGGCCGTTCAGATTGAACGAAAACGATCCATTGGAAGCACTATTCGTCATAAACCCACCCCCTGCGAGCCTACGCTCACGGTGCGCCGCGCGGAGGAAACCGCGGGTGGGCGACGTGGACCCACGAAGGGAACTTTCCCGACTGGAACCCGGACGTTAGCAGTTTATCATATGCGGTCCACTCTATAGTCCAGCGCGCTAAAGCCGGCTGCCCATATAGATGAAACGAATCAGCAGCAAAAAAGCCAGTGGGTACGCGGCTTTGGGCACCTCTTTGCCCCGTCCGCAGGCCAGGTGAATCAGCACATAAGACGTCAGTCCGAAGGCCAATCCATTGGCAATGCTGAAGGTCAGCGGAATCATGATCAGCGTGAGAAACGCGGGGAAAGCGACGCACACATCATCCCACGGGATCTCGCCGATGGAGGACAGCATTAGGCCGCCCACTACTACCAGCGCAGGCGCAGTGGCGGCCGCGGGAACCGCTCCGATGAGAGGCGCCGCGAACAGCGCGACGATGAACAGCAGCCCCGTCACCACCGATGTCACTCCGCTTCTGCCGCCCGCTGCGACACCAGCCGCGCTTTCCACATAACTCACCACGGTAGTCGTGCCGGAAAGCGAGCCTGCAATCGTCGCGATCGCGTCGGAATACAGAATTCGATTCACTCGCGGAATCTTGCCATCCGGTTCCTGCAAATTGGCTTTCTTGCTGATCGCCACCAGCGTGCCCACGTTGTCGAACAGATCGACAAACAGAAATACGAAAACGATCTCCAGCAGGCCGATGCTCAACGCCGATTTTATGTCCAACTGGAACATGGTGGCGCTCATGTCTTCCCAGCGAAACGCTTGCGGATGCCATTGCACCAGCCCGGCCAGCGCTCCCACCAAAGTCGTCCCCAGAATGCCCGCGAGAATCGCCGCGCGCACTTTCCAGGCTTGCAATATTGCGATCAGCAGAATGCCGAACGCCGCCAGCGCCGCATTGGGATTGCGCAGGTTGCCGATGGTAACCATCGTCGCTCCACTAGGCTGAATGAGGCCTGCGTTGCGCAGGCCGATAAGGGCGATGAACAGTCCAATCCCCGCGCTCAACGCGGCGTAGAGCTCGGCGGGTATTGCGGATATGATCCACTGCCGGATCCCCAGCGCGGTCAACAACAGAAACGCGACGCCCGAGATAAATACAGCGCCGAGCGCGGTCTGCCAAGCCACCCCCATGCCCTTTACCACGCTGTACGTGAAGTAGGCGTTTAGCCCCATGCCGGGCGCGAGCGCAATCGGATAGCGCGCGAACCCACCCATCAGCAGCGTGCCCAGCGCGGCGGCGATACAAGTGGCGGCCGAGACAGCGGCCAGGGGCATCCCGGCGTCTTTCAAAATCGCGGGGTTCACGAAGACGATATACGCCATCGTGATAAAGGTTGTGAAGCCCGCAAGGACCTCGGTTTTCCAATCTGTGTTCAGCCGGGAAAACTCGAAATAGTTCTCCAGCGAACTTTTGATTTGCCCGAACAGAGTGGACCTCCGGCTTGTGATGGCAGGCGCTGGCATTGCGTTAGGATACGCGTATCGGAGACGGAGATCAACGGAATCGAGCGCGTACGGCCAGCACGTGGGCCATCACCAACCGTGATCACTGACGATTTTAGCACGAGGGTCGAAAGATCCGAACGGCCTGAGATTCCGTCAAACAAGTTGGCTGATCCACTCCGCTCCAAGCCACCATGCCGGGCGGTCTGAAGCCGATTTGCGTTCTGTCGCGGATTTCGCGAGTATTGCTGTGAGGATGATACTGATCATAAAGACTTCCGTTGTCACCCTGCTGGCCGCGGGCGTCGTGCTTGCGCAGGGGAAACCCCCAGCTCCCGGACAGAGCCCTGCCTCGCTACCTCCACCAAAAACAGTGACCCAACAGACATTTCCGGCCGAACAGATTCAGGCTGGGGAGGGGCGCTTCACTTCGCAGTGTGGTTTCTGTCACGGCCGCGATGCCGCGGGTGGAGAAACCGGACCGGACCTTACGCGCTCCGCTCTGGTCGCCGCCGACACGCGTGGCGACAAAATAGGACCTCTGCTCAAGACAGGCCGTCCGGACCGCGGCATGCCCTCCTTTGATTTGACTGCAGCCGAATTGGGCGCGTTGGTCGCCTTCGTTCACGCTCAGAAAACCAAGTACGAGGCGCTGGGCGGAGGCCGCCGCGCCGTGGATGCAGCGGACCTCGCAACTGGAAAGGCCGACGCCGGCCGGCGCTATTTCAACCGCAAGGGTGGCTGCTCCGAGTGCCATTCCGCAACTGGCGATCTCGCCGGCATCGCGACCCGCTATCAAGGATTGCAGCTCCTGCAGCGCATGCTTTATCCCAGCGGTCAGCCCGCTCCGGCGCCGCCGAAGGTTACGTTTACCCTTCCGGAGGGCCAGACCGTTATCGCGCCGTTGGCCGTTCAGGATGAGTTCACGGTTACGGTTCTCGATCCCGCCGGAGCGCGGCAGACCTATGCCAGAAGCGTCGTGAAATTCAAAATCGACGATCCGATGTCGGCCCACTTCGATCAACTGGGTAAGTACACCGACAAAGACATGCATGACGTCTACGCCTATTTGGAAACGTTGAAATAGAGGAGAAACATGCGCTCTCTGGCGAGTCTGGCAGTGGTAATAGGAATCGGCTTCTCCGTCGCAGCGTTTGCCCAAAGCGTCGATCCGAAGGACCTGCTCCACCCGCCGCCGGATAGCTGGCTTACCTATCACGGCGATTACTCCGGCCGCCGCCACGCCAGCCTCAGCGAAATTACGCCCGAAAATGTGGGCCAGCTAAAACAAGTCTGGCGCTTCCAGACCGGCCAGAATCCATCGATCAAAGCGACTCCGATCCTGGTAAACGGCATCCTCTACCTGACCACGCCGGATAACCTCTGGGCCATCGATGCTCGCACGGCGAGGGAGCTCTGGCACTACACGCACCCT
>Ga0207687_10003363_pt1 | contig 10804 bp, 9 predicted proteins | sample KBSM54metaG_FD_184399 | JGI IMG/M metagenome (GOLD analysis project Ga0207687, IMG submission 184399) | Miscanthus rhizosphere microbial communities from Kellogg Biological Station, Michigan, USA - KBS M5-4 metaG (SPAdes) (version 2) | ecosystem: Host-associated > Plants > Roots > Rhizosphere >... | reverse complement strand
TGTTCGTTCACGCCGTCGCTGATCACATACAGGGTGATGATCGCCAGCGCGATTCCTACGCCGGCAACGACATAGAGATATTCCACGCCGTGAACCACGATGGGCTTGGGCTTGCGCCCGCCCAGGGCAGCGGAACATTGTGGGGCAGGGCCCCGCAATTTCCCGGCGCGTCAAATACCGCAACAAACTGGTTCCCGTGACGGTCCGTAACGGTAGCTGTATTTGCGACGCCACTTCCGTCAGAGCCGCTGAGCACCACGTGATAGCCAGTCGTGTCTATTGACTCATATTCCAACGGCACTCCGTTAGCGTCGCGGACGGTGGCAACGAGCTGATGCATGGCGCCGTCTGCGCTCGTCAGCGAATAGCCCGCCGCGCTGTAAGAGGTGCTGCCTGGAGTAAGGGTGGCGTCAATGGTTCGCTGAACTCCCAGGTCAAATGGACGCTGGAGCGTTACGCCCGTGCCGCCGTGGAACCAGCCGCATTCTTGGACCTCTTGCACATCAACGCAGATCACTTGCCATGTCTTGGAGGTGAAGGCCAGCATGTCCTGCAAATTAAGATTGCCGCGTTGGGGATAGTTCGGCAGCAAGGGTGCATGCAACATCAAATTCCCGTTCTGGAGGTTTACCGTATCCAGGTGGCTGCCATCATAGGATCCGTAATGTTTGAAGCCGTTTTCCAGGTCAGGCGCGGTCTGGGCCAGCAGCAGGGTGCTGGAAGCAAAGATGATGACAAAAATAATGGCTAAAAGCTGTACCAGCCTGGCTAATTTCATGAGCTCACCTTGAGACGAAATTTGTGCAGCTGCTGCGCGGAAGATTCAAGAACTGTTCTTCAAGGGGTGTGGCTGAGTCTTATAAATGGAGAAGGGCGGGGATAGCAAGTGACTACTTAATCAATAGCTCGGGGAATCTTTCGCGCATGCTGCGCGACGCACATTGTTCCAATGTCATGTAGCCATCGGAAGTGCTTGGCCAGAGGATGGCACATGGTCATGTTGGCAGGTGTCTATCTCAAATCGATCACAGACTTGAGCAGCATCCGCACAGCTTCTGCTGTCATTTCCCGTTTAAAAAACCTTCCAGCACTTCAATATACTTATCCGGCTCTTCATACGCAGGCAGATGGCCGCTCTGTTCAAAGAAGACGACCTTTGCGCCGGGTATAGCATGCGCCAACCGCCAGGCCGTGAGCGGAGCCACGTTCATGTCATAGCGTCCATCGATCACCAGCGTAGGGAATTTGAAGCCAGCCAGTTTGGGTGTGAGGTCGAGATTATCAATTGCTTTCCCAACGGCTTCGGCAACGGCAGGCTCATATCCAAGGTCGCCCATGTGGCTCATGTAGGCATCGCGCTTTTGGGTGGAATAAAAGATCATGCGGAAATGGTTGCGCAGGCCGGCGCGCGCGGCGGCTTCAGTTTCAGGACCAAGCTTTTGCGCTTCCTGCTTGTTTTCTTCTTCGATATCGGGAAAGACATCAGGCAGCAGATGAACAATGTCATGCCATGAAGGGCCCGGCGAGTCGGAGAGTATCAGCTTGGCGACGTGCTCAGGATGCGCGGCGGCATAGGCCATAACGACAAGTCCGCCGTAAGAGTCGCCCAGTAACGCAAACTTTTCGAGACCGAGAGTCTGGCGGACGGCGTCGAGGTCTGCGACTTGCGAGTCCATCGTTTGCGACGCGCCCGTTTGCAGGCGCTTGGATCCGCCAGTGCCGCGCTGATCATACAAAACGACAAAACGATTTTTGCCGACGCGCTGCCAAAGATCGTTCTGCATCATGTAAGCGTGAGAAAGTCCGGGGCCGCCGTTGACAGCGATGATGGGAAGCGCCGTTCCTTTTACGCCAAAAGTTTCATACGCGAGATCAACCTGCTCAGTGTGCGCAATCCCCGTGTTGTGAGGGACGGATTGAGCTGGGAGTGCAGAACAGAGAAGAAGGAAAACAATCATCGGTTTGAGCAAGTTGGTGGCCTCGCCGGGAAGGATTGAGAGAACGCAACAGGTTAGCACGGCAGCTTGACGCACGTTCTTTGCCGCAGATTCCGCAGGTAAACGCAGATCAGAAAATTTAGCCGCGAATTCACGCGAAAAAACGCGAATCCTCCGGTTCGATGTTGGAGAAAATGCTAAAGGCTGAACAGGTCGCCAGCCTCGAGAGGTTTTTAACTTCCTGTTCTCCGGTCCGACAGGGAGGGGTCGAGTGATCCGATGATCTGGGAATGTATTCGCAGCAGCGGCGCACCCTTCAACAGAATGCGCCGACTGAGGTCGATTACGTGGAATTGCTACGTGAGGGATTTCAAACTACGTCGGCAATCCCAAAAGCTACTGCACGTTCTTGGCTTCGACCTGTTTATAGCCCTCGGGTACTTTGAACAAGCCGGCGTCAACGGCGCTGGTGGAAACCGAAGTGACTTCGGTGGTGGTATCCATCAGTGAACCTGGTGCGCCGCTGGGCTTTGCGTTGGACTGATCATCCTGGGCTGCGTCGTCCTTCTTCTTTTTCTTGCCGAAGAGACCGCCGATGCCGCCGGTGATCGGATTGCCACTGGATTTTTGATCGTCATGCGAAGCCTGCTGGGGCGCGCCTTGCTGGCCGGCCATCCCCACGCTGACCAGTGAAAACAAGGGCATGCCGCTCAGGGCCGTGGCGCTCTTGCGGTATTCGACCATCGCTGGAGCGATCTGGGCGTTTCCGCCCATCATGGTTCCAGGAAGCCAATCCAGTTCCTTGGCCATGCGCTGGTAGAAATGCTTGACTTCGTCATAACCCTTGACCGGCGCGATATAGGAATCAGAATCAACCCACATATTTGCGCTCTGGCCCTTGGCTTTGGGATCGTCAGAAGTCATTTCCATATCAACGCGCATCTTGGTTTCTTTGGCGTTGTAGTCGAGTATCTTCTTTGTTCCGGTACCCGGCGTGATGGTGACTTTGGGAACAATCTTGACCTGGCTGGGCTGTTCTTTGTTGCGCTTGGCCTGCTCCGCTGCTGCCTTCTTGCGGGCTTCTTCCATCCGGGCCTTCATCTCATCAAAGGTGATGGTGGAGTAAGTTTTCTTTTTGGTGTCAATGTTGGTGATGCTGCGGCCGTCAAGGTCAATGATTTCAATTTGGCCCAGACTGTCTTCACGCCTCATCTTGTTGCCTTTGAAGCTGATGGTGACATTGGTGCCCTGCGTGGCCTGGCGCGCGTCTTTACTGAAAACGCCGGCAAACTTCATGGCGCCGACAGCAGCGCCTCCGGTGATTTTGGTGGTTTCTGTGTATTGAAAATCGGCAAAGCAAGGTGTGGAGAGAGAAAACAACAACATGCTGGCAAGTGCGAACGCGATACCCCGTTTCATTTCGCCTCCTGGCGGTCTGAAAGAATTATAGCCGGAGGCGAAGATAAAACCACACTGGCACCGTGATCCCGATTTTGTCTTACTGGAAATCAGGATCTTCAGAGATGTGCAGGACCTCCTCTATCAGTGCGAAGGCCGCTGAGGAACTGCAGCCTTGACACGGCGGAAAGGATGTTTGTTTGCGCAGCCAGAGATCTCCAGAGTTGGGACAACGTGTGTGGTCTGGCCGCCATATGCCGGAAACAGGGACCGTTTCTCCACTTAGAAACGAAACCTGGCCGGATTTTTGTTTTGATTTTTGTGGCGGCAAAATTATTTTCTCCATTGGAATGAATCCCGTTCATTGTCCCTATGGAATAAGGCAAGTGGATTGCCAGAACGGTGATTGAAAGCAAACAAGTAATCGAGCTCTGGGCAGCAGAGACTCGTAATTTTTCCCCGGCAAACGTGAGCTTTCGACATCGCTCAGCGGAGTTGCCTGCGAGGCAGTTATCGCGGCGAAATTCTGATGTTTTGGTGGGCAACCATATGTTGGGATATTGGGACGAATTTGGGAGCTTACGATTACGGGCGACATTGCAGCGTAAACAAGCGTCTAAGCAAACAAGCAGCGCCACTGACTCATGATCTCGAAGTGTGCCAATCCGCAGTGCGCCAAAACGCTGATGCGCCTTGATGGAGGCAGGTTTTTTGGTTTCCATACAACTGGCTCGCACATCAAGCACCGGAAAATTGAAAACTTCTGGTTATGCGCTAAGTGCGCCAAGAATTTCACCTTGCATATGGTGGAAGGCGAAGTGAAGCTGCGAGTTAGAGAGCACCGGAAAATCGCCTGAACTGTTTATCTTAGTGTTGTAGCGCAGCGGCGTTCTTGTGGGGCGCGTATTCGTTGCGGAACGTACCTGGCGTAGCACCGGTAAACTGGCGGAAGACGCGGGTGAAATGGCTCTGGTCGTAAAAGCCCAGGTCGGCGGCAACGGCGCTGAGTGGAAGATCAGAGTTGGCCAGCATTGCTGCCGCGGCGCGCACGCGAATGCGATTCAAGTACTCGCCCAATGTTTCGCCAAACTCCTGGCGGAAGATCTGTCCCAGATAAACAGGATGCACGCCGGCAGCGCGCGCAACCCGGGCCAGAGTAAGGTTCTCTGAAAAATGCGCGTGAATGTACTCACGTGCGCGCTGCAAAGAGCGTAGATCGCGCGGCGTGCTGGAGGAAAACTTCACGATTGAAAAAGCCAGAGCCACCGCTCGCGATTCAATATCGAGATCATTCGCCGCCGCGGAGGAGATTCGCCGGTAAAGATCCATCAACTCCCATGCTGGCTGCCGACCGGAAATATCGATAATCGGACGAAGATCGACCGTCGCGAAATCCATGGCCTCAAACAATGCAGGTTTGAACTCAAGCGTGAGCAGAGTTACGCCAGCACGGCCTATCTCATCGCGATGGTCCATACCTGGCGGATGGTAAACGCAGGAGAAAGGTTGATATCCAAACTGCGAGAAGCCCGCCGTCTCACGATATTCGCCTTCCAGCATCAATGACACAAATCCCGCCTGGTGAGCATGTCTGGGTAGAGCTCGCGCCTGAGTATGTACCAGACGATTGACCACAACGGAATCTGCGGCCCATCGTTTTGAGACGTTGCCAAAGAATTGCCCGATATTGAGCGATGTGGACATCTATCTCTTCCGTTTATTGGACTGCGTAAAGGCTAAAACCGCTTAGCAAAATTTGGTTGTTCGTTTTCGAGCAGTGTTGCACGATTGCGAACAGCAGATGAGGAGGCGACTTACTCTGTGATGTCAGCAAGGTATTTATCCTCAATGGCTTGCCAAGGGGCTGACTTCGACTTGGGAAATGCAGTTTCCAACCAGGCTTGGCTCGCGCTGTATACTCTGGAGCGCCGGTTGACAGGTACCAACAGTAAAAAGCGTTCAGCTTGCATTGGTACAAGACGGGTTCCCTTTACTCAGGTTGAATAAAGAATGGCACGATCTGTGCCGCGGGAGAAGCACTCATGAGCACTTTCCTTCAGGACCTCCGTTATGGTTTTCGCATGCTGCGCAAGAGTCCCGGCTTCACGCTGGTAGCGTTGGTGGCGCTGGCGCTTGGCATCGGCGCGAATACGGCTCTTTTCAGTGTGGTGTATGGCGTGTTATTGAAGCCACTGCCGTATGCTCAAGGTAAAGAGCTGGTGGTACTGAATCAGGAATTTCCCAAAGCGAATGCGACGAACGTTGGATTCTCCGTCAAGGAGCTGAATGACTATCGCGAGCAGGCAAAGTCGTTGGCGCAGATTGAGGAGTACCACCAGATGTCGTTCATCTTGCTGGATGGGCAGGAGCCGGACGAAGTGCGTACAGGCGTGGTCTCTGCTCATTTTTTTGATCTGCTGGGAATCAAGCCATATCTGGGCCGATTCTTTACTTCCGCAGACGACACGCCGGGCGCTGACGCGGTGCTGGTGCTGAGCTATCCCTATTGGAAAACGCGCTACGGTGGCGATCGCAACATCATCGGCCGGCATTTCCGCATGAATGACAAAGTCCACACTGTGGTGGGTGTGCTGCCGCCGGTACCGCAGTATCCGCGGGAAAACGATGTTTACATGCCGAGCATTGCGTGTCCTTTCCGCTCGTCGCCCTCGACGATCGCAAGCCGCAATGCGCGCCTGCTGCGGGCGTTTGGACGGCTTAAACCAGGCGCAGATGTACAGTCCGGCATTGTGGACGTGAGTCTGGTGGCCTCGCGGCTCCGGCAAGAATATCCGGCGGACTATCCTGAGTCGCGCGGCTTGGCAGCCGCCATGGATGGCTTGCAAAATCAGTTGACGAAACAAGTGCGTCCCATGTTGCTGGTGTTGCTGGCGACCGCCGGCCTGGTGTTGCTGATTGCGTGCGCGAACGTGGCCAACCTGGCGCTGGCGCGGATCATGCGTCGCGAGCAGGAGATGGCGGTGCGTGCAGCATTGGGCGCGAACCGCGGCCGGCTCATCCGCCAATTGCTGACTGAGAGTACGCTGCTCAGCGTAACCGGCGGAGCATTGGGACTGCTGCTGGCCTGCGGCTGCCTGGAATTGCTGGTGCGCTTTGTCGGGCGATTCACTACGCGCGCGGCTGAGGTTCGCATCAGCATGGAAGTTTTGCTGTTCACTCTGGCGATTTCGGTTCTGACCGGATTGATTTTTGGTTCCATACCTGCGCTTGCTCAGCGGCTCAACCTGGTGACGTCACTCAAAGAAGGCAGCGCCAACGCCACGGTAAAAGCCAGCGGCGTGCGGCTGCGCAATGTCCTGGTGGCCGGACAAGTCGCATTGAGCTTTGTGCTTTTGATTGGCGCCGGGCTGATGGTCCGCAGCTTTATCAAATTGCAACAGGTCAATGCCGGCTACAACCCGGAGAACGTGCTTACGGCGAACGTCCCGCTCAATTTCAGCAAGTACAACAATCAGGCCACGCTTACATTTTTTGATCGCGTAATCCGCAAACTGGAAGCAACGCCGGGAATTCTGGCAGTGGGAGTGAACAACGGAGCGCCACTTGCGCCGGGAATGCCCATGAACACTACGTTCATTGTTGAGGGCCGGCCCATAAACGAACGCGAAGCGCTGCCCAGCACCGATGTGGAGTTTGTTTCTCCCGGCAGTATGCAGCTGCTGGGTATTCCGCTGATTAGCGGCCGCTTCTTTACGCCGCATGACAACGCTGATTCGCCTGAGGTCGCGATCATCAGCCGGTCGCTGGCGCAACACTTTTTCCGCAATGAAGATCCTCTCAACAGACGCATTTCCGCCGACAACGGAAAGACCTGGGTAAAGATCGTAGGCGTGGTGGGCGACGTGAAGTTTTACGGCCTGGACCAGGAGACCAAAGACACAGCCTACGTCTCCTTTGATCAGACTCCCATGGGCAACACTTTGCTGGTGAAAACCGCCGGCAATCCAATGAACTACGCGCAGCAGGTGCGTGAAGCTGTGTTGTCCGTGGACCCGGAACAGCCGGTCAACGGAATCCAGACACTACAGGAATTGCGCGGCGACACGCTGGTGCAAAGCCGCCTGACGGCGCTGCTGCTGGCACTGTTTGCCGGTTTAGCGCTGGCAATTGCCGCGACAGGGTTGAGCGGCGTAACGGCCCTGATGGTCAGCCAGCGAACAAGAGAAATCGGCATTCGAATGGCGCTGGGCGCACAGAGTAATGAAGTTCTGCGCATGGTGCTGATGCAAGGCATGAGCGTGATAGCTGTAGGCCTGGCGGTGGGAACAGTGGCTGCGCTTATTTTCTCCCGCGTAATGAAGACCCTGCTCTTTGAAACTACAGTCACTGATCCAGCGACCTTTATTGGAGTTGCCTTGGTGTTCCTGGCCGTGGGTCTGGCAGCAAGTTATGTGCCCGCGCGTCGCGTGACGAAGGTGGATCCGTTGATCGCGTTGCGAAGCGAATGAGGGAGTGAATCGTTGATGCGAGGCTAAGGGATTTCAGACACACCATCGACTGCCAGCGCCTCGTCGTCATCGATCAGTTCATCATCGGCCAGGTCGTCACCTTCAAACGCAAACGCTTCCTGCTGCGCGCCCTGGCACATCCATACCGGCGCGAATGACAGCCGGTGCAGCGGCGTAGGACCAAGCTCATTCAGCGCGGCCAGATGTTTGGGCGAACGATAACCTTTGTTCGACGCCAGATCATACTCAGGATAGACGGGCGCCCAGCGGCGGATCATTTCGTCGCGATGGACTTTGGCGATGATGGACGCGGCGGCGATTGAGATGGAGAGCGCGTCGCCATGAATGATTTTGGTCTGCGGGCAATCCCAGTTCACGCGCACGGCGTCCACCAGCAGATGGTCAGGGCCGGGCGCAAGCTGCGCCACCGCTTCTCGCATGGCAAGCAATGACGCCCAGTAGATGTTGAGTTGGTCGATTCGTGCCACGTCCACGGCCGCAACCGCATAGGCGATGGCATGTTGCTTGATTCGCTCGGCCAGCGTCTCGCGCGTTTTCTGGTCAATCAGTTTGGAATCGCGCAGGCCCTTGATGCGATAGCCGGGTTCAAGAATTACCGCGCCGGCCACCACCGGGCCAAACAGGCAGCCGCGACCAACTTCATCCACGCCGGCAACAAGACGCGCGCCGGATTCCCATGCCAGCTTTTCAAATTTCTGCGTACACTTCAGCCGCTTAAGCAGCCGCATCTTCATAGTGCCTTTGGAAAATGGCAGTCCCGTGGCCGGATTCACCGGGATCACGCGCTTCTTGCGCTTAATGCGTGCGGGTTGGGGAGCGGCGGACATTGGTTCAGACAAGCGCGGGAGCGCCTTTCCGCATTATGCCTGAAAATGAATAGAAGGAACCGGAGCACAGAACAAAAAATTGGATTCAGCCTCAAAGCAGCCGGAGACTCCTCTGCTCATTAGAGGTCCGGGCCATTTTTCACCGTCATTTTCTGCATCTGGAATTTTGTCTTAAGCGTGAACTTGCCAATCTGCGAGGCGAATTCCACTTCCCGCTCACCGTTTGAAATAGTCGGCTCTCCGTTTTCGCTCTTGCGCGGAAATTTGAAGGTCAGCATGTAAGGAGCACCATCGCGGCTGCCATACCGGCTGATCGTCACAGATTCGGGATTAAGTTTTTTGGATGATGTCTTGGGCCAGAGAGAAGTCGCTTTAGCCAGCCCATCTTCATCCACGCCTTTGAAGGGAGTCATGTCAGGTGAGTGGACCGTAATGATGTAGTCGTCCGGCTGCTCCTCCAGCAGTTCTTCACCACGTTCCGCATTGCCGCGACCGCACAAAATGGATTCCCGCAGTTTGGCTGAGCGCACTGTCCGTGCAGATTGCCACGTAACCTGATAGATCACAATGGATTCATTCCCCCCAAGTTGCCATGACGTGGGTGTCCGGTCGCCCCGATTCATGTCAGGTCTGCCGTCGCAATCGGTAGGCAGCGGAGTAAGGTACTGCATTCTTCCCTTAAGCCACGGCGCACTGACCTCAACCATCTTTACCCACGGCGACTCAAAAAGGATCTTCTGGACCTCGTCTTGCGTCCACGCCTTGTATTCTTTGTCTTTCCACGGCTCGGAGGAACCAGCCAGAGCGATCATGCTGGCAAAAGCCAGAGCAAGGAACGTAGCACTACGCATGAGACCGCCAAAAGAATGGATTGGAGACCGGAATGGCCGCATAACTTCCTTTCCGCACCTGATAGGTGGGTTATAGATAGTGAGTATGGCGCATATTTTAGGGTGGTGCTATCTGATAGTCAATTGCGGAAAAGCTTTAGAAGGCCATAGGTAAAATCAGGGGCAGAACTCGATGCATGCAAGAAGCTCTGAGCCATCGTGTCTCAGAAGAACGCGGCAAAAGAAAAAGCTGCGGAAAATTTATTCCGCAGCTTTTGAGCGTGTAAGGAAATTATTCGGCTTGCGCGGCAGTCTCGGCGGCCTCAGCCTTTGCGGCCACGGCGCGATGATCAACTTCACGCAGGCGTGCGGCCTTGCCTTTGAGGGCGCGCAGGTAAAACAGCTTGGCGCGGCGGACCTGATTGGAGCGCACGATCTCAACTTTATCCAGCACCTTGGAGTTGAATGGGAAGATACGCTCAACGCCCTGGCCAAAGCTGACCTTGCGCACGGTAAAGCTGCCTTGCGGGCCGCTGCGCATGGAAATCACGGTGCCTTCAAACGCCTGCACGCGTTCTTTGTCGCCTTCTTTGATCTTTACCTGAACGCGGACGCTATCGCCCGGCTTTACGTCAGGAATGTCCTTGCGCTGCAGCTTGGCAGCGAGTTTTTCCATAATAGGGTGCTGTGACATGGTCTGTTTCCTCTTCAATTCAAGGACGTTCTGACGTCCGAAATTTCAAAACCTTCAGCCGCGAATCGCGCGAATCAATACCAATTCTAACTGCTCTTCTTCTGATTCGCGACGTTTCGCGTTCATTCGCGGCCAATCTTCTTCTTGCCGACTTGAGCCAAAAACTTCCTGTCTTCCTCGTTCAGCAGCTGCCGCTCCAGCAGGTCCGGGCGATTGCGCAACGTCTTTTCCAGCGCTTTTCCGCGACGCCACTTTCGTATCTGCTCATGGTTGCCGCCGATTAAAACTTCCGGCACCGCCATCCCGCGAAATTCCGCCGGGCGCGTGTAATGCGGATAGTCCAGCAGTCCGCCTGATCCACATGTGCTGTCCGGGCCATCCACGCCAGCTTTCTGCACGGCGCTAAAACTTTCCTGCCTTGCCGACGCCGCATTTCCCAGCGCTCCGGGCACCAACCGCGTGATGGTATCAATCATCACCGCTGCGCCCAGTTCGCCGCCGCTCAGCACGTAGTCGCCGATGGAAATCTCCTGGTCAGCCAGGCTCTCTGCAACTCGCTCGTCCACGCCTTCATATCGGCCGCAGATTAATACGATCCTATCCAGCGCGACCATCTCTTCCGCAACTG
>Ga0207687_10003357_pt1 | contig 10814 bp, 12 predicted proteins | sample KBSM54metaG_FD_184399 | JGI IMG/M metagenome (GOLD analysis project Ga0207687, IMG submission 184399) | Miscanthus rhizosphere microbial communities from Kellogg Biological Station, Michigan, USA - KBS M5-4 metaG (SPAdes) (version 2) | ecosystem: Host-associated > Plants > Roots > Rhizosphere >... | reverse complement strand
ATACCAGCCATTGGGTCGCCGGCGGAGTGCTCCGGCGTGGGCCAGGTCGGCCACCAGTTTGTGAATCGTCGCTCCGAAGTACATGGCGTCCACCTCGCGCAGCGGCAGCTCCACGGCGGCGGCGAGCAGCTGGGGGCCGAGGACGTGCGGGTTCGAAGCATGCAGCACCGTCGCCTCCACCGGCCGATCCAGGAGTGCCTCCGGATGGTCGAACAAGAACCGGTCCAACGGATGCCTGCCGGCGACCAGCACGACGAGCGCCTCCGCCTCACGTCGGCCCGCCCGACCGGCCTGCTGCCAGAAACTGGACCGGGTCCCGGGAAAGCCGTCGATCACCACCGCATCCAGGCCCACGATGTCCACCCCGAGCTCGAGGGCGTTGGTGCTGGCCACTCCCCGGAGGTCGCCGCTGCGGAATTGCGGCGGGCCGAAGGGTCTCGCCGCGCCTTGTCGATTGAGCCGCTGACCGCTGCTGATTGCTTGGCGGTCGCTCGACTTCGCCCCCTGACGAGACGTCAAGGGCTTTCATTGGCGGATCGGGCGTGCCTCGCATTGGCGGAGCGCCTTGATGCTCCGGCGTTGACCGCGGATCGCAAATGGCTCGAGGCAGATGTCGTGGCTGAGGTACAACTGATCCGCTGAAAAACTTGGTCCCGAAATTGGTCCCCAACTCCAGCGAACACAGCCGAACTCCTTGGACGTGATCGGTTCTATCGGGCGAGATTCGTCCCCTCAGACGCCTTCCGGCTGAACTTCTAATCCGACGGTCGCTGGGTCGGATCCAGCCGGGGCGCTAGCTGTCTGTCCCCATGATCCCCTGCCGAGGGGTCTGCCATGATTTCTAGCAATGGAGCAGCCCGCCCACATCAAGGTCAGCGGGGCCCTGGAGGGTGAGTTCATCATCACCGAGGAGCGCAGCGCCAACGAGTTTGTGATCACCCGCGACACCTCTTGGCACGCCATGCTCGGCAAGGACGAGCGCGAGACCACCGAGGAGGAGATCGCGGTCCTAGAGGCCGAGCACGGGCCGTTCCAGCCCGCAGACGGCGAGGGGTAGTTTTTGCCCAACCGGCGGTCATGCCCGCGTCCTCTTCAATGAGGGTGCATTTGCCGAGGACACGATGCGAAGTGGCCGCGCCGGAGCCGACGCGTTGCGTGAGGCTCGCGGCCAGTTCGAGCAAGGTGGGGTCGAGATCAAGGCGCCGCGCCGCTGCGATCCCGAAAGCCGCGACGGCACGAAGCTCCCAGCCTGTTTCAAGGTCTATCTGCCGGCTCCAAACGGCAAGTTCGGAATGGTCTTCCGATTCGTCCGCGAGAGCGAAGGACTCGCGCTTCGCTATCTCGCGTTCGGCATCCGACATCACCCTCGAAACTCCAATGCGCGGACCGTCTACGAGATTGCGCATCGTCGGCTCCACGGCCAGTTGCCGTAGATCGTCGGCCTAGCGATTTCAGGCCCGCAGTGGGGGCCAGCTGCTCGGCTCGGCGAGGTTGAGCTGGGGCAGGGCGTGAATGGGGGTGTCGGCTAAAGCGCCGATGGTCCCGCGGTTGGAACGCTCGATCTCGGTGGGCTTCTCGGGCCAGGGGTTGAGGACCACGGCGGCGACCTCTAGACCGGCCGTGCGGGCGGAATCGATGGTCAGCAGGGTGTGGTTGATCGTGCCGAGGCCGGGGGTGGCGACGATCACCAGTGGGTAGCCGAGATCGGCGGCGAGATCGCGCACTAAGTAAGTGGGGGAGAGCGGGACGAGGAGGCCGCCGACGCCCTCGCAGACGATCGCGTCTGCACCCTCGGCCGCGACGCGAGCGGCCTGCCGTAGACGCCCTGGATCGATCTCCTCGCCGGCCATTGCCGCCGCGAGGTGAGGCGAGGCCGGCGGGTCGTAGCGGTAGGGGGCTATTTCCTCGTCGCTCTGGTTTGACCCGGAAGCGCGGCGCAGGAGGGCGTGGTCGGTCTCGCCCTCCTCTTCGAGGCCGGTGACGGCGGGCTTGAAGACAGCGACGCGCTTGCCTTCTGCGGCGAGGGTTCTGGCGATCGCGGCGGCGACTACGGTCTTGCCGACTTCGGTGCCGGTGCCGGTGACGAAGAGGCCGGGCGTGCTTGCCATTGCTAGGCGGCGAGCGGCTGGGTGCCGAGGAGGCCGACCTCGCGGGCGGCGGCGCCGATCTGCCGGGCCGCCCAGATCAGCTCCTCGGCCTTGTGGGTCGCCATCACCGTGCAGCGCAGGCGGCAGGAGCCCTCGGGCACGGTCGGCGGCCGGATCCCCTGGGCGAAGACCCGGCGCCGGAGCACCTCCTCGCATAGGTCCATCGCTGCATCTGCCTCGCCGACCTGGATCGGGACGACCTGGCTGCGAGTGGTGCCCACCCCGAGCCCCTCGGCGGAAAGGGCCGTGCGCAGCGTCCTCGCGTTCGCCTGCAGACGATCGACCAGCTCCGGCTCGGCTTCCAGCAGGTCCAGCGCCGCCAGCGCCGCGCCCAGGGCCGATGGCGGCGGCGCGGTGGAGAAGATGAAGGGGCGGGCGGTGTTGACGAGGAAATCGACCGTCTCCTCGCCGGCGCAGACGTAGGCTCCGTAGGAACCGAGCGACTTGCCCAGCGTTCCCACGACGACGTCGACCTCGCCACTGAGGCCGGCGGCGGAGACCGAGCCGCGGCCGCCGGGCCCGATCGCGCCGGTCGCGTGCGCCTCGTCGACCATCAGCCGCGCCCCGTGGCGCCGTGCCAGTTCCAGCAGCTCCGGCAGCGGCGCCACGTCGCCGTCCATCGAGAAGACCCCGTCGGTGACGATCAGCGCCGGTTTGCCGCGCTGGTGGTAGAGCGCCCAGGCGAGGTGTTCGAGGTCGCCGTGCCGGTAGACGAAGGTCTCCGCCCGCGAGAGCCGGCAGCCGTCGACGATGCTGGCGTGGTTGAGCTCGTCGGAGAAGACGACCTCGCCCTTGCCGGCGAGGGCGGCGATGACGCCGGTGTTGGCGAGGTAGCCGGAGCCGAACAGCAGCGCCGACTCGTAGCCCTTGAAGGCCGCCAGGCGCTCCTCCAGCTGCCGGTGCGGCTCCATGTTCCCCGAGATCAGCCGCGAGGCGCCGGAGCCGGCGCCCCAGCGCAGCGCCGCCTCGGCGGCGGCCTCGCGTACCTCGGCCCGGTCGGCCAGGCCGAGATAGTTGTTCGAGCAGAGCAGCAGCACCGGGCGGCCGTCGAGCGTCACGCTCGGCCCCTGCGGCCCCTCGATCAGTCTCAGTTGCCGGTAGAGCCCCTGCTCGCGGAGCTCCTCGAGCCGCTCGGCGACGTCGGTCACGCCGCCCGTGGGTAGGAGGGCGGCTTCTTCGCCTTCTTGACGACCCGCAGCTGGGTCGAGGGGTCCCAGAAGTTCGCCTCTTCCTGGCTGTCGACCAGCTCGTCCATCGGCGTCGCCGGCGCCTCGCCCTCGAGCCAGCCGGAGCGGTTGTCGGGGCGGGGGTTGGCGCCGTTGTCGGGCTGGCGGGCGACGTTGAGGCCGAGCTCTTCGAACATCGCCCGGTCCTCGGCCGGCTCGGCGCCGAGCGTGGTCAGGAAGTTGCCCATCATCACCCCGTTCAGCCCCGCCTTGACCGCCAGCTTGTGCATGCTGCCGAGGTTCTCGACCCGGCCGCCGCAGAGGCGGAAGAGGGCGCCGGGGATGATCAGGCGGAAGATCGCGATCCACTTCACGACCTCCCAGGGGTCCATCACCTCGCGGTCGCCGAACTTGGTCCCGTCCTTCGGGATCAGGAGGTTGATCGGGACCGAGGTGGGGTCGATCTCGGAGAGCTCGAAGGCCATCTCGACCCGCTGCTCCTCGCTCTCGCCGAGGTTGAGGATGCCGCCGACGCAGGTCTCCAGCCCCGCCTCCTTGACCGCCTCGATCGTCCGCAGCCGGCCCTCGTAGCGGACGGTGGTGGAAACCTCGGGGTAGTAGGAGCGGGCCGACTCGACGTTGTGGTGGACGCGCTGGACCCCGGCGTCTTTCAGCGCCTTCGCCCGCTCTTTCGACATGTGGCCGATCGAGGCGCAGCGCTTGAGGTTGGTCTGCTCGGCGACGAGGCGGGTGCCGGCGAGGATCTTCTCGAAGTCCCGCTTCGAGAGCCCCTGGCCCTGGGTGACCATGCAGAAGCGGTGGGCGCCGGCGGCCTCGGCCGCTTTCGCGTGTTCGAGGATCTGCTCCGGCTCCATCATCGCGTGCATCGGCGTGTCGGCCTCGGCGTAGCGGGACTGGGCGCAGAAGCCGCAGTCCTCGGCGCAGCCGCCCGACTTGGCGTTGACCAGCGAGCACATGTCGGTCGAGTTGCCGAAGTTCTCGCGACGAACCTCCCAGGCGCGTTCGACGAGCGCTTCGATCTCGGTGTGCTCGGTGAGGCGGCCGTAGGCGCGGGCCTCCTCGGCGGTGATCAAGGGGGGCATCAGGGCGCAGCCTAGGAAGCCGCCCGGACGCCTAGGATCGGGTCATGGAGCGAGCTGTGGCGCGGCGGCGAGGGATGGCCCTGGTCGCCCTCGCCTGCCTGGCGATCGGGGCGTTCGCGTTCGGCGCCACCTTCGGGGACGGGGCGGCCCCGCCGCAGCCGAGCCTCGCCGAAACCCTGCCCTTGGAGCAGCTCGCCGGCGAGCGCGTCGTGGTCGGCCTCAACGGCACCTCGGTCGGGGCGGGGCTGCGTTCCGCGATCCGCGAGGGCCGGATCGCCGGCGTCGTCCTCTTCGCCGGCAACTTCCCCAGCCGTGCCGCCGGCCGCCGCCTGATCGCGGGCCTGCAGGCGATTCCGCGGCCGCCGAAGCTGCGCAGCCCGCTGCTGATCATGGTCGACCAGGAGGGAGGGCAGGTGAAGCGGCTGAGCGGCGCGCCGAGCGCCTCGGCCCAGGCGATGGGCGCCCGCGGCGCCGCCTTCAGCGCCCGCCAGGGACGCCAAACGGCCGCCAACCTGCGCGACGTCGGGGTCAACGTCGACCTCGCGCCGGTGCTCGACGTCGGCCGCCCCGGCGGCGTCATCGCCGAAACCGAAAGGAGCTTCGGCTCGACCGCCGCCCGCGTCACCGCTGCCGCCGTCCCCTTCGCGAAGGCGCTGCAGGCCGGCGGCGTTGCGGCCACCGGCAAGCACTTCCCGGGCTTCGGCGCAGCGACGGAAAACACCGACTTCTCGGTCGAACGGATCGAGCTCTCCAAGCGGGAGCTGCGGAGCATCGACGAGAAGCCCTACCGGGCGTTCGTCGCGGCCGGCGGCAGGCTGGTGATGCTCAGCACCGCGATCTACCCCGCCTTCTCGGGAGACCCCGCCGCCTTCACCCGCTCGATTGCCACCGGCGAGCTGCGCGACCGCCTCGGCTTCGAGGGGGTGACGATCACCGACGCCCTGGAAACCCCCGCCGTCGAACGCTTCGGCGGCCCCGACGAGGCCGCCGTCGCCGGCGCCCGCGCCGGCTCCGACCTGCTGCTCTACACCCGCCTCGGCTCGGCCGAGACGGCGTGGCGGGCGCTGCAGCGGAAGCTCCGCTCCCGCGCCCTCGACCGCGAAGAGTTCGAGGCGGCGGTGGAACGGGTGCTCGACCTCCGCGCCGAGCTGCCGCGCTAACGGGCTGGGGAGCCGTCCTCGTCGCGGAGCGACATCGGCTCGAACACCCGGACCGCGTCCCGTCCCTCGTCCTTGGCCGCGTACATCGCCGTGTCGGCCTGCGAGACGACGGTGGCGGGGCTGGTGCGGGGATCGTCGCCGAAGATCGTGATGCCGACGCTGACGGTGGGGCCGCCGGTCTCCTCGTAGTCGTGCTTGCGGATCTCCGCGGCGATCGCTTCGGCGGCGGTCCGCGCCTCCTCCTGGCCGCAGCGCGGCAGGATCACCGCGAACTCGTCGCCGCCGAGCCGCGCCAGGGAGTCGCTCGCCCTGGTTCGGCGCCGCAGCGTCTCCGCCACCGCCCTGATCAGCCGGTCGCCGGCGGGATGGCCCTGCGAGTCGTTGATCCGCTTGAAGTGGTCGAGGTCGAGGATCAGCAGCGCTCCGGTGGAGCCGTCGCGCCGGCTGCGCGCCATCGCCGCCGCCAGGTCTTCCTCGAACCGGCGCCGGTTGCCGAGCCCGGTGAGGGAGTCCTGGCTCGCCTGCCGTTCGAGTTCGCGCATGCGCTCGCCGCGATTCCAGCTGACCACCAGCGAAGCGAGGAGGCCGGCGAGGGCGAGGCCGAGGACGGCGAGGGCGAGTGGAAGTCCGATCGGCGGCGACCCCGGCTCCTTCAGCGTCAGCAGCCAGGTTCGGTCGGCGATGTGGACGGGGGCGCTGGCGGCGTCGTCGAGCTCCCCGCTCGCCCCGAATGCCACCTGGTGGTTGACCTGCAGCTGTACCTCGACGTCGCTCGGCAGAACGGCGAGGGCCGCGTTGCCGACGTCGGGAACCCGGAAGCTGCCGGCGATGAAGCCTCGCAGCGCCTGCTGCCGCTCGGCCGGCGTCGCCACCGGCGCCCCATCCCGGTAGACCGGCCGGAAGACGTTGATCCCGAGGCCGCCGATCAGGAGGCGTACCAGCGGAGTGGCCACCGCCTGGCCGGTGACGCCGGACCGCCGCAGGTAGCGGGCTCGCAGCGGGTCGGAGCCGAGATCGAAGCCCCGCACCCGGCTTGGGCGCGCGCCTTCGCTGGTCCCGAAGGTGATCGGGTAGTAGACCGGGCGATCGGCGGCGGGTTTGAGGAGGGGGCCGATGCTGCGTTCGCGGATCTCGACCCCGTGGCTGACTTCGTAGGCGGTCCGCTGCGAGGCCGGCACCTGCGGTACCCAGGCGGCGCCGTCGAGGCCTCCGTCCCCGAGCAGCGAACGGCCGACCACGCGGAAGTCGTGTTTGCTCACGACCGCCTGCGTCTGTGCGAACGCCGCCGCGGTGGCAAGCTTGCCGACCGAGAGCGCGGCAACCGATTCGGCCTGATGCGCCGCCCGCATGGCTTCGTCCATCTGCACCCGGTGGAAGTCGTCGTGGTCGTTGACGTAGACGCCGATCGCAGCGACGACCGAGCCGACCGCGATCGCGGCGACGGCGGCGATGCCGATCCAGAAGCGCTTCCTCATCCGGGCACCGCCGCGAGGGACTCCCAGAGGTAGAGCGAAGCGAGGCTGCGGTGGGGCCGCCACGGCTCGCCGATCTCCAGCACCCGCTTCGGCGGCGGCATCTCCTCCAGCCCGTACTCGAGCTGGATCGCTTTGCGGATCCCGAGGTCGCCGCCGGAGAGGACGTCGGGGCGCTGCAGGTGGAAGAGCAGGAACATCTCGGCGGTCCACTGGCCGAGGCCGCGGACGGCGACGATCTCCTCGATTACCTCCTCGTCGCTCAGCTCCTCCAGCCGCTCCAGCTCCAGTTCGCCGCCGATCACGTGGGCGGCGAGGTCGCGGATGTATTCGGTCTTGCGGCCGGAGAGCCCGCAGGCGCGCAGGTCCTCCTCGCTCGCGTCCAGCAGCTGCTCGGGCGAAGGGGTGGCGCCGCCGAAGAGGTCGAGCACCCGCAGGTAGATGGTCCGCGCCGCTTTGGTCGAGAGCTGCTGGCCGACGATCGCCCGCAGCAGGGCGCCGTAGGCGTCGGCCGGGCGCTCCTCCTGGCGCCGTTTCAGGCGCGTGGCGAGGTCGATCTTCCCGACCCGCTCGACCAACGCGGCCATCGTCGGGTCGGAGGCGGCGAGTGCTTTGCGCGCTTTCGCGCTCACCGCCCCGTCCACTGCGGGCGCCGCTTCTCGGCGAAGGCGCGGATGCCCTCGCGGAAGTCCTCGGAAGCGAAGCAGGATTCGCGCAGGGCGACCAGGCCGGCCTCCTGCTGCTCGGTCAGCTCAGAAGAGGCGTTGAGGAGGCCGATCGCGTGCTTGTTGCCGCGCATCGAGAGGGGTGCGTTCCCGGCGATGTCGGCGGCCAGGGCGACCGCCTCTTGCTCGATCTCCTCGTCGGCGACGACTTCGTTGACCAGGCCAATTGCGTCGGCGCGGGCGGCGTCGAGGTTGCGGCCGGTGAGGAAGAGCTCCTTGGTCCGCGCCAGCCCGACCACGTCGAGGAACTTGCGCAGGCCGGTGTGGCCGTAGATCAGCCCCAGTTTCGCCGGCGGCATGCCGAGCTTCGCCCCGGCGGCGCAGATCCGCAGGTCGCAGGTGATCGCCAGCTCGAGGCCGCCGCCGAGGCAGTGGCCGTTGATCGCGGCGACGGTCGGCCAGGGATGTCTGGCGATCGCTTCCATCGCCGCGTGGAAGGGGTGGGCGACGAGCGCCTCGGCATCGCGCTCGAAGCTCTGCTCCGGGATCCCGGCGATGTCGTAGCCGGCGGAGAAGAGCGGCGGGGCGCCGGTGACGAGGACGCAGCGGGTCTCGATGCCGCGGTCGAGCTGCGGGATCGTCTCGGCGATCGCGTCGAGGATCTCGTGGTCGAGGGCGTTGCGGCGATCCGGGTTGGAGATCGTCAGCCGCGCGACCGCCTCTGCCGGTCGGTCGAGGAGGAGCTTGCCGCCCGCGAGCCGCTCTTCCACGCTACTCCAGCACTACGAGGACGTCGCCTTCGCTGACCGACTGGCCCTCCTCGCAGCGGATCTCCTTCACGACCCCGTCGTCTTCGGCCTCGACCGGGATCTCCATCTTCATCGACTCGAGGATGACGACGGTGTCGCCATCGGACACCTGGTCGCCGATCGCGACCTCGATTTTCCAGACGTTGCCAGTGATGTGTGCCTCGATGTCTGCCATGGGCGGGGACAATAACCCGACGATGGGACCGGAACGGGTGGCGGGGGTCGAGGGAGCGCTGGCGGCGATCGTGGCGGCGCGCAACGAGGCCGACCGGGTGGGGGAGACGGTGCGGGCGCTGCGCGAGGCCTTCCCCGGGGCGCGGGTGTGGGTGGCCGACGACGCCTCCAGCGACGGGACGGCCGAGGCGGCGATGCTGGCTGGGGCCGAGGTGGTGCGGCGCGGCCGCTCGCACGGCAAGGGCGGCAACGTCACCGCTGCCGCGGATGCGGCGATGAGCGTCGAGCCGCCGCCGCAGGTCGTCCTCCTTTGCGACGGCGACCTGGGAGCCTCGGCGGCGCGGCTGGCGCCGCTGGTCGAGGCGGTGGAGCGAAACGAGTGCGACCTCGCCGTGGCGGCGTTCAGCCGCCGGGTCGGCGGCGGCTTCGGCCTCGCGCTCGGCTTCGCCCACTGGGCGATCGAGCGCCTCTGCGGCCTGGAGACGCAGGCGCCGATCTCGGGCCAGCGGGCGCTGCGGGCAGAGGCGCTGCGAGCGGCCCTGCCCTTCGCCAAGGGCTACGGGATGGAGATCGGGATGACCGTCGACGCCGTCCGCGCCGGCTACCGCCTGCGCGAGTACGAGCTGGACCTGCAGCACCGCGCCACCGGCAGGAACCTCGCCGGCTTTCTCCACCGCGCCGGCCAACTGCGCGACTTCGCGCGGGTATTCCTCTCTCGCCTGGTGCGTCGATGAGGCGGGCTGAGAGCGCCCCGCGTTAGCCTGGCCCGATGAGGCGGAGGGGAAAGAGGGGCGTCGCGGTGATCGCGCTGATGGTGGCGGCCTTCCTCGTCGCTTCGATCGCCCATGCCGAGCTGATCGAGCGGGGGGACCTCTTCGTCAAGTTCGCCGGGGGCATCTTTCCGACGGCGCTGCCGCGGCACACGAACGCGCCGATCACCGTCAGCGTCGACGGCACGATCAAGACCCTCTCTGGCGAACGGCCGCCGGCGCTGCGTTTCATCGCGATCGCGATCAACAAAGGAGGGCGGATCGACACCAAGGGGCTGCCCACCTGCCGCCGCTCGCAGATCGAACCGGCGACCTCCGAGCAGGCGCTGGAAACCTGCCGGTCGGCGCTGGTCGGCGAAGGGCGCTACGTCGGCGCCCTCGCCCTGCCGGAACAGGGCTCCTTCCCCCTGCAGGGGCGGGTCCTCGCCTTCAACACCGTCATCAACGGAAAGCGGGCGATCCTCGCCCACGTATACGGCAGCAACCCGATTCCGAACAGCCGCATCCTCGTCTTCCACATCCACAAGGCGAGCGGGACGTTCGGGACGGTCCTCACCGCCGAACTCCCCGCCCGGCTCAACCGCTACGGCTACCTGAAAAAGATCACCCTCAACCTGCGGCGCGACTTCGTCTACCGCGGCCGCAAGCACAGTTACCTGAGCGCGGCCTGCGCGGCACCGGCCGGCACCACGATCGGCATCTTCCCCTTCGTCCGGGTCTCGATGACCTTCTCCGACGGCCGCGAGCTGGCGTCCACCCTGACCCGCACCTGCCATGTGAAAAAAGGCCGGTAGTGATCCTTGCGATCGACCAGGGGACGACCGGAAGCACCTGCCTCGTCTTCGACGGGGAGGGCTCGATCGCCGGCCGTGCCTACTCCGAGTTCGAGCAGTTCTTTCCGCGGCCGGGCTGGGTCGAGCACGACGCGAACGAGATCTGGGAGGTAACGCGGCGGGTCGCCGCCGAGGCGATCGCCGACGCCGGCATCGAGGGCGCCGAGCTCGACGCGATCGGGATCGCCAACCAGCGCGAGACGGTCGTCGCCTGGGACCCGCAGACGGGTGAGCCGGTCCACCGCGCGCTGGTCTGGCAGGACCGGCGCACGGCCGAGCGCTGCGACGAGCTGAAGCAGGCCGGACACGAGCCGCTGGTCCGCGAGCGCACCGGCCTCACCATCGATCCCTACTTCTCCGGCACCAAGATCGAGTGGCTGCTGCGCAACGCCGAGGGGGCGGAGCGGGCGGTCTTCGGCACCGTCGACTCCTGGCTCCTCTTCAAGCTGACCGGCCGCCACGTCACCGACTACACGAACGCCTCGCGGACGATGCTGTTCGACATCCGCGAGCTC